>BNJV01001600.1_pt1 | contig 338730 bp, 428 predicted proteins | sample 8540591 | NCBI WGS metagenome assembly BNJV01 (sample SAMD00202457, study PRJDB9452) | human saliva metagenome | host: Homo sapiens | reverse complement strand
TATGCGGTTTATACATAAAATATACATAAATGTGACAAATATTTATAAATCGCTAACAAAAATTTTTTTAAAAAAATAAATATATTGTTAGTAATTTCGGAAATTTTGTCACATTTAGTGTCAAAACCCTCACAAACGTTGATATGACGGGGTTTTGGGGCGTGACAAAATGGGGACAAACACGTGACAAACAGAATTGAGATGTGACAAAATTTTAGGCACATGCTAGAAACCGCACAACCACGCGGTTTTTTTGAGGGTTTGTATTTTTGTCACATTTTTTTGTCCCCGATGTGACAAATTTTGTCACAATAGTTTGATACATCAAAGTAAATGTCACATATCTTACAGAAATAGCATTTTTTTGTTATGACAAATTTTGTCCAATTTTTGTCCCCAGTTTGTCACATCTTATATGTGTTATGACAAATTTTGTCCAATTTTTGTCCCCAGTTTGTCACATCTTATATGTGTTATGACAAATTTTGTCCAATTTTTGTCCCCAGTTTGTCACATCTCACCCATGTTATGACAAATTTTGTCCAATTTTTGTCCCCAGTTTGTCACATTTTTTGGATTTTTATACATTTTTTATGCATAAAATGTATATTTTAGCATTTTGTCCCATTTTTGTCACATTTTTTGTCACATGGGACAAATTTTGTCACTTTTTTGACACCTCAGAAACCCAGTAATACCAAGGGTTTCCACGTTTGGTCAAAAAAATTTGTCACATTTTTCTAAATTTTGTCCCCAGTTTGTCACATGTTTGTCACGTCCATAAACCGCGTGGTTATGCGGTTTATACATAAAATATACATAAATGTGACAAATATTTATAAATCGCTAACAAAATTTTTTTAAAAAAAATAAATATATTGTTAGTAATTTCGGAAATTTTGTCACATTTAGTGTCAAAACCCTCACAAACGTTGATATGACGGGGTTTTTGGGGCGTGACAAAATGGGGACAAACACGTGACAAACAGAATTGAGATGTGACAAAAATTTTTAGGCACATGCTAGAAACCGCACAACCACGCGGTTTTTTTGAGGGTTTGTATTTTGTCACATTTTTTTGTCCCCGATGTGACAAATTTTTGTCACAATAGTTTGATACATCAAAGTAAATGTCACATATCTTACAGAAATAGCATTTTTGTTATGACAAATTTTGTCCAATTTTTTTGTCCCCAGTTTGTCACATCTTATATGTGTTATGACAAATTTTTGTCCAATTTTTGTCCCCAGTTTGTCACATCTTATATGTGTTATGACAAATTTTGTCCAATTTTTTTGTCCCCAGTTTGTCACATCTCACCCATGTTATGACAAATTTTTGTCCAATTTTTGTCCCCAGTTTGTCACATTTTTTTTGGATTTTTTTATACATTTTTTTATGCATAAAATGTATATTTTAGCATTTTGTCCCATTTTTTTGTCACATTTTTTTGTCACATGGGACAAATTTTGTCACTTTTTTGACACCTCAGAAACCCAGTAATACCAAGGGTTTCCGCGTTTGGTCAAAAATTTGTCACATTTGTCCAAATTTTGTCCCCAGTTTGTCACGTGTTTGTCACGTCCATAAACCGCGTGGTTATGCAGTTTATACATAAAATATACATAAATGTGACAAATATTTATAAATCGCTAACAAAATTTTTTTAAAAAAAATAAATATATTGTTAGTAATTTCGGAAATTTTGTCACATTTGGTGTCAAAACCCTCACAAACGTTGATATGACGGGGTTTTGGGGTGTGACAAAATGGGGACAAACACGTGACAAACTATGTTGAGATGTGACAAAATTTTAGACACCTGCTAGAAACCGCACAACCACGCGGTTTATGGGGGTTTAGATTTTGTCACATTTTTGTCCCCGATGTGACAAATTTTGTCACAATAGTTTGATACATCAAAGTAAATGTCATATATCTTACAGAAATGGCATTTTTGTTATGACAAATATCCACGGATTACACTTACGTATGACTTATTTAATGTCTATGACGTATAAACTAAATGTCCCGAAAATTCGCATACACGAATTTTCAAAATTGGGGCTAGCCCCAAACCCGCCTAATCCACGAAAATTACAGACGGGATTTTATCAAATACATAATTTATGGTTATGGTTTCCATCCCGAAAATTCGTATACACGAATTTTCAAAATTGGGGCTACGCCCCAAACCCGTTTAATCTACGAAAATTACAGACGGGAATTGGAAAAAATATCATAACACATATTGTGCATGATTCTTGAAAATTTTCTGTAAATATAAATGAAAGGTGAGGTTTAGTGAAACCTTTGTGCAAGAATTTTGACAGATTTTGATATTAATATTATTTCAACAGGGTCGCAAGGTAATTGTGTTGTTGTAGATGATATAATTATGTTAGATGCAGGAATTACCCGTAAAAAAATTGAAGACAGTGGTTATAATCTTGACAACTTAAAAATGCTATTTGTTAGTCATAAACATAGTGACCATGCAAATATGCCTATGATTAGATATGCAATAGCAAAGCATCATTATGATAAAGAACGTTCAAATGTATTAGTTCATGACATTGAGGTGCATATACCAGAAGATGTTTACATTAAACTTAAGGAACAAGAAGAAAATCGTAAAGTTGAACCAATGGACTTGACGTATCAACCAGCTAATGTATTTACTCATGCTAAAGGACAAGTTTTTGAACGCGATTTTAATGGTGTTCATTATAAAATCTCATTACATCCGCAAAAACATCATGATATCATTAATTATGGATTTGTTATTGAAAAAACAGAAGATAATAAAACTATTCGAATGCTATATGTAACGGACTTAGATACAGTGGAACCTACAAATGTTGGACCAGGTTTGACATCCTTAGGGATGTTTGACACAATCGTGATGGAAGGTAACTATGATGAGATTTGGTTACGTGAATATATTACCCAAACTATGGATGTATTAGACCCAAACAGACAAGCTGAGTTGCTGACCGATAAAGAATTAGATAAATATGTTCGAGAAAATTATAGGCATATTCCTCGAGAAATGTCTGCTGGCTTATTTAGAGCAGTACAAAATATGCGTCATTTATCTAAACAACAAGCTAGAGCATACGTTAGAAACCATTTGAAACCAGGTGGACGATATTATGAAGTCCATAGAAGTTCCATGTTTTATGAAAAGCCACAAGACTGGACATTATTATTAAGATAGGAAACAAATATGGCAAACGATTTACAACAATATATGGTGCCAGAAACAATGTGGCATGATATTGAAAATGAAATTAATGAACTTCGGCAACGTATTGCTAACAATGAAGATATTCAACCAGAAGATGTTGTCCAAGTGCAAAACTTAGTTAAACAAGTTGATGATTTTGGTACTAATTATACTCGAGCCATCAATAAGACATCAAAAGAATATAAAGCATATTTACAATATAAGCTAAAAGAGCTTAAATATGATGAAATCACAGCATATATTGCTAAACGACGAGCCGAACATGATAAAGAAGTGACTGCTCGAATGACTGCAAATTGCGAAATTAAATGAAATCATCAACAATGAGTTAGCTCTTCATCCAACGTTAGCAGCTACCGGCTTAAAAGAGACATTACCTAATTTATTTATTGGTAGATTTCCAAAAATTAACAGTGGTGCTGTTAGTAATGAAATTAAAAACTGGAAACCAATTGAAAGTGTTATTAAAACACAAATGGATAAGGTAGAAGAATTGTTGAATTTAAATCCAACGATATGTTTTCTTCCTATATATAGTCAAACATTTCAAACACTAGCCAGATATTTCCGTAGTGGAGATATTAATATTCTAGCAAGTATACCAGAAGTATTCAAAACAGATGCTGATTTACTTCGTAATATTATTATCAAACAACAAATGTCAACAAGTGATGATTTACTTAAGTTGGTATCTGATGTTATGGCAAGCACTGTTGATAACGAAACAAAAATTAAGCAAATTAAGCAATTATTATTAATTTGGGACACCTTATAAACGAAAGGAATATTTTTCATGACAAGTAATATTTTCGAACAATCATTTGACCAACTTCTTAACAGTGTTGGTGCAAGTCCAGCTCAACCTGTGCAACAAGCACCAGCTCAACCTGTGCAACAAGCACCAGCTCAACCAGTACAACAAGCACCAGCTCAACCAGTACAACAAGCACCGGTTCAACCAGCACAACAAGCTAGTATTTTCGACCAGTTTACAATGCCTACAGTTGTAGCTGACGAAATGAAAGCACAAGCTGATGCACAACCAGCATCTAATACAGATGCATACCAAGTTGATGTTGATATTTGGAGCACAAGATGTACCACCAACAGTAGCACCATCAAATGTTACTCAAGAGCAAACCGAATCTTCAACATCAATTGGGAATACGGAAACAGATACACAAGCACCCGTTGAAGAACCAGCACCTGTTAAAGAAGAGCCAAAACCAAAAGCTAACGCTAAGACAAAAGCGAAAGCTAAACCAAAAGCTAAAGCTAAATCCAAAAAAGAAGAATCAACTGAATCAGTTAGTCCATTGATTAATGATGACACAATTAAAGCAATTGAAGAAGAGATTGATATTATTGTATGCAATGCTGTACAAAAATCATTGGTTAAATACTTCAAAGCAATTGCTGATAAAGTTTCAGACAAATAATAGGTATAAATATGACAACATATAATCCAGAGCAACAAGCATTAATTGATGCACCATTGGATTCGAAAGTTGTTGGGTTAGCAATTGCCGGTAGTGGTAAATCTACAACAATGTTGGGTAGAACACAACGAATTTTAAAAGAATATGCTACAGGGCGTATTCTTTTGATTTCGTTTACTCGTATGTCCGCAAATGATTTACGTGAAAAATTGAAACAAATTTTATCTGAAGATGAGTTACGACGTGTTGAAGTCGGAACATTTCACTCGATTATTGGTAAACTTATTCGTCAAAACGCTGTTGAAATTGGCTTACAACCAAATGTTTCAATCATTGATGAAAACTCAACCACAACAATGTATCGGTCAATCGTAGAAAATAATGCTGATTATTTAGCTATTGCTAGCAATTGGTTTATTGATGAACGACATCCAAAACTAATTAAACGAGACTTTACTAAAATCGCAAATACCGTTTCAACATTAGTGAACACGGCATATCCGCATGAATTAGAGACGGGTGAGTACTCGCTCGATACTAAAACACGTATTTGGAAAACAGATACTCGTAAAATTAATGATGAAAATCTTGATGATATTATGTCCATGTTACATTCAGTATTTATTGAATCATTACGTGTAAGTAGAGAAACCAACACATTAACATATGACCATATTTTATTTTTGGGATATTTAATGTCAAAAAGTGGTTTGTTGACAAATTATTCAAGTCGTCTAGCTCATGTTATTGTTGATGAGTATCAGGACACTAATGCCTTACAAGATGCGTTCGTTCGTGCAATTGCACCAAACAAACTTACAATTGTTGGAGACTTAGACCAAAGTATTTATGAATTCCGTGGTGGACGTACGAAGTTAATGGAAGACCATGCTGATGAAGGTATTGTGTGTAACTTAACATATAATTACAGGTCATACCAGCCAATTTTGGATTTGGGTAATAATATTATTGCTTACAATGAAACGGGTAAAAAATACCGTAAACCAATGCGTGCTGCAAATCGAGTAGATGAAGAATATGGTGGTATCACTTACGTACAATCGCCAAAAGACGCAGTTGAATCTGAATTTGTAATTAATAAGATTAAATACTTAATCAAACAAGGTGTCAAGCCTTCAGAAATAGCAATTTTAGTTCGCTCTCGAATGGCGATTACGTCTATTAATTTAGCCTTGCAAAAAGAGAAAATAGTTGTAAATGATACGACGAAATTTGCAGATTTTATGAATTCAGATGTAATGATAGATACACTCAACTTTATTAAGATTTTCACAAATCCAAAAGATATTTTTGCATTTATGTCAGTTCTTGATAGACCTAAAAAAGGTATTGGGCCAAAAGCAATGGATACTCTGATTCAAAAAGCTGAAGAACATCATATGGGTATCATTGAATTCTTGTTATCTGAGTATGTATCCGAATTAACACCAGGATTACATAAAAAGGTTCAATCATTTATTGATGTTTATAGTGAAATTACTAAACCGGATATTCAATTAGATTTTCCAAGTATGGTTAACTTCTTATTGGAAAAACAGGTTATCTTGAGTGGATTAACTCATTAAAGAATAATGAAACGCATTTGCGTAATTTACAAATTCTTGATGGGGTAGTTTCAGATTTCGTTGAAGAATATCAACAAGAGCACTCATCCTACTCATTATACGATATTGCAAACGCATTCACATTTGAAATGTCATCAACAATTAAGCAACAAGATGCTGAAGGTATCGTTATTGCAACAATTCATGGTGCAAAAGGTCTCGAATGGGACCATGTCTTTATTTTAGGTATGGAACAAGAAGGGTTCCCGGGTAAAGTCACAGATGACGCAGACCTTGAATCTGAACGTCGCTTAATGTATGTAGCTATTACAAGAGCTCGAAAATCATTAACCGTTTGTCAATCGATTTATCGTATTGCATCACAGGACTCGTTAACTGCGTCACAATTCTTAACAGAAGCTGATTTTGGGAAACCAAAATATTTATAGCCAAGTAATCTTGGCTTTTTTAACAAATATATTTGTCTAAAATATGTTTGTTAAAGAAAAAATATTGACAAACTCACAGATATGTGATATAATAGAAGAAAACAGAAAGGAAACATATGTATACACACTTACAAGGCACACATTTAGATGCTCCACCATTTGGTAATACTAAAATTCGTGGTTTACAACTAAAGGGATTTGCTAGTACCGATATTCAGGACGTTTTTGTAAAACTAGATACATTAAATCCTGAAGTAAAAGGTGATTGGGAAAATTCATATGATGTACAATTTTCATCTGTAACAGAAGCTATTGTATCAACACTAACTCAAAATATTAAAAATTCACCAATTCGCAATGTTAATTATAATTTTTATTCATTCGAGTTAAATAACGGAACACATGTAACTGGAACCTGTTCTGATATTTATACATTAGAAAATGAAATTGAATTGACATTATCATCAGGAAACGGGTCTAAAACCAACACTCTAATTACTGTTGAAGATTATGAAAGTGAGATTTTCAATCAGAATACAGATAGTCGGTTGTCAAAATTATCACAAGCATTACCGATTGATAATGCAGAAGAATTTTTCATTCAGCAAGCGGGATTTGACATTTTGACAGGTAATACTGATAGAATTGATAATCCAAGTAATTTTGTAGCTGTTAAAAATGTTGAGACTGGTAAAATTACTGGTGTAAACATGGACTATGGACGTTGTCTACAATTACCAATTCGTTGGACTAGTACAACTGAAGAAAATTATTTAGTAGATGAATTTGGAGAAGAAGATATCCAACAATGGTCAGAAACCATGTATAAGACTAATTCATCTATTTTAAGTGGATTACCATATGAACAACAGTTAGCATTTCTAGAGGAACACAATTTCAAACCGTTTGAAGTAGATATTGACGCTGTTAATAATGATTTAGAATCATTAAAAGAATCAGTTAAAGGAACTCCTTGTGAAAAGTTTGCTACTATTAAAATAGATATTTTTAAAGAAATTTTACATAAATATGAAAACAAATTGTGGTTAGATTCTTCAAAAATATTAACAAATGATGATTTTGATAGATTGGATAATTGTTATGAAAAATGTTAATTTTAAAATTTCTGATACTGTAATTTTAACAGTTGTTGTAAATGATGAAAAACAGACAGTAACGTTTAATCCAATTGATGAATTGTCAACCACTATGTTATTCGATAAAAATTCACATTATCGAACTTATACAGAATTTTATAATCGAATGCATGAATTATTTTCATGGAATTGGTCAACATTAGAAGAATTGGAGAATAAACGTTCAGATATGCATTATAATCTAAGAATTGAGGTGACTACTAATTGAAAGCTGATTTACTAGAGCGTGCAGTTACAGAAGATTTGACAGAAACATTAGCACCAGTTGTCTATGCTGCTTATAGTTTAGAACCTGTTTCAAATTTGAAACTGACTGAAATCGCATTAGATATCAATCAAATTAGGATATGAATTATTTGAGGATTTAGCCTATAATCGATTAATTCTTGATTTCCAGCGAGTAGCCAAAGCCGTACAATTAAACGCATTGGGGGCGGGCTAAATGTTGTTAGATTTAATTGATTCACAAATCGCAAATGGTCGCAGAGAACAAAATAATTTATATGAGAACACTGTAGGAAATGCACTTGCACATGGCGACAGTGAAAAAGTAACTGAGGCATTCGCAAAATATTATCACGATTTAGAGCATTTTGATATCATTGCATTTGATAAAGTCTTTACTAAAATTCTTGATTTAAAGAAAACAGATGAAGACAAATTCATGTCTTTTGCAGAACATTTTCAAGCGATACCAGAATATGCATTGAAGCGTAATAATTTCAATGAGCGTAAAAAAGAGATTTTAAGTCAAGATGGTTCACCGGCCGATAAAGAAGCAATGTTTAAAGCTTTAGATGCTAATCGTACAAAGCTCACAATAGACTTATTTTACTATTTAATAGATTAAATAAATTCGCAGATGAACAGCACTTACCACAACCATACCCAAACAACGGTCGTGAATATGACCCCCAAGTCCCATTAGACCGTCAGCATATTGCTGATGTGTTAGGTAAACAAATGCCGTTAATGGAAAACGTTCAAACCTATTTATTAGATGAAGCAAGAGAATTGAATAAGCCAACACAAGCAGAACTTTTAATGGGATTAACCCCATCAGAAGCCATTAAGCTTGTCTACGCTGTTGATTCTATTGATGAAGTAATGAAAGGGGGTACGAATGAAAATCTTTTGGGACATTGAGTCCTATCGAAATTTATTCTGTGCAGGGTTTCTAGATGACAATGATTTTCTAGAAATGTTCTACATTGTTAATAATGAGGAAGACCGTGACCAGGTTCGTAAAGCCTGTGCCGTATCCAAATACAAATTTAAGATGTATGACTTAACAAAAGATGCATCACGGTTAATGTACCATTTTGAAAAACGAATTCCTAGAGAAGAAAATTCTATTTTATCAGAATTTTTAGGATTAACAGATAAGGAAATTAAGCCTAAAGAACATTGGTATATTGGATATAACACATTAGGATATGATATTCAAATGATTGATTATCTGTTGAAATCAGTACTTGCAAATAGAGTACAGACAACAACAGAGACCTTACGTAAATTTTCAGATACATTAATCAATGATACCGCACGTCGAGTCAATACTAAAGATTATGAAATGTATGCAAATCAAGTCGACGCAGCATTTCTTAATGAAACAATGATTGAGAGCAATCGCCCAACAATTGGGTTGAAACATTGGTTGGTACAAAAGGTGGTTCTATCATTGAATCAGAATCAAATAAGACAGGATATTCAAATGACATTTTCTATGACGTGTTATACAACATTAACGACATCTCTGAGTTGCGAGATGTTGTATTCCCAGGTAAAATGGCATTAACTTTTGATGTTCGTAAATCATTATTAGAAAGATACCCTACATTAAAAGAAAACAAAATTACAGTAAACTCAACATCTGCAAAATTTGTGGAATTTATCGTATCACCATACGAACCAATTGATGATATTCCAACTGTATCATACATGTATCCAGCTAAACATATCTGTGAAAAGCTTGGTGTAGAGCAAAAAGATATGCTTGAATATGCAAAAGATTGGTATATGGAAAACGTATTCAAATCCGTCTACAAGCATAATCCAGCCGCTGCTAAAAAGCATCTGACTAAATTCATGTCAATTTATGAATATTATGATAATTTCAGAGGCAAGAATTGGAACGATTCGATGCGCCATTTAATGAAGTATCAAATTCAGCCAGAACCAAAAGCCAACCGACGTAAGCTATTAGATGATTATGGCGTATTTATTCCATTTATTGATAAATATGGAAATGATTCCTATACGTATGCTAACTTTTCATCTGGGGGAATTCATGGTGCTGAAATTTTCTATGCACAGTTAGAGCAGGATAGACGTAAAATTGCAGAGTTACGTGAAAAATACGTATATATTTCACGAATTCCATCAGGTGAAGTATCGCAAGCCTTATTAAATTTAATAAAAGCACAATCAAGGACACAATATAAAGATTATCCGGTTTCATTATCACATGAAATACCGAAGTTTATGAAATTAACTGAACAAGTTGATGAAATTTTAGACCCTAATGAATTCACACCATATATGTATAATAGCACTAAAAAGTGTGAAGATATCATTGAACGTTATAAATACACATCAACAGGTATGTCAGTACACCAAGACTTCGCTGGGTATTATCCAATGCGTGCGACACGTTTGCTATTGAAAAGATAGCACATTTACGAAAGTAAATAGAACTGATTATTTGAAGAGTATAATGACGAGGTAACGCTCTGAAATGCTCTGTTTAATACTCCGAATAGCAATAATCTCGTGTAAAGATTGTTGTTATAAGCTCGGTGAAGACGGGCGAGAGTCACCGTAACTCCAAATGGAAACGAAAACAAGATAGAGGTATCTTGCGTGACCTATAGCTCGGAACTCTATAAAATATCTATGGTTAGAATGAATAAAAGTTCTGACGAATTCCCGAATGTAAGGGTCTAAAGGTAAACGTGCTCGAAAGGGCATGGCAACAACGGTTGCGTTTGTGCGGTAAAGTAAGATTGTATTGTATAAAATACCGTATAGCATTATAGGTGCTATCAAGCAAACAGGCTCAAAGGGAAAACCTAAGGATATATGTACAGATAGAATAATCGGAACGTGGAAAACTGATAATGTGGAGCTCTACACAAGCTATGAAGCATTCTGTTGAAATACATAACAACAGTTAATATCAGCGAGAGCGCTGGCACAGTACCGATGACGCTAATGAAAATTAGTTGAGGGATAGCCAGTAGTCAATAAATAATTAGAGAATAATATAGGAGAAAATTATGGCACGAAAAGCACTATTGACAGAATCTGTCCAAGTACATTCACTATGTAGTAAACGCACATGGCTTCTCATAATGATACCGGGTGTATAATAACCAGTAGACAGAAACATATTCTTTCATGATGTTTTATACTGGTTTATCTAACCATTAAACGGTTATATTATCATTGTTAGAGACGTTCTCTAACGATTTAAAGCAATAGACGTCAGGCTCAGGAAGTTTTGAAAAATGAGAAACTTTTTGCAGAAAGTAGCTTATAGGTCTGCTTTGTCTTCAATGATTTTATAATTGAAGGCCCTCGTCGATAAGAAAACACTATATTTTACTATAAAATATATTCTTATTTAGAACTATTACTATATTGGATATTAAGTCCACGTCATAAAATCAAATTAATTTAGTTTACACTATAGTAAACATAATATTACAAATCAACTCTAATTAAAATAATTGATGGAACGCCGTATGAGATGAAAGTCTCACGTACGGTGTGAGTCGGGGGAAAATCTGGAGATTACATCAAAGGATTACCTATCGACATTATTAATCAACCTTGGTGCCTTTTATAATGGTAAAGGTAAGGATAATTACGCAGATGTCTATGATTTCCGTATTTCCGTTAAAAGCAAATTAAAAACGTTAGAATTTGGGTCACCCGAATGGATTGCGACCAATATTGAGCAAGAGGGTTATAAACTTATTCTAAATTCAGCCTCAGGGGTACTTGATGGCAGTTTCGATACTAATTTACGAGGTAATAATAAAGCATTGTCAATGCGTATTATTGGTCAGTTAATGACGTGGTTAATTGGTGAACGTTTAGCTCTTGAAGGTGCTAAAGTACCGTCATCTAATACTGATGGTATCTACGTATTTGATATCGAAGAAGACTTAAACAAGAAATTAGTTGACGCTGAATTAGAAAAACTATATGTTAAAATTGACCCAGAACCAGTCTATTTGGTATCAAAAGATGCAAATAACCGCATGGAGCTCGAAATCGAAGAAGACGGTTCCTATAAAGTAGTTTCCGCTAAAGGTGGGACTTTAACCTCTTGGGGCGGTGCAACGGTGGATAAACGATTATCACACCCAGCATTAATTGACAAAGTATTAACTATTTATTTACAAAATGACCATATTGCAGATAAAACAATAGATAAAGACTTAATTCATAAAGCAATTAATGATTATATTGAAGAATTAAAAGTGGAAGAATCTAAAGGTAAAATTGATAGTTATAAACGTCAATTTGTATTGATGTCGTCATGGGTTATGCGAAGCACATCAGGAAGTATTTTCATTGATGAAAATGATAATGTATATCCAGGAACTATTCGTTCATGGCTATCAAATGATGGGGTTCACTTAGATAAATATGGCACAACAAAACGTAAAATCTCAGGTTCAATTATTGAATTCACGAAGAAACTATTCCCAACAAGTGTTTTGGGAGCACCACATGTTATTGAATATTTAACAGAACTCAACTTATTGGATAAATATTTCAGTAGAGCTGCAAAAGTAATGGAAGTACCCGAATATCAGAAAATGGGGGAATCAATTCCACTCGCAGTAAAAATGAAAGTAAGTAATTTATCAGACACCGCAAAACTACATATTAACAACCACTCAATTCTTGAAATGTCAGATGAAGAGATTGATAATATTTATCAAAACTTAAATATTGATGAATACGTTGATATGGTAGCATCATTTGCAAAAGTTTGGTATAATGATTTAAAAAAATCATAAAGGTAAAAAGATATGAATAAAGAATTATTAAAAGTAGCATTAGTAAATGCAGAAGTAAAACGATTAAACATCCAACATCTACGACTATCATTAGCTCAATTTGGTTATGATAGAGAATCTGCAGCATACGAAAAAGTCGATAACATTTATCAAAAAGCTCGTCGTGATGTAAATGATTTAAAAAAATTTATTAAATAACAAATATAACTTGACAAGTTCTGTTAAATATGATATAATAGAATTGAGATAAGTCTCAAATCCGACGCATCTATCGCGTCATTTCAGGAAAGGAACACATTTTCGATGAAAATTGGTCAAGATAATATTGACAATCAGGACGAATACTACGACGACGAAGAGTACTATGATGAAGATGAGTACGATGAAGACGAGTATGACGATGATGAGTATGACGACGAATATGACGACGAGGATGACGAAGATGAAGATGACGGTTCACCATATCCAAAATGGTTAATCTATTCAGGAATTGGATTAGGCGTTGTTGTATTACTAGTTATTGTAAGACTTGTTACAGGCGGCGGGTCTGTATCTCCAAAAGAAGAATTCCTAAAACGTTTAAATGATAGTGTTAAATCTGAATATGCAATGAAATATAATTTGCAGGCCAGTGATATAACATTACCAAAGAGTATGAAAAAAGTCTCTAAGAAATTAGACGATAATGTTTCATTAAAAGGGAATTTGAATACAAATGGTAAAGATACATCTCTAACAATTAAGTCAAATGGTTTAGAAAAATTACTTAAAGATGAATTAGATGCTGAACTTGTTGTCATTGGTGATGACATTTATGCCAAAGGAGCCTTTGGTGCAAAAGAAGATGAGTATATTAATTTATCAAGTCATCAAAAAACTAAATCAACAGCTAAAGCGAAAGAGAATATTGATACTGATAAAATTCAAAAGCAATTCCAAGATAAATTTGGAGATTTCTTAAAGAATTATGATGAAAAGAAATTTGTGAAAGATAAAAAAGGTGATGACATCTCATTAACATTAGGTAAATCGGATGTTAAGAAAGTTGTTGATATGTCATTAGACACTTTGATTAAGAACTCAAAAGGTTCTACTCAAAAAGATTTCAAATCTAAGAAAAAAACGATTAATAAATCATGGGATGACATTGAATCAGCAACAGCAACGATTACACTAAGTAAAGAGAAACATATTGTAATCACAACTAAGGTCAACTCTGACGATTTGGCATTCAAAATCAAATTAACAGGTGATATTAGTGATTATAAAAAAGTCAAAAAGCCAAAAACTAAAGATGATTCTAAGAAATCTGACAAGAAAACCGATTCAAAAGATAAATCATCTGTAGATATCCAATCACAAACATCTGATTCAAGTAATTCATCCGAATCTCAATCAAATGAAACACAAAACACTGACGCAAATTCAGACGAAAGTCCCGCAATCAAAGATTTACGCGAATATCTAACAAACGATGCTGATGGATTTACGGAAGAAGATGCAAAAACTGTTGACCGTCAAAAACAAGTAGAAAAAGAAAAACAAGCAGAATAAGGTTATTCCTTATTCTTTTTTTGTTTAAAGTGCGTCAAAAAACTTGACGAATATACTTATATTGTGGTATAATAGTACTATGAATATGTGGTATAATAGTACTATGAATATAAGAGTTGTGTGTAACAACGATTATAATATAATTTGTCAAAGTCGTAAAAAAAGCTTGACAAAACAACGACTATTATGATATAATATAATTAACAAAAGATATTAATATAAAAAAACATTTAAAAAGTCGTAAAAACACTTGACAACATAAACATACTTATGTTATAATCTAATTAACAAAACTATTATATTAGTACACATTAAAAAAGTAGTAAAAAAGCTTGACAGAATAATCTAAATCTGATATAATAGACTTACCAGTAAACTGGTTGTGATTGACCGCTAATCTTTCATGTAAAACAATAGTAATCAATAAATAAAAGGAAATTAATAAAAATGGCAGAAATTAAATTAGTAAACAAAGAAATCAGCATTTTCACAGGTACAGGTATGAACGGTGATGGCGTTTCACGTCGTTTGTTTGTAACTGTAACAGACCTCAATGAAATTCCTGAAGAACTATTTGCGGTGAAAATTTCACAATCTAAGAAACCAGAAAAAGCTGGACGTGTTGTGTTCAAACACTTGCTCTTTAAACAACCTGGTGATACTCAACCATGGCAAGACCTTGCACCAAATGGTGTGACACTTGGAACACCTGTTGCAGAAATCAAACAAACACTTGTTAACTTTGTAGCAGAAAAGAACTTGCAACTTGAATTTGAACTTGCAATCAACTTGAATGGTAAATTTGCAAACATTACAACACCAGAAGGTCGTTTCACATTATTTGATGATGCACAATTCCCAGAAACAAAAGGTAATCCTGGATATTACCTTAAACGTGGAACTGTTGCCGATGTAACATTGACTGAACGTCCATCAAACTATGGTGGAGTATTCTATCAAGTAACACTTTCAACAGCAAGCACACCAGATGAAATCTTTGTACGTGGTGGACGTGCACAAGTTTGGGGACAAGAAAACACTGTAGCTGCTCCAACAAGTTTTGAAGCACCAGTAGCACCAACAAGTTTTGAAGCACCTGCAGCACCAACTGCTCCAACAGGTGTAGACACAACTAACGTTTGGTAATAACTAATGCCGGCTTTTGCCGGTATTAATTAAATAAGAAACTTTGTGCATTGCGTTTCTTATTTCATTAATGCCGGTAACTGTTGGCTAGATAAGACACAGGACATGATAGAACAAACAAAACTTAATGGGCCTGTTTATTTATCTGAAACGTCAGGAAAAGTTCTTGCAACACGACCAATAAACGTAACCGAAATCGAGTTTGGATATTCGACACCCGTTGTTATACATAGAAATCCAAGCACAACTGCGTTACTTGTTGAAGATGTTGTTAATCATAAAGGGTATATTTATAATGAACTTGGACAATTGCAATCAGTAATTGATAATCCAGAAACCAGACCTGATGATTATATTTTACGTTATCGATTTGGTATCGCAAAAGTAAATGATAAGGAACATGTCTATTTAATCCAAAATGAACCTCCAATTTCATTAGATGAATTACCAAATTTTTCAAAATTTGAGTTACCATCAATTTTAATTGGATACCCCTATGAACAAGAATTTAAATACAGTGACCAATTAGTAAATATTTTATATGATGTAAAAGCAACCTATGTAGATGCATATAAACGACCATTAAATGCGGAATATATGGATGAGCATGTCTATTTACCAATTGGTATTGATAAAGTAACTACTAAATTCCAAGATTTAGTAAATAAACATACACACTTCCCAATCGTCTGTAATTTATCTGACACTGATTTTTGTGTTCTAGATTTAGAACCAGGATATACAGAAAATGATAAAGCGGAAGCTGAGAGCTATGACGTTATTTACCAAGAGGACACACCTCGCGGTGGAAAACATTATTTAGCAAGAACAGAATTAAAAGGATTCAAATATAAATATAATTCTAAATTAGAGATAATCAATGATGCTATGATTACATTTTATGGAATTAATGGCGTTATTATTAATCCTAATGCACAACCTATAACAGAATTTCATGAGGTTGAAGAGTTAGGAGTCAATCATATTGAAGTACAGCAAGCAAGTTCTGATATTGTTCAGATAGTTGATAAAATAAGAGAATCAAGTGATGCCTTATTTGCAGAAACATTTGTGAAAAAGCAATATGAAATTGACACGGACTTATCTCATGCAGATTTTGTAGCAACAATGAATTTGTACACCAAATTAGTAAGAAATTATGTAAACACAAATAAAGACAAAATTGTAAACCAAGATATACCATGGATACTAGCTGAGTATATGAGTCGCTTAATAGAGTTTCGATTAAAACACAATCGTGAAATTCAAGGAGTACCCTATTTAGTGTATGTAGCATCTCAGGTAGTTGACAAACTAGAAAATAACTAAGGAAAAGGGATACTGTTTTGTATAAAATTGTACGAGCAAAGCCACTTGAAATTACAGATATTGCATATGGTAGATTAGTACAACCATTTGAATTAGCTGGGTTAGTCGATACTATTGATAGTCCAGCAGAAATTCTAGAATTTGTCGTACAAATTGTAAATGACCAATCAAATGATAGTAAAAATTTTGACCATGTGTTGTTAAAAACACATAGTAATATGACACCAAGTGAGATATATGACCATTTAGAGTATAAAGATGACTATATTCCGAAATTATATATGGTAATAACAGACCCTGAAACTGGTCATTATTCATCTATTAAGGCTGTAACACATTATAGTCAATTACAAGCCTTTACAACAACAGCAAATGGAAAAGGCTATATAGATGCAGATTATCTTGGTTCAAAACATATGAACGAAGAAAAAACAAATGGTAGGTGAAATGGTGAAAACATATTATAAACTATTATCTAAGCCAACACAACTTACTCGTTTAGCAAAAAATGTTGAAGATGAAGATTATGATAAGGTTGTACGCTTATTAATATGAAATTACCAACATGTCCAACATTACATGTTTCGACAGATGTTGTACTTGAAGTTGGTGACATTTTATCACAAGTTATCTATGAAGACATCGATTTAGAAGATTATTCACCAATCGATTTCATTGAATATTTGGAATTAACAATTCAATATTTAAAAGCACAACAAAAACAATATCATAAAGAGCTCGCAGAACTTAAACGCCGTGTATCATTATACTCTTATCAACGTAAATTGGGGCAAATTGTAACATATCCAACTAAGCATGAACGAGAAGTAGCTGGATACACATTGGAAGTCATTAATGCAACATTAGAAGAATTAGATTTATTTTATAAATATAACCAATATAATGAAGGTTATTATTACTATAAATATAAGATATTCAAATGGCTTATAACTGAATTAGAAGACACATTAACACAGTTGAAGGAAGATTTAAAATAAATGACCGAAAAACAACAATATCAATCATTAATTGCTAACACAATTAAGAATTTAATTGCTTATGGTAAAACTGATGATATTATGACGAAAACTATTCTGGTTAACACTTATGACGAGTCAGAAGATATTGACTCATTGTCAGTTGCGGCTGGGGATGCAAGTGTTCTCGGACATATGGCCTTACATACATTGCAAACATTACCAGAAGAAGTAATTATCCACATTTTAGCTCACTTAGTGCAAGATTATCCTGATGCAATTGCAGATTTGCTAGAATTGTATCAAGATGGTGAGTTAGGTGATAACGAATAAGGAGAAACTTTAAGTGATTAAACCAACTGATAAACCGGAAATTACATTAGTATATACAAAAAATGGATGTCCAAAATGTGAAATGACTAAAAAACAATTAACAGCAAAAGGTGTTAATTATGAAGCTATTAACATTGAGACATCAGGAGAATTTGAGGAATATATTGAGATGCTCAAACAAGGAGCTGCCACAATGGCTATGCCAGTAGTATTCCCAGCAAAATCAACAGGACTAGCGTCTTGGTCTGATTTTCAACCACAAAAAATTAAAGAACTCGCAGAAGCAGTAAAATAGTCTGTTACTGTTGAGTTTAAGCTCAAAAAGAAAGGTAACAGTCCGATGACTTTAAAACAAACATTACAAAATCAATTACCAACCAGTAAATATGTTAATGATAAATAAGCCGTGCTAATGGTTAATGTAAAATTGAATAATAATTTTATGAAAGGGGTTGCTCAATTTCTCCTCTGATTGAAATTGGAGGTCTCCATGGTATATTAAATGATTAAAGCAGATTATATTTTTTATAACAATATTAAAAACATTTTAGAAAATGGTGTCGTATCAGGTATGGCAAGACCTAAATATAAAAATGGGGAAACGGCTCATTCAAAATATATTACGGGTGCCTTTGCTGAATATGACTTATCTAAAGGTGAATTTCCAATTACAACCCTACGACGTATTCCGATTAAATCTGCCATTAAAGAAATTTTTTGGATTTATCAAGACCAATCAAATGATTTGAATGTGTTAAATGATAAATACAATGTTCACTATTGGGATGATTGGGAAGTCGACAGAACTCGAACAATTGGTAAACGATATGGTGCGATTGTCAAGGAACATCATATTATTGATAAATTGTTAAAACAATTGGAAGAAAATCCATGGAATCGTCGAAATGTTATCTCATTATGGGATTATGACGCATTTGATGAGACTGATGGTTTATACCCTTGTGCGTATAATATCATGTTTGACGTACGACAAGTCAATGATAAAATGTATTTAGATTGTACATTAACACAACGCTCAAATGATATGTTGGTAGCACATCATATTAATGCTATGCAATATGTTGCATTACAAATGATGATTGCTTGTCATTTTGGTTGGGAAATTGGTAAATTTTATTACTTTGTTAATAATTTACATATTTATAACAATCAATTTGATAATGCTCAGAAGTTATTATCTAGAGGTGACACCTTAATTAGTTCAACAAAAGCTACTCAAAATCCAAGATTAGTGTTGAATTGCGAGCCAGGCACAAACTTCTATGATATTAAACCTGAAGATTTTGAATTAAAATATTATGAGCCAATTGGACCTCAATTGACGTTTGATTTGGCCATTTGAAAGGTAACGAAAACGTGAAATTATCTACAAAAGTAAGTTTAGCAACTTTAGTTGCTGGTGGAGTATACGCTGGAGTAAAGGCATATGAATTAGTTCAAACAGGTAAAACAACAGTGTTTGGATTTGTAACTATTATTAATCAAGATAAGTATAATTCAAATGACTGGTTTCACTCAGTAGAGTTGGACTCAGAGCCTACACCAGAAGTAGAGGTTAAAGCTGAATCTGTTGATACTAATTCAGATGATGAGAAAAGTGACGATATCGTCATTGATTTTGAAGAAAAATAAATTCTAAAATTAGAAAGTTGGTACGCTTATGCTAACATACAAAATTCATGGTGAAAACATTGAAGTGACAGACGCTATTAAAAGCTCTGTCGAAGATAAAGTCTCTGCATTGGATAAATATTTTGCAGAATCAGATATCACAGTCACTGTAACAGTGCGTACATATCCAAGTGGTGATAAAAAGGTTGAAGCAACCTTACCACTACGCAAAACACTTCATGCAGAAGATAAATCTCGTGATTTGTATGAATCAATTGATGAGGTTGTTGAAAAACTCGACGGACAAATTCGTCGTCTTAAAACTCAACAATTGAAACATGAGCAAGAACGAACACCGTTGAAAGACTTGTTCTAAGTTAAGTCCCAATGGGACTTTTTTCAATGAAAGGTAATTATTATGTCAAATTTTAAATTTTATAAACATGCAGTAGCTGACGGATATGCGGTTCGTTATGCTGGACAAGATACAACAATCACAAAAGAAGAAGCCGCAGATGTTATCCGCAAAGGTCAAGGGTTCTTCAAAACCAATAAACCAATCAAAAATATGGCTGAATTAAACGCCAATATTAAGTAGGTGAATAAATGGCTATTTTAATTAGTATTTTAGTTATTGTTATTTTACTAGCTTTTGCCTGGTTCTCTACAGCATATATCGTTCGCCAAGAATCGGTAGCAATCATTGAACGGTTAGGTAAATTCCATACAATAGCAACAAGTGGATTCCACACACGTACACCACTAATTGATAGTGTTGTAGCTCGACTCACCTTGAAACTTATTCAAGGTGAAATGCAGGTCGAAACAAAAACCAAAGATAACGTTTTTGTAACGTTAAACATTGCAACTCAATATCGAGTAACACCTGAAAACGTACGTGATGCATATTATAAACTCTCAGACCCAGAAGCTCAAATCAAGTCTTATATTGAAGACGCATTGCGTTCAGCTGTACCTCGTCTTGATTTGGATGAATTGTTTGAGAAAAAAGATGAAATTGCCCTTGAAGTTCAACGTCAAGTAGCAGATGAGATGAGCACTTACGGTTATACTATTGTTAAAACTTTGATTACAAAAGTAGAACCAGACGCTGAAGTTAAGCAATCAATGAACGAAATTAATGCTTCACAACGTAAACGCGTTGCAGCTCAAGAATTAGCAAATGCTGACAAGATTAAAATTGTCACAGCTGCTGAAGCAGAAGCTGAAAAAGACCGACTTCATGGTGTTGGTATTGCCCAACAACGTAAGGCTATCGTTGATGGTTTAGCGGAATCTATCGCTGAGTTGAAAGAAGCTAACGTAGGTATGTCTGAAGAACAAATTATGTCTATTCTTTTGACCAACCAATATTTGGATACTCTTAACACATTTGCAGCCAAAGGCAATCAAACCATTTTCTTGCCAAATAATCCAAATGGTGTTGATGATATTCGTACACAAATGCTATCAGCATTGAAAGCTAATGCACCAACGTCAAAAGCAACTCCAATTATTAAAACACATAAATTGGCAGATTTAACAAACATGATGATAGTCAACCTATTGACTAACATTTGGACGCATACGGGCTTTAGTAGGTTCGATTCCTACAATGCGTTTAATTACTTATAGAAACAGGTAATATTATGAGTAAAAAATGTATTTATTGTGGAAAAAAGACAAGTCACAAACGTTCTGGTAGTCCTTGTTGTATCAAATGTAATAATAGATTTATCGAAGAAGAAAATGCCCAAGATATTTTGTTCGATATTGGTGTGCCGTTTGATGGCGATGACTTTGTCGGCATTGATGGCGGTGATTTTTGACATTTTCACCAATTATGATATAATAGAAATAAAAAGGAATATTACATATGGGTATGAAACCAATGACCATGCTATTAATAATTGCTAATGTTGCAATTTATTTTTGGATGATGGTCACATTTAAAACAACAACTGACCCACATGCCTTGATTAGTGCTGGAGCTATGTATGCACCAACAGCAACATGGCAAACATTTTTCACAGCAAACTTCCTTCATATTGGACTAATGCACTTAGTATCAAATATGATTTCATTGTATATTTTTGGAGGAATTGTTGAAGGCTTAATTGGTAGTTGGCGATTTACATTAATTTATTTAATTTCAGGATTAGTTGGTACAACCGCAGTTTACTTCTTTAATCCAACAACAGTAACAGCCGGAGCATCCACAAGTATATTTGGGTTAATGGGTGTTATGATTGTACTTATCTTTAAATATGGACATCTTATGAGAGACTTCTCATTGTATATTGTCTTGACTGTAGGATATAACTTATATAATACATTCACAACAGCCGGAATAAGTATCCCAGGTCATATTGGTGGACTTATTGCGGGGCTATTATTAGCAATTCTATTAACATGGAATAAAGATTTAGAGCGTTATGAGTAATAACGCGTGCGTATATTGGTTCTTGTATAGGTTCGAATCCTGTAATACGCGTTAACATCTTAATAAAGGAGTTTCAAAATGCAAACAAAAAATATTTTGAATCAAGCAGTAGCTGATTTATCAGTAGCCGCGTCAATTGTACACCAAGTACATTGGTATATGCGTGGAAGTGGCTTTTTCTATTTACATCCAAAAATGGATGAACTAATGGATGCATTAAATGAGCATTTAGACGAATTCAGTGAACGATTGATTACTATTGGTGGTCAACCATTTTCAACTTTAACAGAATTTGCAGACAATTCTAATCTAGAAGAAAAAAGTGGTTCATTTGATGATACGATGGAAGAACGTCTTGAACGTCTTGTAGAAGTATATTCTTATTTGTCAGAAATGGCTCAACAAGGCTTGAATGTGACAAGTGAAGACGCTGATGATGTATCTAATGATATGTTTGTAGCATTTAAAAAAGATGTTGATAAAACAATTTGGATGCTAACAGCAGAGCTAGGCAAAGCATCGGTGGTCTAAATGTTAGAACAATCAATTAATCTATTAGAATTTAACATTCAACAAGCTGAATTAATTCTTTCAAAATTAAAAATTAATATCAGCGACGATGCAAAAGACTCATTGACTGTCGAATTAGCGAATATCAAAGATTCAATTGCTGAAAATATTATTGTATCTAAATCTGATTACGATGATTACTTATCAGACTCAAATGCATCTTATTTAACTCATCGTGCTGAAATGGTTATTGACTATGCCGAACTAATTGTTGATGAAATCACACAGTATTTCGATAACAATCAAAGTCGTACTACAAAACATATTAAAAAACCAAAATCTCATAAAGTGGCATTGGTTTCAGCTGTTGTAGCTGCATCATTACTAATTGGTCTAGCTAAGTTACATAAGAAATAACTACGTACGATTGGGGTGAGCTCGCGAAGCGAGCGAGGGGGCTTTGCCCCCTGGAAGGAAAAGGAACACGGCGAAGCCGTGGCAAAAATGCAACTATGAAAAAACACTATTTAAGATTATCTTTATCAATATTAACAGTACTTTTGATGGTTGCATCCTATATTGCACCACCAGTTACTGAAATTGTAAGACAGATTCCACGCCAAGTACAAAAAGTAAAAGTGGAATCAAATCAACCACGTTGGCCATCAACGGATATTAATGTATATATCGATAATGGTATTCGTAAGCAATATAAAACAGCATATAAATTAGCTATCAAAAATTGGAATAAAGCTAATGTCATTGATTTTCATATAGTGAAAACTAAAGCCGATGCGAATGTGAAATTAACACAGCATAACTCCAACGAGGATTATTCTGGTATCACATATACAGCAACGGCAAATAATAATTTAACAGACGCCACTATATATTTTAATGATACAAAGGTACACGATTCAGACATGGCCACTTTGACTACCGTAGCAGAACATGAGCTAGGGCATGCAATCGGTTTGAAACATGACGATGTCAATAAAAATACACTAATGAATCCAACCATTGATAGTAATATTCATTTAGATGAAATTGCAATTAATACAGCTAAACAACTTTATAAAAATCGCTGAAAAAGGCGATTTTTTTCTTGACAAAAATAATCGAATATGGTATAATAAAATAACGAAAGGAGCTTGTATGACAAATCCATCATTGAGACAATTACCGTCAATGATATGGAGACCAAATAGAGAACGCCAATCTATTTCTGGTGATATATCATTACTCCATAGTGTTTATCTAGGTGTTGATAAACCTCAACAATATAATGATATTTAGCAACTATTCATGATAAAGTCTCAAATGACCCAATGTCAGTTCTTTTCGATACAGAAATCCCAATGGTTGCTGATTTTGATTTTATCTCAGCTATTAATAGTGAATTAACACGTATTAATATCAATCATATTCAATCACAGGATATTCAAATGTTTCCTGATGTTGAGCAAAATGAACGATTTATTAATGCATTACAGTACACTGTTAATCTTGCAATATCACAAGAATCATTTGCAAATGATAATGTACGTAATAGCTTTATATGTAAAATGCTTTTAAATACCAATACATATATACGTGAATTAGTATATGATGAATCCGCAACAAATAAAGCTATTTATTATGGTAACATATCAAAGCATGATTTGTATTTCATGATTATGTTATCAAAATTTGGATTTGAAACCGTTATTATTAATCCTGTTGCAAATCGATTAATTTATGATAAAGATGTTGATAATGTATTAGAAATAACATCGTATCAAAACACACTACCCGTTGAATCTTTTAAAAATAGAGCTCAACAAGGGACTATTATTCATGAACAGTATTCAATGATATTAGATTTAGAAAATCAATTAGATGACACATTACACACTAATGGTGTATATAGACCATGGCAATTCCGTGATGGAAATGTCAAACCATTATTGATTAATGGGGCTCTGATTGATTTAACGGAAAACTGGAATCAACCCGCTAAAGTGCGTGATGGATTCCATGTCAAAGATAAAACAGTCTATAACCCTGTATTCTTCATGGAAATTGAAGGTGAAACTATATCAAAGGATTCATATTACGAGACATGGTCACAATTGACTAATAATCCATTGACCTATATCACTTCAGGGAATCCATTGTCTACACCATTGGCAAATCCAGATGACAGGTATCAATTAAGTTTTGTTCAGAACTTTGATAAATCATTTGATATTGAAAAGCTCAAAACATTATCATTTTATACATATGAACCGTATAATGATGATACGGAAGATTATATTTTAAATACTATTAATGATGTATTATCCGATATGAGTTTATTCAAACAACCATTGACTGATAATGAACGCTATCAATTAGTTATTGATGTCTTAACATTAAATAAGGATATTTAAGACTAATTGATTCTTACGATTTTACATCTAATATTCCTAAATTAGTTTATGAGCTCAAAAATGAAACGCAGTTGACTAAGCAAACATGTTTATTATTAGCTTATTTCCATAAATTAGGGTTTGATGTTGTTATTTTATCACCCGCCGGTTTATCAAACGTTGATAGTGTCATTACGCCTGAACGTATGACAAAACTTCGTTTAGATACAATGGTTTATGATGAGTCCTTTAATCCAATACGTAAACAAGTCGCGTCGAAAAAAGGATTCCTCACAAGACTATTTGGTTAGGTATTTTATATCATTATATAAAAGGAAAAAAAGAGATGAATTTTTCACCAATGAAGCAAACAGAAGTCGCTGAAAATGGCGATGTAATTGAAATTATTGATGAACCTCTTGTAGTAACCGACGTTGATGCGTATAAAGAAGAATTACGTAAACTACCAGAAGTTCAAAATTTAACGAGTGAAATTGACCCAAACAATTCAAATACTATTTTGATGTTTGGTCAAAAACCAAGTCAGGGATTATCTCAAATCACTGACCAACTAATGGCTACCACAAAACGTGTTAATGCTCAAGAGGCATCAGAAATGATGGTTAAATTGACTAAGTTAATGGATAAATTTGATGTTCAAGAACTTGAAAACATTAACACAGAAGAACGTCCAACATTTGTACAGAAATTGTTTAACAAAGTCAAAATGACTTTAGATGAACTTTTTGCTAAGTATGAAGATATGGGTCGTGAAGTTGATGGTATTTATCAAATTTTGACTAAATATGAATCTCAAATTCTTAAGTCGCAAGATGACCTAAAGAAATTGTATGAAGCAAATACAACGTTTTATGAAGAACTTGAGAAGTATATTGTCGCAGGTGAATTGGGTAAAGAAGAAATTCAAAACTACCGTAAACAAGTAGAAGCTTCACCTAATTTATCTGACTTAGACCGTCAAAATGAACTACAACGTTTAGATATGCTGGTTGAAATGCTTGATACCCGTGTATATGATTTGCGTATTGCTGAACAAGTGGCAATGCAAACAGCACCTATGATTCAAATGCAAATGCGTAGCAATTTTGACTTAGCACGTAAAATCAAGTCAAGCTTTATCATCACTTTGCCAATTTTCAAACAATGTTTGATTCAAGCTATTAATTTGAAACGACAAGAAATTCAAGCTCGTTCAATTAAACAATTAGACGATAAAACAAAGGAATTACTTGAACGTAACGCTCAAAACACAGCTCGTCAATCAGTTCAAACAGCTAAATTGGCATCAGGTTCTTCTGTACCTATTGAAACACTTCGTAAAAACTATGATATTATTAAAAATGGTACTGAAGAAGTGAAACGTATTCAAGCTGAGCAAGCTCAAAAACGTGAAACTGATACAGTTGAACTTGAAAATATGAAACAACAAATGAAAGCAAGCGGATTATTATCTGCACCATTATAATCAATTACCAACCATTGAAATGGCTGGTTCACCTAACTCACAGTCTGCGAGGTGAGCCATAATTGATTAGCCTCAGTGTAAACTACGTTACTTGTAAATATATAGGTACCTTGAGATATTTGCCTAGTCTCATGCTCTACGCTTTAGTATTAAACAGTTCTGATTGGTAGGAACAGTGTATTAAAGTTATAAAACTACAAGATAACATTGGCGAAGGCACTAAAGGGTGTGGTTTATACCCGCTTACCGCATAAAATAAACCAATTTAAATAAAAGGACTTTGTCAAGCGTATGACAACACAAAAAGTAATACAAGTGTGCGTTTTAGACCAAAACGATACACCGTTAATGCCAACTCAACGTCTTGGCAAAGTTTATCGTTTATTGAAAACGAAAAAAGCACATATTGTAAATTATGAACCATTTACTATTAAATTAGATTATGAACCAAAAACACATATTATACAGCCACTAACACTTGGTGTTGATAGTGGTGCTATTCATTCAGGTTATTCCTTAGCCAATGAACATCGTGAATACTATAACGCAGAAGTAATTGCAAGAGATAATATTTCTAAAAATATTTCAGATAAACGTATGTATCGTCGAAATAGACGTTCTCGTAAAACGCGTTATCGTAAACCACGATTTAACAATCGTAAAAATAAGGGTAAAGGGTGGATTCCACCGTCTTTAGAGCAAAAGGCAAACGTTCAAGTCAATGAGATTGCACAACTTCATAAGTATTTCCCGATTAACAATATTATCATTGAAGTTGCCGAGTTTGATATTCAAAAAATTAAAAATCCTGATATTTCAGGAAAAGAGTATCAACAAGGGACTTTACAAGGGTATAATATTCGTAATTATCTGCTTGAAAAATACCATCACAAATGTTTTTATTGTGATAAAGAAGTTTCAGCTTTTGAAGTTGAGCATATGATTCCAAGGGCTAGAAACGGTTCCAATCGTATTGATAATTTAACTCTATCATGTCACAATTGCAACCAGAAAAAAGGGACATTAACGGCTGAAGAATTCATTAGACAAACCGTAACACCTCAAAAAGCCGCTCAAAAATTAAGACAAATCCCGAAAACTAAACAGTTATTGAAATATATGGCACACATGAATGCAACACGATGGGTCTTGTATAACACGATTAAAGAAACTTATAACTCTGTAAGTCTAACGTATGGCTATATTACAAAGCACAATCGTATTAATGCAGGTCTTCCTAAAGCACACCATATTGATGCTAAATGTATTACAGGTTTTGCAACGGTTCCATCATTTGATATAACAGTTGTTAAGACTAAAATGCGTAGACACAATCGTCAATTGCATCGTGCAACGTTTAGTAAAGGCCATATACGAAAAGCTGCAACATTGCCAAGAACTGTTTTTGATTTTCAATTATATGATATTGTCATGTTTAATAAACATCGTTATTATATACAAAGCCGTCGTAGTTCAGGTTCCTTTAGGCTTGTATCTCTTGAAGGGTTAAAAGATGAAAAATCGAACATATAAAAAAATTGACGTTTCTTACGCATACAAATGCCTATTTAACCAAACATTATGTTAATGGTGAATAAACAGTGCTAATGGTTAATGTAAAAAAATTGAATAATACTTTTTATATAAGGAGATTAACAAAAATGATTTTTTTGGAGATTCACACGCAACACAAACTTTGAATTTGGATAAAGGTCAAGTCCTTGACCTTGCAAAAAGCAGAAAAAAACCACTACGTAACGTTATTATCGGAGCTGGTTGGGATGCAAATATTAACGGTAATGTAGCCGATTTGGACTTGTCAGCATTCTTGCTTGATAATAATCGTAAAGTTACAGACTTGAGCAAACACGTTGTATTCTACAATCAGCAACAACAACAAGGTATTTACTCAAGTGGTGATAACCGTACTGGTGAAGGTGACGGTGATGATGAACAAATCGTAGTAGATTTGGATGCTATTTCACCAAATATTAGTGAACTTGTATTTATTATGACAATTGATAAAGCTGCTGAACGTCGTCAAACATTTGGTCAAATTAAAAATGCTTATGTTCGTTTGCTAGATGCTGATGATAATGACCGTGAAGTGTTGAACTTTAACTTGTCAGAAGATTATGGAACATCAACAGCAATGATTGCATGTTCATTACGTCGTACAACACATGGTTGGGAATTCAAAGCCGTAGGTGACTCACTGGTCGGAACACTCAATGATGTATTAGCTAAATTTCAATAAGAGGTAGAATAAAATGGGATTTTTAAATAAACTTTTTGGAACAGGTGAAGAAGCACCTCAACAAGCACCAACTCCAGCACCAACACAAGAACCAGCTCAAGTAGCTGAAGTACCACAAGCTGGACGTCAATTGAACCTTACAAAAGGTCAAACTCTTAATCTTCAAAAGAACGACACACTTAACTTGACTAAATCAGAATATAGCTTGTCACGTCTTCGTGCAGCTGCAGGTTGGGATGTTAACGATAGCCTATTTGGTTCAAATTATGATTTAGACTTATGTGCATACCTTCAAGATGCAAATGGCGTTGTAAAACAAACGGTATTCTTTGGTTCAAAAGGGAACCTTAACAAATACGGTGTACAACTTGACCATGATAACTTAACAGGTGATGGTGAAGGTGATGACGAAAACATCTTCCTTAACTTGGATGCTGTTCCAGCGGACATTGCTAAAATCACTATTGCAGTAGTTATCTATCAAGCGAAATCACGTCGTCAAGATTTTGGTAAAGTTAAAAACGCGTATATCCGCCTACTTGACGAAAGTGATAACGACCGTGAAATGTTCCGCTTCAACTTGTCAAATAATGGCGAAGGTAAACATTCAGTAATTGCTGCGGATATTTATCGTGACGCATCAGGTTGGAATTTCTTCGCACGTGAAGAATATTCAGATGCCGGTGCAATTAGTGAACTTGAACGTAAACTTTAAGGGGAATTGAAAATGGCAATTAATTTTACAGCATTAGCTCCAACAAATGGACAACAAACAGTCGCAACAGAAGTACAAGCACATCCATCAGGTGAATCATTGAGTCTTCGTAAAGACCAATTCCTTGATTTGACAAAAGCTGCACCAGCACTTCGTAATGCTAAACTTGCAGCTGGGTGGGATACTCTTGCAGCTGGTGTTGATTTGGACTTGAGTGCAATCTTATTAGGTGCAAATGACCAATACCTTGGCGATGACCACTTCATCTTCTTTAACCAAACAAATGCTTATGGATGCCAACATAGTGGTGATAACCGAACAGGTGCTGGTGAAGGTGATGATGAAGTCATCAGCGTTGACTTGAACAATGTACCAGCGAACGTTGAAAAGATTATTGTAAACGTAACAATTCAAGACGCTTTGTCAAAACGTCAAACATTTGGTATGGTTCAAAACGCATTTGTACGTCTTGTAGACGCTGACACAAACAAAGAACTTGCAAAATTCGATTTGACTGATGATTATTCAACATCAACAGCAATTGTATTTGCTGAATTGGTTCGTGGCTCAAATGGTTGGAATTTCCACACATTGGGACAAGGTCTTACCGGTGAATTGAAAGATTTGCTTGTAATGTATCGTGGTTCTCTAGACGGAGTTAGCTATTAATAGAAATAGGTAAAAAAATAAATGAAAAAATTTAATGGTTTAACTTCACAAGAAATTGAAGCATCCAAACAGGCACATGGTACAAATGCCCTGTCTCAAAAGGAAGCTACGTCCATTTTTGAAATTTTCATGGACGCCATGAAAGACCAATGGATTTTGATTTTGCTAGCAGCATTACTATTCCAAGTAATCATCAACACTCTAGCAATGTTTAATCCGATTTTTGGCCATGCTAACTGGCTTGAAACAATTTCGTTAGTTGTAGCGATTTTGTTATCTACTGGATTTTCAACTATTTCAGAGTATCGTAATGAATTAAACTTTAATAAATTACAAGATGAAGCATCTAAACACTTGTTAAAGTTTATCGTGACGGTAAATTGAAAGAAATTCTTATTGATGATATCGTTAAAGGTGACCAAATCCTTGTGCAAGCTGGGGATAAAATCCCAGTCGACGGTATCTTGCTCGATGGTAAACTTAAAGTTAATCAAGCTGCCGTTAATGGTGAGTCTGATGACGTAATTAAGTTACCACTTGACGGTCGTCCTGAACCAGATGCAAATGACTTATTCACAGAACTTCGAGTTTTCCGTGGTACTGTAGCTGTATCTGGTGAAGCTGTTATTGAAGCAACTGTAATTGGTGATAATACTATTATGGGTTCAATTAATACAGCTCTTCAAGAAGACGCAAAAGAAAGTCCTTCAACTGGCAAACTTGCACATCTTGCTAAAAGTATTGGTGTATTAGGTTACTCAGGTGCGGGTCTTTATGTGGCAATTGCTATTATCTCAGTACTTACACGTAGTATTGAAACATTTATGGCATTAAGTCCAGCTTTAGTATTTGTTATTAATACTATTCTTTACGCAGTAACAATCATTATCATGGCGGTACCTGAAGGACTTCCTATGATGCTTGCTATGGTTGCTGCTATGAACTCAGGTAACTTGTTGAAACAACATATCTTAGTACGTAAGCCGGATTCTGTTGAAACTGCTGGTTACACTAATATTTTGTTCTCAGATAAACTGGTACAATCACTAAAGGTGTGTTATCAGTTGTAGACTTCATTTTAGGTGACGGTACATTATATAACACTACAAATTCTGGACATGGTTCTGAATTTAAAGAAATGAATGAAGATGTTAAATCTGAACTTCTTATCGGTATTGGTGATAATAATGACTCTGTTGTATCTGAAGATGAAGTTTCAGGTAAGAAATATGCCGCTGGTTCAAACAACACTGATAAAGCATTGCTTAATTTCTTAATTGATAATGATTTACTTGATTTCAACAATAACGATGTAGTTGTTATTGAAAAAGAACAATTCAATTCAGCAACTAAATTTGCATCAATTACATTATCAAACGGTCTTAAGTATATTAAAGGTGCTCCAGAATTCACTATGAGTGACGTTAAGTTCTATCTTGACGAAAATGGTAAGCAACAACCAATTACTGAAGACTCAACTCGCAAGCTTGATGAAGTATCACTTCAACAAGCAAATCGTTCAATGCGTCTATTAGCAATTATCCGTGAAGAAAACGGTGTTAAAACACTTATTGCTTTAACATGTATTCGTGATAATATCCGTGATGATATTCCACAAACAGTTAAAGACCTTGACCGTGCAGGTGTTCAACTTGTAATGGTTACAGGTGACCGTAAAGAAACTGCGGTAGCAATTGCTAAAGATGCTGGAATTATTAAATCTGATGATGATATTGTATTGACCCACGATGAATTAGACGCTATGTCTGATGAAGAAGTTAAAGAAGCACTTCCAAAACTTCGTGTGGTATCACGTGCATTACCATTAGATAAGAAACGTTTAGTCAACTTGGCACAAGACCTTGATATGGTTGCCGGTATGACAGTGATGGGGTAAATGATTCGCCTGCACTTAAATCAGCAGACGTAGGGTTTGCTATGGGTGACGGTACTCAAACAGCTCAAGAAGCTTCAGATATCGTCATTGTTAACAACTCATTGGCATCTATTACAAAAGCAATTTTGTATGGACGTACAATGACAAAATCAGTTCAAAAATTCATTAAATTCCAATTAACTGTTAACGTTGCGACAATTGCAATTTCATTGCTAGTACCACTATTTGGACTCTTTGTTCCAGTACTTAGTGGTGTTAAAGAAGTATTCTCAATCATTATGATTCTTTGGATTAACTTGATTATGGATACATTCGCAGCTATGATGTTTGGTGAGGAACCACCACTTGATAAATATATGTCTGAAGCTCCTGTAGCTAAAAAGGCTCGTATTTTGACAAATGACATGAAGGCTGCTATTGGTACAGCTGCAACATTTATTACAGTTGGTTCATTATTAATTTTGACAAATACATTTGGTATCCAAGAATTCATCACCAAAGGAACTGGCAATTTTGAAATGGTAACAACATTCAACTTGACATTCTTTATCTATGCTATTCTTTGGAACGCCCTTAATACTCGTTCAACTGGTCTTGATATTTATCACATATCAGTAAGAACAAGAAATTTGTTTGGATTATGGTTCTTATCATGGTTGTTCAAACACTTATCCTCCAATTTGGTGGTGTAGTATTCGGAACAGTTCCAATGGATATTGAACATTATCTAGTTGCAGCAGGACTTGCAGCACTCGTTATCCCAATTGATATGGTGCGTAAAGTTCTAACTCGCAAAAAATAAGGTACGCTTATAGCGTTTCCAACTCATTATGAGTAAAACAGCCTAATCGTCTGGAATAATTGGCGATTGGGTTATAATTATTTGAAAGGAAAAGACCATGTCAGATTTACCATATATGCCATTCATGTTACTGCAATTTGGAATTACCGTAATATGTTTACTTATATTAATTTTTTTAGCAAAAGGTTTTCGCACTAAATACCATGTGAAAGTTGTAATTTCCTTTATTATCGTATTGTTTTTCGGTTCAGTAAATGCGGTTAATGCCTTAACGGTTATAACAAGTATGCATGATATGGGACAAACTACTAGAGTAGTCGTAAGTCCTAAAAAAACTAACTTAACTGATAAAACAATTGTATCTCTGGATATTTCAGACAACCCAACTCGTATAATGAGTGCAACGCATGAATTTCGTATTAAGCCCGGACAATCTATTTCAGCAAAACAATATCAATTAGTTGAACAAAATGGCAAATATGCAAAATCCTAAAAATGCATACGACTCAAAAATACACTGACAGGTTGCATTTATATTCGTGATAACGATAATATGTATTCAACAAATTACATGACTATTGACTCATCTGGCATAGTTCTTAAAAATCCAAACAATATTCCATTAGATAAAGCTAAATTCACCTTAACAACCGTTGAATATATAACAAAAAAAGCAGCTAGTCAAAAAGGTCTTGTATATAGTGTCACTATGAGTGAAAGTACGGCAAAATTAGTCTTTGATGTATCAAAGGCTGATAAATGATTTATATACATAAATCATTAAATGGGTGACACAAAGCGGCACCCAAACCCCACTTAATTACTGAATACTTGAGAGGATGAAATATGACTACAACAAGTGGCCCATTTATTATCGGACTAATAATTATTTTAATGATTATACACACAATCGCGGTAACACTTTATTTACGAAATAAAAGATTGACCCCATCAAGCGTCCTAGTGGCACCGTTATCAGCTTGTATAATGCCAATGTTGTTTGTACTTTTTGTTATTGGGCCAATTAACCAATTCGGTGAAGCGCATTATGATTACAGTAAACCAAAAACTATTTTTACAGCAAAATCAAATGCCCATTTAATTTTAGAATATACTAATGGTTTTGGTAATTATCGCATTAACGAAACTGATGTATTACGACCAAAAGATTATACATATATGGAACCAGTAACCGCAACTGTAATAACAAGCAATTCTAAGAAAAAATATGAATTTGACAACGTTAAAGCAAACCGTGTAAAAGGAAATACAAAAATTACTAAAGCATCTATTACGCATGTTACAAAAACTCAAAAATGTTTATTTATCACAATTAAAGATGAATATGACTATATTCAATTTGATGTAACTCCCACAAAGAAAATTGCAACAACAGAATAGGTGAGTTTATGTCAAAATTATCTACGAAATTAGCAGAAATTGATAAGAAATGGTTACATTATCTTGAAAAGCATGGCGTCAAGACGAAAACTCATTGGTGGCAGAACTCATTAGACTGTTCAAAACCACAGTTTCTACCACATGCGAAAAAATTTTGGGCAACATTGAGCAAAGATGAAAAGCAATGTATTAAAGTTGATAACGAGCATGCTCAACGGGATTTGTTTTACTATTTGTCAATTCCACATCCAAGTTTTCGAAAAGCTTTTTATAGCTATCGAAAACAAATAACAGAAACTAAAGCTTAATAGTCTGGAATAATTGGCTATTAAGTTATACACTACAAATGAAAGGGGATTTTATTGTGAAAGCTATTTGGGCACAAGATGAATCAGGCTTAATTGGTAATGGTTTACATTTGCCATGGTCAAATCCTGAAGATTTAAAATTTTTTAAAGAAACAACAACTGGCTCAGCTGTTTTAATGGGATATAATACATTCGCATCACTAGGTTTTAAACCATTACCAAATCGTAAAAATATCGTATTGACGCATAAGCCAACGGTATTAGTAAATGGCTATGATACTGTTTATATTTTTTCAAGTATTAAAGACGTACTTGAAAAATTTGCGGATACAGATATCTATGTTATCGGTGGTGCTAGCATTTATGACGCTACAATTGATTACGTAGATGAAATTATTCGCACGACAATTCATGGTGAACATTCTGGAAATATTTATATTCCAGAAAACTTAACCGATGGATTTGCTGTTGTATCAACAACTGAATATCCAGCAACGGATACCAGTGAAGCTAGAACTGTTGAGGTATTAACTCGTGAAAAAGCTTGAGATTTTTATTGCATATACAGAAGAATATAATGACCTTGATGGCGTTTACTATGCACAAGCGGTAGTTAATCCTGAAACTTTGATTTTAGAAGAATCAGACGCTATTCGCTTGCAAGAAGCGTTATATAAGTTACCATTATACGAAATTGGGTCAATGTTTGGTGTCTCAGATGTTGAAAAACTTGAAGTCTTTATTAGTCCATATGATTATGAAGATGATAAAGAATATGCTGACGAATTATACCAACAAGCAATGAGCAAAATGGCACATACATATTTACCTGAAGCTTGGCAAAATAAAGTCAGTAACCCAACACAATTAATTGACCGATTATGTACCGAACACACATATCCAAGTAAAGAAAATGTATTGAAAGCTTTAGAGTTAACAGCTCCGGAAGATGTGAAAGTGGTTATCTTAGGACAAGACCCCTATCATACACCTGGTGCTGCACAAGGCTTATCATTTTCAGTACCTGATGATAAACCAGCACAACCGTCACTAAGAAACATTTTAAAGAATTAAAAGATGATATTGGTGAACGTGAGTCACATGATTTGACTAATTGGGCGAAACAAGGTGTGTTGCTATTAAATACAGTTTTAACAGTGCGTAAGGGTGCACCTAATAGTCATGCAAATCTTGGTTGGGAGAAATTTACAGATGAAATCATAACTTATTTAGATTCATTAGACCAACCTATCGTATTTATTTTATGGGGTAATTATGCCCAGAAAAAAGAATCATTGATTAAAAATAAATATATTATTAAGTCACCACATCCAAGTCCGTTTTCAGCACATAGAGGCTTCTTTGGTAGTAAACCATTTTCAAAAGCAAATGATTATTTGATTGCAAATGGCGTTGAACCAATAGATTGGATTAGACATGACTAGACTTGAAGAAATAATAAACTATTTGTCTGACTTTGATGATAACGACATTGATTTCTTGCTGTATGCATATGATAAACGCAATAACAAGCTTGTAAAGTACGATAACTTAGATATTTATCATGATAGACCTGTGAAACAATTAACATCAATGTCTGATATTTACGCAAAAATTGCATATCAGTTAGTTACTGGACAGACGTCACAAGATGAATATGAAGACTATCAAAAATGGTATTATTACAAAATAGTACGTCAATTTAACGATATTAATTATGCCGTTAAAAAAAGAAGTCAATTAGATGACTCAGTAAGAAACTATTATAACTATTTTCAACAACTCAAAAAGCATGGCTTGCTGAAAGAATAGTTGAAAGGAAATCATATGTTTACAAATTTTATTTTTAAAGACTATATTAATGGTTCAAAACTTATTACTAAAAAAGTAAGACGTCAGCTCATTATTTCACGTGGCATTGAACCAAGTATAGTAATCATATTAATGGGACCATTTTCAAAAGCACCATTCCCATTCTCTATTGGTTTTATCGGATTATGCATGATATCTTTTATTTATCTATTAGCATTGCTTTATAACGAAATGTCAGGCAACTCAGTATTTCGTTTAGCTTATGCAAATACTGAATATGGACGCACTATTGTATATAATAATGTAACGGTTTCACAAGAAGCCCAATATATGCAGTTCAAGCCTGAAAGCCAAGATATGGTTAAAGTTCTCAGTTTTGACATTAAGGAAATATCTGTTGATGGCGTTGAAAAATCTTTTATTGATATTATTTATGCTGATGGATATTATAAAAAGGTAGAACTGGTAGAAACAATTCAAAAACCTTTAAATATCAGACAAAAATTCTCAGATGAATTCAGTCTTAAAGGTTATCGTTTGAACTTGTATGATAAAGTAAAATAGGCAGGTTATTTATGTTTAAAAAATCAAAAAAATATAAAAACGCATTAGACTCGTTAGATAGACTTTGCGAAGATATGTATAAAACATCTAATAATGTAATGTCTAATACCAAAAATCATTTTATATAACTTAATTGAGACTGATAATTTTAATAAAGCTAGTAAAGATATTAAATATTATCGTGAAAAATTAGAAAATGCTAAGAAACGATTAGAAGACGAATTTCATTTGTTTGACAAATATTATGAAGTGGATTCAGCAACCGCTATCAATTTCAGCAAACGAATGCAAGAATATGAAGAAGTTAATGCTATATTAAAGACACATGAATATTATTTAAATAAATTAATAGGACAAGACGTATGATAACTAATTTATTTTATCGACCATATCGTAAAGGTCGTAAAGCAATTTCAAAAGAAATACTTACTAAGTATGGTTCATCATTAAAAACTGAATTTTTCTTTTGGGTTATTATCATAGCTTTACTAATGTTTTTATTACCTTTGAATTATACAACAGCTGGGTATTGTTTTATTTGCTATATTATGGCAATGATTACAGTTGTCACTGGTATCGCTGATGATTTATATCCAGACTATATGCTAGGTAAGGTTTTAAAAAAACATACATATCGTGATGTCTCATTAGAACGTACAAAAGGTTGGCGAATTATTTTCAACAATGGCGAAAGTAAATATTATTCAGATAGGGATATTATCGATATGTATATTGATAATGAATTTCCAGATTTGGATAATTTAGAAAAATATAATGGTGATTATAAAACAATTAATGTAGACAAAGTTCAATATGTCCCAGATTCAAATCTAAAATATACAGACGACTTTACTCTACAAAAATATGTTATTAAGGCTCATAAATAATGACTAGAGATATCAAATTGAAATGGTGTTGGTTAATTGCTATTATAATTGGACTTGTCAGCTTAAATCTCTTTGTAATTGATTGTTGGAGATTTGATAATATTCAAACATCAATTGCTACAATTACTAGAATTGACCAAAACGGTAATGTATATGATATTACAACATCAGCCAAACGACTAACGGGTAAACCATTCACATATACCGTATCCTATGGTGAAGTAAAGCCATTAAACATAAACGATAAAGTTTTAGTTAGAAGTGAACACAAGGAAATATTTCCAACGTTTTCACAAAAGGTAACAAAACCAGTTGTTCAGCATTTAAAAGCATCAACACCATACATCTTAATACTGTTAAATGTAGTATTATTAGTTAATGAATTGTTGTTGAGATATAGCATTACACCAGTTAAAGACCGATATATGGGACTATATGGAACTAACAACCCATATTTAGAAGCGTTGAATAGTTGTTGTATGATGATAACAACAATATCTATTATTACATCAGTTATATTAATTTCAAGTTTCAAATAAACTAAGGTTGACAAAATCATGAAAATATGATATACTATAATTAGTAACAAATCTGATTAGCAGAAAATCCACTGTTACATTTATAGAAACGAGGATTCATGAAACTCAAACAACTGATGTGTTCGACAGCTGTTTTAGCAGGTGTAGGTGTTGTATCATTAGCAGGACATCATGCATTTGCGGACGAAACAGAACAGGCACAACCAACAACTGAATTAACAAATACAGATAAACTATATAGACTTAAAGCTGAGAAAAACACTGTTGAATCAAATATTAATGCACTTAAGCAAAAATTAGCTGATAGAAAATCAGATAAAAAAGTAAAAAGTGTACAATCATTAAATATTGGTTCAAAAATAGCAGAAGCTAAGTCTGATAATACAACTGAATCAACAACAGAAATCAAAGATAAATTGAAAGCTTATAAAGCTCGAGAGGCTCTTGTTGATTCAAAAATTCAATTAATTAACAAACAAGAACAGAAAAAAGCTGATGAGGCTGCCAAAGTACAAGCTGAACAAGAGGCTCAGGAAAAGGCTGCTAAAGAAGCACAGGAAAAAGCTGCAAAAGAAGCAGAAGAAGCTAAAAAAGCTGAAGACGCTAAACATGCAGAGGAACAAAAAGAGGCTGATAAAAAGCAGCAACCCAACAAGCTATTTCAAGTGGTACCACCGTAACAGGGTCAGTAACACCCGTTGCATCAGGTGCTGCAAATTCATACCCAACAGGTCAATGTACTTGGGGTGTTAAATGTCTAGCTCCATGGGTTGGTGATTATTGGGGGAACGCCGGTCAATGGATTCAATCAGCACAAGCTGCAGGATTTAGAACAGGAACAAAACCAGTTCCTGGTGCCGTAGCTGTATGGCCAAGTGATGGTGGAGGATATGGTCACGTAGCATATGTGACTGATGTACAGTCAGAAACAAATATTCAAGTTTCTGAATCAAACTACGCAGGAAATATGTATATTGGAAACTTCCGCGGCTGGTTTAACCCACAAGCAACATGGTCAGGAAGTGCCGTATATTACATTTATCCTAATTAAGTAATTATTACGGGGGACCAATGAAACTCAAAAAACTGATGTGTACGACAGCCGTTTTAGCAGGACTAATGACATTTAGCTCTGTACATGCAGATGAAACGGGACAGGCACAACTTAATCAAGATACTTTAACAAAATTATCAGCAGAAAAAACAACATTACAATCAAATATTAATGCAACACAGCAGAAATTAGATAATTTTAATAAAGATAAAAACACGTTTAACCCATCAAAAACCTTAATTAATCAGGAAACACCAGACCAATTGAAAACGAAATTACAATCGTTTCAAGCTCAATTGACAATGGTTGATTCCAAGATTAATTCAATTAATAAGCAAGAGGCTGAACGTCAAGCTGCTGAACAAGCTCAAAAAGAAGCTCAAGCAAAGCAAGCTAAGGAAGATGCCATCAACAGAGGTGAAACCGTTACAGGTTCTGTAACAGCAACACCTATTTATGATGGTGACGCATATCCAACAGGACAATGTACCTGGGGCGCTAAAGCATTAGCACCTTGGGCAGGAAACAATTGGGGTAACGCCGGTCAATGGGTACAGTCAGCTCAAGCTGCTGGATTCAGAACTGGTCGTAAACCCGTACCAGGAGCACTCATTGTATGGGTAGGTACAAGCGCGGGGTATGGCCATGTGGCTTTTGTTACAGATGTTGAATCTGAAAATAAAATCCAAATTCAAGAAGCCAATTATGGTGGAAGTGCATGGCAAGCAGACCCACGTGGTATAGGAAATTATCGTGGCTGGTTTAATCCAGCTGAATCAGGCGGAGATGTTTATTACATTTATCCAAATCCATAAAACAGTAGAAAACTACTGTTTTTTTATTGACAAATTTATTTGATTATGGTATAATAGATATGTGAATAAAGAAACAGTGAGTAGGAAGCAACTATGAATATACCAGAAGACTATTTTGAAATAGCAGATAAACTGCATCAAATAACAGATACTATTCCAATTAATATCAATAACATATTGGAAGAATTTGACGATATTGGCGTTCAATATGTGGTTCAATTAAGAGAACCATTAGTTATTAAACAAGATGATGGATATTTGTTTAAAACATTAGCATATCCGTCAAAGAAACAACGTTTTACAATCGCTAAGCATTTAGCACATTTATTGTTGGGACATGTTGATAACTATAACAATTTATATCACAGGCAAGCGAACGAAATTCAACTACCAGCATGCCGCTTAGCCGCATGTATTTTAATGCCAAAAGCTGATTTTGAGAAAAATATTTATACCTTTAGTGATGAAAATGGTAATGTGAATATTGGTGAATTAGCCTTTCATTATGGTGTACCAAGTACTCTTGTAAATGGCTATGGAAAAGAATTGGGATTATTCAAATAAGGTAGAAGAACTTCCACGTTTTTAAAAGCGAGCGAGGGCTGCGGAGCAGCACGGCGAACGAAGTGAGCGTGAGCACAGAGGGGACTATGGAACTTTTAAATTTATGGATTGACGCAATCAGACTTTCAATAGGTGGAGCTTGTATTATTACAGCTATAATATCTGGATTAGTTGGACTTATAGCAGGTATCTCAGGTATTGTTGATACTCACGCCACAAAAGATACAAACTATGTTCTAGCAATAACTATTTGTACAATAATTGCAATTATAGCCACAGCATTAGCCTATATTGTGACACCAGAATTAATAGGGCATATATAGATTCTGGAACACGCAAATAAACTATAAGAATTGAGGATATTACATGAATCACAATGACAGACTATTATTCAATCGCTTAATGAAGCGGTCAAATTGTTTAATAATTATAGCTATTATTACACTATTAAGTATCCTTATAGGTGTGATTTCCAAATCCATATAGTTATAATATTGCAGTTTCTGGATTTGCTATTGCTTTAATTTGGGGCTTAATCCGTAACTATAAGAATAAGAAAACATATACGGAAGAATTTTCAACATATTATGATATTATCAAAAAAGGGAATCGTTTATACTTTGAAGCTAAAATCGATGACCCTAAATTATCTGAAGTACATGGATATCGTATTGATGGAGAATCGTCTAGCGATTACTTTTTACGTGATAGTACTATTAAGCATAATAAATATATTTTAGTACCAAAATCACGCGTTATTGAAGACCCAAACAGATTACCTGAAATTGAAGCTCAATTACAAGAATATCCACAATATTTTGAATAGAACTATAAGAGGAGTTTTATGTTATTTCAATTAAAAGATACAACAGTGGAAGAAATCACACCACACGAACAAGATGAAGAATATGTTGACTCAGGTCTTTGCCCAACTTGTTGGGGCGGTTACGATTACTGGGAAGACGGATATGTCTCTGTCAAAGTCAAATTCGGAAACGGTGAAACATACACTTATTACAGAACTGATGACGAACTTCAACAACGAGGCCTTGCGGGCCTAATTGACTACTTATTTATACACTTGTCTGAATTTCCAAATATGACTCAACAAGAATTTATTGACCATTTGTCTGCAGACTTAGATAAACGTTTTGGCTATGAGGATTATGAATAAGGGGGATTTTATGTTATTTAAACTAAAAGATACAACATTTGTCTGAGTTCCCCGATATGACTCAACACGAATTTATTGACCATTTGTCGTCAGACTTAGATAAACGCTTTAGCTATGAACGGTAGAAATCGTTAAATTTAGATTAAGCTATAACAAACAAAAATAAGGAAATATAGTATGGACTATTTACATTTAATTATTACGGACATCGTGTTTGAAACTAGTGAACCTATTGCTTTACATTTTATTGACCAAGACGTAACAGATGATTTTGTAGACTTCCTAGCACAATCGCCAACCATTGGAATCCATTCATTTGCAACAGATTCACCAAGTTGGCAAAGTGTTCTTGACTATGATTCTTATTTTGACCAGTTTAAAGTCTATACAGATTTTGAAGACTTTAAAAAGGCTCTTGAAATAAATGTTAAAATCATAGGATTACCGTATAGGCATATTTTGAAATTCATGCACTTGAGCGATATGGCACTCGTAACGATATTAATTAACAACTCTGAAAGGTGAATAATGGCAAATTCTATTGAAGAACAAATTGAAGGATATTACAAGGAGAAATTAAAAGATTTAGGCGTTCGTTTTTACGCTAAAGATGTTTAGAGAATTCAAGGTGGGGGATTTGTTTGACGTAACTCAAGGTCGACGATTAAAAAAATCAGATTTCATAGACGGTGATATCCCTTTTGTCATGGCTAGTTCTAGAAACAATGGTGTTGTTGCGTATCTATCTAATCCTGTAACGACAAATGAAAATTTCATAACCGCTGATATTTTGGGTAATGTATTTTACCATGATGGATTCGTTGGCTTTGGTGATGACAATTGTGGTTTGAAACTTAAAAATGGGAAAGACTTAGAAACCATCTATTTATATTTGGTGGGTGCCCTTTCATGTTTTAAATCAATAGCTTCATATAGTAATAAACTACGCGGTAAATGGTATCAGGAACAACTTATCTGGCTTCCCGTAAAACCAGGTACAGACGAAATAAATTACACTGAAGATGATATTGACTGGGACTATATGGAGTCGTATATCCGTGCTATGGAAAAGCAAGTCATTGCAGACGTTGTTGATTATAAAAATTCCGAAATTACAACAGCAAAGGAACTCATTTATGTCTGATTCGAAATATAAAGAAATAGCTGAACAACTTGATGTGGATATCGAAACCGTTCAACGTTGGGATAAACTTCATAAAAAGCGTGATGTCCAACGAATATATCGTCCGTATTGGGAAATTGCTAAGAAAATATTAGCTGGAATTGGATTATTCGTTTCAAGTCTTACGTTCATTACAATAACAGCTATGTTTAGTCCAATAGGCGACCAAGTTCAAGAATGGTTAAACATTTTAGTAAACTATTTAGGTATCCATATGGATTATTCACCAGTTACACTATTTAATTTACTATTAGTGGTGTATGCAGTTTCAGTCGCTGTGATTATTAGCAGCTTACTCTATTTATCAGATATTGACCCTGGCTCAGTATAAGTGAACCAAATCTTGGTTCGCTTATTCGTGATTTATATACATAAATCACAAACTTGGGCGTTGCCCCAAACCCCACTAACCTATTGAATACTTGCATTTGATAATATATATAGAAACTAAAGCTAAATTGACACGTTTAGAAGAACAATATGGGATTCAGATTATTGCGGTTAATCCTGCATATACAAGTCAAGAATGTTCACGTTGTCACTATGTCTAAAGATAACCGTAAAACACAAAAAAATTTTGTTTGTCAGCATTGTCACTTTTCGTGTAATGCTGATGTAAATGCTGGGCGAGTTATTAATCAGAGACGTTCTCTGATGTTGGAGTTTCCAGTATATGCAAAACGCAGTACGAGTCGTACTGTTAGATGTCAGGTTCAAGAGGCTTCTAAAGAATGTCATAGACGTTATTGTCATGATAATGGTTTAATGACATATGAAGAGTCCCTTGCAAAGGGTAGTTTATAGGCCTACTCTATTTTCAAACTATTTTGAAAATCCTCATCGATAAGAAAATATTATATTTTACTATAAAATATATACTTATTTAGAACTATATCAAATTATTATTAAATCAATTGATTTGTTATTAGAAGACATTGATAAAGACACACAAAGACGAGTTGACCGCCTAACATCACTTTTAGAAAAAATTGAAACGGATGATGATAAATGATAATTTTTAATATTATTTTATTTATAGTTTGTCTTGGCATAAGCATTGCGTATATGGCACATCAATGTTATGAAATTGAAGAAAACCCAAGAACAGCTAGACTAATTGGTGTCTTCCTTGGAAGCGGGATTGGCGTTGTACTATATTTATGGATATTTTCAGCGATTTATATTATGCCGTATGTACTTAATGGAGATTAAAATGATAGTATTTAGTATTGTTTTCTTTGCTATAAGCTTTTCTATAGGTATTATATATCTTATAGACAACGAAATGAAGCGGGACGACGATTTACGAAAGACCCGGTTTGTTGCGATTTTAGGCGGCATCATTATGGCTATTGTTATGAGTGCCTGGTTATTTTAATATGCGTTTACAATAATTATCCAAAAACGCAAAGACGTTGAGCACCAACGTAAAGCGGAAAAACGCAAGAAGACACAAGCAGAAAAATTAAAATTGTTAACAAATCAAGCCTCACAAGCTTTAGATGACATTTGGAATTAAGTAAACCAGAAAGTAAACAAATGAATGAAATTATAGATGAAATTTATGAAGAACTAACTAGGTCTAACAATGTTTTTGATGAAGTTAAAACCAAAAAAGCATTAGAACCCGTTGCGATAGAGTTTTTAAATGGGCCAGATGACTTAGAAGACCTTCTCGCAGAAATTGAAGTTGAAACAGATTTTGACAATTTTGAATGCCTACTTGACAGATTAGGTATTGAAGATAAATATCCGGCTACGGCTGAGTTTTTAAATGATATCTATGAGTATGTCCTACCTGAATATTACTATGACAGTATCGAAGACTTACATATTGAAATTTCACGCCGATTAGAACGTGCATATAACCAGTCTAAATATATTAAAGAGCCATTAAACTATTTACCAATGGCTTATAATTCTAAATTAACATCAACAAATGATGATTATGAGAATGATGGATTATCTGTTAAGATTTTAAATGGACAACAATATTCATATTTTGATGTGGACGAATGTGAACTATCACAAATATATGATATCTGTGAGATGTTATATGTCATTGACATTATTGGTAATTATGAATTACAATCAACTGATTATTTAGACCCAGAAACACGACAATATTATAGAGCTCTTTGTTATCATGTTGAAAATGGTGAATCGCTTGATGATGTTGAAATGACTATTTTAAAACGTAAAATTGATGAAGATATCGAAAAGGTCAATCGCAATGAATAAAATTAAAACGTTATTAGATGAAATATTAACAGATATTGGTTATGATTATAATATTAAACCACAATTAATTAAGGCTTTGGATTCCGAAACACGTGAATATTATGATATACTTAACAATCGAGTTCAAAATGGTGAAAAGATTGCAAAAGTTGAATTAGATATTTTACGAGAAAAGATTTATGACTGTATTTCAAACTGTAAATTAGCATATATGTTAAATTTATTGGTGACAGTCAAGCTCATCCTGCCGCATCAGCATACACTTTTGATAAAGATGATATCAACCGTAAAGTAAATCATTTACATAATCAACCAGATGTGGAATATATAGTGACTATGTGATGACTTGAGATGAAAGGAAAAAAATGACATTAATTATAATTTTAGTATTTATAAGCATCGTTATTGGTTGTCGTATTGCAAAAAAGCAAAATAGTGACGCTGTTGGATATTTTGTATCTAGTACTATAGTATTTGTAGTATCTATGATACTAATGTGTTTTATATCATTATGTAGCCCAAAACATTCAGAATATAACTATCATACAGTATATGCAAACAATATAGACGCAGTAATCACTGTAAAAGCAAATGATGATTCGTCACCTAACAGGTCAATCACTATCACTGGTGGTAAAAATATAAAAGATATCACGACATATAAGTTAGAGCAAAAGTCCGAAGACTATATTATTTCAGGAACTATAACGGCATCGAAAAATGGAGGACAAAGCACCAAAGACTTTGACAAATTAGTTGTGAAAGGCCCTGAGACCGCAACAAAAGTCACAAAAATTGAATACGGTACAGAAAAATCATGTCCAACCTTATTCGGTATCTATAAGTTTAGCGATGGTTATGATGAATACAAAACTGTGAAAGTAACATTATCCGACGAAAAAGGCTCTAAAGAATTAACAAACTTATTAGACGGAAAATAACATGACAAGCACATTATATTTATTTACAATTATATTATTTATAAGTATTATTGTTGGATGTATTCTAGCACATGATGATAATCAAAGATTTCTCGGACACGTGGCATATATTATCATAGTCTTTGGAGCATTTATGGGTATGCTAGTTTTTATAAGCTTATTTAGCCCCACACATTCAGACTATAACTATCACACTGTGTATACTAATAATATAGATGCCGCAATTACAGTTAATGCCACAAGTAGTTCATTACATAATCGAATTATGACCTTTAAGGGTGGAGATAGCTTGAATGACATTACCAAATCAGACATGGAAAACGTACAAAGTAATCTGATATCAGGAACTATAACCGCATCACAAAACGGAAACCAGCATAAAGAAAACTTTGACCACCTCATTATAAAAGGTCATGATAGCGCAACAAAAGTCACAAAAATTGAATATGGTACAGAAACAAGATATCCTACCTTATTTGGTATCTACGAATTTAAAGATGTGCAGACTAAGTACAAGAATGTACAAGTAACATTATCAGACGAAAAAGGCTCTAAAGAATTAACAAACTTATTAGATGGGAAATAACATGACAAACACATTATATCTATTTACAGATGTAGAAACTACATGTTTAAACTTTGAAAACTCAACAGGCAAACCTATCACAAACCCAATGCTTCAAATTGCATATCAATTGTGGAATTCAGATTTAAGTCAAAATATTCATGCATACATCTACTGGTCTTGTTGACAAGTTAAAAGATGATACACAAACAACAGAATTAAACACCATTGATGACGCAATGTACAGCATCTTAAAGCCATATGCAGACCAAAATTATCGCATTATGCTTGATGGTAATAATATTCAATTTGATGCTCAAACAGATATTGAAGAATGTCGTAAAGAATTACTCATTTATATTGACATTATTAAACAAAGCTTAACTCAGCAACCATAAGAAGACATAGATGTCTTCTTTTTTGTGTTTTGTATACACAAAACACTATATGGGGTTGTTCACTTTGCTCACACCCCAACGTGTATCCTCCGGATACACCCCCATATTATCCCTGAATAACATGTAGATGAACGATTGCGAGTTTGTATGGAATATCGTACATATTTAGCAAATAAAATTGCAACGAATCCCGCATTTGCTAATGAAGTGCGAAAATTATATAAGAAAAATCTTGTATGTTTTTGCTCAAATGGAACACAATCTATTGATGATGGTGCACGATTTTGTCATGGACATATTCTTCAAGCAGCAGCACACTATTTACAAGAAAAGGCAGGTTAATTTATGTGGGAATTAGGCGTAGGCGTCTTAATATCTGGACTTATTTATTTCGGTTCAGATAAACTACCAAAACAAATTCTTTATAGAGAAAAACGTGAAGAACTAATTAAAAAACTAACTACTAATGCAAGTGACAGAACTCAAATTTTAACTAAATATAAAGATATGTTCACTGATGAAGAAATTGAGCAGTTCACAACAGATGAAGACCGTTTTAATCAAAAATATGATGAGTTGGAATCGTTTGCTGTTGCCGTTGGTGATGTCGTAAGTATTCGACAAATCCGTACAATCAAAAATGAATATACTAAGAGTCTTGAAGAGTATAACGAAGTCAAAAAACAGAAAAAACTTGAAAATGAGTTAGAAGAATTGGCAAATCAAGCTAAAGAAACTTTAGATAATATTTGGCCAACAACAGGTAAGTAATATGGAATATATAACAGCAGAAGAATTAGAAGAACTGAACGATGTATATAATACGATTGTGGAATTTGATGATATTCCAGAAATATCTAAATCAATTGCCAAATTGTTATTTATGAATGCCAGAGCATACGCCCATACGAGAGAAGTATCTATGTATCAATATCGCTCATGTATGAACGATGCCATTATCAAGGGTACGAAACAATATCCACAAATTATTGAAAACTATTTATCAATACTAGACGAGCATATTGAAGGCTATTCTGAAAGTGTATCACGCAATACAATTAAAAGTATGTATTTACCATTAATCTGGAAATCATTTTAGGAACAGCTGGTGGTGCTGCATCAATTGCATTGTTTGTAGGTCTAGTTATTGTTGCAATGAATTATCGAGCATATTTAGCCGATAAAGTACTTTTGGCAACAACTGGGCTTAGTATTTTATATCTAGCTGTTATTGCCGCCAGCCTAGGCTTATTTGCAACAATATATGATGGAAATTTTAAACATTAATAGAAACCCAATAAAAAGTGCTTTATTTATATTTAGCACCATTATTTGTTTAATTCCAATAGCGATGAGTATCACGATGGATTTCAAAACAACAAAAGTACCCGTAGTATCCAATTGGGAAACAATTGAGACTGGTTGGTCTTTGACTGATAAAGGTGATAAGTGGAAAACTGAAAAGCATGATTGGTCATTGACTTATAAAGGCAACGAATGTGCACCCTATGATTTTATTAGAAGTTGGTATATGGACTTAAACAATACAAAATATAACATCAGTACGGACACTATTTTGAATTCTGAACAGATAAGGGATATAAAACGAGCACAAAAAACCTATTTCGAATTGAAAACTAACAATAAAAAAAGCAAAGTCACATTAAATAATAAAAATATTAAAGTTATTGGTGACTTTGGAGATGCTACTGTTACGGAAATGAAAGTCCAACATTATACTAAGGTTAATAAAGTTATCAATGGTAAAGTTGTTGGCACTGAAAATGAATCAGGTAATAATTTAGCACTAACAATAACATATAAATATAAAGATTAGGTAAAGAACATGGATTATTCAACATTAGTTTATTTAGGTCAGTTAAGTATTAGTATAGCTGTTTTAATTACAGTATTTAGTCTATTTTTTTAAGAAATCATATCAAACGACTAAAGAATTCATTAGAGATAGTATACCACTATATGCATTTGCAAGTGTATTATTGATTGCTGGAATTCTTTTAGCTACACCAAGTATTAGTTCAAAGAATATTGAACAATACTATAATTATACGGTAGGTACTAACAATCAGACATTGATTATTGAACCGAAATCAGATGCACCATGGTATATTTCAAAAGACAAAAAAGCGTATACTATTGTATCAATCACATATAGAGAATATAAAGTAATGGATGCAAAAACAAACGACTTAATTGTAATTCCTAGAAAAGGTTAAAAATATGCAAATTTTATGTACAACAATTACTGTAATACTACAATTAGCACTCGATATTATAATCTTGATTGCATTTAACTTTGTAATACATTTACTAATAAAAGGTGCTATTACTAGTGAAGACTATTTATGTAACAAGATATTCAAAAAGAAATCTGAGCCTACCGGCTTAGAATTAGCTCAACAAAAATTACAAGAGCATATCACCAAAGCACAAGCTGTTGGAGCTTATCATTTAGCTAACCGATATATAGAACAGTTAGAGGTTGTGAAGGCTATTAAAAAGGCTCAAGACGCTAAAATTAAAGCCGAGAGGCAATCTGAATGGGATAATAAAGCTGCTCAAGCTCTTGATAATATTTACGATTAGAAAGGTTCAAAATGTCCGCACTCAAAATTTATAAAAATATTAAGGCGATGGACCCGCATATTAGACGTGTGTATAATGATTATCAAAGTTATATCAACCCACATCGAGAACAACTATCATATTATAATGTGCTAATAAATTCTGACACATTATTAGACTTTCGATTAGAGCAAGTCTATGAACTATGCGGTGATACCGCTAATTATGGTAAAGTCAAGCACATGTATAAGCCGTTACTTGATGAAGCCATTGAAAATGATTATGATAGTACAAAAATTGATGAATTATTTATCAAATCATTATACTTATTAGATAATGACTTAGATAATCACTTTAAACAGACAATGTCTGAAATAGATGTGATTATCCAAGCTAGCGTATAGATATGTTAACAACTATATGGGAAGCATACCGACCTATTGTTGTCATATTAATTATTGGTATGTCTTGTATTGGGGCTTTACTTTCATTATTTGGATGCTCTTCAGAATATAAAATCCCAACACGAATTTTAGGTGTCTGTGGATTTGTTTTATTCTTCTTATTTGGAGTATATAATCTTACAATATTAACCGATATCGAAAGTCACCCTGTTGCTTATAAAAAGACAGAAACCAAAGTGATTTATGAAAAAGGTAAAACAGATACAATTAATATCACATTAAGTGATAAAGATTCTAACCAGACAGATACGTATAAAATTGACACAGCCAATTTACCAATCCGTTTAGCAACAACAAAACGACATGCTAATTTAGAAGTTGGGGATAAATACATTGACCTTGATAAGGTTATTGTTAAAGGCAATGTAAACGATGCGGAAGTAACCAAAGTCGAAGTCAAAGAATCAAAAATTGCCTATAAGACGTATTTGGGTAATTGGGAGTATGAAACAAATATTGCCACTGTATATAGTAAATAAACGCGGCGCTCGCATTTAAAACGTGGATATGAGCAAACCGTTATCAAGCTATTAATTATGATAACTATCATGATAATTATAAACATAGTTAATACTATGTTTTGAACTAGGAACAGCATTATTTTATTGTTTAGGTATACTATTAAAAGGACTAATTTAATAGTAAGGGAAAACGAAAGGTTTTATTATTATGAAAAAGAAAACAACTATTTTAGCAACTGCAGCAGCTATGGCTGCTCTTTCAGCAACTAAAACAGCTTTTGCAGATACAGCTACAGCACCAAGTGTTGAGCCGGTAACATCTACGGAAGTAAATACAGCACCAACAGTAGAAGCGATTAGTACAACAGAAGCACCCGCATCAACAGCATCTCAACCAACCGTTGCAACTTCAGAAGCACAACCAGCATCTGAAGTTGCTCAACCAGTGGCATCTGAAGCTGCTCAGCCAACATTTACACCGGCCACAACCGAACAACCAACTACAACAACCGCTGTAGCGGAACAAACACCTGATACAAAAATTACCAAAAGCGGTGATACAATCACTGTTGAAAATCCGAATGTAAAAGTTGAATTCCCAGGTGGTACAGGGAAATACGCAGCAAACCAAGTTAAATATGAAGATGTTCATTTCCCAGATGATATGGAAATTAAAGAAAATGATAAAGTGAAATTCACTTTACCAGAACAATTTGATTTCCAAACTAACTATGAATTCGATGTGACAAATCCTGAAAAAGCTATTATTGGACATGCTGTTGCCAGTCGTGAATCACGAACTGTAACAACAACCTTCAACAATTATTTTGAAACACATCCACTAAACAAACGTATGTCATTTGAATTGGACACTCGTTGGATTGATAAAGTTGAATCAGGTTCAACACAACGTTTGAATTTCGATGGAACTGTCGTGGAAGTAAAAGTTGGCGAAGAATCACTACCACAAGATGAAGAATTGCTAGACAAATGGGGAAGTCAAGACAAAGATAACCCACGTCAAATTAACTGGGCTGCTCGTTTGAATTACTCACGTCGAGTATTGAATGCCGTACAAGTAATTGATAAATGGTCAAGTAATCAAGAATTTGTGCCAGGCTCATTGAAAATGATGGAAGTTACTAGTGTAAATCCATTTTATTTCGGTGAAGATATGACAAATCTTATTCAAGATTTGAAAGTATCTGATACTGGATTTGATTTTAAACTTAGCAAACTTGATAAAATGGTATACTTGTACTACTCAACACAACTTCGAGATGCTGTTGAAATTCAACAAATCCAACAAACCGAATTGAACTTGTAGCTGAAGGTATTGGTGACCATTACAAGTCTAAAGTTCAGTTGGTTGGCGGTCGTGGTGATGCTTCCGGTGAAGATTTACCTGTACCAGTAACAGTTGATTTGGAATTCACAAAATCACTCGCTGGACGTGATTTGAAAGACCATGAATTCAACTTTGAATTGAAAGATGAGTCTGGTAAAGTACTTACAACTGCATCAAATACAACTGATGGTAAAATTAAATTTGGTACATTAACATTCAACCAAACCGGCACTTTCAAATATTTAGTATCAGAAGTAAAAGGTACTGATGAAGATGTCATTTATGACCCAATGGTTGCTGAAGTGACAGTAACCGTTGATAAGAATGGTAATGTCTTTAAAGCTTCAACAATTCTACCTAGTGATACTGAATTCAACAACAAAGTAAAAGAAACCACACCGATTAATGCCCAATTTGAATTCACAAAAGCGTTAACTGGACGTAAACTTCATGATGGTGAATTTACATTTATTCTTAAAGATGAAGCTGGTAATGTGATTCAAACATCTAAGAATACTATTGATGGTAAAATCCCATTCGCAGTATTGAATTATACACAACCAGGTGTATATAAATACACAGTAGAAGAAGTACCATCAAATGAACCGGGTGTGACTAGTGATGATATGAAAGCAAATGTCACAGTTGAAGTTACAAAAGAAGTTGGTGAAAACATCAATCGATTGGTAGCTAAAGCGACACTTCCAGAAGATACTGAATTCAATAATGTATTTGTATTGCCACAACCAGATAAAACAGCTGTTGACTTGAAAGTCAATAAACAATTTATTAATGGTGAATTGACTGATGGTAAATTTGCCTTTGAATTGAAAGACTCAACAGGTCAACTTATTCAAACAAAAACAAATAATGCGTCAGGTGATATTTACTTTGATAAGCTAGAGTTTGATAAACCTGGTGATTATGTATATACAATTTCAGAAGTTACAAAAGATGATGAAATTGATTATGATACCAAAACTGTTACAGCAAATATTCATGTTGAATATCAAATGGCTGATGGTGAACCAGTATTGACAAATGGTAAACCAACACTTCTTACAAAAGTAACATATTCTGACAATGATAATGTTGCTGATAATGATACAACATTCACAAATACATTGGCAACACCAACAAAAGCACAGCTAAACTTTATCAAACATCTTGAAGGTCGAGATTTGAAAGAAAAAGAATTCAGCTTCCAACTTAAAGATGAAGCTGGTAATGTGCTACAAACTGTTACAAATGATAAAAATGGTAATATTTCATTTGCACCATTAACATATACAAAACTTGGAACTTATAATTATGAAGTATCTGAAGTAAACACTGGTGATGAAGATACTATTTACGACACAACCGTTGCTAAAGTATCAGTAACAGTAGTTCGAAATGGTAAAATTCTTGTATCAGAAACACATATGCCAGATTCTGTTACATTTACTAATAGTAACAAACAAACAACACCGGCATTAGCAAACATTAACTTTTCAAAAGTCCTAACAGGTCGCGATTTGAAAGATAAAGAATTCAAATTTGAATTGAAAGATGAGTCTGGTAAAGTTATTCAAGTAGTATCCAATGATAAAGACGGTAATATTAAATTTAATCCGATTGTATTTACTACCACTGGTACATATAAATACACAGTACAAGAACAAAAAGGTACCGATGAAGATATCATTTATGACCCAATGGTGGCTAATGTGACTATTAATGTCACTAAATCTATTGGTGATACCTTAAATGCATTTGTTGCAACAACTGTATTACCAACAGATACTCAATTTGACAACAAGGTCAAAGATGAAAAACCAGCATATGCAAATATTCATTTCACAAAAGCTCTCAGTGGACGAGAACTCAAAGACGGTGAATTCATGTTTGCTTTGTTTGAAGTAAATCCTAATGGAGACGATATTTTCTATGGATTTGCAACAAATGACGCTAAAGGTAATATTGATTTCAATAATATTGAATTCAAACATGCGGGTGATTACCAATTTTATGTTGTAGAAGTTATTGGAAACGATTCAACTATTCAATATGATGACATGGTTGCACAAGTAAAAGTACATGTCACAAAAGAAATTGGTGACACATTAAATGTATATGTTGCAAATGTAGTTCTACCAGAAGATACAGAATTCAACAATACATATATTCCACCACAAATTCCAAAAGAAGAAAAACCTAAAGGTGAAAAACCAAAAGGTGACAAGCCTAAAGGTGACAAGCCTAACGGTGAAACTCCAACAAATACAACACCGGTAAAAGAATCAAATGTATTGCCAAAAACTGGTGATGCTGATTCAGCACTTGGTCTTATTGGAGTAATGACATTAGGTCTTGCAAGTCTCTTTGTTCGTAAACGTAAAGAAGACTAATTTATAGAAATAGGACATTATTGTCCTATTTTATTAAAGTGCTTAATTAATATTAAGCATTTTAATAAAATAATGAAATATTCATATCTTACACTTTTGACATTTTTGTTATGACAAAATTTGTCCTATTTTTGTCACATCTTACACGTGTTATGCCAAATTTTGTCCCCAGTTTGTCACATCTTACACTTTTGGCATTTTTGTTATGACAAAATTTGTCCCATTTTTGTCACATCTTCACAAATTTTGTCCAATTTTTGTCACATTTTTTGGATTTTTATACATTTTTTATGCATAAAATGTATATTTCGGTGTTTTGTCCCATTTTTGTCACATTTTTTGTCACATGGGACAAATTTTGTCACTTTTTGGACACCTCAGAAACCCAGTAATACCAAGGGTTTCCGCGTTTGGTCAAAAATTTGTCACATTTTTTCGAATTTTGTCCCCAGTTTGTCACGTGTTTGTCACGCCCATAAACCGCGTGGTTATGCGGTTTATGCATAAAATATACATAAATGTGACAAATATTTATAAATCGCTAACAAAATTTTTTTAAAAAAATAAATATATTGTTAGTAATTTCGGAAATTTTGTCACATTTGGTGTCAAAACCCTTACAAACGTTGATATGACGGGGTTTTCGGACGTGACAAAATGGGGACAAACACGTGACAAACTACATCGAGATGTGACAAAATTTTTGGCACATGCTAGAAACCGCACAACCACGCGGTTTGTGGAGGTTTGGATTTTGTCACATTTGTCCCCGATGTGACAACTTTTGTCACAATAGTTTGATACATCAAAGTATTTGTCACATATCTTATAGATATGACGTTTTTGTAATGACAAATATATTATATTTATTGTGCACAAATAATTTAAAATATTTATTATAAACTATTGACAATTAACCTATTTTGTGGTATAATATAGGAAAACATGGCTAATGAAAGGGAAACTATGCGGAATCCATTTGCAAAGCATGAGACTGTTTCAAACAAATTACCTAAAACGAAGAAACACACCATGCGAAAAATTCTAAAATGGTCAGGGCTATCATCATTAGTTGTTATTGCAGGTTTAATGCTTTATTCAATGATATTTATTCAAAATCATTTAAAGACTTTGCCTGAAGTTTCAACACAACAACTAAACACATATGGTCCTACTAAAATTGTAGACAGTGCTGGTAATGTCATTTACCAATCACCATCAAAGCGTTATACTGAAATTAAGTATGACCAAATCCCCGAATTATATAAAGACGGTTTGATAGCAACTGAAGATAAAACTTTTTGGAAAAACAAAGGTATTTCGTTGAAATCTCAAGTCATTATGATTGCGGGTACGATTTATTCAAAAATCAATAAATCATATCAACCACGTGGTGGTTCAACAATCACCCAACAGTTGATTAAAAATAAATTCTTCAATGGTGGACAAGGAATTGACACTGTAACACGTAAGATTCAAGAAATTTATTTATCTGGACAATTTATTGATAAGTTTAGTAAAAAAGATATTCTAACAAAATATGTAAATAGTTTGGAATATTCTGAAGGTGCAACTGGTTTAGCAACTATTATGCAAACGTACTTTGGTAAAACACCAGAACAATATAAAGAACGTACTGCCGCTAATATTGCAGAACAAGCGTATTTAATTGGTTTAGGCCAAGCACCAAGTGGATATAATTTATATGAGCATCCAAAAGAAGCAAATACTCGTAAAAATACAGTATTAGGTGTATTGCTTGATGATAAACTAATTTCTCAAAAAGAATATGAAGAAGCTAAAGCTTATGATTTAACAACCGGTTTACAAGAACGTTATCGCGAATCAGAAGCGCAACGTCAACAAAACTTGAAATATAAAGTTTATACTGATGAAGTGCTAAAAGAAGTTCAAGACTTAGGTTATAATGATGAAGATGTGTCATTAACAATCAAAACGTTCTTAAATCAAGAAACTTTTGATAATATTACAAATATGGTACGTAATCCAAAATACTATCAAGATGGCGAAGGCGGACAACAACAAATCGGTGTCACTGTTATGAATCATGATGGTATTGTAGTAGGTATGGTTGGTTCTCGTTATGACGGTGATGAGTTAAACCGTGCTACACAACAAACACGTAGTTCAGGGTCATCTCTAAAACCATTTACCGCCTATGGACCATTATTCCAATATTTTGGAAATAAATATAATTCTGGAAGTATTTTCTCAACAGCACCATATTTATATCCAGGTACTAACACATACATGAATAACTACGGTAACTACACATATGGTAATCAATCAGCAACTTATTCATTACGTATGTCTCTAAACACACCGGTAGCTCGTATCGATGATGAAATTTTAGGTTCTGCACGTATGAAGAAATTCCTAAACAATGTTGGTCTTGATGTTAAAGCTACATATTCATCAGTTGATGGTATTGGTTTAGATATTTCATCATTACAAGCTGCCGCTGCATATAATGCTATCAATAATGGTGGTGTTTATACTAAGCCACGATTTATTGATAAAATCCAATTCACTGACGGAAGTGAAAAAGTTATTGATGCTCAATCGAAACAAGCCATGAACGCATCTACAGCGTATGTCTTGACACAAATGCTACGAGGGGTTGTAACAGCACCATATACCGCTAAAGACGCCGCTATTCCTGAATATGCTGGATATGCTGGTAAGACTGGTTCCGTTGCATTTGACGTAACATCAAATGCGTATCCAATGTATGGTATTGGTGGTTCTGATGCATGGTATGACTCAATTACCAATGGCGGATATAGTATTTCAATTTGGACTGGATATGATACACCAAACTCATCACCAATGGTCGCCGATGATTTCAAAGGTCAACAATATTTGGGACGTGACCTACAACGCATGTTGAATGGTAATAAACAAATTCCCGATTGGACAAACCAGAAACTGTAACAGCACTTGGTGGAAGTGGTATTAATGCAACATATGCGATTACTGACGCTAAAGATATTGATTCATCATTGAATTCTGGTGTTATTGTACCAAATATTGGAGATACTTATAAATTATTTGGAGACTTGACAGATGCTAAATCAACATCTGATGTAAATCCAAACTGGTCAGATAAACTTAAAGGTAAATCTAAATCCCTATACGATTTGTTTAAAAACAATAATAGTATTTTAGATGATACACGAGTTATCGATAGTTCATTATATAATATTATGGGAGATAACTGATGAGTATCACACAATCAAGAATTAATAGAGAAGAAAAGAAACGTAAAAAAATATCTAAGCGTACAATGATTGGTATAGTCAGTGTCGCATTACTACTTACATCCGTAGCCGGTGTTGCTGGATTTAAGATTTACAATCAGTGGTCTTACGGTAAAGCTCAAATTGATAAATGCATTCAAAGGTAAAATTGCCGAATTACCAGCAGAATTCGCTAAGAATAATATTTCTGCTGATATGATTGATGATGTAAACTCAATTCGAGAAGTAAAACAATATATTAATCAAGCACAAGCTAATGGCGGATTAACAGATAATAATATCAAAGCTGCAAAATTAGCCTATGAAAAAAGTAAAAAAATCTTAGAGCATTATAAATTGATTGCTGGTGAAGCAAAGCAAGACCAAGATTTACTAGATTTATATATTCAAGCCTATGACGTTAGTAAAAATGCATACACATCATTAGACAGCAATAAGTTATCAGATGTTATTACAAAAATCAGTACACGAGTTATTGAAACTAACAATGATGGGGATAAAAAAGTATTAGATAACTTAAATAATATTGCCAATGACTATACTAATTTAAATAATTTTATTGACACATATTCATCATTATTTGGAACTGTTGATAAAAACACAGTAACATTAGAGTTATCGGTAACACGTGGTCAAACCAAAGAAATGCGTGACGCTATTGCAAAAAATGATTTGACAAAATTCAAAAATATTGAAAAACTCGATTCATTATTAGCAAGTAAATCATGGAATAACGCAATTAAGAAAAATGACGCTAAGAAAAGTAAAGATGCATTCGATACCATTGAACAAGCATTTAAGTTGATGACAAAGAGCCAATATATTAAAGCTGGAGATATTACTACATATGCTGACGCAGTGAACGCGGGATTCACAGTGTATGGTGTAACAGAACGTAAAGGTTATTTGATTAATGACAACAGTCCTGTTAAATCATTAACAATTGACGGGGTAAACATTAAATCAAGTCAATACATTAGAAAAGGTACAGCTGTAATAGCAACTATTAATCCTAACTATAAGATTGACCCGAATTATAAATACAGCTCTAGTTCAAGTTCTAGTTCTTCAAAATCAAGTTCAAGTACTTCAAATCAAGTTCTAGTTCAAGTTCATCTAGCTCAACTAGTTCATCACAAACAATACCAGGTTTGACTGATACACCTGACAGCTCATCCAGCACCTGGCATGATTATAATGAATAGAAGACTTTTAGTCTTCTATTTTTTTAGTGAAAAATTTGTATACACAAATTTTTAATATGGGGTTGCTCACGACGTTCGCACCCCAAACCCCCACTTATTCATGAAACACCTATTAAAAAACACAGGTAACACACTATGACAGAATTAGAAATAATCATACTGATTATCTTTGCGTGCTTACTACCATATCAAGACTACAAAAATGTCAAACGGAATAAGCGTATTCATAAAGATGACGATGAAAGGGACAACAAATGAGAACACTATTACTATTGCGCGGAGCTCCAGGGGCTGGTAAATCAACATGGATTCATGAGAACAATCTTGAACCATACACATTGGAAGCTGATAAATTCCGTAAACTCTTAATGAATCCAATCTTAAATGTTGATGGTGATGTTGAAATTTCACAACATAATGATTATTACGCATGGGAAATGCTTTATCAAGCATTAGAATTTCGTATGCAAAATGGTGATTTCACTATTATTGATGCAACACATTCAAACCCTAATATGTTTGCTAAATACAAACAGTTAGCTACTCAGTATCGCTATCGTATGTATTATAAAGAATTTGATGTTGATTTAGAGACATTGTGGAAACGTAATGAAGAACGTCCAGAACATAAAAGAGTTCCAAAAGATGCAGTTGAACGTATTTATACGCTTATTCATGAGACAGCTCCACAATCATATGCAACAAAAATTGGTGATATCTCAGAAATCATTAACTACTTCACAGACGATTTGAATGACTATGAAGAAGTTAAAGTGATTGGAGATATTCAAGGCTGTCATACTGTATTGATGGAAGCATTAAATAATGGTAATCTAAATCCAAAAACTAAGTATGTATTCAGTGGTGATTTACTAGACCGTGGTATTGAAAATAAAGAAGTATTAAACTTCATGTTGTCTATTAAAAACAACAGCAATGTTATTTTCGTTGAGGGTAATCACGACAATCATTTACGTAATTGGGCTAATGATTCATGGCCTGAGCGAGATGGTAAAATTAGTATGCCATATGAATTTGAGCATCGTACATTACCACAGTTGTTGTCAAATATTCCAGTAACTGATTTGAATAATGTAAAAGATTTATTAGATGAACGTGAAAACTTATATGATGCATTATGAGTACTCATACCTCACCTAATAAAATGTATAAACGTTATATTCGCAATCGACTTGAACTTCCACAGCTTCAACGTCAATATGAACATGAATTAAAGAAATACAATACAGCATTAGCTAAAATGAAATCAGATGTTCGTATTTTATGTTCACGTATGCGACTTGCTTACTCATTCACATTTGGAAATCATAAAATTTTGGTAACTCATGCGGGATTATCAGCCGTACCAGATTTGACTACAATTTCAGCTAAGCAAATGATTTACGGTGTTGGTAATTATGAAACACCAATTGATGAAATCTATGAACAATCATATCAAGCTGGTAAAACACAAGGTTTCACTCAAATTCATGGTCATCGCCATACAGAATCAACTAAACATTCAATTTGTCTAGAAGATTCAGTAGAATTTGGTGGAAATCTTAAAGTTGCAGTATTAACTAAAGAAACATTAACGGTTGAATCATATAAAAACGAAGTATTCCGTGATATTTCAAATCAAACAAGAATTGATTATGAAGACCGAGCATGGTTACCAAAAACTGCAAATGATACAACTAATAAAATGATTAATAATCGTTATATTGATGTTAAGCAGTTAAATGATAATTTACTAAGTTTGAACTTTTCAGAAGCCGCCTTTAAGAAAAATCGTTGGAACAAGCAAACAATTAAAGCTCGTGGACTATTTGTTGATAAAGAAACTGGGGATATTAAACTTCGTTCATATAATAAATTCTTTAATTTGAATGAACAATCAGAAACAAAAATTGAAAATTTAAAAGAATCATTAGCATTTCCAATTAAAGCTTATAAGAAATATAATGGATTCTTAGGTATTTCAGCTACTGTTGAAGATGCATTCGTATTAGCATCAAAATCAGCAACATCTGGACCATATAAACAATATTTCCAAGATATTTTTGACACATTAAGTGATGACGAAAAACAACAATTTAAAGACTTAAGTGCAAAATATAATTGTTCATTTGTCTTTGAAGTTTGTCACGTAGAAGACCGTCATATTATTGATTTCTCTGAAAATCATCTATATGTATTGGATGCTATTCCAAATCAATATGAGATTAATGGCATTGATATTGACGCAGAGTTTCAGATAAAGTGTGTTCAGAACTCAAACTGACATCACCACAAATTAGCCGAAAAGAACTTATTGCAACATTTGATTCAATGGATGACTTATTAGCTTATGTTAGTCAGCATAATGATGATGAATCATCTGAAGGTTTGGTTATTGAAGACCAAAAAGGTTTCTTGTTTAAAGTTAAATATGAGTATTACCGTCATGTTAAACATTATAGAAGTATTCTTGAACGTGTATGTTCGAGCAAGAAACATAGTGACCGTGTACCGTACCACACTATGAGAACTCCTGACGAAATCAAGTTTACAAAATGGTTAGATGAAAAGCCAATGGACGACTTATTGAGTCTACACATCATTGAAGCCTATAAAGGTTATATGGCCTCAAAATAATACAGTGATAATTATCACTGTTAGGAAAATTAAAAAGAATGGAAATGAATTAAATGCAAAGTCTTCAAAAACTATTAAAAGAAGAATCTAGTTTTACCATTAGACTTGAAAATCGTGATTGGTCACCGATTGCATTTCAAGAACAATTTTGGAAAATTTTGGATTATGTTGAAAAAGCAGACGTCAAATGGTCAACATTAGCTGAAGCTAAAGACACATTTCAAACAAATGCAGTACTTCATTATATGCGTACTCGCGGTGATGATGACGGAAACGAAATCAGCGCTGTTATTCTTGATTTTCAAGTTCGCGAATACAATCATGGCGAACAATATGATGAAGAAACACAAGAATTCGGTGTAGTTCTTGAAGACGTTTATAGTGTAGCTTGGCATACTGATGAATCAGATACAGATTATTTAATCTCTGATTTTGAAGAATTTCAAGATGATTATGAACCTCCATTGACTGAAACATTAGATATGTCTCAACTTCTATCAAAATATAAGGGATAATTTTTATGACAAAAGAAACTTATAACAAAATCAATCAGGTCTTAGGTCCAACTTGGCTTCCAAATATGCTATGGTCATTACAGTTACCAGTCATTCGACATTTTCTGTATATGTGGTTGCCATTATTAACGTGTAATATTTCAATTACAGTCACAGCTATTATTTGTGGGTTATTACAAGCATTTGGTATTATTCATAATGCAGAATTCACTATTAATTTCTTGGCGGTTGTTGAACTAATTGCTTGTACCGTTTTATTCTACAAAAAAGGTAAAAATATTGTAGATAATATTCATACAAAATTGCAAAACTTTTATGATAAAGTCAAGGCATAAAATTGATTAAACACAACTATTATGATATAATAGTTGTGAAGGAAAAAAATTTGAAAGACAGGTATTTATGAGTTTAAAGATTTAGAAAAATATTACATATTTTCGATTAAACAATGAAAATTAATATCCCAAGAGAAGGTATTATTCCATTACATAAAGATAAAGAAGCTTTTAGAAGCCTTTTTTTAATTGAAAATGTGGAACCAAATTATATTAAATTCGACAGTTTCCATGATAGATTAAATTATCTCATTGATAATGATTATATTGATGTAGATATGATTGATAAATATTCATTCGATTTTATGGAAAACCTTTATAACTGGATTTATGAACAAAATTTTGAATTTGGTTCATTTATGGCAGCGTATAAATTTTATCAACAATATGCATTGAAAACAAATGATGGTGAGTTTTACTTAGAACATTTAGAAGACCGTGTTTGGAATAATGCATTGTATTTTGGTAATGGTGATGAAGCACTTGCTAAAAGTTTAGCTGAAGAAATGATTACCCAACGTTACCAACCAGCTACGCCATCATATTTATCAGCGGGTCGTTCTCGTGCTGGAGGTATGGTATCTTGTTTCTTGCTTACAACAGCAGATGATATGAATGATATTGGTCGTACAATCAACTCAGCCTTGCAATTATCGAAACAAGGTGGTGGTGTTGGGATTAATTTGTCCAACTTACGTGAAGCCGGTGCGCCTATTAAAGGTATTCAAAATGCGGCGTCAGGTGTTGTTCCGGTAATGAAACTCCTTGAAGATAGCTTTTCATATGCAAACCAACTTGGGCAACGTCAAGGTGCTGGAGCTGTATATCTAAGTGTTCACCACCCAGATATTTTAGCATTTCTATCAACTAAAAAAGAAAACGCTGATGAAAAGATTCGTGTCAAAACATTATCACTTGGATTAACCGTAACTGATAACTTTTACGAATTAGCAAAAGCTAATAAAGATATCTATCAATTCAGTCCATATGATGTTGAACGTGAATATGGAAACCATTCTCATATGTAGATATCACTAAAGAATATGATAATCTCGTTGCTAATCCGAACATCAAGAAGACTTATATCAACGCTCGTGTTTTGGAAGAAGAAATTTCAAAATTGCAACAAGAATCTGGGTATCCATATGTGATGAATATTGACACTGTAAATAGAGCTAATCCAGCTGGTGGTAAAGTTATTATGAGTAACTTGTGTTCTGAGATTTTACAAGCTCAAGAACCAAGCTTGGTTAATAACGACCAGACATATGCTAAATTAGGTCAAGATATTTCATGTAACTTGGGTTCTCTTAATGCTGTTAATTTGATGAAATCACCAGATATTGAGAAAACTATTAGTACTGCAATGCGAGCTCTAACATATGTCTCTGATAGTTCTAATATTGATACAGTACCAACAGTTCAACACGGTAATGCATTAAATCATACAACAGCACTTGGTTTAATGGGATTACATTCATATTTGGCAGTAAACCAAATTGAATATGGAAGTCCTGAATCTATTGAAATTACAAGTTTAATTTTCTTATTAATGAATTATTATACATTAAAAGAATCTAATAAAATTGCAATTGAGCGTAATACAACATTTGAAGATTTTGATAAATCCGATTATGCAAGTGGTGTATATTTTGACAAATATACAGAAAAAGATTGGTCTCCAAAACTTGAAAAAGTCAAAGAACTTTTCAAAGACATTCATATTCCAACACAAGATGATTGGGAAGCTTTGAAGAAATCTGTACAAGAACATGGTATTTATTCACGCTATCGTATGGCGGTAGCACCTACAGGTTCAATTTCATATGTTAATGGTGTATCGGCATCAATTCATCCAATTGTAAATCGAATTGAAGAACGTCAAGAGAAAAAAGTTGGTAAAATTTATTATCCAGCATATGGTTTATCTACTGAAACAATTCCATATTATAAATCAGCATATGACACAGATATGCGTAAAGTTATTGATGTGTATGCTGCAGCAACAGAACATGTTGACCAAGGGTTATCATTGACATTATTTGTTCGAAGTCAAATCCCTGAGGGTATGTATGAATGGAAGAAACCGGGAGAAACTAAGCAAACGACACGCGATTTATCTATTTTGCGTAATTATGCTTATAATAGAGGTATTAAAACAATTTATTATGTTCGTACATTCACTGATGATGGAGATTCAATTGGTGCAAACGAATGTGAAAGCTGTAGTATTTAAAAGGGGATTTGAAAAATGGAAGTTATTAAACGCGATGGTCGACTAGTACCATACGATGAAACAAAAATTTATGAAGCAATTAAAAAAGCTTATGTGCGTGTATTTACACTAGATGATGATGCAAAAGAAAAGCTAGCTGAAATCACACACAAAGTATCATATGATGTTTATGAAATGGATGCTCATAAAATTCCAATCACAGTCATTCAGTCATTGGTTGAAAGTCGATTACTTGACTACGGATTAACATCTGTAGCTGAAAAATATATTGAGTATCGTATTCAACAAGATGTTGAGCGCTATGGATACGAAATGTATGTTAAATTAACATTACGAAAGGTATAATATGTCTTATAACGCAATTAACTGGAATACGATTGAAGATATCCTTGATAAAGCAACCTGGGAAAAGTTGACTGAACAATTTTGGTTGGATACTCGAATTCCAATTTCAAATGATATTGACGATTGGCGTAAGTTAAGCCAACAAGAAAAAGATTTGGTCTCAAAAGTATTTGGTGGTTTAACACTACTAGACACGTTACAGTCAGAAGTAGGTGCCAATATTCTGTTGAAAGATGCTCGAACTCAACAAGAAGAAGCAATTTATAACAATATTTCCTTTATGGAGGCGGTCCATGCGAAATCCTACAGTTCAATTTTCTCAACATTACTAACACCGAAAGAAATTGAAGACGTGTTTGAATGGACAAATACTGATAGTAATTTGCAATATAAAGCTGATACTGTAAATGATATTTATCAAAATGGTACACCTATACAAAAGAAAATTGCATCCATATTACTTGAAAGTTTCTTGTTCTATTCAGGTTTTTATACGCCACTATATTACTTAGGTAATAATAAGTTACCAAATGTAGCAGAAGTCATTAAATTAATTCTTCGCGATGAAAACGTTCATGGTACATATATTGGTTATAAAGCTCAATTAGCAATGAACGAAATGCCAGAAGATGAATATGAAGAAACAAAAGCATGGGCTTATGATTTATTATATGATTTATATGAAAATGAAATTGAATACACACATAAATTATATGATAGTGTAGGCTGGACAGACGATGTTATTATATTTTTAGAGTATAATGCTAATAAAGCTCTAATGAATTTAGGTTTAGACCCATTGTTCTCAACAACAGAACAAGATGTAAACCCTATCGTTATGAACGGTATTTCTACAAGCACATCCAATCATGATTTCTTCTCACAAGTAGGTAATGGTTATCTTCTTGGACAAGTTGAAGCCATGCAAGATGACGATTACAACTATGGAAAATAAAACTCAGATTATCTGAGTTTTTTTGAATTGATTAATAAATAGTCAATTGAAAAAAGCTACAGATATACGAAAGGTATGAATGAATGCATAAAATAACAGCAGCAGATATTAACAGTCGATTAAATAATTATATTCAAAAGAGAAGTGAACATGTAGATTTACAAGTAGCATTACATTTAATTGATGCTGATTCTATTTTAGTTACACGAACAATTGATGAGAAAGTCATTCGTGTTATACGTATAACACCAAGTGACAGTTTTGAAAATTGTTCAATTGCTGAATATAAAACACAATCGACAACAAAAAGCATTTAATCTGGAACTCTCAAAATCAAGTTCTAGTATTGATGTCAAAACATTACTAAAGTATATCTATGATGATTTAGTATTTGAAAATGCAAAAATCTTAATATAATCTTGTATTAATGTCTTAGTGCAATCATACATATACAATAGTAAACCTTGTATTATTGTATTAATACAATAAGTACTAATGTTGTATTAGTACAACAATACATACCATTAATACTATGACATAGAATTTGACAAAATTGCCTATATTTGATATAATAGATAAAAAGGGAAATCTAAATGAAGGCAATAACGATGAAAAAACTATTATTTTTCAGTATGTTATTATCTACAGTAGTATTAGTAGGCTGTTCATCGGTTGATAATGTGAAACCAACAGTAGTTGATGGATTAAAATCAGCCTTGACGGCTAAAAAAGATGTGGAAACATCGTTAGTTCCGAATGGTGATAGAAATGTTACTATTGGAGATAAAACAATTACTGTTAAAAAAGAAACTTTTGATTCAGTCAAAGAATTAATTAACGCAAATAATCAAATAGAAAAAACAATGGTCGATTTAATTGGAAGTCAAGTGACAGACAAAAATATTGCAACAATTGCATATTATGCTCAAAAATTCCACATTGACCCCGAATCATTGTTATCATTTTTGAAAGGGAATTAAATGGGAATTATTATTGTAGCATTATTAGCTTTAATGATTATATCAGCAATTTTTGGTATTATTAGAGGTGTCTTTAGAGGTGCCCTATCAGTAGTGCTCTTTATTATTATCGGTGGATTAGCTGGGTATGCATATTTAAATGATATTCATGACCCAATAACATTAGTTTCAAGTATTGTAACAAAATTTGAAAATGAAGATAAGCAAGTTCCAGCCCAACCAAACCAAAATCAACCAACACAACAAAGTACTAATACGCAACCAGTACCACAAAGTACCGATTCTAATCAATACTTTGTACCAAAATTAAATGGTAATGAGAAATCAAGTACTGATTCAAATGGTAATCCGTTGGGTGCTGCTAAGTGGGGTGCTACATTTAATGTTGGTGATACAGATGATTTAAATCGTCCTACATTTTCACATATTTTACTTTCAGATTCACAAGAACCTGGTCAAAATGGTGAAAAACGTTCAGAACGTATTTCGGTTAACCCAGCAGGTTGGCGCAATTATAAACTTGGTTCAAATTTCGCAAACGATAGAACACATATGGTCGGATATCAATTTTGTGGTGTAAATGACGAATATCGAAATCTTGTAACAGCAACCGCATACCTAAATCGTGGTACTGATAAACGAGGTATGAATCCACAGAATCCTGATGGTATGTTATTTTATGAACAACAATTGGATTCATGGTTAAGCAATCACCCTAATTATAAATTAGACTATTATGTTAAACCTCTTTACGAAGGTGATGGTAAAGTTCTAAAAACAATGTATATGCAATGGGTTGGTGTAGATGCTAATGGTAATACAATGCCAATCAATATTGGTGGTAAATCACAACCAACCAATGGGGATTATTACTATGTTCTCTTAGATAATGCTTCACCATCATATAACATTAATTATCAAACTGGACAAGTAACTGCTAAGTAGCTAAGGGAAATGTATGTTTAAGACAATAAAAAATACACTAAAGAAATTTGAAAGTCAACCCCGCGAAAAGACTGTGAATTTTGCGGGTCAGGATGTAAGAATTAAGACCTGGGATAAATCAATTCCAAAAACAGATAAATTTTTATATGACCATGAAGAAGACTTACAAGATATCTTCTCTAAATTAGATTGGCTTCAAGATGAAAACATCAGAATTAATCTTTATGATAAAACACCATTTGGAACAACATCATATCCAGGTAAAGATACCTCTGCAGGTATTACCTATTTCGTTTATGATGATAAAAACTTAGATGACTTTATCGGAAGTAATTATCGTCAGACATCTGGTCAATTATGGGAAACGTCTGTACATGTTCATACTGATACAACCTATGCTCTTGTACATGAATTAGGTCACGTTGTTGATAGTGCTGGTTATAAAGACAAATATGGTCGCTATATTCCAGATTCTCATGGTCGTATTTTATATAAATCAGAATATCCAGATTTCGATTTTATTAAAGAGAAATTCTCAGAAGAAGTTGATAGACTTGTTCAAAAAGAAGAGCAAGAGCATGGCACAAAAATCAATCGTAAAACGATTGAGTACTGGAAAGACCCCTCAGAAATATTTGCGGTTGGTTTTGATATCAATTACAAAACCATGTTTGCCAATAAACTCTTAACAACACCTGATTATCATCATCTCAGATTACCGGATATAGCTATGGCTAAAGTATTTGACCAATATACAGATGAATGCCAAAAGTTTTATGATGAGGCATGTCCTGAATTAGCAGAAAAATGGAATAATTCACCATTACGACAAAATAATATTTCATGTCGTTTTGATTCAGAACATGGGTTACCAGCAAGAGACCCAAATGAGCCAATGTATTATGTCTATACAGATGACGATACGGGGGCTGAATATTGGTTCGACCGTTTGCAAGATGAAAATGCGATTGCAGATTATATGGTTGAGCAACGACAAGAATATTATAAAAACTTACGTCATCAAGAAAATGCCGCTCAGCAACGTCAAGAAGCTGGTTGGAATCCAACAATGACACGAGAAGATTTCTCGGGTATGCAAGCGGCCGCTATGACAGCCGATGATTTTGCGGGATTAAATACAGGGGGCCAAGAATTATGAGCGTTAAATTAGGTTTTAAGAATAAACCAACTGATGACACCTACACAGTCATTGATGTGAATACACATGAAATTGAAGGTGTACGTGAAAAAAATGGATATGTAGAAGTCTTTCGATTATATGAAGATAATGCGGGGACAATTCTACACACAATTGAAGGTGTTGGTGTCAAAGGTATGACACCAGCTGAACAAATGGACTTTTTACGACAATGTATTGAGGTCTCACCAGACACCGAACCTGACGTGAAATACACATCATTTGTTCAACCACAAAGAAAAATTAAAGATGAAAGGGAATAACTATTCATAGAATAGTTACAAAAAAGCAGTGAATAACACATTATTTTCGTTACCATTAAACAGAGTTTCAATTGAAACAAACCATTTTGATGTTGATTTGTTAACTTATGGCAAGAAAAAAGAAACATCACTAACTTTTTTAGAATCTATTAAACCAGATTTAAATAAATTTTTAGACCACGTGAAATTCGCAGAACAATTTGAAATCAAAATTGACATTGAAGATGAAAAGCCAAAAGATAAAGACCCTGATTTCAAACCAGAACAGCACAAAGGTTATAATGGTTATTTTAAGCGAGAAGATAATGGACACACCCCATCAGTAGATGAAAGTTCATTGTGGGGTACAAAAAATGAAATTCATATCAGTATTTATTCAGTTGGTAGCCTTGTACATGAATTTGGACATGTTATTAACTATATTGGTAAGTTAGATGTAAATGATGAAAATCACAATTTATCAGAATTCACTGATTTTGACCCGATTTATAATTCATATGTGAATAATTTAACGGAACTTTCAAAAGGTACACATTATTCAGAGCGTACTAAACAATATATTTATAGTCGTGATGAAGCTTTTGCGATTGGATTTAATCTTTATTATAATTCATGTTTCAGAGAAACTCAATTGACAAAACGTGAAATTCGCTTAGTTGAACAAGCTATGAATAAAACAATCATGGATTTAGGTGATGAGTTTTATGCCTATTATGACAAAAACATCCCTGATATTGCAAACGCTTATCAAGATGAAAAACGTCAATCAGATGAAATTGGTATAAAATATGCTGGTTGGACAAAAGAAAACGGATATGCATATAAAGATTTAGAAACAAATGAAGTTATCTATAAAGATGAATACCTAGATATTCTCGATATTTTAGCTGAAAAAATTCAAGTAAATCAAATAGAACAAGGTGCCGTGCATGAGTGGTAGTATTATACGCATTGTGTATGCATTTTTAGGAATTATAAACATTATATTAGGTGTGTTAGGTTGCATATTACCTATATTACCAGGATTAATATTCTTCTTTTTAGCACTTGTTTGCTTTATGAAAGTATCTTCACGTTTTAAGTTTTGGATATATCACACACCAACAAGTCGCAAGCTATTAAAGAAAATGCATAAACATCGTAAGAATAAAAGATTAAAACAAGCAGCTTAGTTGCTTGTTTTTTACATGAAAGGTTTTTATGACTATCTTATTTTATATTATACTTGCTATTTTAGTTATAGCAACACTTATTATTGTTAAGGTATATGCAATTGAGTTTGAAGACTGCTTAATAGGTCTTGTTATTGGAGCATTCATTGATGGGGTTATTCTCATAGTATTATTATGTATGAGTCCATCAGAACAAATCTATAAAACTCATCAGATATATAATAATAATATTAACACATCCGTAAAAATTGTAACTACCAAGACAAAAACAACATTTGAGTCAGGTAAGCAACTAAAATTATCAAAAAATCAAGTTCTTAATAAACTTGAAGACGATAAAGTTCCACTAGCCGACTCATTTTGGCAACTGCCAACCGGTACATTAACAATGTCTAAAGATAAAGAAACACTAAGTAGAGATGTCGATATTATTATTACAGGTAATCGTGATGCAAATATAGTTACCAAAATTGACTATGGTACTGTTACACGACGTAAAAAGTTATTTGGAATCTGGACATTATGTAAAGAACGTAAAAATGTCGCAATTGTAACATTAACCGCAAATAAAGCTAAAAGTGAAATGCTTGATTTATTGAATGATTAGTATTGTACTTATTAATCTTAGAATTGTATTATTGTACTAATACAATCATACCGACTAGAATTGTAAGGCTAATTGTACTATGATATTAATCTTAGAATTGTATTATTGTGCTAATACAAGCATTATTATATTAATCTTAGAATTGTATTATTGCGCTAATACAAGCATACGACTCAAATTGTACTGCTATTAGAATTGTATTATTGTGTTAATACAAGCATACAAACTCGAATTATATCAATCTTAGAATTGTATTATTGTACTAATACAGCGTACGAACTCAAATTATACGAATCTTAGAATTGCATTATTGTACTAAGACAAACATACAGACTAGAAATGTTTTGATACAAACATACCAACAAAAACCAAGCATACAGATAGGTAAATTTATGAAAATATTTGTAAACAATATAAATAGTTTAAGTAAAGAAGAAGTCAAATTAATGGACTTTTTGAATTCATATAATATCACATATGATGTTGATAATTATTGTAATTTGTCAACAGATGAATTTATTAGAATTTTACGAGAATCTCATGGTTATGATGAGATTATTCGAACGAAGAAAAAATATGACCATTTGACCCAGCATGAGGTTTATACAAAAGTAAGACACCGAAAATTACGACTTAAGACACCAATTGCAATTGAAAAAGATAAAGTTACATTTGGACTCAGACAAAAACGACGTTGGATACCACGAACAGCACGTAAAATTGAACAATTGGAAACCGGTCTTAAAGCTGCAATTGAATTAGGTGTTGATAGCGATGAGGCTTACGATACTAAAGTTGAACGCGAATTGTTAGCCGTTGAATGTCAAGCTATTTAGGTAAAAATATGATAAATCTAATTTTAATTTTGTTCGCCGTTTCGCCAATCTTTTATCTTTTTAGCGAAATTGTTGATGAAGATGAAAACTATAAAACATATCTATTGCAAGATGGAGATAAAACATATTTAGTAGTACAGAAAAGAAAATGAGGTAAATATGAAATTAAATTAGTTGGTATTAAGTATAAACATGAAGAAGTCACAAACGGAACATGTGACTTGTGCTACAACACTACCAAATATAAACTACCAACATACACTTTTGATATTGACGGTGAACCTTATATTGCTAATCTTTATCAAGAAGATTATATTAGATACGAAACTTTTTATAGAGTTGCTCAAATTAGCGACGCTATTGAATTTGCAAATTGGTTGAATCATCATGAGTTTCGAGATGTGGACAAATCAGAACTTTGGTTATTTTTATTTAATTTAGTATCAGATTACTATCTTGTTAATGATTATTCACATGATGAAAAACTATTGGAAAAATATTTATTATGACATTATTAAAAGTTTTAACAGAAAATCAATTACATGAAACCATACCTAGAATAACACTAGCTTTGTTATTTACAATAGCAATGATTTCTATTTGTTATATTGTAATTCGTTATAAAGATGCTGAAGAACCACTACAAATGATTACGGTATCAGTAATTCTATTTTTATTTTTTGGCTGGTGCTTTGTCAAAGAAGTTCAAACATATGGACAATTAAATACAATGTATCAAAGCGATAAAATCAAAGTAATATAATTAATTATATTACTTTTTTTGTCCAAAAATTTGTATACACAAATTTTTAAAATGGGGTTAACCCCAAAAACGTGACTTCGTCACGTCCCCCATATCATCTACGAACTATTGAACTTTAAAAAACATCGTGAAAATAAAAGATGAAAGGTTTATATTATGGACTTAATTGGTCAACTTATTCAAAATAAAAAGAATATTGCAGATGTTCCACAAATGTTGGATGACATGCTCAATGAAATTATTAAATATGAAAAATTGTCTAAATCACCAAAATTTCAGACAATTACAGAATCACCACTGCTACAAAAGCAAATGCCAACGATTTGGCGAGCATTTAACAGTGATTCACAAGCTATTTTTGTATTCAACCAAGCAATGAGTATTGTTCAACAGCTGTCAGATAATCAATTGAAAATTTTTATTGATTATACTGAAAATTATACACCACGAGAACATAAGCAATTTAATATTATTGGTAACGCCGCTGGATTTACGTTCACTTATTGTGAACTATCACAATTATCGCCAACAGTATTAGAAACAGATGACTTGCTATACTTAAGTGAGCCTGTTACGCATGAGACTGAACGAGTTGCTGTTATTCAACACAAAGATAAAACGATTACAGTTTATCAAGGTATTATTGATAATGATGGTAAAACCGTTTCTGAAAAAAGTGCAGTTAAACCATATGAATATGAGAAAAATGGTGATAAAGTTGTAATTAATACTTTTTCAGCTCAAGGCTATAACAATTACAAGTTCGCAACACTTAACAATATCCCTGTTTCAATGCCTAACACTGAATCTATTAAATATCATTATGAGACACCAATTGTTGTTAATTTAAATAATAAAGATATGATGGATTTGCTATTCCACATGTCAGATGTTGAAACATACGCTAAATTAATCATTAATAATAAACCTGAGGTAAACGCATGAAAAAAACAAAAGAAGCGACACCTGAATTACTAGAAGCAATTAAATCCGTGCATGAACGAGCTCTATCAGCTATGCTACACGATAAATCAATTGCTCAAATTATTCCTATTCATACAGCTATGATGAAAGTATTATTACCTGATGGTAATACAGATACAATTCAAACAATTATTCCAGAAATGGCGATTTATGTGAAAACAAAATCACAAACAACCGTAGCGCGTGATGCTATTGAATACCGAATCACATATAACAATGTACCATTTCCATTGGCGCATGTTTACGGTAGCTCTGGATATCTTTGTTTGGGGTCTGTATATGTACCACCTGTTGTACCTATTCATTCACCACAATTACCACTTGAAACATTGTTCCTCTATAATGACCGCGTACTTAGTCATGGTAACCCCTCAATTCCATTAACAAACACTCAAAAGCAAGAAATCTCTGCATATATGAAACAGGTATTTCCTAAATTTTCTAATTTTGATGTGGATTTAACAGTGGCTAATTGGGTTGCTAATGATACATTATGGCGATTGGGTAATTATGTATTAACCAATACTGAAACTGTAGATGATGCCTATAGCATCATGGAAAATGTATTCAAATTAATTTTTACAAAATAACCAGAAAGGTTTTACTATATGACACAAATTATCAACAAAGTTAATCACGATGTTACAATTCTTGATGAAAATAATAACATTATTAAAGTATTCCCAGAATCTGATGATGTTATTCGACTAAAAGAAGCCGTAGAACCAGTAATGGTTATTGATGGTGTACCAATTACACATACAACATTCACATCACCAGATGAATTACCACCAGAACAAGACGATGTCTATTACATTGTTAGTCAAATGATTAAAAATAATTTACCAACACGACGTGATTTGCTGGTACCAACTCAAATTCAGCGTAATGAATTTGGTGTTGTCCTTGGGGCAAGAGCTTTGGGGGTTTGATTATGACTAAGTTTCTAACAATAGGTAAATTATTAGACCAATATAAGCTTCAATTTAAACGAGCTTTCACATGTACGAATGATGTTTCCAACACGGATGAAACGCGCAATCGAAACAATGCATCTGAGTTTCTAAAGCAAGTTGTTGCAACATCACCACATTATTATCGAGCATCTGATGGTGGAGCATTTACATTATATGCTGTCGGAGCATATGACTATGATGGACAAACATTTCCAACAATTCGTATTGAATTTCGACAAATAACGAATCTGAATGAAACTCTATACCAGAAACCAGAAGATGAATATGTTTTTATTGATGGCGGAGCTCTAATGAGGTTCTCAAATAATGCTAATTTCATCTACCAATTTCTCAAAAATATTTACAATATTTTAGCAAAAATTGGTACAGATAAATCAACCGATGTTGCAGAAGAATTCCTACTAGCATGTGCTATTGAAAGTGACGAATTAACACCGGAAATCATTAATGAACTGTATGATATTCCAAATGTTGATATTTCATTAGCAATGATGAAAAAAGGTTATGCTTTTGCAAATATCAATCATTTTGATAAATTGTTGAAATCATTTCAAAATGAGTTGACAGGGTATTACACTGATATTTATTATCAAACAGCAATTGTCTTTTTAGAAGATTATAGTAAGCATCTTGCTGTTGATGATTATAATCAATATTCTGAATTTCTTCAAAAAGTAGACTATGTCTCGCGTAACGCAACATTTAGGTCATGGCGTTATTCTGACGATATTTGTCAAAATTTACGACGTTCTTTCGATTTAACATTGAACAACATCAGAAGTAAATCACTTGAATTAGCCCAAAATATGGAAGTGACATTACCGGTTGAAGAAGTTCTTGACAAAAACTTTGAAGGTGAAAATGTCTCTATCAAACTTGAATTGGAGGATGTTTCATGGTAAAATCCTTAAATCGTATTATGAATGAAATTCAATTGATTCCATTTTATAAGCAAAATGATGTTTATGTTGTAAAGCAAGACGCATATTTGGATATTCATCAAAAGATTCTATCAATCATCGAAGATAATTTGAATGAAGAATTAGAGCAACACGAAGGTGCTTATAATGATATGGTTCGTGATGTTTATACTCAATTGCATAACGATATCGAGCACTTTAAAGATGAATTATTTGATGTAAAAATTTCAGAATCAGAAATTAGACAATATCAGCAAAAGAACCAAATTATTGGTGATGTTGAAGTCTATATTGATTTAAAAGAATCATTGAAACTAGCGTTAATACCAGCAGCATTATTGGGTAACACATATCACAGACCAACAGAAATTACAACAACGGCTAAAAAAGGTTCACGACAAGTATTAAACCATCGAAATCCATTTGCCGATGTTACAATCAAAAATCAACAATACTTGTATAATGATGGTGAATCATATAAGACGTTATCATTCATGACTGGTCACACATTAACAAAACAAGTTAATGAAGACGATGAAGAAGTGCTACTGTTACAACCCGGATTTAAAATTAGTAAATCAGAAGACCGCTTATCTGTTTATGCTGGTGGAACTATCGTTATGGATGATACCATCACAACAAATTGAAGACGATGATTCTGATGAAGAACTAGTTTATATTTAATGGGGGAATAAATGCAAAATTATTATATTAGTAGTACATCAAGTGCCATTCGAAGCCCGTATAACAATATGATTGTTGAAGAAATCTCAACGGTTTCACATGAAGGTCATACTAATGATGGGCATCCGAATGAAGGCCAATTAACAGGGATAATGAAACCTATTGGTAAGATTTTAGATTATAAACAAATTGATAATCGATGCCTTATTCATATTGATTGGTTAAGAAAACCTACAAGTAATAGATTAGTACTCTACTTCCAGCAGTTTTCAAAACCATTAGTGGGTACTGAAGAAACTATTGCAATTGATATGCTTCAAACAGAGCATGGACTTGTCTCAAATGGTATTGAGTCTGATAATGTCTATGACTTGCTTAAAAATGTAGTAGATACACCTCATCAGGTAGCTATTGTTGATAATGAACACTTTGAACTATATCAAAAACTATATCGAGCTGTATCTTATTATGAAAAACTCATTAAAACGTATCCAATTTATTCTACAATTGCGGTAGATACAGAAAATGGAACTAAAATGATGACATTGCTTGAAATGTTACAGTACACATCTGACGAAGATGCAATGAATTATTTGACTGCATTTGAATATTCAGGTGGATATATACCAACATTAAAATCTTTGGCTGAGCGTATTTTAGATGCGGTAGATGCACCTGTATTACAAAAAGATTTGATGACTCAAGAGCAACAAGTTGAAGCCTTTATTGAGTTTTCAAAATTAGTTTCTGATAATTTAGATGAAACAGTTAGTGATGAATTCATTGAAAAAATGAAAACTTCACCAGTGTATCAAACTGTTACAGAAAAATTAACAGGTCATGGCTTTAAATTGTCTGAAACACAGCAGTTTAATGTATTCCAACAGGTTGGATACTTTTCAAATAATGAAAATAAAGCAATCTTCAACTTATCAGATATGGGTTCAGGTAAGACGTTAATGACTGTGGAATCCATTTATATGCTTGACTTGAAACTTGCATATGATTTCATCGACCAGCATAAAGCAGATATTGATGGTAAAGTATATAAAACTTTTAAGACTCCAAATAAAGCTTTAATTACACCAAAATTATCAGTAGTCTCATCATGGATTAGTACGTTTGAATTGTTTTACGATGTTGAACGTGTATCAGATAATGAATATAATCTTTCATTCACACATGACGGTTATACATTTACATCCACAGTTCAAGTTGCACCATTCACCGTTAAATCAAATCGAATCCATGTAGATGCACAAATTCAACCACCGCAATTAGGTGTGGATTATTTGATTGTCGATGAAGTACATCAATTAGTAACAAAACCTACACGGATTACTAAGTTTATGACTGATAATATCTCAGTAAATGATAATTATAAGTCATTTATTCTATCTGGAACATTATCAAACTTAACAACAACGCAATGGTTTAATATGTGTAAGTTGTTTGATTTACACACAGATGCATTTGATTTCAAGCAAAAAGCAGCCGACGCCGTGTCTGATGCTGACTCGCAAATGGTTAAAACAAAAGATAATATTCAACAAGCTGTCGAAAACATGCTAGAGTTCCAGCACCGTTATTTTGACCCAGAAGCTCTTACAGGCCCTCAAATGCCAGTAGAAACACCAAAACAAACGGGTGTCGAAGAATTATTCCATAATAAGTTTTCATCTAAAATTGTATCACTAAAAGGTGTAAATCCAATTGAAACGGAATTGTTACATCGAGATTTCACGTTGAAAACAAATCCAAGTGTGTCAGATGTTCCAAACTTTGAGTTATTCTATGCTATTGTTGGTGACCGTGCCATTACAGCGCAATCAGTTCAAATTGCAGAAGAGTTGTTTGGTGAGCAAAAGACACAGCATAATGCTGATGTTATTAAGACAAAATCAAATCTCACAAGTGATGATATTCAAATTATTAAAGCATTACATAAAGTAACTGCTGATTATAATATTTATAAATCTCAAATCATTGCAAATAAGATTAACAATGCAATCTTGAATTTAAATGATGGATTACAGAAGAAGAATATTTATGAAATTCTTCAACAGCATGCTGCAAGTAATACACGATTCTTGGAATATTTATCAACCTTAGATATTGATATTTTGGAAAAATTACCAGAATCTAACTTACTTACTAAGCCAAAATTGGAAGAAACTTCAAAATTTGCTATTTTGAAAGATATTCTAGCGTCTGAACCAGATGAAACACATTTGATTGTTGTAAATGATTTCAACGCAATGAAAGAATTATCAGATGCGTTAGATATCGAATCAATGTCATACGCTGACACAAAAAATCCACTGGCATATCAAGATACATTAGATGCAATGTTTGAAAAGCAATCTGTTGTTATTGTACCTCAAGAAATGATTAAATCATCACTTGACTTAGTACAAGCAAACCGTTTAATTCAATATCAATTGAATTCAGATATTTCTGATATTATTCAAACACAAAACCGTATCAATCGAATTGGACAAACTCGTGAAACAAAAGCTTATTATATTGCGACAGACGTACTTCAGGAAAATCTTATTGAATTGTTCCTTGAAACATATCGTAATATTAAAGTGGCTCACAAAGGTATTGTTGAATTGTTTGTCGATATGAGTTCTCAAGTCAATGTCGTTAATGACTATATTGGTAAAGCTCTTAAAAATGTACATATTGATGAAGACTCTGAAAATAATGATACATATATAGATACTACTGATGTAACAGACCTTGAGAATGATGAAGACATCAAAAATGATACAGATGTGGATACTGCTACAGACATCAATATTGAAATTGAATCTTGTGATACAACCGTTATTGATAAAGCAAAAAACCACCAATTAGAATATGTTGGTGAATAATGAAAGGTAAACTATGGTAAAAAATAAAATTATCAGTCTAGAAACAGCTCATAAAATTGCAGAGCAAGAAGCTGCTATTGACGCAGCTTGTGTAGAACTTATTGAATCTGGATGTGAAATTATTTCAACATCATTGCATGGTGAAGCTAAATACTTTACATGTCTAATTACGTATAAACAATAAGGCATAACGAAAGGTTTTTATTATGATTATCCAGAATTTAATTAGTAATAATGATTTTTCACAATATGGCGATTATGAAAAATTATGTCGTCGACTAAAACAAAATCATGAGCAATTGACAGATGTCACTGATGAACCATTTGGACGTGGTGATAAAACAATTGTTATTAATAATACAACATTTGATGTTAATGATTTTGATTGTGTAGTAAAAGGTAAAACTGCAAAGTTATATATGACGAATACACATGAATTGGTTGTTGTTAATGTTGAACCAACAGCTGATATGAATGTGATTATGCCTATTATTGCACAAGAAGACACAAATTTTTTAACTGGATATCGTTTTCAACCTTTCACAGATTATAACGATAGTAAGTTTAAATCTCGTGTCTTAAAAAAATTGTTAATGAAAGAGCAAACTAAACGAATGATTACAGAAAAAGTTGTTGGAACAAGTTTCCGACCTCAACCACCATTTGAAGATTTCGCGGGAACTTTATCAACAGAACCTGGTGATAACGTACCTGTTAAAATTTCAGATGCATTACTTATCCCAGAGCCCAATAACCAATATGACCCAAACGCGGTAATGGTTGTAGCTCGATTGGCGAATAATCAACCACATCATCTTGGTTATCTCGCTCGCGGTAGTCAGCTTCAAATTAACACGCATAAACCAACAAAGGTAACATTGAAAATCACAGCTTACTCAATGGTTGGAGACTATAACGATTCATACCATGTAATGCTAGACCCTGAAGCGTAAAATCGAATACCAGTTTTATGAAAGGTAAAAAATGACACAAGACGTATTTACAGAATTAGCAACAAAACTAGACGCTAAAGTTCATGAGCTAATCAACAGTGGACATACACTCGTACGCTCAAAAATCCCTAAAGATGTTCTTTGGGACGCATATCTTGACACTATTCCAGAAGAATATAACCAAATCTTCCGTGTTCGTCGCTATTATGACGGTGTATATGACCATCAATATCTCAATCGTATTGGTTCACTAATGAGTCTTCATAATGGTGAACTTACATCTGTATGGGATATTGAAGTAGACTCATATTTCTCAGATGTTGTTAAACATTTGTCAGAACTTGTTAAATCATATGACATTGATACATACTATTTGTCAAATGAACGAGTTATTGGGCATAAACCAAATGTTGACACACATGAGCCAGACCTCATCTGGGAACATTTCTACACTGAACTCCCAAATTCAGTGTTTGATACTGGTAGAGATACTACATTATCACGTCGTAATACCGATTATGCGGTATTGTATCGTTCACTTAATGAAGCAAATATTGATGATATTGGCTTAGTAATTGAACTCATTGAGCAAAATAGTATTTATCGTGGTCAAGAACATCTCGAAACACTTAAATTGTGGAAACAAATTAAAGAAGAGTTTGATTCTGTTACATATGACAAGCAATTGTTTGCGTTAGAAAAAGCTGATAGTCTTAAATCACGTGGACGTTTCCGTAACACTGTTATTGGTACACTCATTGCAGACCTATACGAAGGTGTTGACCTTGAACAAGCCGTAGCTAAATTTGAAGCAAAAGTAGCACCTCAAAACTACAAACGTACTCAAGCTCTTATTACGCCACGTCAAATTGAACAAGCTCGCCAAAAACTTGAAGAGCTTGGTTATCTAGATTCAATTTATCGTGTACTTGCAACAGAAGCTGATATCCCAACCGATAAAATCCTCTTCCGTACACAAGCGGATAAGGCTTTGTCTGTATTTGAAGAAATGCAAAGCGATGCATCAAAAGATGTACGTAAACTAAATCTATCACAAATTCGTGAAGTACCATATCAACAATTCCTTGAGGTATTGCCTCAACTAAATAAAGTTGAAATTCTACCAACATCAAAAGCTGAATCACACAAATTAGCTATGACAAAAGGTACTGGTGCTACAAATATGCTTGCATGGAATAATGACTTTGCTTGGACATATTTGAATTCAGATACAACAGATGCTATCAAAGAAAGTTAAAGCTGCTGGTGGTAATGTTACGGGTGACGTACGCTTCAGTTTGTCATGGTATAACACAGATGACCTTGATTTGCACGCACATACACCACAAGGTGAAATCTTCTTTGGACGTAAACGTGCAGCACATGGTCACCTTGATATTGATATGAATGCGGGATTCAATCTCACAACAGACCCTGTTGAAAATATTGTATGGGAAAATCTATCAGATATGCCATATGGTACATATACGGTGTATGTTGACCAATATTGCAAACGTAATAATAAAGATTTTGGATTCCAACTTCAAATGGAAATTATGGGTGAAACAACAACATTCAGCTATACTGGAGCTGTTGAATATAATTTCCGTAAGAATATTTTGATTACATTTGCGGTTGGTTACGATGGTGTTAATATTCTAGAAATTAATCCATTGCTCAAAAATGAATCAACTGTTTCTACAAATAAATTTGTTGATGTTACACGTATCTATAATTCACCAAACTATTGGGGAACCGATAAAGGTAACAAACATATTATTTTTGAAACAAATAATTTTGATATTGAAGAACCTGTACGTGGATTCTTTAATGAATATCTAAATCCAAGCTTGGCTGAACATCGTAAAGTGTTTGAAATTATGGGTAATAAACTCAAAATTGATAGTGGATATGATACAGCCGCTCGTGGTTATGGATATTCAACAACAAGTCAATCAGAAGCAATTCTTCGAATTCATCCAAAACGCGGTGGCCAAGAAGTTATTAAAGTAGTATTTAAATAAGAGGTAAAAACCATGAACATTTATAAAGAAGCAACTAAAAAGCACATTCGTTTTAATGTAGGTCGTCTTACAAATCTTACAGTTGAAGATGTATGGAATCTACCACTCACGGGTAATGGGGGAACAAACCTCGACGCTCTTGCAATTGCGTTGAATGACCAGTTGAAAGATGATGCACCAAAATCATTTGTTGGTGATACACGTGTATCAGCGGCGGCAAAAGATGCTCAATTAAAATTTGATATTGTTCTTGATATTATCAAAACAAAACAAGATGAAATTAAACAAGCAACTGAAGCCGCTGTTAAGAGTGCTACAATTCAACAACTTCGAGAATTGAAAGCTAAGAAGAATTTGGAAAAATTCAATGATATGTCAATTGAAGAAATTGATGAACAACTTGCCGAACTTGAAGGTAAATAAATAGCGGGGGTCTGTGACCCTTGCTATAAAAATTCGTATACACGAATTTTTAAAATGTGGTTGCTCACTTCGTTCGCACCCCAAACCCCGTTCACTTTTTGAAATCATTGTAAAACCTTGAAAACTAAATTATATTTTAGTTTTCAACAGGAAAAATACCAGATAAATATCGAAAGGGACATTATGTTTAAATTCGGAACAACTAAAAAACCACATATTCATTTGTTTGGAGCCGGTGGTACAGGTGGATTTGCACTTGAATTCATGACTCGCTTGTTTGCTGGTCAAGATGCAACAATTGAAATCTATGATGGTGATACCGTAGAACCAAAAAATTTGAAACGTCAAAACTTTGTCAAAGACGATATTGATAAAACCAAAGTTGAAGCCTTGATTGACCGCTTGTCAAATCAAGTTCTTGAACCACCAACGTTTATTCCACATACAGAATTTATCGTAGATGTCGACGATATTGATGGTGATGAACCTGATGATGTTATCAATTCTGATGATTTTATTGCAAATATCTTGATGACAACTGAAGAAGATGAAGATTTATACTTCATTTCTGCAGTAGATAATATTTCTACTCGTCGTCTATTGAATAAAATTGCCAATGAATTGGGTGAAAGTGACGTCAAAATCGTTCAAATCGATAGCGGTAATAATGACCAAGGTGGACAAGTTGTTCTCTACGCCAATTATGACGTAACTGATGAAGAATTCTTGAAAGAATCAACAACTGTTGCATTACCATCAATGCTTGAATTGTATCCTGAAATTGATGTCATCAAAGACCATCAAGATGAAAATCCAGGTATTGTGCGTACATGTGCTGATGAAGCTGAAAGTAAACCACAAGCTATGATGGCAAATGTTCGTAATGGTGAACTTATTGCTTCAATTGTATATCAACTTAGCCAAAATAATAGTTTTGCACATAATGTATGGCAAAGTGATATTATTTCAAATGCTACAACTGGTTATAGAAAAGGTATCTAATGACTAAAGAAGAACTATTTGCAGAATTGACTCGTGATGCTCCTGTATATGCTCAAAATCCATTTTGGAAATTTGAAGACGTTATTAAGCATCGTGTGTCTGGAACCGATTTTAGTATCTCAGAAGACAAAGATTTGTTTGATGTTGTGGTTAAATATTTCAAGACTGTATATGATTCTTTTAAAACAGAAGCTCAAGTGCTTGTTGTAACTAAAGAAGATTTTGCAAAACTTGAGTCGTATAGTTTACCAACAATTGATAACCCAACTGACTTAGTGATTACCGTATTACCACAAGAAAATACGTGGGGTAACACTAGCATTTCTGAAGAATTTTGGCAATGTCATATCCTTGGAAATGATATTACGCCAGTAATGCGAATTCATTCGCATCATATTTTGGATGCTTATCAATCAACTACTGATTGGTCTAGTTTGAACTCAGGCACTCTCGAAGTTGTTTTGGGTAAAATTTATGATGATGAATATAAAATTGCATATTGGTTAGATGAACGTGGAAAAGAGACCAAAGATAATGTTTGGTCTGGAAATTATTCGAATGTCGTGATGATACCGAACGGTAACCCAGATACCATTAAATCTGGTGCAATTGTGAATGGCTTAGAATTTTAGCCAAAACTCTTGACATTATAGCAAAAATATGTTATAATAGTAATATAGAAAATTATGAGGTAATCAAAATATGTCAACAAAATATTTTAACTTTCGTCATGAAGAAAACCTTGTCGAATTGAATGTCAACGATGAAACAGGTCGTGTAGAAGTACGTGGTGTTGAATTTGATTCTGTAGAAGAATTTGCAGAACAATATGCTCTTGCCCGTGATGTACGTCCAGACCAATTCAAGAACTGGGCTCTTACTCAAAACGGTGATACTTATATCTACGATTTGCGTGCGGCTACCGCAGGTGTGGATTTAGCTGCAATTGCAACAGCCCTACGTAATGCGGGTTTCACACCAGAAGAAGTTGCAAATGCACTTGCAGCTCAACAAGCCGCTGAAGCATCTGTAGTTACGCCAGCACCAGCTCCAGAATCAGAACGTGCACGTGTCGTACGTGAATTTGTAGCTGATAATGAAAGCAATCTTGTATTGTTATCATTTGAACTTGGAATTCCTGATGTTGATGGACTTATCCGTTTTGTAGAAGCAGCTGATTTGTCTGATTATATTGAATATGAAGATGACTTTGGTGACATCTTTGAACGTGATACCTATGAAGCTACATCAGAATATCTTTACGATAAAGTATTTGCAGCTCGTCAACATCTTAACGAAGAACTTCCAGATGTACCCGTTGTATTTGCAGCTTTGTATAAACTCGGTCGTCTTGCTGAAGTTGAACGTCAAGAAGAACTTATCACAAAAGTATTCACGACAGCTTCAGTAACGGGTCGTCAATCAGTACAAGTCGTTACTATTGCAGACGGTCATTCAACAAAAGGTCACCGTCGTCGTCAAGACGTTACTGGTACATTGTATCACTATGAAGGTGAACTTATTGAAGTACGCTAATTAGTACCTCAGTACAAATAGAGAACGGCTCCTTGTCGGGTTCGAATCCCGATATTTGTATTATAGTCCTGTAAAGGACTTTTTTTACTGGTTTTTTAAGCATAATAAAAAGACCTAAAGGTCTTATTTGTCATTTCTGTTTCAAAATTGAAATCATCATTCGATAAGTCAATAAAATTATCAGCTTCTGTAACAGCAGCTTGATATGACTCACTTGGAGCCTGCGATTCTGATTCTGTTGCTAATTCATCATTATATTCAGAAAATGTTTGTGAATAACTTTTACCATCGTTTAATTGTTCTAAAATAAAATCTAAACGTTTTTGTGTTAAAATATCTTTTTCACCGGCATTACTAACATTATTAATAGCTTGGTCAATGATATCCGATTTACGACCCAAATCAGAAGTTATAACACGGGCAACATCATCATAATCAACATCAATTGAAATATTAGGGTCTACAAAACGAAATTGATTTGTATAACCGCCTAATTGTTCGTAATATTTACGAAATACATTATTAGATTTATCTTCAATAGTATCAGCATTTAAATCTAATGTATCATTTGCTAAATTAACAAAATGAACAAATTCATCGTATTTTGGTGAATCAGGATTTAAATGGAATTTACTAGTTAAAGGTGCTGCCTCTAACAATAAATAATTATCATTCGCCATAACATCACGACCTTAATGAGTCATTGTGGCATCTGATAAATCAAGATTAGCCATAATGTCATCAATATTAATGTCATTAATATCTTTAATAGCTGGTTGTGCTACAGGTTGCACTGGAGCAACAGCTTGAGCAACAGGAGCTTGTTCAACTACAGGTGTATCAAAATTGATATCACTCATAATATCATCAATTAAGCTGTCAGAAACTTGAGTTGTTTGAGTAACAGGTGTTTCAGCAACCGGTGTTTCAATAACAGGTTCAACTTGAGATACTTGTGGTTGATTAGACGCAAATGATAGATATGTATTTTTAAAGTTGTTTAGTTTTTCAGCTAATAGTTCAGCTCTTTGAACCAAGCTATCAATAGCTGTAGTTTGTGTAGCTACACTCATTTACTATACCTCTTTCATTTTTATACTATTATTATACCACAATACAATACAAATGTCAAGTGTATGTGTCGCACATTAATTTGACGATGAATCAGTTACAGAAGATTCTGGTTGAGAGGCATCAACAGAAGATGATGGAAGTGATTCAGAGCTAGATGATTCAACAAGGCTGGATGATTGTTGAGAACTTGGTTCGGAATAAGAAGATGAAACTGATGAATCTTTTGACTCATAAGTTGAGTGAGAAACATGTGATGACGACGCTGGGGTACTTGTATCTGTATTCGTTACAGACTTAGCCGGCTTAGAAACATCTTTTTCCTTAATAACAGTCGTCACGGCTGTAGAACTTTTTGGTGTATCTGATTTTTTTGATGTAGCATTAGAGATTGTAATACAAGCTACAATAACACTCAGAACTGTACCAATAAGTGTTAAAATTTTTTGAGTAGCACTAAAACCAGTTTTAACATGGTCAATGGCGTTAGGCTTTTTTGTTGTACGTTTTAAATCTGGGGAATCTGTGGAATTTGACATGTCAAACTTACCTAAATCTATATTTATAACAATGTTATATGAGTTTCCTTTCAATATTATTATATCATATAACGAATATATTGTCAACTGTTTTGACATGATTATGACAAATTTTGTCCTTAGTTTGTCACATCTTCACAAATTTATGACAAAATTTGTCCCCAATTTGTCACATCTTGCACGTATTATGACAAATTTTGTCACATCTTCAGAAATTTATGACAAATTTTGTCCCCAATTTGTCACATCTTAAGAAATTTTGTCCAATTTTTGTCCCCAGTTTGTCACATTTTTTGGATTTTTATACATTTTTTATGCATAAAATGTATATTTTGGTATTTTGTCCCATTTTTGTCACATTTTTTGTCACATGGGACAAATTTTGTCACTTTTTTGACACCTCAGAAACCCAGTAATACCAAGGGTTTCCGCGATTGGTCAAAAATTTGTCACATTTTTCAAAATTTTGTCCCCAGTTTGTCACGTGTTTGTCACGTCCATAAACCGCGTGGTTATGCGGTTTATACATAAAATATACATAAATGTGACAAATATTTATAAATCGCTAACAAAATTTTTTAAAAAAAAATAAATATATTGTTAGTAATTTCGGAAATTTTGTCACATTTGGTGTCAAAACCCTCAGAAACGTTGATATGACGGGGTTTTGGGGCGTGACAAAATGGGGACAAACACGTGACAAACTGTATTAAGATGTGACAAAATTTTTGACACACGCTAGAAACCGCACAACCACGCGGTTTTTGAGGGTTTAGATTTTGTCACATTTTTGTCCCGGATGTGACAAAATTTGTCACAATAGTTTGATACATCAAAGTAAATGTCACATATCTTACAGAAATGGCATTTTTGTTATGACAAAATTTGTCCCCAGTTTGTCACATCTTATATGTATTCTGACAAATGTTGTCCAATTTTTGTCACCAGTTTGTCACATCTCACCCATGTTATGACAAATTTTGTCCAATTTTTGTCTCCAGTTTGTCACATTTTTTGGATTTTTATTCATTTTTATGCATAAAATTGTATATTTATGCATATTTTGACATTTGTCACATTTTTGTCCCATTTTTTGTCACATGGGACAAATTTTGTCACTTTTTTGGCACCTCAGAAACCCAGTAATACCAAGGGTTTTCGCGTTTGGTCAAAAATTTGTCACATTTTCTCAAATTTTGTCCCCAGTTTGTCACGTGTTTGTCACGTCCATAAAATATACATAAATGTGACAAATATTTATAAATCGCTAACAAAATTTTTAAAAAAAAATAAATATATTGTTAGTAATTTCGGAAATTTTGTCACATTTGGTGCCAAAACCTTCACAAACGTTGATATGACGCGGTTTTCAGGCGTGACAAAATGGGCAAATTTTGTCACAATAGTTTGATACATCAAAGTATTTGTCACATTTCTTACAGAAATAGTGATTTTGTTATGACAAATTTTGTCCCATCTTGATGTGAGCCACAAAAATTGCAATATATATTAAAATCGATTATAATATATATAGATAAAAAATTTGTATACACAAATTTTTATATGGGGACCAACAAGTTGGACCCCCACTTTGTGCAAGCAAGCTTGCACAACCCCATTATTTTCTCGAAATGAATGTTACGTAGGTACGAATTATGCATAAACTAATAGCAGAAAAAATTGCAGAATTAGGTGGTAGAGCCTATTATGTTGGTGGATATGTACGCGATGCTTTATTAGGAAAACAAAATAAAGATATCGATATTGAAATTCACCGAATTACAGAACAAGAATTTGTAGATATGCTATCAGACATGGGATACACAACAGAGCTAGTAGGTGAAGCCTTTGGGGTCTATAAAGTCACAATTGGTGATGATGATTTTGACTTTAGTTTCCCAAGAACTGAGGTTAAAACTGGTGATAAACATACAGATTTTCAAATCACAGTAGACCCATTTATTGGTGAAGAAAAAGCATCAGAGCGTCGTGATTTCACTATTAATGCTTTAATGCAAGATGTACTTACCGGTGAAATCTTAGATTTTCATAACGGACAAGAAGATTTACAAACGGTGTTATTCGACATGTATCTGATAAATTTAGTGAAGATTCACTAAGAGTCTTTAGAGCTGCTCAATTCGCAAGTAGATTCAATTTTGACGTAGCTCCTGAAACAGCTGAACTCTGTAAACAATTAGACACATTACAATTACCACAAGACCGTGTGCGTGAAGAATTTGCAAAAGCCATGCTGAAAAGTGATAAACCTAGTAAATTTTTTGAAACTTTAAAAGATATTACAAATACTTCTGTATTTGATGAGGCATTGGATAAAAATATATCGATTATTGATAACTTATCAAAAGACCAATTGATTGAAAAAGTTTACTGGACGTTATTACCCGAAACATATACAAAAGTGACAAATGAACGTACTGTCGAAAAATTCATGAAAACACATCCACATGATAAAATTGAAGCATTAGCTCATATGGAACTAATGCCTGATATTTTGATGACTATAGATGAAACATCACCTACGTCATTAGAATTAGCAAATACAATAAATCCAAATGCTTTTGATGAGACTGTTGATTATAATGATTTACATGATAAATTAGTACAAAATAGCTTAACAGGTAAAGAACTTCTTGAGTTAGGGTATCAACCAAGTCCGCAAATGCAAGATTATATTAAACAATCAAAAGAATTAGCCTTTATGGGCATGGATAAAAACGCTGTGAAAGGCTTTATGATTGAAATTCAACATATAGGTAAACAAAATGAAATATACTCCCAAAAATCCCAATGAACACAAATTCAAACCTTCAATACCAAAGTTACAGGGATTTAATAAAAGGCAAACTAATAAAAAGAAGAAACAAAAACTATCAATTTCAATAGAGACCAATAAGATGTCCATTATGGACATCTTATTTTCTGGGCAAACAATCACTAAACTAACCGGTTATATAAGATTATCAACGTTTGAAGACATGATATATGACGGTAGACCAAAACGATATGGCTATGAATATATTCAATATAAGATTTCGAAGAAACCAGCAAAACATGATTTAGAAGACTCTGAGCTAGCTGGCGGTTCTCTATTAAGCACATTGCAACACACTATTGAGGTTAGCGGCTGAAAAACAAGCTAAGGCTGAAGCTGCAGCAAAAGAATCACAAGATAATTTGCAAAAAGCTGAACGTACGAACAAATTAAAAGATGTTGATGCTGCTGTATCAAAAGCTGAGCGTACTAAAGATAAATCACATGTCGCTTATGCACATGTGAAAGTTAGTGAATTATCAGATGTCCTGCAACAAGATTATCTAACACGATTAAATAAAATCAAGTAAGACGACGTCTTGCTTTTTTAATGCACGACAAGAATTTTGCTATATAAAGCAATATAGTATATAATGTAATTGAAAGTATGGTACAATATGACAATGTTTAAATCTTATAAAGAAACGCTAAATAAGAACCAGTTGAAGCAATTTGAACAAATTGAAAGCAATATCAAAAATATCATTATTACAGATGACGGCTATTTAAATCAATTAGATACATTTGTTGATAAAAAAATTAGAACGTTACGAAGTGACGCATCTAAAACATCGATATTCCAGACGCGAAAAAAGAAGTGACTGAACCCGTGGAAACAGAAACTAAACCTGTACAAGTGGATGATGACTTTGTAAGTGCATTGAAAGAATTAGCATCTGACAATTTATCATTATAGTGCGTAGGCGCCTTCATTTTTGTCACATCTTACACTTTTTGTCATTTTGTTATGACAAATTTTGTCCCATTTTTGTCACATCTTACACTTTTGGCACTCTTATTATGACAAATTTTGTCCTATTTTTGTCACATCTTACACTTTTTGTCATTTTGTTATGACAAATTTTGTCCCATTTTTGTCACATCTTCAGAAATTTTGTCCAATTTTTGTCACATTTTTTGAATTTTTATACATTTTTTATGCATAAAATGTATATTTTGACATTTTGTCCCATTTTGTCACATTTTTTGTCACATGGGACAAATTTTGTCACTTTTTTGACACCTCAGAAACCCAGTAATACCAAGGGTTTTCACGATTGGTCAAAAATTTGTCACATTTTCTAAAATTTTGTCCCCAGTTTGTCACGTGTTTGTCACGTCCATAAACCGCGTGGTTATGCGGTTTATACATAAAATATACATAAATGTGACAAATATTTATAAATCGCTAACAAAATTTTTTAAAAAAAATAAATATATTGTTAGTAATTTCGGAAATTTTGTCACATTTGGCGTCAAAACCCTCACAAACGTTGATATGACGGGGTTTTGGGGCGTGACAAAATGGGGACAAACACGTGACAAACGGAATCGAGATGTGACAAAATTTTAGGCACCTGCCAGAAACCGCACAACCACGCGGTTTGTGAGGGTTTAGATTTTGTCACATTTTTGTCCCCGATGTGACAAATTTTGTCACAATAGTTTGATACATCAAAGTATTTGTCACAATTCTTACAGATATTGTGATTTTGTTATGACAAATATAATATATGACACAAATCTTGACAAATTCTTTGTATTATGATATAATAAGAATATATAAAATAATAAAGGAAGTATTTTATGGCATTCTTACAAACTGCTGGTATTGCTGCACAAGCATTAACAAGTGCTGCTACCACTAGTACTCAAACACAGGAAAACTTAAACACTGTTTTCACACAAGTAACTGAAACAGTCAAAGCTTCAAAAGCTACAACTGTTGAAGAATTGTTAAAAGAAACAGCCACATCAATTGTTGATAAAATTAACGCATTGAATGTTTCAGATGAAGAAAAAAGTGCATTAAAACAACAAGCTCAAGATGTTCTTGCTGAAATTTCTAAGCAAACAACAGATACTGCAAAAGATGACCCTGAACATCAATTGCTTCAAGCATTAGTGACAAAAATTAACAGCTTTAATGACCAAAAAACAGAAGTTGCAACTACAAACACAACTGATACTGTAAAAGAAACCACGGATGTTGCTAAAACAACGGAAACAGCTAAAGACGTTAAAAAAGAACTTGACGTAGCAAAAGCTGATGAAATCATTAACGATGTTACAAAAGATGCAAGTAATCAACCAGATAAAGTAATTACGGCAGAAGCTGGTCGTGGTGAAGTTGAAGTACAAGCACAAGAAACTAAAACATCACGTAAAGTTTATGTACCTAAAGACCAATATCAAGGTGATAATAAAGGTACCGGTTACTTGTATTACTACAGTAAAGAAAAAGCTGGTAATGGTGCTATTGAAATCACTGAAAACGATGCAAAATCAAAAGGTTATACACATGCCTTGACTGAAAATGCAACAGAAACTAAATCAGAAACAAAAGCTCCTGAAAAAGCTAAAGAATCAAAACCTAGTAGTATTGAAACAGTCGGTTCTCAATCAAAAGATACCGCAAAATCACAACCTAAAAAAGCTGAATCAATTACAGAACCTAGTGTCAATGCCGCAGGTACACAACCAGCTACAAAACAAGAGTCAAAGCTCCAGTTCAACAAACAGCTCAACAAACAGCACAAGCAACACCTACACAAAACACAAGTACAACGCCTGATGTCCAAGCATCAAGTACTGGTATTGGTGAACCTGCAAGTACAAGTACCACATCAAGTTCATTACCAAGCACTGGTGAACATGATGCAGCATACTTGCCAATTCTTGGAGCTTTAACATTAATCCCTATTGGATTATTGTTAAAACGTCGTAAAGACGCATAACATCTAATATGTTGTGAATATCAACAGTCATTACTCATATGAAGTACCCCTTTCGCCCTGGTATGTGCTACTTCCCCAAAAATTAGCTAACGTGTATTGATATTCAATTACGGACAACATATTTCTCATTATGTACTATGCTCATTACTTACTGAATTCATTACTCAAAACGCCTACGGGCGTTTTTGTGTGCTATAGACGTCTTGTATACACAAGACTATATGGGGAACGCTAACGCGTATCCCCAAACCCCACTTATTTTACGAATCGAACGGTACTAAAATTTACAAAATTGAAAGGCAGTTATGACTATTAATAAAAGTATTTTATATAAGAACACAACAAAGGACTCCGTATTGAGACCTATTAAAGATGAATTATTAAATATGGTTAATGCTATTGAAAATTTTGTCAATAATAATGAAAATGACTTGAAAAAAGCTATTGATGAAACAATTGAGGCAGAAGCTTGCCATATGGATAAACAAGGTTGTGAATCCGACATTTTGACAGTTGAATGTAACCTTATGCATAATCCATGTGCAATACCAAAAATTTCACAACATCAAGATATTGATAACTGTTATATGAGTGTCAACTTGCCAATTATGTATTATAAAGACTTGAATGCCTCTCAAACACCAAACGATGAAATGCTATTTAAAGCACAAGCTGAAGACTACATTAAGTCATACGTTGACGTTAGTAATTTTACATATTATACGGAACTTAAATGTCTTAGTATTACACTTTCAAGTGATACATATTTCCAAAAAGTATCAGATGACTTAATCAAATTGTTCACAACGTATTTGTATGAGCAGGGTATTAAAGCGGAAGTATATGGTAATTGTTATACCGTTGTAATTCAAATCAATCGTAATGATTTTGAAATAACAAACACATAAAGGGGAACTTTAAATGGGAAAAATTGCAGCATTATTTGACGTTGATGGTACAATCTATCGAGATTCACTATTGACCGCACATTTCAAAAAGATGATTCAATGCGGAATCATTTCACACAATTTTAAACGACATCTTGAACCACTCGAACAGGCTTGGGAAAATCGAGAAATTGATTATGACAAGTACCTACAAAAACAAGTAGAAATTTATCAAGTCGCCATTACAGGTCTAGATGAAGCGGATGTTGAATTTGCAGCTCGTAAGGTTATTGAAGATGAGAGCCGTAAATTATACACATTCACACGTGATAAATTAGCTTGGCATAAAGAGCAAGGCCACGAAATTATTTTGATTTCAGGGTCACCCGACTTCTTAGTATCAAAAATGGCACACGCTTTAGGTGCCGATTTATGGTTTGGAACCAGTTATTTGGCAAAAAATAATAAATTAACAGGGGCTATTATCCCAATGTGGGACTCTGTTTCTAAAAAGACAACTATTGAACGATTACAATCAAGTTTTGATATTGATTTGGAAAATTCATATGCGTATGGTGATACGAATGGTGATTTCCTAATGTTGAAATCCGTTGGTCATCCAACAGCTGTTAACCCTAATCGTGAACTGGTTGACAGATTGAAAAATGAAAATGTGGACGCTAAAATCGTCCTTGAACGTAAAAATGTAGTATGGGAGCTTTAATATGACTATTGAAGAACAATATAATCAACTTTTTGGTGATATGCTAGACATCAAAAAAGCAAATCTTATCACCAACCGTGATGGGAAAAAAGAATTTTACAATTTATTTTTTGAAACTATTAGAAAAAGTTTAGCAGATATTGAAACCTATATTAAAAACCAAGAGTACCCAGCAAATGACGTTTTAATTGAATTTGCTCAAAAAACCTACAAAGTTAGTGCCCTGTATCTGCTACAAAATGATGAATTATTCCGTAACACCTTGTTATGTGTTTTGAATTATAATGAACTTGGTAATGGTAGTAAAGTTGTTTCCTTTGTTGACGAAGTTATGGACTATTTTACTCTGGCATTAATGCAAAAGCTACTTGCATATGATGGTTGTGATTGGGTTCATTATTATGAGCCTACTGTACACAGATTCAGTCACTTACTTTATAGATGAAAGGGTAGACATGAAATTATTATTTGCATCAACAAACAATCAAAAAATTGCAGAAATTAAAACATTATTACCGAATTATGAAATTGTATCATTATTAGATTATCCAGAAATTCCTGATGTTGAAGAAACAGACTCAACTATTGAAGGTAATGCTCGATTAAAATCAGAAGAAATTGCTAAATTAGTTGATTTGCCTGTATTTTCTGACGATTCGGGTCTTTTTGTTGAAGCCCTTGACGGTGCACCTGGGGTACATTCAGCTCGTTGGACAGGTACTCATCGTGATTACCAAACGCAAAATAATAAAGTACTTGAATTAATGGCTGGAAAAGAAAATCGTAAAGCTCACTATACAACAGTAATTGCTTATTCAACAAAAACTGATGGTATCATTTCAACACAAGTATTTGAAGGCCAAATGCCGTTAGAAATTGCCGAATGTGAATCCACAACACCAGGCTTTTCATATGATACAATTGTACAATATAATGGTAAATATGTATCAGAATTGACAAAAGATGAAAAGAATAAATTTTCATCACGTGCAATTGCTGTTCGCAAATTTGAAGAAAAGTTGAAATAGGTGAGTTTATGGGATTATCGCATAATGAATTATATGAGCCATCAAAGCATTTAAGCAACGATTAAAGAAACGATTTAATGTTTCTGACTGGGAACCATTTATGCGGAAGTGCTACGGTATGATGCAAAAAGATGAAGAACGTACTCAATGGGCAACTCCTCCAACAACAGCATATACATTAAATCAACCATTAGTACACGCAGGTAAAACTTATCATCCTGTTATTTTATTGGATGAAACAGAACATAAATTACTTACCATTTATCATGACATGAATGTAATGGAAGAAGAAATTGAACAACACATGAAAGTAAAAGATATTGTATCACAACCGTTAAATACAGAAGATATGGTACTAGAGCCATCTAAGTCTAATGACTATGAACAAGCACCACAAAGTGTTATAATACCGAATCAAACATATGGTTATGACATTAGTGGGATAACAATTGACGATGACATCATCGAAGATACCTTGGACGATGCTGATATTATTGCTAATGAATTAGACGCTTTTGCTGAGCAATTACATCAAGAACAAGAAGAATTCCGTAAAAAATGTGAATATAAATATGCTCAAAAAGTATTGCAACAATACCAAGACGTTTTTGATGTATTTATTCATAATTATCAACGTGTTTTGACGGGAAATGCTACACAACAAAATCAGCAATTAATGTCTGAGTTTAAAACATTAATTGAGCCAATCAATGCTATTATTCAAAATCTTGAATTAAAATAGCCATCATTGGCTAGATAAGGAAAATTATGTTAAATTTTACACAAAATACTTATTATATTAAAGCTGATGAACTTAATAAGGTTATTGTATTATTAAAAAATTCTAATTATTATTGTGTAAATGAAGTGACAGACTTACCAAAAAGTTATAAACAACATACATATAATAAATTGGAAGATGTATTCAGTCAACTAAAAGAATCTGGTAATAAATCGACTTTATATTTAGATAATAGACATAATCTGGCAGCAAAATATATAGCACGTGAACACACTACTGTATACAGACCAGCTATATGGTTTACCACCAATTAAATCATTATTACAAGAATTAATGAAAGATAAGCCGTTAATGAAAGTTGAATAATATGATAGATTTTTCTAAAAATAGATATACGATTTATCGTGATGAAAATTATCCTCAACCACTATTACCAGAATTAAAGAAAATTGATAAACCATTGATGAAAGTAGAATAATACAAGCATATCAGTTAGATAATGATAAGACAATCGTTATCCGTTTAGATATGCGAGCTGGCGGTACTTTTGTTCGAGGTTTACAAACCTTTTGATGACGCATTTACTAATGCAATGAACCGTACTGCACAAGCATTAGCTGAACAAGTGCAAGGGACTCAACTTGTTTATACTGGTTCTGATGAAATTACACTTATTTTGAAACAAAAAGGTGAAAAGCCCTTTACACCATTTTTCAATGGTAAATTGCAAAAAATGGTTTCATTGACAGCGTCTATTGCAACAGCAGCGTTTAATAAAGCTTGGTTGGATATTGTTAATCACACAACAGACGCCACTCGAAAAGACGTATTAGCAAGTAAACTTTTCATTGCATGTTTTGATTCACGAGCATTTGAATTAGATAATGACTGGGATTCAGCTCTTGAATGTGTTTGGTGGCGTGTTAATGACGTTCGTCGAAATTCAATTCAAATGCTTGCACGTAATTATTTCTCACATCGAGAACTACAAAATGTGAAAGTAACTGAAATGTTGCAAAAGCTAGACGAAATCGGTCATTCATGGGAACCAGAAGTATCAATGGAAAACAAATATGGTACGGTTTTGATTCACGAAGCCTATGATGGCGAAGGGTTTAATCCTAAAACCAAAGAATATGTACGTACTATTCGTCATGCATGGTTCAATACAACAGAAACAGAACTAGAAGAATTTCAACAAGTCAAATGTTCAGAAGACTTTGCAAAAACATCGATTTATAAACGGGTAGTCGCTGAAAACTAAACTTTTAAGGTTTTCTTAAAAGTTTTAAAAATTGTATACACAATTTTTAAAAATGGGGCTAAGCCCCAAACCCCCACTTATTTCTGAAAGACTTGAACGCGAAAATTAAATGCGTCAGATGAAAGGTTACATGTATGAAAAAATTAATTGCATTTATTGCAGTACTTTTCACATTTTTCAGTGTTCCTGTATTTGCAGATACAATTGCGGGACAAATTCCAGATAAGCCACCTGAAAGTGGTATTTATGACCCGAATCATTATCTTGACGGTGATATTCATCAACTTGTATCAGAATTAAATATTGAATATTCTAAAACTAAGTTGAAACCACAAATTGCAATTGTCATGTTGAAAGAATTAGATTCGTACTATGACATTGAAGATGTGGCTAGACAAACAGCTCGGTCATGGAAAATCGGATATTCAGATACGAATTATGGATTACTTGTTTTAGTTGATGTGACACATCATAAAATTCGAACTGAAACATCAAATGAGATGAGTACGATTATCACAGATTCAGACTCATCTGACTTAAATAATTCCGTCAAAGATTATTTTAGAGATGAAGATTATCCAGGTGGTATTAATGAATATTTAACTCAGTTGAATCAAAAATTATCACCTTATATCAACTTAAGTCAAAAAGAGATAAAAGCCAAACAAGAAAAAGAGCAAGAAGAAGCTCGAAAACAAGGTGGTATACTCTTACTATTTGGTGCTGTCGGGGCCGCTGTAATGGGTATGGCTTTTGCTGGTTACAACTGGTTTGATAAACGAGACCGCAAAAAACGTTCACAATATGATTATGACGGTGATGATAAGCTATACCCATATAATATGTTATTCGTTGATAATGATTCCTGGACGTCATCTCGAGTAAACGCAGCCTATGATGCTTATTATCTTAAACGGTCACAATATGATTATCGTGGAAGTAATAAATTATATCCAGGTATGTCAAACTTTGTCAATGTTTGGACTGCAGCTCAATTAACAAATTATTATCTTGAACGTTCAAATCGAAAATATACAGGTAGTGATAAACTATATCCTGATGATGATAACTTTGTTAAAAATGACAGTTGGTCAGATTCAGACTTACTTGAATATAGAGATAATCCGTCATTATATGAAGACAATGATACATATTCATATAGTAACACATATAGTTCTAGTTCGGATTATAGCTCAAGTGACTCATGGTCTGGTGGAGGCTTTGACGGTGGCGGAGCCACTGGTGGTTGGTGAAGTGCCAAACACTTGACACAGACCCGGGAATATTGTATAATATAATAAACAGGTTTATCGTAATACCTATATAAATTACGATTGGTGGCGTCTCATACACGATACGTATAATAAAACTAAAAGGTAAATTATATTATGTCGAAAAAAGGTAAATGGGACACGGACTCTTATGAAGGTGAACTTCATAATGTATTATTCGTATCTCGAAACAAAGATAATGTAGATGTCGAAAACTTTAAAGAACGCCGTAAGGCATTTGTATCAACACGTACACCTGAACAATTAAAAGCTGATTTTGACTTTTTTAAAAATCAAGGTCAACCAGGTGAAACGTCACGCTTTTATTACTCCGTAAATGCTCGTGACGAAAAAAAAGTTCGTAAAGAATTGTTGAAATGGTTAGTTAATGATACATTAACAGATACTAATGTATCAATGGCGTCATTACCATCACGAGTAGCTAAAGTAGCCGCATTGACCCCACAGGCAGCAACACATCGATGGTTGTTTGACTATGATGCTGATGCCGAACATGTTGATGAATTTGTTCAAGATGTTTACGATGCATATGCTAAGCAACATGAACGTAATAACCAAAAACGTTTAGCAAGAGGTAAAGAACCATTGGAAATGGATGATTTTTATGTTAAAAACATAAAACACCAAATGGTTTTGCTGTTGTTTCAAGTTCAGGCTTTGATACAAGAGAACTTGTTCAAAAATGGACAAGTAACGAAATGAAAGATTTTGTTAAAAAAGATGACTTATTATGTGTCATGTGGGGGCAACAAAACGAAGAAACTGAAGTTGGTGCATCAGAAATGTGCACCCGAAAATAAAGAAAAGGTATTATTTTATGTCACAAATTAATAAAGATGAATTTAAAGCACCATTGAAAGACGCTATTCGCAATCAAGATGATAAATCGTTTGATTCACTCGAAGAACAGTTCTTGGAACAAACTAATGGTAATATGGGTGCATGGATTAAGCTTTGTATTGAAAATGGGTGTGAATTGGCAGCTGAAGAATCCAAAGACCAATCGCCTGAATCAGCAGATGCTGAAACAGCTGTTGATTATACAGTAAGAGCCGTAGATGAATATTTAGAAGACGACGCTGAGTTTGATGTTGTGTTTATTAAGAACTTCTTTGATGGCGACATTTCCGATGCGCAAGCAAAAGAACTTGCCAAAGAGTTAGAAGATGTCGTTGTATTGCATAAAGATGAACCAGATGAGCAACATATCGATGAACACAATATGCAATATTTTAAAGATATTATTGCCGCTGGTGATGATGCACAAAAACTCGGTGAATTGTTCCTCAAACATTATGAAAACGATGATATTGCCTCACAATTGCAATTTAATAAAGAAATTAACACAACACGTCGCATTTATGCAATGTATGGTGATGCAATCTTTGACGAGTTGAAAGCTGTAAATGATTTCTGTTCAACAATGCAAGCACCAAATCTTGGCAAATTAAAATCAAAATTTGAAGAAGTTAAACCACTCATCCAAAAAGTAGCTGATGATGGTGTGAAACTCTTTGAAGAACAAATCAAACCTCGTAGTAAAGAACTTTACGATGGAAAAGTAAAACCTTTTGGTAATAAACTTAAAGATACATACGTCAGTGAAAGTGCAAAAATTCCAGAAATTTTTAAAGGTCATGTAAAACAAGATGAAGCACCACGCAAGTCACCATTGTTTAATGCCTCAGAAATGGCAACTAAAGCAGATGCGGTTATTTCTGAACATGACCAACGTGTCAAAGATGCAGCTAAACAAGAATACTTGGAAGTTTTGGCATACATGATTAATGATAAGGCTGAACGTGGTGAACGTGAGTTGGTTCTAACAGCCATTGATGGGGAACTACCAACTGAAGGTCTTAATTTGTCACCTGAAGTATCAGTCTTGAACTTTATGATGATATTGTACCAGAATTGACGGAAGCTGGCTACACTATTACAGAAGACAAACATAAAGATGCTGTAGGCTATATTATCAAATGGTAATAGAGGTCTACTGAATGGGTCGAGAATTAGTAGATGAAGTTTTAAAAATTGGTACCGTTTTAGATACCATATATCCAAACTTCCCCGCATATACTATATGTAAAGATGCGAAAAAGAATTATAAAAGTACGCTAACACAAAAGCAAGCATATTGGGTTAAGCGAGTGTTAGATGAGTACTTGACGGGGACGTCGTAAAACATCTCGTGCATTGCGGAAAATTGGCACGTTAAAAACAACTGTCGGCGTTGCCCTCAACCTGGGGCCCGGCTGAACAACAAAAAATAAAGAGGTAATGTCGTGGAGGCTGGCTCAGCCTCTGAGGAGAAATCCTCTGGAAGCGTTAGGAGAATGTCACTGTCATTACCCGGTAACGGATATGGGAATACATTTGTAGACGAACGTGAGAATAATATGGATAAAAAAGGGATAAATGTCCACCCTTGTCTATGTTTTTCAGAGCATGCGCAATAGTAAAAAAGCGTAAAACGGTTAGGGACATGTCTTATGGTGACCACGTGGGTTCGAATCCCAATGTCCTAATAAAAGGTGAAATTATGAATAGACAAGAAATAAAGCAAATGCTTGATGAGTCAGGTGTGTCGTATGAATTAGATAGTAATCGACCAGGCATACAATATGCCGATGGAACTTTCGTTTCCTACGAGAATATTGAATTACCAAGCTCATATTTTAAAAAGATTTAATGAAGGTTAAGTATGTATCGTAAGGGACAAGTAGTAACAATTAAAGAATCACATAAACGTGGTATTATTTGCGATAAAATAGATGCAAATAACACAACATTATATCAAATCAAAGTTGATGATACCGTAAAATATGCATTAGAAGATGAACTATGTCAGATAACACTAACATGCGATTAAAAGATATGCTGATAGAGCATATTTCAGGTAATGGAAAATCAATTACTCAATTACCCGAAACATCAAGTACAAATACCTTATATAGAGGTGTGTCAATAAACCACTTATATAGGGTTGGCGATATTATTAAAATATCAGAAATTGGAAATCATTTTACATATAGTGATGCAATTGCCTTAGACTTTGCTCGAGGGGCTGATGGTAAAGAAGATGTTATTTTTGAAATTGATGACACATTAAATGGTGTTGATATTCAAGAATTATTTTTCAAAATGTATAATACTGCTGATGATGAAATGCATTCATATAAGCCAATGGTTGAGTATGAACAAGAATTTTACATCTTCAAAGATTATGAATTTGAAATAATTGACGAAGAATTCACATTGGGATTATTTCCATTAACAACATATAGACTAAGGGTGAAAAACAATGAAAACAGTAAATGAAATGAAACAAAGCGAACGTTATTGGGAAGAGAAATTAGAAGAAGTTGTCTGGGCACCAGGCGGTGTTCTTGATTGTGGTAAGAAAACAAGCCGAACACCCGAATTAACAGATACGGATGTGTTGGTTACAATGGATGACTTGCATTTTTATCCGACCCAAGAGATGCTAAAAACATATACATTTTATGCAGAACAAGACGTATTTGATAAATTGTTTAAACCATATTATCACGTACGCCAATTGAAAAAAGAAAAAGTTGTAGGTACTGAATTGAATTTACAGGTTCTAGGGGGATAATTTTGAAGAATTTTGCAATTTTTTTAGATATTGATGGTGTTTTGAATGGTATGTCAACGTATCAAATGTCCGAAATTGATACATGGATTAATGACAGTTATTTGGATAATTTAGTTAAACTTGTGGATTATTATAAGGCTGATATTATTTTATCATCAAGCTGGATGTCATTTTTCAAAGATAATTTGACGCCAAGTACACGATTAGGTGAGTTATTGTATGATAAATTATTGAACAAAGGTCTAGTTATTACGGATTTAGTATGTCCAGTATCTGAAGCCTATAATTCAAAATCTAGAAGTGTAAAAATTGCAGAATATCTTGAAAAAAATCCATATAGAGACTATTTAATTCTAGATGATGAAGCAAACTGGTCTGATGACCAAAAATCACACTGGATTCAAACATTTGCGGGTGAGTATGAGCCAACGAATGAATTTGTTGAAGGTTTAAATGACGAAAAATTGAAAGACGCTTTAGCTTATGCCAAAAATTAATTTAATTTATATCAGTTTATCGGGTAACACAAAAAGTTTTATAAAACGATTGCAAGAATCCCTTAGCGACTCTGGTTATGATACAAGTTCTGTTAATGTTAAAGACCTTGTTAAGGACACAGATGATTGGAAATATATACAAACAGAACCATATATAGCCTTTGTCCCAACATATCTTGATGGTGGTAATGGCCATGATTCAGGCACAACAGAGATATTGACCACACCATTACGTGAATTTATGCGATATGAAAACAATTACCAACAGTGTTTAGGTATTGTTGGTAGTGGAAATAAGAATTTCAATGACCAATATTGTTTGACAGCAAAGCAATATTGTGATGAATTTAATATTCCAATGATTGGTGATTTTGAATTGCGTGGATTATCAGCAGATATTGAACGAATTAAAAACACAATACTGGATTTATATGAAAATGAACATGCTTAACGTTATTGGAGTATGTTCGTAGTTTAGATAATTCTGGTTGGAACCCGTATAACATATACTATGATAAACTATATTATATTTGAAGATAAGTATGAAAAATAATATAAAGAATAATATGAAAAAACAAAAGATAAATAATAATGAAAATAACACGATACGCTCAAAACAAGTTAATTTTCGAGTTAGCCAAAAGATTTATGACGCAGTGAACAGACGAGCTTCTGAACTAGGGAAATCACGGTCATTATATTTGAATGATATCATTGTAGCAGATTTAGAGCTTTTAGGGAGTCAACCTGCATCATCATATGACATTCAAATGATTATGCAGCGTTTAGATGATATAGAAGAACTGTTGAGTAAATAAATTGAAACTTAAAGGCAGAACTTAGTCTACAACTTAAAAAATAATATGACATTAACAAAACAACAATTAAAGATATTTTACGTATTGTCGAAGCATCTGAATATCCAATTGGTATGACGTCTTTAAGTTATATGCAATTGATTGATGCTATCAAAGCCGAAATTCGAAGTTAAGTCTATCTTAATTTTTTCGGTTTCGGATTTGTGTACACAAATCCGCATATGGGGAACTCCTATCGTCGTTTTCCCCAAAACCCCTTAAAATTCTTGAAATTTATTTAATTTCTTAATGCCGATGAAAGACACCGCATACCGTCAAACGTGCAGAGGTGAACTTAGTTGAGTTTTATGCGACTATGACGCTAAGGTTTCTGAATGGGGGAACCCGTGCATACCAGGATATAGGTAGGGCAGGATATGACATTTATGTCAACGTTAACACAATTCAACGTCTTGAAATTGGTAGTTAACAATAGCAGAACCACACTGCTAAGGGCGCGAAAGCCGAACAAATAGTGGCATATATCAACTAGCTGAATCACACAGCTAGTCGGAGGCTAAATCATGTGATAAAAAATATCTTATTAGTGCGAGGACAAGCAACTTGTGGAAAATCTATTTACAGAGATGGCTTCTGTAAATACTACTAGTGTGGCTTGTGGTCATGTAACATACTATTATTGAAAAGTACAGTTGGTATTGGATTAAGGATTAGCTCGAGAAGTCTGGCAATAATAGTATGGATGCCCATATGCATGTAAAAGTGTTAGCATATGTGACAAAGCATTTATGACTGTAGAATAGGTAAGTTCCGTTAAATTGTGCACCAACAGCCAAAAGACAGCTAATAAGATACACTTTTACTATGATGCGTTAGTCAAGCGGTTAAGACACAGCCCTTTCACGGCTGTATCACGGGTTCGAATCCCGTACGCATTGTAGCCAGTAGACAAAACATATTACTGTCTAATGGTTATTATAATTGTTAGAGACGTTCTTTAACAATTTAAAACAATTAGGTGTCAGGCTCAGGAAGTTTTTGAAGAAATTTTTTGCAGAAAGTAGCTTATAGGTCTGCTTTGTCTTCAATAATATAATTGAAGGCCCTCGCCGATAAGAATATATTCTTATTTAGAACTATGCATTTTGCCAAGCGAAATTAATATTTTTATGTTCAAAAATTAAGTTCAACGTCAAGGAAAAGACGTAAAAACCATTATATGCGATGATGGCGAAACTGGCAGACGCACAGGACTTAAAATCCTGCGACCGGGAACGGTCATGCGGGTTCGACTCCCGCTCGTCGCATTATACTAATAGCGAAATCATTAGTGAGATTCGGGTTTGAATCCCGGCTAGTCCAACGACTAGTAGCTTAAATATAGTTTGAAAAAAGCACACTAAAGTAGTTATTAGTAATTGTAAATATACTTCACAATCACTAAAGGTTGAAACAATAGCAGAAGACGCGGGTTCGAATCCCGACCGGGCCACCACGCCCGGATAGTTTAATAGGAAAAACAGCTGTTATTGTTGCTGAATACGGTATATTTTTACTTTGGCGTGTTAGTCAAGTGGTTAAGACACAGCCCTTTCAAGGCTGTATCACGGGTTCGATTCCCGTACACGCTATTCAAGAATTAGTATACACAAATCATCATATAGGGGACGCTTTGCTTTTCACCAAACCCCGTATAATTTTTGAAAATTAGTTAGACTTGGTAGCTTAGTGGTAGAGCAACGGACTTCTAATCCGAGGGTCGCAGGTTCGATTCCTGCCCAGGTCATTGTCAAAGAAAAGACACTAAAACTCACGTGTATCGCTAACAAGAGTGGCGAGGATTACAAGAAATTCCATTCGTGGAACTATTTTAACGGGTTTGTCAGCAGTTTCACATAATGTAGAAAAACTATGAAATATTTCTAAAAGTTCTGTTTAAGACTTGACTTTTTCATCTTTTTGTGGTATAATATAACTATAAATATATGAAAGGTGAGTCATGCTTAAACGTAAGTTTACCGTTGTTTCACAACTTCATGAAGCGAATAATATGGATATTATCCAGTACTTTGAAGAAGCACGTTTTACTTATGCTAAAGCTGTGCGTCAATCGTTTCATATCATCAAAAACACATCTACATTTAATAAATCTCATTATAATACAGCACTTCAATCTGAAGTGGGAATCTTAAAACGTACTGCCAATTCTATTATTTCAGACGCCCAAGGCAAATTGAATGCTTTAAAAGAATTAAAGAAGTTTGAAAAAAAGCAATTAGCTTATAAAATTAGTTCTTTAGAACAGCTTATTGAGAGACTGCAACAGCAAAAGATTACAAATATTCAAAAATTACAGCAAAAAAAAGATGTTAGTTTAATCAGACATCGTAATTTAAAGCGTAAACTGGTTGCTAAAAAAGCAAAATTGAATCGGTTAACCCAAAAATATAAGAATCTATTGTATCAAATCGATAACAACAAGTATAAATTATGTTTTGGGTCTAAGCAATTATTACAATCTGATTATCAAACTTTTGTTGAGCAACGAGATTCTCAAATATCTTTTATTGGAGGCAAATCCGAAACGTCTGGGAATCAAATGCTTCAATTGCAGTTTAATTGCAAAAAGAATCAATTTCAAATTAAATTACGTAAAGATATTGGTGGATTTAAATCATCCGATAACAAATATGCTTACGGACAAGTGTATTTCAACCATCATAAAAACATCATCAAACATATCTTACGTGATAAAAATAGTCCTCTAAGTTTTAAAATTATTAAGAAAAATAATCGATATTATCTTTACTGTACGTTTGAAATTCAAGTTGAACCTGAGGAATTCAAAACCCGGTCAACTTATGGAACTATTGGTTTAGATTTCAATAAAGGGTTTGTAACCTTATCAGAAACAAATCAATATGGCCATTTAGTTCAAACGCAATTATTACCGTATCGGTTTAAATCGGGTTACAAAACAACGACTGATTTACAGAAAATAGCTAAACAGGTAATAACACTAGCCTTAGAAACAGGTAAAGATATTTGTATTGAAAACTTAGACTTTGCAAAGACTAAAGCAAAAACACAACGAAGACAAAATAAGAAATATAATGAGATGCTACATTCATTAGCATATAAACAATTTGTAGATAGTATTGAACAATGTGGGTATAGACATTTAGTTTATACTAAACGAGTTAACCCAGCATGGACATCTTGGTTAGCGAAGCAAAACTATTGTCCAACTATGAAATTAAATAGCCATATTGGGGCATCTTACGTGATAGCCCGACGTGGTCAAGGTTATACTGAGAAATAACCAAATAGAATACACAACCTTATAAAGATGTAGTTACGCAAGACAGTGGCGCATTTCCCTTTAAGGTGATGTTAGACATAGAAGTATAAGCAAGAAGTCTTATTGAGAAGCTCCGAGTTGAAATAGGATAAACTTATATGGAATAGGTTAATCGTAAGACCTTATGTTGAAAAACATTAAAATTAACCTAAGAATAAGGGAATTTCTGAATTTTCGTTATTTTTAGTTACGATAGAGCACACGCCTTCTAAGCGTGTTTTTTCGTGCGTTCGAACCGCACTCGGCTCATTTTTAATAGGGGTAAAAAAATGACAGAAATTGAGAATAATTATGAAAATCGAAGAATTAAGAAATGCTTTAATGAACTTAGGCATCACAGAAGCAGAGGCTCAAGTATTAGCTGAGTCTGCATATACAGATGAAAAATTAGGTGACGCTATCATGTGGGGTATTAAAAAATTTGGTGATAAAGCACCAACATTACCTACGGAAGTAAAATCTATGGCACAAATTGAAGGGATTACATACTTCCAAGCTGTAGCTAGATTGGCAAAATAATATGACCAATGATGCGTGAGTTAGAAGTCTCTGCAAAAGTGATTGAACAATTTTTGCAAAGTTAATAACAGAGTAGGCTTGAAAGCTTACTATAGGAAAACGTATCATTTTAAAATTGATAATGACCGTTATTATGGCGAAGCTAAAAAGGGAAAATAATATATGACAACATCGCAAGAACAACTAGTTGGACAAATTGTTAAGCAAATACAAGAACAAATATTGAGTGAAGAATTTGGGAAACCATCTAGAGCAACCAATCGTGAAGACCATCAATCAATTACTACTGACCAACGACTCACAGCCATTGAAAAGAAACTTGATGAAATCCAAAGCACACAAAATGACTATTTTGTCAAATTTGACCGGTTAATACATAGCAAATATAACGCATCATGGTATGTACTGGAAAAATGGCTCGCACCTGCTAGTGCGACACTAATTGTATGTGAATAATATGGTAAAAAAATTTAAAAACGGTGATAAAGTTCGTATTATCAAAATTGATGATGAGGACTTTTATGGTGATGCCAACTACAAAGTTGGTTGTACTGGACTAATCGACAGCCCTGATGACTATTGTAGTTCAGCTTACTATATTCGATTTGACAATGACAAATATAATATTAATCCATATACAGATAACGGCTTGTGGTCAGCAAAAGAAAACTGGTTGCAAGAATATAAGCCGTTGATGGAAATGGACTAACTATGAATTATAAATATAAAATTGGTGACAAAGTTGTAGTCACATGCATCGATGATGCTTTTTATTTTGCACAAGCAAAATATCAAGTAGGTTCAAAAGGAACTATTGACACGCAACGCACCTGGGAAAATAAACCCACATATGGCATTTGGTTTGAAAATGGGCAATATTGGTCAGCGAAAGAAGAATGGCTAAAACCAGCTAATCAGTTAATAATGTGTGAATAACTATGGATTTTAAAAAAGGTGATATTGTTCAAATCACGAAAATTGATGATAAGAAGTTTTATAATAAAGCTACCTATCAAGTTGGTGACGTTGGCGAAGTAATTCACGGTAATGGAAGACATTACCAGATACGATTCTCTAAAAGCAAACATGCTAAATGATGCATGGTGGGCGAAAAGCTCATGGCTTCGATTATATAAACCACTAATAGATATTGAGTGATTGGAAAAATGAAAATGTATGAAAAATTAAAAACTTTAATTGAAGATAAAAATAAAGAATATCAGCGTTTGAATGATATTGTTTATAACTTTGAGCATATTGCATCGGATGATGCAACCGAAGAACAATACAAAGCTGTATTGTTTGACCGTTGGCAGTTTATCCATAACTATGCTTCAAGTCTTAATGATTTCATTTGGTATAACAAAGAAGATTTGACAGCTGATGATTTGTCAGCCCTTGACCTTGTGCCAAATGTTGTATGGCGAAAAATGTCAGCAAAATCCGAAAAAGTTGTTGACTTAATTATGAATTTACATGAGGGAAATAAATGAAAATTGTAAATATGGGTTCAACCCTTCGAATTTTTCCAGATGACTTAAAAGTCACGGATACAATTCCAGTTGGAACTTATGATATTGAATTTAATCCGATGGGCGGATATTCACTAGAACGACGTAAATATCTTTATGGATGAATTTGAAAAAATCTTTAAAGATGGTTCTCACGACACTGAAGATGAGCAATCACAATTCCTCAGTGTATTTGATGGTTTGAATAATAATGGTCATTTTTATCTTATCACTATTAATGACTATAAGCGAATTAATGACTATTTCCTTGGACGAACTGGTCGTTTCTATTATGACATTAGATTTGATACTATTTCATTAGAAGAAATTAGTCAAATTCTTAGTGATAATCTTCACACCACAGACGATATCGACCGTATGGCGAGTCTTATGTATAGACTTAATGTGAATTATGACCAATTGAAAACAATTGTTAATGAACTTAATATGGGTGAATCGATTGACAATATTCTTAAGTACCTTAACCTTGGTCTTAAACATGAATCACGTTATCGTACATTTACAGTAACTGTAACATTGTCTCATGGTCTTAAGCATACACGTGTAATGGATGTTGATACGTTGTATCCAGAAATTCGTATGAATGTAGACGAAGAATTTATTCGAAATCCGAAGAACATTTCATATGATTTCAACTTGCGAATTCCTACAGAGGCATTCATCTTTAATGATGTTGTACCTACAATCGATATGTCAAAAGTTGTATATGAACATGATTATCACACAGATGTTGAAGATACAGACGAATGCATCTATAAACTTGGTGAAGGTAATGTGAAGAATATTACACTTACACCATATACTACTGAGAAAGTTCTTGCCTATTAAGGCAAAGCCAATAGTCATAGGGACACAATCGGTTCGACTCCGATTATTGGTTTATTAGGCTAATCTATACTTGACGAATCATAAGATTTATGATATAATAGTATTGATACCCTAAATTTTTATAAACATAAATTTTTTTAAACGTCTTGTATACACAAGACTAAATGGGGAACGCTGTCGCTTATCCCCAAACCCCTATAAATTCTTGAAATTTTTTAATTATTGAACATTTGAAAGGGGCTTTAAAATGAAAGCAAATACACTATATGTCATTACAGAAAATAAATCTAAAGGGAAATTCGCAAACGAATTCAAACCAGGTGATGTTATTAAAGTTAATGACAATAAAATCGCTAAAAATGGTCGTACTCTAAAACAAACATTTAATGGTAATAACCGTCGTATGTTTGGTAACACTATTCAACTTACTGAATATTCTGAAAATGATATCAATTGAAAGTGGTTACAAAAGCAGTTGCTTGGGGTATGAAAACTTTCGGACAATTTGCTCCTACAAATGGTCAAGAGGTTATGAAAGAAATGATGGCAAGTGGTCTTGACGCTTTTAAAGCTGTCGCTAAACTTGCTAAATTGAATCAACATACTCTTGCATAATTAAAATAGGCGGCAATTACTGCTGATTAATATCCGGTGATTGACGCAGGAGAAAAGAAAAATGGGATTTTTATTTGGATTTATGTTAGGCTTTTTGCAAGAACAGCATGCCGGTCAAAAACGGCGACAGCGAGCTGCAAAAGCAAAGCAACAAGAACGATTAAAACAACAAGAAGCTGAGCGTAACAGAGTGCAGCAAACGCCAGAACGCTTACGCGAAAGAAATCAACTTTGAAAGGGTAAAAATGTTTATTAAGAATAATACAATTCATTTTCCAGATTCACCACGTGAGCAAGCGTTGCTACCTTGGCTAGAAAAAAATGCTGTACAAATGCCAGCAAACATGATGCAGATGCGTCGAATACGGATATCAATATTGATAATCGTCATATTGAACCACTAATTGCTGAAGGACTGGTATATGTTGAGGCTAACTCAAGTTCACAACCAGTCATTCGTATGGTTTATAAATCAGCACCTAAAGTGCGTGAAATTGAATTTCGAGGTGACTGGTATTCAGATGTACCAACCCCAGAAACATATTCTGAAATCACATTGAAATTTAATAAAGACAGTGATGGTTACTCATTACATGGTGTAAATATGTATGCCTATGGTGAACATATTTGCTGGCAACCATATACAAATATGTATAACCCAGATACACGTGATACTATTCTTGGTGAACGTTTGTCTCGTGAAGTATGTACAAATGATTTTTGGTATGCTACCTATAATGAAGCATCACACTGTAAAACATTGCAAGAAATTGTAAACCGCTTTACAGCAACAATTGATGCAATGCTTACAACTCGTGGTAATAATGACTTGAGTCTACCATCACGTAACGGTCGTGGTGCCGGTAGTAAATATGATTACTTCACTGAATGCTTTGAAAAATATGCTGATTTGTATCATGAACTTGGTAGTGCTGAAGCAGTCTTTGAAAAACTTGAAGGGGGATATTAATGTTTTATATTATTGATGCCCAAAAGCCTAAGAAATACGCAGTATTTATTCTTGGGGCTGGCGGGACAGGCTCTTGGCTTTGCTCATTTCTAGACAAGCAAGGCCTGTTTAATGATGTCGTTATTTTTGACGGCGATATTGTTGAAGATAAAAATATTCTACGTCAAAATTTCAACACGTCAGACATTAGTAAGAAAAAAGCAGAAGTGGTTGCTCGTCGAAATAATATGTCATATGTACATGGATTTATTTCTGATACAGCAATTCTTCACCAAATCCTTGCCGAGTTTGATGAAGACACAATTCCAATGATTATTGGATGTCTTGATAACAATGCATCGCGTAAAATTGCTCATGACTTCGTCTCAGAAGTGGATAATGCAGTTTGGCTCGATGGTGGTAATGCTGAACGTTATGGTCAGACCTATATCTGTATCAAAGAAAATGGTGAAATTCTCGATGGTTTTGAATCCCCCTATTGACATCGATGAAAGTTTCCAAAACTTTGAAGGCGATGAACGTCGACCAGACCAAATCTCTTGTGCAGAACACTCAGAATCTGCACCGCAAAATGTTACAGCAAATGTAACATCAGCTACTACATTGTTTAATACAATGTCATTGTTCCTACATGGTGGTATGTTGACTACAAATAAAATTGTATTTGACACTATCACACTCTCAACCACTCCAATGGTTGAAGCCTAACATATACATGTTAGGCTAATGGGGCTATGCCCCAAACCCCAAATTATTTTTGAAAACATTTCTGACCAGCAAGTCATAAAACGGTTTTGTACAAAACATAGAAAAAAGAGGTAAAAACTTATGAGTTTGAATTTTGAAGGCGTAACACGCATCGTAATGGCAGGTCGTCCAGTGGTTAAAGTCCCAGCAGGTATGACAGTTGAAGCAACTTTGGCAGCTTTGCAATACAAAGTTGAAGACTATGAAGCATCTGTTTCAGGTGAAACTTTGACATTGGCATTGCCATCAGGTTCAAAGGGTGCGTTGCCTGACGTACGCGTACTTGAAAGTGGACGTTTGGTACCACTTGGTAACTCAACATTCCCAACAGATGCTGATATTGATATTATCGCAGCGGCACCTGAGTTTGAAAAAGATAACCTTTGGAAACAATGACAGACCCAGCTAAATTGGCTGTATATGCTCAATTCATTCGTGAATCAGTTGGTGACCGTGAGAGTGCTGTATTTGCTAAAGTACTTGAAGACCGTAAGTCTGAGTTTACTAAAGCTCGTGAAGCAATTGACTACCTTGAAAAGGTATCATCAGTAAATGATGAATTCGGTACAGAAACTTATGTTAATACTGTAACAGCAGCTAATGGAATTGTCGAATTGGCCGACACCGTTACAAACATTCAAGTTCTTGAAATCAAAGCTGCACGTGCTCAAAAAGAAGATGATGAACTTCGTGCACAAGTACGTGGTACTGAAGCTTAATCTTCTAACATAACAATTTAATATAAAAACATTCGCCAGGCATATGCCTGGTTAATTTGCTGGGATGGCGGAATTGGCAGACGCACAGGACTTAAAATCCTGCGACCATTGGGTCGTACGAGTTCGACTCTCGTTCTCAGCATTATAATTTGTAGTTAATAATTGAAAGGGTAAAATATTAAATATGGTAGCAACAAAAAAAGTAGCAGGTATTACTACAACTGAAATGGATAAAACCTTTGACTTTACATCTTTTTTTGGCTAAAAAAGTTGAAGATGATACACGTCTTAGTGTTATGAATACAATTGAGGATGACACTATCAAAAAAGGTCTTCTCAAAACACAAATTGCAGCTGGTAATGGTATGTTCGAATATTCAGAATCATATTGGGGACATGCTATTCATAAAGTACATAATACTGGTAGCTATAACGGTCTTGGTGTTGGTGAAGAACTTACAGATGCAATGTTCATCACACACAATGAATGGGATAAACTTCCTAAACATGCATTGGGTACTGTACTTGAATGGTATCGTCGTATCCAAGCGAAAAATGGTGAAGAAGCTCAAGTAAACTTCTACTACATTCATAATGATATCACAACTGTTGAAGATGAAAATGGTAATGAAGTTGAACTTAAAGATATTCCAGGCGTACATTTCTGGACTGATAAGCTCTTCTCATATACTCCAAAGCAATACAATCATGGTACGTTGACTGAAGTTGCAGATGAAGACGAATGGTATGATACTCTCAATCATACATATGGTATGTATATTGAAACTCATAGTCATAACTCAATGGATGCATTTGCATCAGGTACTGATATTGAAACTCAGGTAATGACGGTTTCCAACTTGTATTTGGACACTTTGGACAACCTGAAATTGAAATGTATTCATGGGCAACAGCTTCAACCGTAGTTAAGAATGGTCTTGAAAAAGAAGACCTTGATTTTATTGTTGAATTGCCAGAATCAGCTGATTGGCGTGAACGCAATCGTTATTATATTCCAGTTGAAGACTTGGAATTTGACGAATCAGTATTCGATGTGTGGGACCAACAAGTAATCCCTCGCCCACGTCCACAATATGCAACTTATGCTACAGCGGGTTATACTGCAGGTACCGGTGCATACACTCAATCATGGGGTGGTTACCAAGCTGCTGGCTCAGAAGCATCATCATGGTATGGTTACGGTGCTGATACATACACATCTCCACGTCGTACACGTATCCAAGTCGTAAATGATACTCTTGATGATTGGAATTCATTGCCAAGCACTGATACAATCACTATCACGGCTGAAACTTGTATAAGAGCTTTGCTCAAGTATATGCAATGGGTTATGACCGTCGTAACCAACAAGCTGCATGGATTGCTGAAGGTACTAATGAAATGCAAGTCAGCACAGACGCACAAGCTCTTGTCGATACAATTAATAAAGTGTTAGGCAAATAAAATAAAAGCATTTGTGAAAGCAAATGTCTTTTTATAGGAAAAATGAACCAACCTAAATTTAATGAGATGACTGAAGTATATATTGATTATAAAACGGAAGCTGAACGAGAATTTATCGATGATTATTATAATTATGGAGATAAAATCATGATTGGTTATCCTAGATATAATGATGAATATAATCAATATATGTATTTGATATCAGGTAGAGGTAGTATTCTTGAATCATCATGCTCAGTAACAAAACCAAGATATCTTATTAGATGTGAATAGGTCAGCTGTAAATCGTTGCTTATTGTGGGTCTAAATGGTATTTATGAGTTAATTCCAAGCGACTGTTGCAATCACAGCGGATTTTTCACGTCTTGTGTACACAAGACTATATGGGTAACGCTATCGCTTATCCCCAAACCCCCACTTATTTTATGAATTTATGAAAGTAGGCTAGAATTTTTTATGGAAAATAAAGTATTGCGATTTGCATTTACAACTGGTGCTATTCCAGAAGAAACAGAAAAAACAGAAGAATCAGACGTCTCTACAGCCCAAGCTGAATGGGATACGAAACGATTCGAACTATTGAAAGCATATGATATGGACCCAGATAAAGAAACACCTGAAATGACTAAAATCATTGAAGCAACTATCGGTCAACGTCCAGAATAATTGAAAGGGTAATAATGAATATTTTTGAAACAACATTGTATCGACCAAATATTGTGAATCAATTTCCGAAAGATTTTGTTGAAAAAGGGTCTTATCTCCCTGGATATTATGCATATGGATATTCAGAAACTGAAATCGGTGATTCTGATATTTATCAAGTAATCGATGCAATTCCAACTTTTTATATTGGGTATAAATTCACAGATGAACCAGGTTACTACTTGCACCATGGTTTTTTGGCTGAAAAATTAGCAAAAATTTTGCCAGACCATGTTGTTAAAGATGTCTTCACAGGTGAAACACTTCTAAAAGGTGTAAAACTCAACGAAATTGTTGTCATGCAGAAAAAAGAAGAATTCAAAGTTGACTTTAAAGGTGAACTTGATTTCGTTGAAGAACTTGATGGTACAAAATATCAGTATATCAATGTCAATGACGATGATAGCTGGTATGTGTCAACTCGCAACTGTTCAATTGAACATTACACATTAGAAGAAGTACTTGAAATCTATAAATCAGCAAATAATAATGATAATCCAGATGATATGAGTGGATTTGTAAAAGCTGCGAAAATGACATTGACTATGTTTATGTCAGAACTTGTAGGCCCCGCAACTTTGTATAAAAAATAATGAAAGGGTAATTATCTAATAAAATGACTGAAAAAGAACTATTTGAATTAGCTAAATCACGAACAATGTTGGATTATTATCCGCTACAGTCATTGTTTAATCAAGCGAAAAATGAATATGATTTGGGTACAATTAAACGTATTCTACAAAATGAAAACCTATTGTCATTATTGACTACACCCGTTGACGATGCTCCGACATTAGAAGTTAATCAGCTAACGATATTTAATGATGATGACTTTAAGATTTATAATAAATTAGACCCATATGGTGATTACGACCCAGACTTAGCATCTAATAAACGAAATATCGAACAAATTCATATGATTACATATATGACTGAAGTTCCACTTTTTGTTACAGGCTTGTTGGCTACGTCAAAATCAACTCGTAAAATCGCTCGTGATTATGTTTATGAACATATGGTCAAACCAATTGAAGATAAAATTCCAGGTGTGAAAATCACATATAGCTTTAAAAAGCGTTGGAGCTTTATTGTGGATTTGGAAAAGGTTGAAAATGCTGAAACTGTCGCAGAATCATTGACAGATATTGATAGCAATCTCTATAAAGTAACTGTGAAAGGGGTTTAAAATTGGCTCAAGCACTGAGAAAAGAATTATATGCTCAAAATCAGGGTGAAACCCCTAGTTTTGCTGAATATACGCAAAATACGCGTGAAATCACGAATCAAGAGCTTGTTACACTTCTAAATAGTGGAAAAGTTCTTCTCGTGCCATCAGGTGATAATAAATATACACTTATGTCTTATGATAATGATGCAATTATCCATTATGAACTTAAGACTGGTTCAACAGAACCTCTTGTAGATGTGACAGAACTTTTGCGTGAATATCTTAAAGTCGGATATGTATCAGGTACGGTTGAACAACCAGATACACAAGCACATATGTTGCCAATTCCAGCCTATAACGTTGAAGTGTTTGCAAAAACATTTACAACAGTTGTACGTATGAAAGATGGTCGTCGTGCTCTTATCAAGCCAAATGGCGAACTTATTTATGGTGTACAAGATGTTTACTAATGCAGCTATTGAAAAATTAATCCAAGCTATGGACCCATATATGTCACCGTTTGATGACTTATGGGCCTATACGGATGATAAATTAGCCATTACATTGACTTATTTTAATAGTCAAACAACTGTTGATTTGGATTTAGATAATGGATATCTAAAACTTACGAGATTTGATAAACCACTAGATATTATCGAACTAAAACAGTTGACTACTTTTATTGAAAAGCTTCAAAATGAATTAACCCTTAAATTTTCTATTGTTAGGGAACAACAAAATGCTCACAATCGTTAAAAAATTTCACTATTCAAATATTCCTGATTATCGTATGACAGTAAACCCTTTCATGTTATTAGATATCATTAACGATGAATTAGGTACAAATTTTCAAATTGAAGCCCTTGAAAAAGCTGTACATGAATATGAACAAAAGCGATTTTATTCATATACAGTCATTATCGAAAACGAATAATTGTTCGTTTTTCATAAGTTAATTTCTTAAAATTGATTTATGAAAAGTGAACAAAAATTTGTATACACAAATTTTTAAAATGGGATTTCCCATACCCATAATAATTTTTGAAATTCAATGTAAAGGAAGACTTATGGAAAATTATACATCAGCTAAAGATACATATATTCAGCGTATGAATCAAACAGCACAATCAAAATTTGAAGTTATTGCTGGATATCTAAAACCAGGTATGAAAGTTCTTGATTTTGGCTCAGGTATTTCACCTGAATTTATTGCCGATGTAGAATCTACTGGTGCAAAATATGTAGCCTATGATATTTCACAAACAGTACAAACTGAATTAGCTAATATGGGCGTTGATGTTTTAGCTGATTTACAAAATGTTGAAAATGAATTTGACATTATCTTTATGTCAAGTGTTTTCCATGAAATTATCAGCTACTTATCACGTCAAGAACGCACCAAAACACTTCAAAACGTTGATAAAGCGTTGAAACCATCAGGGAAACTAATCATTCGTGATTGGGGTGCACCTGAGCCATCAACAATGGCTAAATATACAATTTCAGCGACATCTGAAGACGCAGCTTCTGAAATTAATATTTGGTTAGATACTTTATCAAAAAATTCTATTGTGGGTAAAATTACAGTAAATGGACTTGAATACAAAGGTTATGTTCATGACATTTATGAATTAGTTTTCCATTCAGTTTGGGGACTAAAATCACTACAACGTGAATCAAAAGAAACTTATAATGTCACAAATGAAATTGGAAAATGGCTTATTCAACCATTAGGTTATCAAATTGAGTCTGAATATACAGAAACAGATGAGACCTATTTACCACATCTTCAAAAGTATTGGGACTTTAATGAAATGCCATGTCCAACTAAACGAATTGTCATTCTCACAAAGCTTGACAACGAAGATGAAATGTGATATAATAGAATTGGTACCATAAAAATGCTTATTTTAATTTTAATCTGTATTATATCATTAGTAACATCCGGCGCTGCAATTTTAATGACTTATTGGCTTAAAGACAATAGTAAAGTTCAAATTGCTTTTGCATATGTTGGATTCTGTGCAATTTGCACATTCGGATTATCAGCAACCTTACTAATGCTATAATTGTGCAGACTCAGCACATTAAAAAATCCGTAAGACCGCGTTTAACCACGTATTGGTTATAACCATAAGACGTCAGGCTCAGGAAGTTTTTGAAGAAACTTTTTGCAGAAAGTAGCTTATAGGGCTGCTTTGTCTTCAATGACTTTATAATTGAAGACCCTCGTCGATAAGAAATACTATATTTTACTATAAAGTATTTTCTTATTTAGAACTATTTATATTGATTAGGTAGGGCGACCTAATTGTGCAGAATCAGCACATTAAAAAATCCGTAAAGTTGTCGCGCAACAGCGTATCTGTTGTAGACGTGGTAGAATAGAGGCTATCACATGATTCATGTAGGGCGGGCATGATTCAAAACAGATAGAGTGGTGGGTCGATTCCCCCAATAGACTTATGATTGTTATATTATTCGGCTTAATATAATAACATAAGGTGACAGTGGTCTGGCTCTAAAAAGGTAATAGGATGACAATACCGTTTCTGTTTTTAAATAAGGACCTTTAGCTCAGTTGGTCAGAGCACCCGGCTCATAACCGGGCGGTCGTAGGTTCGAACCCTACAAGGTCCATTTCGTATAAAAAATAATTCGAGGTAAATATGAAAAAGATTTTTGCAATTTCAGCAGCAATGGTATTATCTATGGCTGTATCAACATCTGTAGCATCAGTAAATGCTGATGAAATTGGAACACCACAAATCATCCAGACACGAGGTGGTCATGCTGGCGGACATGCAGGTCACGTTGGTGGTCACGGCAGTCATATCAGTGGACATGGTGGACACCTTGGTGGACATGGTAGTCACATTGGTGGACACGCTGGGCATGGTAGCGGTCATGATGGCCACATTAGTGGTCATAAATCAGATTCAAAATCTAATTCAAAAGGTTCAAAATCAGATTCGAAATCGAATTCAAAGAGTTCAAAATCTAATTCAAAAGGTTCAAAATCAGAATCTAAAGCACCTAAATTGTCGAAAGATGAATCATCAACTTATAAAAAAGGTTCTAAAGTTGACGATAAAACTATGAAAAAATTTGCTCAACAAGATGAAAAAGTTAGCAAATCAGCAGCTCGTGATATTTTCCAAAAAAATAATGCACGAAATGAATATCATTCATATCGTCGACAATCAATCATCTCAAATCCATGGTTCTGGTTGTTTATCACAACTCGTAATCATCATCGCTATAATTCAAGCACTTATGATGAAAATATGAAAAATAAAGATTATTTGGCTGGATATAAAGCTGGATTTAAAGACGGACAAGCTAAAAAAGATAACACATCTGAACTTAGTAAATCAAAATCCGCTAAATTCATGACCGGGTACAAAGACGGTCTTGAAGATGCTAAAAGCAATTAAAAAAACCAAGAGAAATCTTGGTGCTCTGAAAAACATAGACAAATGTGGACATTTGTCCCTTTTATCCATATTGTTTCTCACGTTCGTCGTCAAATGTATCCCCATATCCTTTTTAAAGGGTAATGACAGTGACATTCTACTAACGCTTCAAGAGGATTTCTCCTCAGAGACCGAGCCAGCCTCCACTTTGTTATTCTTATTTTATTAAGGCTAATAAATTATTAACAGCATTTTGGTCACGGTCGGCTTTGTACCCACAGTTATAACACTCATATTCATGATGTGCTGTCCCGTGCTTAGCATTACCTTGTAAGGTGATTTTGTCATCACCTTTTTCACATGTTCACACTGTGAACACCTTTGGGTTGATGGATAATAACGGTCAGCAATGATAAGCTGTTTATTAAATTTGATTGCCTTGTATTCCATTTGGAAACGGAATTTGCCAAATAGAGACCTATGGAGGTTTTTTGCTTTTTTAGACATCTGCATTGATTTTACATCTAAATCTTCGATAACAATAATGTCATATGTTCGATAAAGATAGGTTGTAAATTTATGCAATAAATCATTTTGAATGGCGGTTGCTTTTTCATAAAGTGCCTGTAATTTGGTTCTCATTACAGTATAACTTTTTGAGTCTGAAGCGTTTTGACCATTCACCTGACGTTTACGCGCTAAACACTTTTGATAAAAAGCTATTTGTGCATACAACGAATTTAATCGTTTAGGATTAATGGAATAGTGACCATCAGTATAATCAAAATGATTCACATTAGCGTCAACGGCTGTATTTCGACCGGTTTTCACCAATGGTTCAATTGGTGTATCAATCACTAATGACGCGTAATACTTATTATTCACTTTTGTGATGGAACAATATTTGATAGGACCATCTGGTAACGAATAGCCTTTAAATGGTATTCCATACCAATCACCCTTATATTTATGAGGCTTTTCTAAAAGTAATTTACCATTTCTAATACGGCTCATATCCGTTTTAAAGCCTTGCTTTGGTTGCTTTTTAGCTTTAAATGATGGTTTACCAGCGCGTAGAACAGTATTGTCTTTATTGTTAAAATAATATTTCCAAGCCTTTGCTAAATCAGCCACGGCTTTTTGTAAAACACGTGATGATAAACGATATTGCCAGTCTTTTTTATTAGCAACAAGTATATTACATACATGATACCGTGTAGGTGCCGGATATTGTGATAACAAAGTCTTTTCTTCATCTGTAAATATGATAGACCTATCAGTTATAGCTTGTTTCACCTTAAGACGTAAATCAGCAGGTAAATGCTCTTGTCTTTGTTGAACTAAAGACATCCAAACATCCAGAGCTTGATTCCAGCAATACCGTCGATAATCACATAGGTTATCAAGTACTGCTAACATCGTTTTATTAGGATATAATCTCACCTTTTTAGCAATATCCATAGCAGTTCTCCTTTCACTTTTGATATACTTATATTATACCATATAAAAGGAGAAATGTCAAGTGCTTCTGATGTTGGTCTTTTTTTACGGGTTTTTTAGTAATCTAATGGAAATCAAATACATTAATAAGTGTATCAACCATTTCATCGCCAGTTGTTTTTGATGTTTTAGTATCATACGATGCAAGAATATGCCCATTCGGTTCAACAATTTCATAACGATGAATATTATGTCTTAGTATCGCATTATAAACTTTATTCGATGTTTTCAATTTTGCATCCACACGACGAATGGTTAAACGGGAAACAGGTAAGCCATAAACTTCATTTTTACCCGTAATAGTAACAGGTAATTTGATACCATCAACAACAAGTACATCCTTTTGGTCAACAACCATTGGTAATGCTTTTGTTGTATCATAAATAGTTTGGTGCTGTGAATAACTCTTTGGTGCTGTTGCTGAAACAATCAAGATAAAGAATAAAACAAATGACCAAATAACTGCTGTAATTTTTGCAATTATATGTTTCGAAACTAGATAAAAAATTCCTAGTAAAATAGTTATCATGATGACAAAAACGATAAAATATGGGTTATAAATAGTTAGAGAACCCAGTAAATTTAAATTCATAAAAAGTGTCCTTTCAATTATAAGAAATCAGCCAATAACGGATTAGTTGTAATATTCGTGCCAGGTTTAGCTTTAGTTTCCTCAATTTTCTTAGCTAATTTTGAAGCACGTTTAGATAATGCATCAACATCCGGTGATGTTGCCACGGGTTTTGCAAATGGAGCTTCGGTTATAGTCTTCTTCGACTCTGAAACTCGTTTGGATGTACTACGTGGTTCAACTAATTTCTTAGTTGTTTTAATTTGTGGTAATGATTCACTTGATTCTGACGTGCTATTGACTTCAGAGGTTTCAACTGGTATCTCTTCACTATATGATTCTGAAACAGATGTAAACTCTGAAACCGGTGTAACACTCGTAACGGTTGTATGAGGGACCTCCGAAATAGGTAATTGTTGCATAGGTGTCGGAGCAATCGGTTGAGTATGAATGTACTGAATTGGTTGAGTTTGCTGTAAATTTGGATATTGAACTGGTGTTTGAATTTCTGACTGTAGTTTACGTAATAAGTAACTCATATTATTTAATGACGTATTGTAAACTTCTGATAATGAAATAATCAAACGACAAATTAATATGGTAGTCAATTTGTTATTTAACGGAGATTTCTCATAGAAATTAATAATAGTTGAATCAAACGTTTTAAATCTAAAACTTGTACACATTTTCGTGTTATCTTTACGTGGTTCAACACCAATAAAGACTAAATTGGATTCAACAAAACCAATAGTATCGTAAATATCATAACCTAAGGCGTCCTGTAAATTGCTTAATGTAATAATAAAATGCTCAAAACTTTTGTTAAATGGAAAATTTTGACGCTGAATCGCTTTAAATGCCCCATAATCTTCAGGCAAATTAGCTTGAATGTACATGTATAAGTACCCCCTATATATAACTCTATTATATCATAAATATACACCTTTGTCAAGCCCTTTTTACAATTTACGTCTTGTATACACAAGACTATATGGGGAACGCTATCGCTTATCCCCAAACCCCTAATAATTTTTGAAAAATAAATCACCGAGGTAAACTTATGAGTTTATTGTCAGAATTCTTAGGCACAGAAAAGTATTCAGTAAACGAATCGCCTATGTTTAAAAAATTGATTAAAAATATTAAATCAAATAAAGCACAAAAACCTAAGAAATAATTGGAGGAACTTTTATGAAACACGTACTAACACTTATTCTTTATATTTACTTTATCACAGTTGTAGGTTGGTCACCAATTGTTGCAATCATTATTCCGGCACTAGTCTACACATATAATATCTTGTCAGAAATGGAGCTTGGCTAATGGATTTTAAAAAACTAAATCAAACAATTGCTGAAATTGAACAACAATTAGATTTATCAGTCTCTAGCGACGATTTAATGGATGCAGAATTCGATGGATATTATGCTATTCATTTTTATGGCCAAAATGGTGTATCTATTCGCTTAGATTTTACTGATGACGGTGAAATTGATTGGAATAGCCTTGGTCATACAGTTACATTTGAAAAAACTTATGAAATTCTAAAACCAACAAATCTACAACAATCGATGTCTGTATTTGTAAATGATGAAGAAGTTGATAACCTTTCAACAATCACATTTAAGACACCTGTTATCATTGCAGACCCGAACAATTTTGTTGCTCTAGTAAAGCACACATTGGAACAACTTGCTAACTTACAAATTAAATGAGGTAATTATGGAAACAACAGAACTTGTAAAAAAAGAAGAAAAATCTGAAATCAAAGTACAAATGGATACATTCACAGAAGCAGAAATCGCTGAAATCAATTCACTTGCTCAAAATTTGACACCAGAGAATTTGCGTAGTTTTGGTAGTAATCCATTGGCTGCAATTTCTAAGCCAGCCGATACATTGTTGCAAGAAGTTAAAGGCATGGACGTTGGTGAAGCATCTCTAGCACCAGTAATGTCAGAACTAGAACTTCTTGACCTTGAAAAAGTTGGTAATGAAAACAAAAACTTCCTAGCTAAAATTTTCAGCAAAGCACGTCGTACGCTTGCAGATGTTCGCAATGATTATCAATCACTAGCAGCCCAAACAAACAATATTGCCGGTACGCTTGTCACTCAACAAAACCGTTTGACTAAGGCTGAAGATGTTATCATTGACTTGGGAACAGTGTTGGCGGATACCGCAAAAGAGTTGAAGAAATATATTGCAGCAGCTCAAATTGAGCTTAAAGATGTATTGGAAGTTCAAATCCCAGAAGCGAAAAACGTGCTGAACATGATGAATTTGCACAACATGACGTTTATCAATTGATTGATTATTCTGAACGTCTTAAAATGCGTATTCATAGTTTTAATGAAGCGGTAGCCGCATCATTCACACAACGTGACCAACTTCGCATCACAAGTAAATTGGTATCTGATAAAATTTCAGACCTAGATGAAACGATTGCAATTGCCGTACCACTTATCAAATCAAGTGTGGCTACAACTATTGCAGCATTGACTCTTGAGAAAGCAATTATTGCAGACCAAATTACACGTGATACAGCATCAAATCTTCTTGTCTCAAATACTGAAAAACTTCGTCAATTGACTCAACAAATGGACGAACAACGTATGCAAGGGGTTATCAGTCCTGAATCAATGAAGCAATCGCGTGAAGCAATGCTTGGTATCATCAAAGAACATTTCGAACGTTCAGGTGAAATTGAACGTAAACGTAAAGAAGCTGAAGTTGTTCTCGACGGACTTGTACAATCAACATCCAATATTATGAACAAGCAATTGGAAACTGTACAAGTAATTGAAGACCGACAACTAGCTAAAGATGAACAAACTCCAAATGTTGCTGGTGCTAAATTTGTAGAGACAATTCCAGAAAAAGACGGTAGTGTAACACACGTTTATACTGCTGACGTGGTAGACGCAAAATAATACTAAGCATATTTGCTTAGTTGAGGAGAAATTATGAAAGAATATGTGTTAGATGAATCTATTTTAGACATTGATAGTTGGTTACCACAAGAAGCCGTGGACGATGTTGTAAATGCTATTATTGAAGCTGAAGAAATTGAAAATAGTCGTAAATAATATTGTACTAATACAATAATACAATATTAATTTATTTATAATCCATAATATTGTATTAGTACAATAATATAATTTTAACTAATTTTTAATCACGAGTATTGTATTAGTACAATAATACAGTCTTAATCTGTTTATAATTGAAAGGTCAACACATGTATAAAGCTTATTACGAATCACATAAGCCAATTGAATTTGATATTGGCACAGCAAAAAACAATATTACAGTCACAGATGATGACTCTGCTGTATTGTATGCAACATATAACGTATCTGATAAACTAGTGAAAATCACGAAAAATGATACAGTTATTTGGGAACAACTTACACTTTTTTAAGGGGAATTTATGAAAACACAACGATATGAATTTGCAGAAACTATTCTAGGTCATTATATGAATTTTATGACCATTAGTGAATCAGATTTTCATTTGGCTTTGGCGTTTGAAAATCAAAATGGCTTGAATATTAACAAGCAAATTAAAACTGTTATCAAAACAATGAATGATACAGAAAAGCAAAAACTTAACAATATGAAAGCCGCTCTCGACTCACTTCCAGTTGATTTGATGGCTGATTTGCTTGATAAAGATATTGTTGACACAACAAAGCTTAAACAGAAATCATATGCATATTCTAGGTAATACTAACGTAAATAAACGATATGATTTGACATTGTATGGTGATAAGTGTCGTGTTACTGTATATAGTCATGTTCAAACTGAAAATATTGAAAAATATGAGCAAGAACTTGTTGATAAAAACATTGAACCAGCACATACAATTCGCACAAAATCTGGAAAATTGTTCGGACTATCAACATTTTGTGACACAAATACAAAAGATATTAAAGTAGCTATTGATAACCTTACTGAGCAATTGAACAAAATTAATGCAACAGTATTTGACTTTTAGTCATAACACTGTTATACTAAATATAAGTAAATTAATTTGGTGAAAAATGTGAAGACATTTAAAGTTTTAAAATGGCTCGTCGGTACTCTATTTAGTACTATTACTACAATAGCAATTTCATACTTTGCAACGGCGTATATCACACATACGCCATTGTATATCAAAACAACTCCTACAAGTAATATTGTAAAGGTGACTCCTGATACATATCCAGGTGTATCACTTATCAAGACCCTGTACACAACATCAACAGGGAAAATGAATAGCTACGGTAGTGGTATTTTTATTTCAAAAAATGTTATGGTAACAGCTGCTCATGTTGTAACACATAATGGTAAAAAAGTAGACCATATTGAATATGGCCTAGGCTGGGATAATGATATTTCAGATAAACATACTCGCACAACTCATGTGCCTGGAGATACTACATCAATTAAGGTGTATGATAATGGCGGTCAAAATAATGATATAGCTGTTATTAAATTCCCGAAATACTTTGATGTTACAAAATGGGGCGGAGCTTATTATACACCAAATGTTAATAAGAATCCTAAACCTTAACAGCTATTGGTTATCCAATGAATAATAAGAATTTAAATGGACATCTTTATAAATCATCTGGTGATGTTGTACCAATCTTGAACAAACCAAATACGGATTTGACACTAGTAAATGCCAAAGGATATCATGGTATGTCTGGTAGCGGAACATTTGATGAAAATGATAATCTCATAGGTATTCAAGTTGCAATACAAACGGTTGAGATGCCATTTGATGAATTTAAAGATGCTAATGTTATTCTTCAATTTAATCAGGAAAAACTTGATTGGTTAAATGAACAAATTGAAGACAATCAATAAAAACCATGCATAGCATGGCTTTTTTTTACGGGTTTTTTAAATACGATAAGCTTTAGGCTTATATGGTAATTTTTGATATTCAGCTAATGTTATAATATCCCCTGAGGTACACAAAACACCTATATTTGCTACGACACCTAATATTAGAATAAATGCTAGTATAAATAACACTAAGTAATACGTGTTAATTGGGGCATCTGATACAAAACGAGATATCGATTCCATCGTGAAGATGAAATTCAATTTAAAACATACATAACTTAACATACCAATAATAGAGAATCCAATAATAGACCATATAATAGTTGCTATAAATGTGAAAGTCTCATATAAATCATGACGATTTATTAACACTTTCGTATTACGATTCATAATTTCCATACAGTTGTCCTTATTTATTAGTCAACTTAATTATATCATAAATTAGAATCGTTGTCAATAGTTTTATTAAAGCATGCCGTCATTTTTACCTTGTTTGTCGTCAAATTCAGCTTTAAAGCCTACGAACTTACGACCTTTAAAGTTTTGTTCAGCAAGTCCGCCACCAATAACCATTTGTTTCCCGCCTTTACTTGTACCAGTAATGACAATTTTTTCACCGTTTAGCAAACGTTCATTTTCATCATCAGTAAAGGTATGTCCCATAAATGAACCTTTATATTGAACTTGTTTACCTTGCCATGTGCCAGTAACATAACCATCACGAGGTTTACTTTCAAATTGAGGTTTGAATCCAACATATTTACGACCTTGATAATCTTGAATCTCAAGTTTACCAAATACTGAATATTCTTTATCATCTTTATGGGTCTTAAACTTAATAGTTTCACCAGCTTGAAGTTTCGCATTATCGTCATCCGTAAACACATAATCCATAAATGAACCTTTATATTGAACTTGTTTACCTTGCCATGTACCAGTTACATAACCCTCACGTGGAGTACTTTCAAATTGAGGTTTAAATCCAACATATTTACGACCTTGATAATCTTGAATTTCTAATTTACCGAATACAGAATATTCTTTATCATCCTTATGTGTCTTAAATTTAATAGTTTCTCCGGCTTGAAGTTTTGCATTATCTTCATCAGTGAACACATAGTCCATAAAGGAACCTTTGTATTGAACTTGTTTACCTTGCCATGTTCCAGTGATATAACCTTCACGTGGCTTGTTTTCAAATTCAGCTTTGAAACCAAGATATTTACGACCTTTATATTCTTGTACAGCTAGTTTACCAGATACAGAATATTCTTTGTCATCTTTATGGGTTTTAAAACTAATAGTTTCACCAGCTTGAAGTTTCGCATTATCTTCATCTGTAAACACGTAATCCATAAAGGAACCTTTATATTTAGCTTCTTTACCTTGCCAAATACAATCTACATAACCCTCACGAACTATAGAACCTTTAAAGCCAATGAACTTATGACCTTTATATTCTTGCTCCTCAAGTTTACCCTGCAATTTAATAGATTTACCTTTGGATTCACCATCAAACGTAATCTCTTCACCATTTAAAAGTTTATCAATTTCATCATCAGTAAATTCATGACCAGCATAGATACCATTAAATTTAATGTTTCGACCTTGCCAAACACCTTCAACAACTTTTTTATTACTTTTTGGTAAGCCAAGAGTTGTTAAATCTACATGTGTATTTTTAATTGCTTCCATATCTGATTCTAACAAATCTCTGAATTTATCAAAGGCCCCTTGTACGGTTTCTTTACCTTTACTAACAGATTTAATCACATCATGTAAGAATTTAGTACCTTCAGCTGTTGAAATACGCGTGTTCACACCATACAAATATCCTAATTGACCCATTGGTGACAATGACAAGATTTTACCATCAATAATTGGAGATTTAGCATCATCACCAATTAAATTATTAAGACCAGGTACTTGTGTAGCAGGAGTACCAATATTATCTTTTTTTCATTTCACGTAAAATCCATGAGGCTGTAGGAGCCGCGGGTTTCACAGATTTAACTTCATGTGGATACAAGGTAGCCATTTTTGAAATATCCGGCAATGTCTTTTGGATATCTGACGTATCTTCATCCGGGTCAACAACACCTTGTTTGGTGATAATTTTAATTTCAGCTTTAAACACTGGGTCAGTACCGACAGTTTCATAATAATGTTTAACCCACTCAGTATCTTCAAGAAACATCATAAGAGCTCGACTAATAACAGTCTTATAGATTAAACTTGCACCTTTACCAAATTCAGCATCTAAGGCTTCTAAGCTTTCAGGAATTTTCTCACCAGAACGCATACCCCCGTGACTACCCTTATCCGATACATGCGTAGCACGTTTTTCACGATGGGTAAATGCAGCTGCTGGTAAGTTCAGTAATGCAAGTAAATCATCTAATTGAGCATAGAATTCATTAAATTGTTCATTTGTGATTGTATCATCTTCTGTACGAATATAAGTTAGGTAGCCCGCTTCATACATTTTTTGATATAGAGCTTCAGTACGACGAGTACGGATACCACGTTTTGAAATATCACCAGCCAAGTCGTTAAAAATATATAATTTTGGTGGTGGTGTTACACCCGCAACTTGTTTAACTTCTCTAACTTTAGCTTCTTGTGGTAATCCCTGAGGGTCCCACTCATCTTTTGTTTTAAAGCGTTTAATATCCTTAGATGTTAAAATCAAATTATCTAATTTATAACGTGATTCATATTCAGAACTTGGTTTATAATCTTTAATCGCTTGGATTTGTTCTGCGAGTTTACGTAATGTATATGATTTAAAACGCCCAAATGGCACATATGGAATATCATATCCTTTTTCATGCACATCTTTTGATGCAACACGAGTCAATTGTTGACTTGAAAAATCACAAATACTACGAGCAAAAGCCATTTGAAATGCGGGGTCATCATGAGTGACTACTTTTTTTTCACGTAATGCTTTTGTAATTTTTGCTTTAGATTCATCAATATGATATTCACGGTACATTTTACCATCATAGCCTAAAGAAATTAGGACTTCATGAACTAACAAATCACCTTCACCCATAGGGTCAATATCGGAAGCAATAACAGGAATATAGCCAGCTTTTAAATAACGACCAATATTTTTGTAGATATCCCCTAAATCAGAACGTAATTGTTTTTTATTCCAATCAAATTGGTCATATCTCCATGGTGTAGCAGTAATAGTATTAAATCCGCCAATAGTTTCACGTTGATTTGCATAAGCAACTTCTGATGGTTTACCATATTCCATAATATGGCCTACTAAGTTTACAATGACATATTCATCACCATCAAAAGTTCCAGATTCACCACCTAGTGCTTTTACAAAATTACGCTTTGCATCAGGCTTCTCTGTAATAATTAATAATTTTTCCATAAAATTAAAGAAAAAATCCTTTCGAGTTTCTACTTATATTATAACACATTATATTGATTTTGTCAATATTTAAATGCAAAATGATTTGTCACATTTCGTCCCCAGTTTGTCACATCTTACAGATTTTGTCATTTGGTTATGACAAATTTTATCCCTAGTTTGTCACATCTTCACAAATTTTGTCCAATTTTTGTCACATTTTTTGGATTTTTATACATTTTTTATGCATAAAATGTATATTTTGGCATTTTGTCACATTTTTTTGTCCCATTTTTTGTCACATAGGACAAATTTTGTCACTTTTTTGACACCTCAGAAACCCAGTAATACCAAGGGTTTTCGCGTTTGGTCAAAAATTTGTCACATTTGTCCAAATTTTGTCCCCAGTTTGTCACGTGTTTGTCACGTCCATAAACCGCGTGGTTATGCGGTTTATACATAAAATATACATAAATGTGACAAATATTTATAAATCGCTAACAAAAATTTTTTTAAAAAAATAAATATATTGTTAGTAATTTCGCTAATTTTTGTCACATTTGGTGTCAAAAACCCTCACAAACGTTGATATGACGGGGTTTTTGGGGCGTGACAAAATGGGGACAAACACGTGACAAACAGAATTGAGATGTGACAAAATTTTAGGCACATGCTAGAAACCGCACAACCACGCGGTTTTTGAGGGTTTGTATTTTGTCACATTTTTGTCCCCGATGTGACAAATTTTGTCACAATAGTTTGATACATCAAAGTAAATGTCACATATCTTACAGAAATAGCATTTTTTTGTTATGACAAATTTTGTCCAATTTTTTTGTCCCCAGTTTGTCACATCTTATATGTGTTATGACAAATTTTTGTCCAATTTTTGTCCCCAGTTTGTCACATCTTATATGTGTTATGACAAATTTTGTCCAATTTTTTTGTCCCCAGTTTGTCACATCTTATGTGTTATGACAAATTTTGTCCAATTTTTGTCCCCAGTTTGTCACATCTCACCCATGTTATGACAAATTTTTGTCCAATTTTTGTCCCCAGTTTGTCACATTTTTTTGGATTTTTTTATACATTTTTTTATGCATAAAATGTATATTTTTAGCATTTTGTCCCATTTTTGTCCCATTTTTTTGTCACATGGGACAAATTTTGTCACTTTTTGACACCTCAGAAACCCAGTAATACCAAGGGTTTTCACGTTTGGTCAAAAATTTGTCACATTTTGTCTAAATTTTGTCCCCAGTTTGTCACATGTTTGTCACGTCCATAAACCGCGTGGTTATGCGGTTTATACATAAAATATACATAAATGTGACAAATATTTATAAATCGCTAACAAAAATTTTTTTAAAAAAATAAATATATTGTTAGTAATTTCGGAAATTTTGTCACATTTAGTGTCAAAAACCCTCACAAACGTTGATATGACGGGGTTTTTGGGGCGTGACAAAATGGGGACAAACACGTGACAAACAGAATTGAGATGTGACAAAAATTTTAGGCACATGCTAGAAACCGCACAACCACGCGGTTTTTGAGGGTTTGTATTTTTGTCACATTTTTTTGTCCCCGATGTGACAAATTTTTGTCACAATAGTTTGATACATCAAAGTAAATGTCACATATCTTACAGAAATAGCATTTTTTTGTTATGACAAATTTTGTCCAATTTTTTTGTCCCCAGTTTGTCACATCTTATATGTGTTATGACAAATTTTGTCCAATTTTTGTCCCCAGTTTGTCACATCTTATATGTGTTATGACAAATTTTTGTCCAATTTTTGTCCCCAGTTTGTCACATCTCACCCATGTTATGACAAATTTTGTCCAATTTTTTTGTCCCCAGTTTGTCACATTTTTTTGGATTTTTTTATACATTTTTTTATGCATAAAATGTATATTTTAGCATTTTGTCCCATTTTTGTCACATTTTTTTTGTCACATGGGACAAATTTTTGTCACTTTTTGACACCTCAGAAACCCAGTAATACCAAGGGTTTCCACGTTTGGTCAAAAATTTGTCACATTTTTCTAAATTTTGTCCCCAGTTTGTCACATGTTTGTCACGTCCATAAACCGCGTGGTTATGCGGTTTATACATAAAATATACATAAATGTGACAAATATTTATAAATCGCTAACAAAAATTTTTTTTAAAAAAATAAATATATTGTTAGTAATTTCGGAAATTTTTGTCACATTTAGTGTCAAAAACCCTCACAAACGTTGATATGACGGGGTTTTGGGGCGTGACAAAATGGGGACAAACACGTGACAAACAGAATTGAGATGTGACAAAAATTTTTAGGCACATGCTAGAAACCGCACAACCACGCGGTTTTTTTGAGGGTTTGTATTTTTGTCACATTTTTTTGTCCCCGATGTGACAAATTTTGTCACAATAGTTTGATACATCAAAGTAAATGTCACATATCTTACAGAAATAGCATTTTTGTTATGACAAATTTTGTCCAATTTTTTTGTCCCCAGTTTGTCACATCTTATATGTGTTATGACAAATTTTGTCCAATTTTTTTGTCCCCAGTTTGTCACATCTTATATGTGTTATGACAAATTTTGTCCAATTTTTGTCCCCAGTTTGTCACATCTCACCCATGTTATGACAAATTTTGTCCAATTTTTTTGTCCCCAGTTTGTCACATTTTTTTGGATTTTTTTATACATTTTTTTATGCATAAAATGTATATTTTTAGCATTTTTGTCCCATTTTTTTGTCACATTTTTTTGTCACATGGGACAAATTTTTGTCACTTTTTGACACCTCAGAAACCCAGTAATACCAAGGGTTTTCCACGTTTGGTCAAAAAAATTTGTCACATTTTGTCTAAATTTTTGTCCCCAGTTTGTCACATGTTTGTCACGTCCATAAACCGCGTGGTTATGCGGTTTATACATAAAATATACATAAATGTGACAAATATTTATAAATCGCTAACAAAATTTTTTTAAAAAAAATAAATATATTGTTAGTAATTTCGGAAATTTTTGTCACATTTAGTGTCAAAACCCTCACAAACGTTGATATGACGGGGTTTTGGGGCGTGACAAAATGGGGACAAACACGTGACAAACAGAATTGAGATGTGACAAAATTTTAGGCACATGCTAGAAACCGCACAACCACGCGGTTTTTGAGGGTTTGTATTTTGTCACATTTTTGTCCCCGATGTGACAAATTTTGTCACAATAGTTTGATACATCAAAGTAAATGTCACATATCTTACAGAAATAGCATTTTTTTGTTATGACAAATTTTGTCCAATTTTTTTGTCCCCAGTTTGTCACATCTTATATGTGTTATGACAAATTTTGTCCAATTTTTGTCCCCAGTTTGTCACATCTTATATGTGTTATGACAAATTTTGTCCAATTTTTGTCCCCAGTTTGTCACATCTCACCCATGTTATGACAAATTTTGTCCAATTTTTGTCCCCAGTTTGTCACATTTTTTGGATTTTTATACATTTTTTATGCATAAAATGTATATTTTAGCATTTTGTCCCATTTTTGTCACATTTTTTGTCACATGGGACAAATTTTGTCACTTTTTTGACACCTCAGAAACCCAGTAATACCAAGGGTTTCCACGTTTGGTCAAAAATTTGTCACATTTTTCTAAATTTTGTCCCCAGTTTGTCACATGTTTGTCACGTCCATAAACCGCGTGGTTATGCGGTTTATACATAAAATATACATAAATGTGACAAATATTTATAAATCGCTAACAAAATTTTTTTAAAAAAAATAAATATATTGTTAGTAATTTCGGAAATTTTGTCACATTTAGTGTCAAAACCCTCACAAACGTTGATATGACGGGGTTTTGGGGCGTGACAAAATGGGGACAAACACGTGACAAACAGAATTGAGATGTGACAAAATTTTAGGCACATGCTAGAAACCGCACAACCACGCGGTTTTTGAGGGTTTGTATTTTGTCACATTTTTGTCCCCGATGTGACAAATTTTGTCACAATAGTTTGATACATCAAAGTAAATGTCACATATCTTACAGAAATAGCATTTTTGTTATGACAAATTTTGTCCAATTTTTGTCCCCAGTTTGTCACATCTTATATGTGTTATGACAAATTTTGTCCAATTTTTGTCCCCAGTTTGTCACATCTTATATGTGTTATGACAAATTTTGTCCAATTTTTGTCCCCAGTTTGTCACATCTCACCCATGTTATGACAAATTTTTGTCCAATTTTTTTGTCCCCAGTTTGTCACATTTTTTTGGATTTTTTTATACATTTTTTTTATGCATAAAATGTATATTTTTAGCATTTTGTCCCATTTTTTTGTCACATTTTTTTGTCACATGGGACAAATTTTTGTCACTTTTTGACACCTCAGAAACCCAGTAATACCAAGGGTTTCCACGTTTGGTCAAAAATTTGTCACATTTTTCTAAATTTTGTCCCCAGTTTGTCACATGTTTGTCACGTCCATAAACCGCGTGGTTATGCGGTTTATACATAAAATATACATAAATGTGACAAATATTTATAAATCGCTAACAAAATTTTTTTAAAAAAAATAAATATATTGTTAGTAATTTCGGAAATTTTGTCACATTTAGTGTCAAAACCCTCACAAACGTTGATATGACGGGGTTTTGGGGCGTGACAAAATGGGGACAAACACGTGACAAACAGAATTGAGATGTGACAAAATTTTAGGCACATGCTAGAAACCGCACAACCACGCGGTTTTTGAGGGTTTGTATTTTGTCACATTTTTGTCCCCGATGTGACAAATTTTGTCACAATAGTTTGATACATCAAAGTAAATGTCACATATCTTACAGAAATAGCATTTTTGTTATGACAAATTTTGTCCAATTTTTGTCCCCAGTTTGTCACATCTTATATGTGTTATGACAAATTTTGTCCAATTTTTGTCCCCAGTTTGTCACATCTTATATGTGTTATGACAAATTTTGTCCAATTTTTGTCCCCAGTTTGTCACATCTCACCCATGTTATGACAAATTTTGTCCAATTTTTGTCCCCAGTTTGTCACATTTTTTGGATTTTTATACATTTTTTATGCATAAAATGTATATTTTGGCATTTTGTCACATTTTTGTCCCATTTTTTGTCACATAGGACAAATTTTGTCACTTTTTTGACACCTCAGAAACCCAGTAATACCAAGGGTTTTCGCGTTTGGTCAAAAATTTGTCACATTTGTCCAAATTTTGTCCCCAGTTTGTCACGTGTTTGTCACGTCCATAAACCGCGTGGTTATGCGGTTTATACATAAAATATACATAAATGTGACAAATATTTATAAATCGCTAACAAAATTTTTTTAAAAAAAATAAATATATTGTTAGTAATTTCGCTAATTTTGTCACATTTGGTGTCAAAACCCTCACAAACGTTGATATGACGGGGTTTTGGGGCGTGACAAAATGGGGACAAACACGTGACAAACGGTATAGAGATGTGACAAAATTTTAGACACCTGCTAGAAACCGCACAACCACGCGGTTTATGAGGGTTTAGATTTTGTCACAATTTTGTCCCCGATGTGACAAAATTTGTCACAATAGTTTGATACATCAAAGTATTTGTCACATATCTTACACTTTTTATCGTTTTGTAATGACAAATTTTGTCATAATAGTTTGAAGTATCAAACTATTCACCCTACTTTATGGCACAAAAGTCTTGTATACACAAGACTTTATATGGTGAACGCTGTCGCGTATCCCCAAACCCCATTTATTTTTTGAATAGTTATTGTTTTATGTAATTATGCAAATCTGAAAACAGCACTAAACAAGAATAATTTTTCAGAGGTGTCGAAAATGACTTACACTTACAATGCAACAATTACATTTGATGGCAATTACTACTATGCTGATTTCGAAGATTTCAATGGTCAATTATTTACAGATGCACAATCTCGTGCAGAACTTCAAGAACATATGAAATCTGTTTTACAATTGATGCTTGAACAATATTCGGAAGATAATAAGCAATTTCCAAAAGCTACTGCTAATGGTTATGCGGTGACAGTTACTTTATAAGTAACTGTGTGCAAATAGAGAATGGCTCCTCGTTCGGTTCGAATCCGAATATTTGTATGTGGTTTTAGTAGTCCTGGTTTGACCAAGATTACAATTTTTTATTTTGTAAACGAATTAAATATTCGTTTTTTTACGGGTTTTTTTATTAATGAACGCCAGCATTTTAGACTTTTTATATTATCTGTGTTATAATAAATATAGATAAAAACTTAAAGGTAAATGAATATGAAGACAATTACAAGAATCAATAGAAATGCTAGACCGGATTGTTCTAAATATATATCTGTTGAATATAATGGATATAAAAAAAAGCAATACACCTATGCAATTTCAGATAAAGATGCGAAAATATTAGAAGAAAATCCAAATATTATTGCATCAATTAGTAAAAAAACTTTTCTAAAAATTACTAATTTTTGAAATTAATGACATGACAAATAAAATTGGTATTGCAAAGCAAATGGTCATTAATGGTTTTACAGATGTTGAAAATCCAACCGAATTACGTGAAAAATATGGATATCCTAGTCACACTAATGATGACGAACTAGAAGCTACTAATAATTGTGTTTATATTGATGATGCAAATTCATCATATCTCAAAGAAAAATTCTATAATAATTTGGAAAAGATATCAGATATGGCAGAAAAAGAGTATAAAGATGCCAAAATCACAACAGATGAATTAGTATTTAAAACAACACGGCCACCATTACATGTTAACGGGTCTCGCACATGTCAAATACAATACGCAAATGGTAATACCTATACATATTCATATCGTCCAGATACAGCCAAATTCTTAAACGCAGCAGCACGCAGCGGTAACACGATTTGGATGGACGACCCCTATAAACGAGCTACAGAACCTATCATGATACGACCTACACCACACATACCACCAACAACGAATATGCGAACGGTTAGATTTGTTGGTGCAAAAACGGCGGAACCTTCACGTGTTCGAAAAGCTTTAGGTTTACCTCAAGTACCTAAGCAAACGGCAGACATTGAGGCGTCAACCGGTGTAATGTTCTATGGACCCGAAAATGCACGTGATAACTTTATTAAGCGTGCCTTGACAACCGTAACGTACCATGAAAATGCAAAGCCAAAAGCTTCAATCGACGATGCTGTGAATAACATGATGGAAACACTTAAAAACCGTAAGCAACCAGAAGTACAAACAAATGAAACTAATAAAACCGTTGAAAAAGTATCAAAAGTTTCCGAAACAGGTTCTCAACAAGAGACAAACACTGAGACTAAAACAACCTTAAAACCAAAAAATCGTAAATTTGAATTAACAAATGACACGAAAGATGTTGTTATTAAAGGTGAATCAGTTACAGTTTCACGTATTAAAGCTTTACGTAAAATTGGTGATGTACAAAAAGGTTCACTGGGCGGATATGTTGAATCAGAAGACAATCTCGGACGTTCAGGTACATCATGGGTGCATGATGACTCAATTGTAGCAGGTAATGCTCGTATTACAGGTAATACAATTGTTGAAGATAATTCTGTTGTAACGGGAGATATTAAGATAATGGGAGATTCCCTTGTCACACATACTACTATTGATGGTGATAAATTAGATGAATCGGTCCTAAAAGATATTATTGTTGATGACCAAATTGATAAAGACTTTGTTAAAAATGTATCTGAATTGTCAACTGATGAAGTCACGTTATAGTATTAGGCGCCTTCGGCGCTTTTTATTTTGTGCGGCTGCGCCGCATTTAGGGCTCGCTGCGCTCGCATTTAAAACGTGGGGATGTTTTAACAAAAATTTATTTTGTCACATCTTACACTTTTTGTCATTTTGTTATGACAAAATTTGTCCTATTTTTGTCACATCTTACACTTTTTGTCATTTTGTTATGACAAAATTTGTCCTATTTTTGTCACATCTTACACTTTTTGTCATTTTGTTATGACAAAATTTGTCCCATTTTTGTCACATCTTACACTTTTGGCACTTTTGTTATGACAAAATTTGTCCCATTTTTGTCACATCTTACACTTTTTGTCATTTTGTTATGACAAAATTTGTCCCATTTTTGTCACATCAGCAAAAAATTGTGACAAATTTTCTGTATAATTATTCATTTTTATGCATAAAATTGTATATTTATGCATATTTTGACATTTTGTCCCATTTTTTTGTCACATTTTTTTGTCACATGGGACAAATTTTGTCACATTTCCAACACCTCAGAAACCCCGTAATACCAAGGGTTTTCGCGTTTGGGTAAAAATTTGTCACATTTGTTCAAATTTTGTCCCCAGTTTGTCACGTGTTTGTCACGTCCATAAACTGCGTGGTTATGCGGTTTATACATAAAATATACATAAATGTGACAAATATTTATAAATCGCTAACAAAATTTTTTTAAAAAAAATAAATATATTGTTAGTAATTTCGGAAATTTTGTCACATTTGGTCTAAAAACCCTTACAAACGTTGATATAACGGGGTTTTGGGGCGTGACAAAATGGGGACAAACACGTGACAAACAGAATTGCGATGTGACAAAATTTTTGACACACGCTAGAAACCGCACAACCACGCGGTTTATGAGCATTTGAATTTTGTCACATTTTTGTCCCTGATGTGACAAATTTTGTCACAATAGTTTGATACATCAAAGTATTTGTCACATATCCTACAAATATCGTGATTTTGTCATGACAACCTTATCATTTATAAGAAATAGGAATACAAACGTCTTGTATACACAAGACTATATGGGGAACGCTATCGCTTATCCCCAAGCCCCACTAATTTTCTGAATTATCAAAATTTGATAGCGTATATACATAAATTATTAAAAAGTCTTGTATACACAAGACTATATGGGGAACGCTATCGCGTATCCCCAAACCCCTAATAATTTTTGAAAAATTTAAGCGAAAGGTATTATATATGAACTCAGAATTATATTTGGCGTTGCAAACCGTACCATTTATTGATATTGATGGTGTGTTTGCTGTAAATATTGAATCATTGAAAGAAAAACTACCAGAACAGGATTCTGAGTTGTTTGTCAACTATGTAGAACCAATTTACTTAAAGCAACTTGAAACTATTCGAATTTCCGATACCGATATGCAAAAGTATCGTGATGGTCTAGGTACACCAGAATCGGTTGATGAATATTTAGCATTACAACGTGAATTGAAATATCAGGCTATTAATTATGGTGATATTCATAACCTTAATGGATATGCGGCAGCGATGTCAGAAATTAAGACAACAACAGAAGCTCGAAACCCAACAGTTGGTTATGCTCGAAATATCACGACTATCATGCATAAAGATAATCCATTTTCCGATGTTACGTTGGAAAATCAAAAATATTTGTATCCCGATGAATCAGGTACTTTTAAAACTTTGAGTTTTAAAAATGGTAGCTTATTGAAAAAAATTTCATATAACAATGATGAATATTTAGCAGCTATTCCTCAATTTGTTATTGAAAAAACAACTGATAGAACAACTTCAAATACTATTGAATTAGATGAATCTATTTCTGAAGAATTACCAACAGAAGAAAATGGTCATCAAATTCTCTATATCTAAAATAATGAAAGGGCCAATATGAAACTTCTTAATACAGCAAAACTTGAAAATCTCCCTCAATCTCTTGAAAATATTGTATTTCAAATTGTTGATGATATGCCACAGGCTAAAACTGAATTAATTGAAACAGTTAACTATACGCCTACACATTCATTTTCAACTCACATGTATATCGTAGATAATATTAGCCCTATTGATATTGAACACAACTTGTTATTACCAACAAAACTTCGTTATGGAGTTGAATTTGACGCTGTAAAAGCTAATAATATGATTGCCGAACATCAATACGCTAATTCATTGGTTGATATGGTAAAAGCTTTACATGAAAACTATGTACTTATCGTAGATAAAGCTCTTCGTGATTTAGTGTATCAAGCTATTAATGTAGCAAAAAATATTCACAAAGCTTATAGTGCGAATGATATCTATAAAAATATTTGTATTGGTGATAAAGTACAGTCTATTCTTGAATGGTGGTATACTGCACCGAATGCAAATGCATTTATGGAAGAACTTATTTCTGATGAATCTGTAAAAGCAGTTGAAACCGTTTTTGAAAAAGTATTGGCTGATATCTATACAACTGTAGCCGATACCGACAAACTAAATCTTATGACTCAAGAAGAACAAATTGATACCTTTTTGAAGTTCTCAAAAGATAAAAAAGCTAACAAGCATGCTCGTATGACAGATGAAGACTTAGAAGAATTCACAGAGTCTAATCGTTATCAACATGCGATTAAATTGTTGACTGATAATGGATTCCGATTGTCAGATACACAACAATATAATGTCAAACAATCAGCAATTTTCTTCCAAAAGAATAGAGAAAATTATATGGCAGAACCATTGTTTAATTTGTCTGATATGGGAGCTGGTAAAACACTCATGACCGTTGAGTCAATGTTCTTGCATGACTTGTGGTGTGTTGAAAATACTAAGAACTTGGAATCAAAAGGTCTTATTGCACCAACATTGTCTATTAAATCGTCATGGCTAGAAACAATGGAATTGTTTTATACGGTTGAAAAAGAAGATGACGCTGTTTATGGTGAACGTTACGCACTTCGATTCCGTTATAATGGCGAAGCTTATGTAACATACCTTTATATTACGGATTTCACTGTAGCAAAACAAGGTTTGTTTACTGGTACAGCATTGCCAATGGGTACTAAGTTCGTTATCATTGATGAAATTCACCAGTTGCTTGACCGTAAAATTAAACCATCAAGATTCTTTGATAAAGGTAAAATTGAATCAGGTACACAATTCGTTATCTTGTCAGGTACGTTGTCAAACTTGACAGTTGGACAATGGGCAAATTATAAGTCATTTGTACAAGAACAAGATGTAAATGGCACTGAATGGTCTATGACTACTAGTATGAAAACAGTTTCATCAGATATTGTATCAGCTGTAAAAGCCGCTCATACAAAAAATAAAAAGGTTGATACGGTCAACGTAGATACCGCAGTATTAACACCATACCGTCGTAATACGGAATCTAGCTTACGCTGTCATTATGGGGCTAAATTGGTAAATCTTGAAAATCCTAAGTTGGTTACAGCCGAACCGGATGACATTATTGTTGGTAGCAATTTGGATATTATCGATACTCCAAACTTCCAATTGTTCTATGAAATTGTCGGGTCATCTGCTATCACAGCAAACTCACAACAAGTAGCAACTGAGTTGTTTGGTGAGCAACCAGACCAACATCAATCAGAAATTATTAATTTGCCATCATCTATGACAAGTGATGATATTGTATTGCTTAAAACTATTTACAATATTGCAAAAGATTACAAGGTATATCGTAATCGAGTATTAGCAACAACTATCAACAATGCTCTTCTAAATCTAGGTGATGGATTAGCTGATAATACGATTTATGATATTTTGTCTAATGCGGCTAGTAAAAATGTTAAATTCCTTGAATATTTGACATCTTTGGACGTTGAAATTCTTGAAAAGCTTCCTCAATCTCAATTGATTGCTAAGCCTAACTTGACGCAAACAGCGAAATTTAAAGCATTGACAAATATTTTAGATAAAGAAAAAGATGAAACTCATCTTATTGTTGTTAATGATTACAAAGCAATGAAGACACTATCTCAAGCGTTGAATATTGAGTTTATGTCTGAAAAAGAAACAAATGACCAAGCTAATTATCAAGATATCTTGAATACAATGTTTGATAAACAATCAATCGTAGTTGTACCACAACATATGTTGAAATCATCCATTGATTTGGTACAGGCAAACCGTTTGATTCAATATCAATTGAATTCAGATATTGCAGATATTATCCAAACCCAAAACCGTATTAATCGTATTGGGCAAACTCGTGAAACTAAAGCTTATTATATTGCAAACGATGAATTGCAAGAAAATATTATTGAATTGTTCTTGGAAACATATCGTAACATTAAAGTTGCACATAAAGGTATTGTAGAACTCTTCGTTGATATGAATAATCAAGTTAATGTCGTTAATGATTATCTTGAAAAAGCTTTGGAAAATATGTAAGTCATTTAGGCTTACATTTTTAGGAAATGAAAGGTAACGATATGGCAGATAAACGTACTATTTATATAACAATGCATTATAATATTGACGATGTTAGAGCATTAGCCAAGAAAAAATTTGTCACACCGATACATCATAAAGAACCTGAGATTTATGTTAATAGATGCTATTTAGCTGATACGGAATATGATACAGCAACTCAAAAGTATGTTAAAACTCTACGAGATATTGGCAGTTCTGAAAATATTGTTAAAATCGTCATGAAATATCCGAATTATAACTATAGGCTTATGGGGTCGTTATTTGGGTTGTTAGGCTTATCACAAGCAGACATAGTAGAAAAACATGAATTCGAGCGTTTAATTGATGATGCACGTAAATCAGCAAACGAACAGGTAACGCAGATTAAGCTAGAAACAACGGACTCAACCGATTATAGGGATATTGAATTTGTTGGTATCACCAATTTAGTAAATCAATTACAAGCTAAGGTTTATCGTAATGGATTTGCTGAAACGATTTTAGATAAAACATTCGAAAAAACAAAAGAATATAAGCAACAGTTACAAGAAATTCAAGAAGCTATTGTTGAAAAGAAACGTCAAGACAAATTGGAATTACTTGGTAATCAAGTTACAGAAACATTGAAAGACATTTAAGTATATGGACAAAAACACATTATTACAACAATTTACACAATATTTAGAAGATGTACAGCTTATTTATCCAAATGACTGGCAAGATAAATGTCCAAAAACTGTACATCAATATCTTCCACTCATTAACCAATATAATGAACTTGAAGCAACAGAAGATGAAAACTGTCAAAAGTTATATAAAGCTGCTATCGATGAAATGGAAAATGCATTGAATCTCTATATTGCTCCAATGTGTGAAGAAATTGAAGCTCGGATTAAATTTCTACAATTAGACGTTGGGATTGTCTGAATATTCAGATAATTTTTAGGAAATGAGGGTTCATCAGCAGTTTCACATACTGTTGAAAAACTATGAAATATTTCTGAAATTTCTGTTTATCGCTTGACTTTTTCTTCTTTTTGTGGTATAAAAGCGTAAAGAACTTGAACTAGAATTATTAAATAATAAAGCTGACCAAGCGTTAGAGCAAATTTAGAATTGCCTGAATATTCAGACAATTTAGGAAGTGATGGTAAACAACATGATAAAATCTGGCGATTATGTCATTGTGACAGAACATAACTATGATAAACTAAAAAGGTATGCCCATACACGTATATGGCAAGATGGTGTACAATATGGTTCTATTTATAGAGTTGTCGCATCTCCACTAGAACATAGTGAGTTTTCATATTATTTACTAGATTTAGCAACTGAGTCATTAGAAGACTTTATCAATACGCAACCCGATATTGACCCTGACCGTATTAAAATTGGATTATCATGGTTTGATTTTAAAGCACGTAAACTTGAACGTGAATTAAAGCAACGAATTATTGATTATAAAAATCAAATCAAGCAAAAAGAAGTAGAGTCAACAACTGAGTATAAGCTCAATTCACTCATGTCTGATTTTTCCGAACCCTTGTTTGCAAAATTAGCAACAGAGGTTAAAGCTATTGAGATGATAGCAAGCCAAGCTACGATTATTAAAGATAATTGCCAGTGGTATTCTTCAAAATATACAGAGACGTTTGATGTTATTGACAATTACAATAAGCGTAAGCAAGAATTAACTGAATTGTTGGAAATTTTCAGTGAAAAACGTAAAGACTATGAACTAGAACTACTAAATAATAAAGCTGACCAAGCGTTGGAAAAGGTATAAAAATGTTTAAAATTGGAACATATTATTTGATTACTGATTATAATTATGCAGCGATTAATAGAAAAGTAAAGGGATTATCATATTATGTATGTGATGTTGGTGACCTTTATCAGTATGTGGAATCTGACGGCGACTATTATATTGGACGAAACAAGTGGCTTAAGCTATTTAAAGGTACACTTAAAGAATTGGTTACTGAGTATCCGGATGCCGAAGTCACATCACTTGTATGTGTATCACCATTTAATAGTAAAGCTAAAAAGGTTGAAACTGAGCTCCAAGAAACAATTGCTAGATATCGTCAACAGGCAAATAATGAGAAATTGGAAACAAGATATTCCAAAAAGTTATTAGGTTTCACTGAAGAATTTTCAGAGCCATTGTTTACACAATTATTGGTAGATGAAAATACACTTGAATCTATTATTTATAAGCTCAAAAAGCTACGTGATATGTCAGCAACTGAGATGAAGAAATATACTGTATTAATTGATGTTGTAGATGAATATAATAAGCGTCAAAAAGAACTTGAAGATATTATTTGGATATTCACGCAAAAACAACGACAATTAAAATTAGAATTGTTGAATAATAAGGCTGACCAAATGCTAGAAAAGGTATAAAAATGACAATTGATTTTTCAAAACAACAAGACATAAAACCAAAGCATGCTGATACTTTATATGAAATTGATTATATTAGTAAAGATTATCACTTACGAACATTAGATATCGTAAAAGGCCTCTCAATTGGCAATCCAATTGTACCATGGCATGTGAAAATAGTTGATGATACTGACGAACTTTATGAACTTTGCCAGAGTCTTGAAAACGATGGGTATATCATTAAGCAAGTGCGTGAAAATGGAAAAATTATTGATATTCTTGACCGACCACAACATCATAAAGATACATATACACAGTTGTGTTATGAAACAGACGCAATTTTTCAAGATGAGCTAAAAGATAAATGCCCAAAAACATTTTATCAATATGGTCCATTGATTAAAGAATACGTTGATTTGAATGCTGAGTCATCTGCAAAATGTGTGCAATTGTACAAAGCAGCTAATGAAGAAATGACAAATGCAATTAAATCTTATTATCAACCATTTTTTGATAACTTTGATGCAACTGTAGCAAATTTGAAACAACTATACAACATTCAATAGTTGTTTCCTTTTTTTTGCTCAAAAATTTGTATACACAAATTTTTAATATGGGGCAACGCCCCAAACCCCAATTTCTTTTTGAAAAATAAATACAGCTACAAGCGTATTAAATAGAACACGAATTTAAAATGAAAGGAAGTCATTATGAATTACGCAAATTTTATTGACCCAGTACACGGAAATATTTCAGTTGAATCTAAACTTATTTTTGACCTCATTTCAACTCGTGAAATGCAAAGACTTCGTCACATTAAACAGTTGTCAACAGCATCATTCACTTATTTAGGTGCTGAGCATACACGATTGGCTCATTCAGTTGGTGTATTTTACTTGGCTTCTCAAATTGCAGCTAAATTGCAAAACGAAAATGAGTCTTGGAATTCATATGATACTGAACTTGCTCAAGTAGCTGGACTTTGCATGATGTTGGTCATGGTGCATTTAGTCACACGTTTGAACAGCTATTTGGCACAAATCATGAAGAAATTACATGTGAAATCATTACGAGCCCAGAAACTGAAGTAAATCAAGTTTTGGAATCTTATCGCCGTGGATTTGCTCAAGATGTAGCTGATGTTATTGCTCACACATCAAGACGTAAAGCTGTAGTCGATTTGATTTCAAGTCAGCTTGATGCTGACCGTATGGATTATTTGTTGCGTGATGCCTATTTCACAGGGGCATCGTATGTCAAATTTGATAAAACAAAGATTATTAACAGTATGACACTTGTAGATAATCGTATCGTGTTTGATAAATCAGCATTGTCAGATGTTGAATCATTCATTATCGGACGTCATCAAATGTACCAAAATGTATACTTCAACAAGACTAATCGTGCAGCGGTTGTATTGCTTCAAAATATGTTGAAACGTGCAAAAGCTTTGTATCCAGAACAACGTGATTATTTTAGAATGACAGCACCTCGATTGGTGCCTTTTTTTGAAAATAATTATGATTTACAAGACTATCTCTTGTTGGACGATGAAGTCATGAATGCTATTTTCAGTTTGTGGTCAACATCGGGTGATGATATCCTTCAAGATTTGGCTCAACGTTATGTGACTCGTATTTTACCTAAATCAGTTGTATTTGATGAACCAGAATCAGATTTGGAAGCTTTGCGTGAAATCCTTATTCAAAATGGTTATGATATCGAGTATTACACTGAAGTAAGTAAAGCTTATGATTTACCATACGATGTTTATCATAATGATGTTGATAACCCACGTACTGAAATCAAAATCATTAGTGGTGATATGACAGTGTCTGAATTGTCATGTGTGTCACCACTCGTAAGAGCACTTACATCAATCACATATGGAGATAAACGTTTTTATTTCCCAAGTGAAATGAAACAGATTATTCAGTTAAAGACTATAGTCGATTTGCTGAATTAACTCGTCATGGTGTATTTCATCATGATAAGGTCTAAGATATAATCTTAGACTTAGGAAGAAAAGGTAAACTTATGCAATTATTAAAATCAGGTCGCTATTTAATTGACCATAACAATCAAAAGGCATGGTCAGACTATTTAGACCAATTAGCAAAAGATAAAACGATTTTAGAAAATAATTATCTATTAAATGTTAGTGCTCTGAAAAATATAGACAAATGTAGACAGTTGCCCCTTTATCTATATTATTCTCACGTTCGTCTACAAATGTATTCCCATATCCGTTTCCGGGTAATGACAGTGGCATTCTCCTAACGCTTCTAGAGGATTTCTCCTCAGAGGCCGAGCCAGCCTCCAGTTCTTTATTTTTATTTTATTAAGGCTAATAAATTATTTACAGCATTGGCATCACGGTCTGCTTTATACCCACAGTTATAACAAATATATTCATTATGGGCTGTCCCGTGCTTAGCATTACCCGTTAAAGTGATTTTGTCATCACCTTTTTTAATATGTCCACAAGATGAACATCTTTGAGTTGATGCATAATAACGGTCGGCTATAATAAGCTGTTTATTAAATTTTATTGCCTTATATTCCATTTGGAAACGAAATTTTCCAAATAAAGACCTATGCAAATTTTTGGCCTTTTTAGACATTTGCATCGATTTCACATCTAAATCTTCGATAACAATAGTGTCATACTCACGATATAAACGTGTTGTAAATTTATGTAATAAATCCTTTTGAATAGCGGTTGCTTTTTCATAAAGTGCCTGTAATTTGGCTATCATTACAGTATAACTTTTTGAGTCTGAAGCGTTTTTGCCATTCACTTTACGTTTACGTGCCAAACGTTTTTGATAAAAAGCAATTTGAGCATATAACGCATTCAATCGTTTAGGATTAATGGAATATTGTCCATCAGTATAATCAAAATGATTCACATTTGCGTCTACAGCTGTATTTTGACCTGTTTGAACTAAGGGTTCAATTGGTGACTCAACAACTAATGACGCATAATACTTATTATTAATTTTCGTAATAGAACAATATTTAATATGGCCATCAGGTAAGGTATACCCTTTAAAAGGTATGGTATACCAATCACCCTTATATTGACGGGGTTTGTCTAAAAGCAATTTCCCATTACTAATGACCATCGAGTAAACGTCATATACATGACGTTTAAATTGGGAACAAGTTCCCAAGCCCATTTTATTTTTGAAAAATTAAATCAACAGTGTTGATTTTCAAATGTTATTAACATGTGATAATATTTGAAAGTTAGCAATATGAAGGGAACATTAAATGATTATTGAAAACAAACGTAAACTACGCCGAGCTAAACGTAGTAATACAAAACTAGGTCTTGGACTTACAGATGATGATTTGAGTAAAATGAGTTCAAAAGAACTTGATACAATTATCAATAAGAATCGTCGTCAAACTAAACAAAATAATAAAAATCTTTGGTTTCTTGAAGAAATTTACAAAACAATTGGTAAAGAACTTCCAGAAAATCCAGAAGTTGACACTTTGATTACTGAAAATCGTAAACAATACGATGTTAAAGTTGCAGCATGGTGTAAAATTCTTGTAGCTAATACAGAACTTGTTGAAACTCGTACGCATAAACAATTGTGCCAACATTTCGATGAATATGTCCCAACACAAGCTATTTCATGGGTACGCAAAAATGTTTTGGGCAAAAGTAAACAAGATATGGTAGCTAAAAACCAACAAATGGCTAAAGAATATGCATTTATGACAAATACTGAATTGCTTGCAAAATATCCAGATGCATGTATGAATAATGTTCATAAAGCGTTTATGAAGCTATATGGTATGGGCAAAACTGAATATCGTAATCAAATTGTTGAAGATTATAAAACAATGACTCAAGTACAACTTGAAGACAAATATGATATTATTGATATCAAACAAGTTCAAGCTGACTTCAAACAAATACGGTGTTTGCAAATCACAGTATCAAGGGAACTAATATGTTAAATTTTGTTGAAAATTATTATGAAGTAACTGAAAGTAATAAAGACTTATTACGTAAATTAATGATTGAAGAAGATATTCGTAATTATTTCGGTAGAAAATTAGATTTAGATTTTTTTGTAACGGTTGGTCGTGTGCTTGGAAATAATAAAAACCACTGTACAAACCGTACCGGTTTTTGGTCATCACGAAACACTATGACTGATTTTGAACGCAAAAAACTCACAACACATATAACTAAACCACTTATGGAAATGGAATAATATGTTAAATTTTGTTGAAAATTATTATGAAGTCACTGAACAAAATAAAGAATTATTACGTCGCAAAATTATTGAAGAAGATATTCTCGGTTATGATGGACACAAAGCCAATGTGGATTTTTTAGTGCAAGTTGGTAAGGTACTTGGAAATATTGCTAATGATAACCCAATGATGGTCGGGTCTTGGCATTCACGTCAATCACTGACCGACGATGACTGTAAAAAACTTACGACACATGTTGTGACACCACTTATGAAAGTAGAATAATATGCTAAATTTTGTTGAAAATTATTATGAAGTAACTGAACAAAATAAAGATTTATTACGTCGCAAATTATTGAAGAAGATATTCGTGATTATAATGGAGACAAAGTCAATGTTGATTATTTAGTACAAGTCGGTAAAGTGCTTGGTAACGTTTATGATGATAATCCCAAGTGCACGGGAGCTTGGATATCACGTAAATCAATGATTGGCGATAGACTAAAAAAACTTACAACACATATAACGAAACCACTTATGGAAATGGAATAACTAAGCATAATGGAAATCCAAAGCATGCTCAAGTATGTCATTCAACAAACGGTGTTCCAAGAACAGAACGATATAAAATCACAACGGTTGTAACAAAGCCATTAATGAATGTAGAATAGGTAAAATTTATGCTAAATTTTTTGAAAACTTATTATAAAGTCACAGACGAAAATAAGGAAATCTTACGTCAATTGATGATTGATGAAGATATTCGCAATTATGCTGGTGACCCGGTAGATTTAGACTCTTATTTACAAGTAGGTCATGTTATTGGTAATGACGGCTATATTTCAAATAACAGTAAAGAAACCGGCTATTGGATTAAAACCAGCTACTTAACAGGTCGTCAATATCGAAAAGTCACAACTGATGTTGCACAATTGATGAAAGTAGACTAAATGAAAACTGAAGTTTATTATAACGGCTATGTGCCAAAACGTTTGAAAGATAAATATGCGTATTATGTTGATAGAAGTAATTCTGAAATTATGCGAAAAATAGTAAAAGCATATACACGTGACTTAAATCTTGATATAATCGAAGAGCTTCACTGTTATCAGTATCATCTATCACATAAAGAAGCGTTTTTAGTGTTTTTTGACCGTAGAAGTGGTGCCGTATATCATTCATTAGATGGTAAATATATGGATACGTACACGATTATTAAAATGACAAAACACCAACCATTAATGACTGTGAGTTAACTTATGATTATTGAAAATTATAAAGAAAATTATCTACCAAAACTCGATGAAAATAAATTTGCGTATTACGTCGACAAAAGTAATATTGATATTATGTATGAAATCACGCAAAATCATCTAGAAGAGTATGATTTAGAGCCTCGGAAAATGCTTACGTTCGAAATGTATGAACAACGTGTTCCATTTTGGATATTTTTCGAAAAAGATGATGTTGAATATGATAGTGACCCAGATGATTCATGGGCAGTAGATAACGATTATGACATCATTAACGTTGTTGAACGTAAACTAATGACTATTGAATAGTTTAACGCACAATAGTGCTTTTTTTTACGGTTTTGTTGTATTAATACAATAATACGTCTTGTATACATAAGACGAAATGGGGCTTAAGCCCCAAATCCCACTTATTTTCTGAAATATTGAAAGCACTATGAGGTTGAAATGATTATTGAAAGATATAAAAATGATTGTTTACCACGATTAGATAAAGATGAAATTGCTTATTATGTAGATGACACAAATTACGATATCATGCGCGATATTTTGAGAAATCATCTATATCATATTGATAAAGGTTATCAATATGTTCAATATGATAAATTCTATGATGTTTACAAACAATATCTACCATTGTATATGTATTTTTGTACTGATTCTGTAACAGTGGAACATGCTGATGAAGATGCATATGCATGTGTAACTGATTATACAATTATTAAAATTCACAAAGACGCACTTATGACCGTAGAATAGGGAGAAATATGTATGACACTTTATAGCTTTATTTTTATGCTATTTTTGATTGCACATTTTGGTTTAGAAGTATACCTTGCAATTAAAAATACGAAAAGTCGAATGAACTCATTATTCGAATCGGCTGTTGATGTCGCACTTGTTATTTGTTTGTTGTTACAATTTAATGTTGATGTATGTGTTACAACATGGTTTTTGATGGGCCTGTTTACTAGTCTTGTAGATATTGATAGTTTGATGAATCAAAAAGCAAATTAAAGATAATAATCTGTAGATGATATCTGCAGTATAGGAAATGATGAGGTAAATGATGAAATTTCAAGTTAATGACAAAGTAGAAATGACTAATGATTGTAATCCATATTGGACAGTCGGTGATATTGGACGCATTGTTGCGATTGATAATAGTAGTGTGCCATATTTAGTATGCTTTGATTCAAGCTGTGAATCATCATATAATTGTGACCATCAAAATGCTTGTTGGGCCTGTGAAGAATCTATTCAATCAACTAATAAAAAATATCGTTTCAAATTTAAATTGAATGCTAAAGTAAATGTTAACAACCACAGGGTATTGGGATAAAGGTGACGTTGGTCGAATTGTTAAAATTGATTCAGATTTTGGCCCAGATAGTGCGCCATATTTAGTATGTTTTGACACAAATTGTACAGATGCAGCTCATTGTGGCCATCGTAATATAGGCTGGGCGAATGAAAGTTCAATTGGACTCGCACATCAACTAATGAAGGTAGACTAGATGAAATTTAAATTGAATGACAACGTAAAAATGCTAACAGACACAGAATGGTGGCATAAAGGCGATATTGGTAAAATTGTGGATATTGACGATGATAATATACCATATTTAATTCGCTTTAATCACAAATGCACGGAAGCTGATTGTGCACCAGATGAGTGTGATAAAGACTATGAGTGGTGGTGGGCTAAAGAAGCCGATATTGAATTAGTACATTCACTAATGAAGGTTGAATAAATGAAATTTAAAGTAAATGACAACGTAAAAATGCTAACAGATACGCATTGGTGGAACAAAGGTGATACCGGTCAGATTGTGAGAATTGACGATGGCCCTGATATTAGGCCATATCTTGTTCTATTCGACTGTGGGTATAAGTTAAACCCGGTTCGGTGGTGGGTCAAAGAAAACGAAATGGAATTGGTACGTTCGCTAATGAAGGTCGAATAAATGAAATTTAAATTGAATGACAAAGTCAAAATGCAAGCTAACACATTGTGGTGGCAACAAGGTGATGTTGGACGAATTGTTGATATTGATGAGGCTGATGATTCTCTACCATATGAAATTTGCCTAAATTCAAATTGTACCGCAGCTTGGCGTTGTACGTATGAAAACACACAGTGGGTAAAAGAATCTGATATTGAACTCGCACATCAACTAATGAAAGTGGAATAATATGTTTGAACTAAATAACAAAGTACAACTTACAGAAGACGTTAAATACTGGAAAACAGGTACAGTTGGGCGAATTATTGATATTGACAAACCTGCAATTCCAGGTGACTTTGCTCCATATTTAGTCTGTTTTTACCCAAACTGTATTTCCGCTATGGATTGCCATCATGAAGTCGTAAGATGGTTATGTAAAAGTCAAATTAAACTTGTCGAAACAAATTGTCTAATGAAAGTCGAATAAGATGTTTAAAGTTAATGATAATGTTAAAATGCGAACAGAGTCACCATGGTGGAACAAAGGTGATATTGGTCGTATAGTTGAAATTGATAATAGCAGTGTTCCGTATTACATTTACTTTCAACGTAAAGGCACTTGGTGGGCTGATGAAACCGATATAAGACCTATAAATAGTCTAATGGAAGTAGAATAAGTATGTTTAAAGAAAATGATGAAGTAAAGATGACAAAAGATACATCGTTATGGAGCAACGGTGATATCGGTCGCATTATAATTGTTGACAAAAGCGACACTAATTTACCATATTATGTTTGTGCTCATCCAGATTGTGATGATGCTGAGACATGTGAACATTATGGCTATCAGTTTTGGATGTCAAAGACAGACGTTGAAGCCATACATATGCTAATGAAAGTAGAATAACGATGTTTAAAATTAATGATAAAGTGAAAATGACCAGAAATGCATCACCGGCATCACTGTGGCACAAAGGTGATATTGGTCGAATTATCGCGGTTGATGATTCGTTCATACCATATCTGGTTTGTGTGCATCCAAATTGTGAGGATGCTAAGAATTGCCAGCATTATAAAGACCAGTGGTGGCTGGAATCGAATGATATTGAAGCCATACATTGTCTAATGAAAGTCGAATAATATGTTTAAAATTAATGATAAAGTACAAATGACATGTGACGGTGCACCAGCATGGAAAACTGGTGATGTTGGTCGAATTGTTCACATCGATAACGACCTAATACTATATTTGATTTGTTTTGATTCAAATTGTCATGAAATGCATCACACATCTAATGACCATACGCATTGGTCTTGTGAAGATTTTATCAAGCCATACCCGAACCCATTAATGACTATTGAATAATATGAAAATTAATGATAAAGTTAAAATGTTAACAAACGAAGAACCATGTTGGAAAAAAGGTGATATTGGTCGCATAACATCAATTTATGTATCTGATGATGGTATTGTATATTTAATTTGCTTTGACAATGATTGCCATAACCGACATACTATGAATAATGAACATTCATATTGGGTTCGTGAGCGATTTTTGAATCACTACAAGCAACATTAATCAAAGTAGAATAGAAAGGTTAAATTAATAAGTATCAATTTTGTACAGCTTGCTAACGCGCAATTGATGCTTGATAGGAAAATAAGAAATCGTATTTTTTGCAGGTTTTTAAACGTCTTGTATACACAAGACGAAATGGGGCTTAAGCCCCAAACCCCATTTATTTTTTGAAAAATTAAAAATTTGTTATAGAACAACCATCATTAATATCTATGGACTAAACAGGTGAATAAATGAAACTTATTAAAGAATATTATTATAAAAAAATTATCAACCTAAATTGAATAAAGATAATTATGCATATTATGTTGATAAGACTAATTGTGGTATTATGTATAACATTATTGAAGACTATCTATATAAGAAAAAGCAGAGCATCAAATATTCCAATCGAACTAAAATGTAGTTAACGAACTTATTGATGAACTAGATATGCTAGACTATTTTGTTATTTATTTTGGTAAACATGGTATTCAGTATGATGGAGACACAGTACCGAAATTCGAAGTTGATATATTTGCTGTTATACATGAGTATAATATCATTAAGTTAGCTGAACCAAGTTTGATGAATATTGATTAATGTGGTATAATAGTTTTGGTACACTAAAAATTTCAGAATAAAATGGAGGTTCAAATGAAACTTATTGAAGACGTTTATCATGATGGTTACCAACCAAAATTGAACATCAATAATTATGCCTATTATGTCGACGATACAAATAAAGGTATTATGCATAAAATGGCTCGTCAATATTTAAATAAATTACCTAATGTTAATGTTGAAAAGCAACTTAATACATATAACTTAAATCTTAATAATGATGCATGTGTGGTATATTTTGAATCAAAAGGTTTGTCATATGACAGTCTTGATTTGTGGGACCTTGATAACACATATGCAGCAGACCACAATTACAATGTAATTAAAATTACAGAACCACAATCATTAATATCTATGGACTAAAAGGTGAACAAATGAAACTTATTACAGAAGTGTATCACGATGGTTACCAACCAAAGCCATACCGTAATCATTATGCCTATTTTGTAGACGATACAAATCGAGGTATTGTGTATCGAATGGCGCGTCACTATTTAAATAGTATAAAGCATTGGTCTATTGAACAACAACTTGATAGTTTTAAAAATAATGTGAAGCAAAATGACTGCATTGTGTATTTTAGCACAAGCGGTTTATCATACGATTGCCTTGGTGTGTGGCAAAAATTTGATGAAACATATGCAGCAGAAAACAATTACAAGGTAATTAAAATTACAGAATCAAAATCATTAATATCTATGGACTAATAGCTTATTAAATTAAGCTTTTTTTACGGGTTTTTAGACGTCTTGTATACACAAGACGTTATGGGGCTTAAGCCCCAAACCCCATTCACTTTTTGAAAAATTAAAATGTGTTTCAAAAGGAGACTATTATGGCTTTTAAAAAAGAAGATTTAAAAATTACAGTTGTTGCGGTTCAACATCATGAACGTAAAATGTCAGATGAAGAGTTACAAGAACATCTTAAAATGAAACGTAGTGGTTCCGGGCTTACTAAGAATAAAAAGAAACTTAGTAAACGCATTCGTGGACAAAAGCATAAAAAACAATTGTATTGATGAAAGGGACTTCGTATGACTGTAATGACTGAAATCAGAAAACGTAACACAACTGAAAGCGTTCTTAAAGCATTTGCTAAATCAAAAGCAGTTAAAACTCTTGTTAAAAGTTTCGCACAAAGTTCGTTGGACATCTTGAATCAACCAGGCGATAATATGCATATGCATTTAGCACGTGACATCCACGGCTATGGAAAAAATTCAGTATTAATGATTATCACACAATCTGACTATTTCCGCGAATCTAAAATTAAGGTCATCTTCCAATATACTCTATTTGGTATGAAGCTTGCTAATGTTAGTTATGTTGGAACAATTTCTAATGAAATGATGGATGAAGCCGCAACATTTGTGAAAGGTCAATTATGGTAAAATTTTTAAAACAATTCACAGTAAAAGAAGTTGTTCAACTTGTGAGTGCATTTATTGCGTTGGGTGCTGTAATTACTGCAGCAATTATGCTAGGTATGTGGTCATATAATAGAAGTCAACAAGAATTTCTTAAAGCTGATACACAAAAGTATCAACATGTTGTTAAAGAACTTCAATCAAACCAATCTGAAGTGACATATCAAACTGAAAACCCAAAATTTGTACTTAAATCCGTTCAAGAAGCTGAAAATAACGGTCGAAAAGTACAAAAGTATGACACTAAAAAACATTTGAACGGTGACATTACAGTCACTGTAACATTTAAGTGAGGTAAATTTATGACAGTTAAAGAACTAAAAGATGTATCAATGAATCCAGTAGACGTAGCTGTACCAGCAACAGACGACTGGGACGAATACCTTGACCGAACAAATAAAACTTACAAATATGTCGACGATGGTGTTGATGAATTAACAGTAGACTGGTTTGATGTAGAAGACGAACGAGTTGTCGTCTACACAGCTTAATATATCCAGCTTTTAAGTACATTATATAGATAATGTTATTGATTGAACTAACGAATCTAAACAACTATTTAACTAAATGAAAGGGATTAAAATGGCTAAAAATAAAGTTATTTTCAAACTTGACAAAAATGATTCTATTGTTAAAGACGGTCATGTTTTGTATCGTTTGATTTGTGATGGATATAAAGAAGAACCTCAATATGAACCTAAAGTCAAAAAAGGTGACAAAGGCGGATATATCGAAAATCTAAAGCAGATTTCAACAGCCGTTGACCATGCTGGTGCCCTTGTTGACAAAGATTCTTTTGTTTATGGTAGTTCAAAAGTAAATCAAATGTATGTACTGAATTCAACAATTAAAAATTCAACGATTAATGGATTCGGTAGATATCGGAATATTCATATTCAAAATTCAACTGTTTCAGATTCAGTGATTGCAGGTGAAGTTGTTATTGACGATGCTACTATTAGTCATTCAAATGTGAAAAAATTTCATGTTCGAAATTCAACCATCACAAATAGTGACATTGCTTCTAAATATAATTGTACGATTTATGATGCAAACCTTAGCAACATTAATTGTCTAAAATATCCACATCATATTACAGGTGAGTTCGCAAATGAATTGACTCAACATGATTTTTACGTTGATGGTCGTCACGTTCGTATTTGTGCTAACAATGACCAGATTATTGTAACAGATTCTGACTCCAGTATTGTTAAGACAGGTGCAATGGCACCGTATGAATTTGTACAATTAGTAAAATCACATGTCAAACCGGATATCATCACTATGCTTAAGCAATATGTTCAAATGACATAGTAACTTGACAAATAGAGTGAAATGTGGTATAATAATATTGGTACCATAAATTTTTAAAAACTAAATCGTGATTGGAAATTAATGGTGGATAACCACCTTTTTTTACGGGTTTTTAGACGTCTTGTATACACAAGACGAAATGGGGAACGCTTCGCTTATCCCCAAACCCCATTTACTTTTTGAAAAAATTAAAAATTTGTTTTTAAAAGGAGTTTCATTATGAAATTAAAAGATGTTATTTCAGTTATTGATGTTAAACGCACAATTGTATTTGTTCCTGAAAAAGAAATTGTAAAAGTACCAGAATTTAAACAACATGTTGATGAAGCTGTTGATGATGGTAATTTCATTTCACATGGACCTGGCGATTATAAAAATCATTTGATGATGATTTTGGATACTTACGCAAATGACAGCACTTTTGACCCATTTGAATTGTTTGAATTCAAAAATGATTTAGATACTGTTATGAATATGGAAGTCGAAAAAATGGATTCTTACATGCCAGATTACGATTTGGACATGTTGCGAATTGTTGTAAAATGAAAGGTATTAATATGACTAATCAATTTAAAATTGGTGACCGTGTCCGAGTTGTAAGCGCTTACAATTGTGCTCCATATCAAGTCGGTGATGCTGGAACTGTTAATAGGTAATTCATATGAACACACAAGAAATTAATTCATTTTTTAACAAACCAGACGTCACTATTGATTTTAATAAAGCTGTAAAACCATATGACGACATCCTGAAGTCATCAGAATATGAAGAAATGCCTGATAATGTGAAAAAGTCAACACGATGGTTGCGTATCTGGATTCATGAACATCAAGTGAACAAGTGCCCACAAATTGAAATTTGTGCTACAAAAGTAAATGATGTGTATTATGTATTTAGATATACAACAGGCACAACATTTATATATGGTGACCGCTTTGTGCATACAGCTATGGAAACTACACAAGTAGAATCAGAAGATGACTTAATTAATCTTACGGTTAAATGGTTGTCGAACGCCGATGAAGAACAACTTAAATCTATCATTCATTTTAAATAAAGGGACAATTTATGCTAAAAATTTTTACAGGCGAACATCTAGAAAATGTGCAAAATTGCGAATCACTAGGTCTAAACGAATTAGACTCACAAAAAACAATTGTTGATAAAGTAACAGCATTTATTCAAAATACAAACTGTTTTGAAACTAATGACATTGCTATTCGAACAAATAATCCTGTTGTGATTAAAACAATTGAAGTTATTATGGCTGAACAAGAAGCCTATGAGCAGGTAATTGTTTATATGATTGATGATGAAAAGAAACAACATGAATTGCATTATGATGATGAAGGCTTCATTAATGCTTCAGCTAAATATCAACCAGGTAACGTACTGCTTCAATTGAATAATCGATTTTATCGTACTATTTATGACCGTCGTCGTAAAAAATAACGGCCTATGAGGTAGGTCTTTTTTTACGGTTTTATTTATTCAGGCACAGAAGAGGTTTAAGCTTATGGGACATCAGCACCATGTATCACGACGTAAAAGTTATGATAAAGCTGTAACAGCATTAAAAGAACAAGCGTCACGACGTAAAAAGATTGCTATTGAATATCAGCTATCAGAATTTGATAACGTAGTACAAGCATTACAAGATGCTGGCATTACGGTAACATTTGATAAACCAAATGTTACACCATCACTTTGGTCTGAATACCGTCATCACCTTTTAGGTGTTGAATGGTCTAACAAACACGGCAAATATGAGAAAACTGTAAAACCATATCCAACAACCTTAAACTGGGATTATGTGGATATGACTTTATGAACTACTCGGGGCTAAAGCTGAACGGGTTTTATTGTATTAATACAATGAGACGTCTTGTGTACACAAGACGAAATGGGGCTTAAGCCCCAAACCCCATTTACTTTTTGAAAAATTAAAAATTATTTCAAAGGAGATTTACTATGGCTATTGTATTAGTTATTCTTGCTATTATTTTTGGTCTATTCGCACTCGCATGCACTGACAACTCATGGGAATTTGATGGACTTGGCTTTGTAATGGCTATTTTAGCGGTTGTATGTATGGGTTGTGCGGCAACAATGCGAACAAACTCTGAAAATGCTAGATTAGACAAAGAACATGCACGTATTGAAAAGCAAGTTAAAGTACCTGAATTGAACAAGTATTATGCTTATAATACACAAATTCAAGATAATGGTAAAACTATTGTTATTGAAACTGAAGAAGATGCATCTGCGGGAAATATCGCTAAAATCAAAGACGATTTGAGTAAAAGTGATAAAATTAAAGATGTGCAATTTATGTCAAATAGCGATAAACACGCTAAAATTATTTTAATTGTAAAACTGAAATGAGGTACTTATGGATGCGTATTTTTTCCTTTATTTAGTCGTAATTCTAGGACTAGCATACGTAGTTTTATTGTTCAGAGTTGAAAATAAAAAACAGCCAGCATTCGTATGTATTGCGTTAATGGTTTTGTATATCGTAGCAACAGTTATGCTATATGTATCATTTAACGTATCAGAAGCCATAGCTATTGCTGGAGTTAAAATTGGAGCTGTATATGGTACGGGTTATATTGTTTATAGCTTAATAAAGGCATAAGTGTCTTCAGACACTTAAGGATTTAGACGTCTTGTATACACAAGACGAAATGGGGCTTAAGCCCCAAACCCCATTTATTTTTTGAAAAATTAAAGTTTGTTTATGAAAGGAACATTTATTATGGATATTACAAAAATTATTTATGCAATCGACGTTTTGGACGAAAATGGTACTGACATTCAATGTGTAACTGAACTTGATGGAGATAACAATAAAGTTACATTCAAGTTTTGGCTTGACCTTAACTTGCAAAATTATGCAGTAGATGATACAGAAGTATCCGTTCGAGCATCTGCATTTTATACAGGTTCTGCCGTTATTAAAAATATTGATTTTGAAACTGGTGATGTCACTTTTGACCAAGCAATTGATTTCAATTACGCTACTGTATGGTCAGACATTGATGATGTGAAATCAGTTGAAGATGCTATTGAAGCTGATATTAAAAATAATGTCAATATTATGATTCCAGATTTTCAATTTAAAGTTGTACTTGCTTGATAAAGGGAACAAATATGAAAGCTACAGATAAAGTGTTGGATACGGTTAATGATTTGATTGTAGAACATGATTTTGAAGTCATCAACGGTGAAGACTTCGGAAAATATGTCGTAAAACAATATGAATTTGATTATGATGCTGTTGATATTGGTTATGGTTTCTGTGGCTCTATTAAAACAGGTAAAACTGTTTATGAAGGTATGGGACTAAAAATCAGTATTGATTGGTCTTGTACGTGTGAGGCTGATAACGAATTAGGTATCGAAGATGATAAAGACTTTGAGTTCGAGTATCATGTTGAACAAGTCGCTATCACAAATGGATTAATGACAATTGCCTGAATATTCAGACAATTTAGGAAGATATGGTGAAAAAAATGACTAATCTCACATTTACAAATGAAGTGGTTAGTGCACTTCCAAATTATGATGAAGGTATTTGGTATTACGTTATCAATGAAGATACTAATACATATGATGATATTGCATCTGAAATGGAAGAACCATGTGAACTAGTCACAATTAACCCAGAATATTTGTTTAGTTATATTTATTTATTACAATATGAAAAATCATTGGATATGTTATCAAATGATGAATTGAAATATTTAGATGAACAAGCCACAAAGTGGGAACCTGACGAAAGTATTGCTCGAAATGCAAATAAAAAATTGTATGATAGTATTCATACAAAAACAAAAACCGATGCAATTGATTTTATGAAATTGCTAGAACAGAATTATGAGTCAAAACGCCTTGATGATGACTCACTTGTAGTAAGTCTATGTATTGGAGCTTAAAATGTCTAAAAATAAAGTGATTTTCAAACTTGATAAAAATGATTCAGTTGTGAAACATGGACATGTGTTGTACCGTTTGATTTGTGATGGTTATAAAGAAGAACCTAAATTTGAACCTAAAGTCAAAAAAGGTGACAAGGGCGGTTATGTTGAAAATCTGAATCAGATTTCAACGGCGGTTGATGATTTTGGTGCCAAAACTTGGATTGATGAAGATTCATTTGTTTATGGTAATTCAAAAGTAACTCATATGGTTGTTTCTAATTCAACTATTTATGAATCAATCATTACTGGATATGCAAATTGGAATTATATTAAGAATTCAACTATTAATCAATCAACTGTTTCGGGTTCAGTTGAAATTGATGACGCATATATCGGTATTTCTGTTGTGAAAAAGTTCCATGTTAGACATTCAACAATTCTGAATTGTGATATTATTGGAGCTAAATTCAATAGCACAATGTATGACGCTATCGTAGCTGACCTTAATGGTAAATTTCTTAATAGTATTACTGGTCATTATGACAATGAACTGAACCAACATGAACTGTATATTCAAGGTCATAAAGTATGTATTTGTGCTAGTCATAATATGATTGCTGTTACACATTCAAAATCAGATATTGTTGCTGAAGGTACATGGACACCTGCTGAATTTATGAATTTGGTATATGACTATAGTAATGATAAAGTGAAAGCCATTATTGAACAATATGTATAATTGTCTGAATAGTCAGACAATATTGACAATTCATTGGTCTAAATATACAGACTTTTGAAAATCTACAAAACGCCAATTATAATTGGCATCTAGGATATGATATGTGTTAAATTATGGCACAAATTCATTAGTCAGTCAATGTGTGTGTATGTTAAAAAGAAAGGAAACAAACTTATGTTTACGAAACGAGATATTTGCACAGAAAAAGTTACTATTGATTACAACGGTTATTGTTTTGATAAAGAAACTGACCGTTTACACAAACAATATACAGACAAAGGCTATTATATTGTTGACATCACGCCCCTTGGGGAATCGACGTGTCGAAATACAGACAGACATTTTTTAGTCCGCTATGTCAAACCAAAATACCATGTCCATCAAAAAACCTATTACAACTCAACGATTAATTACACGGCCCCTGGACAATCGCTTGGCACCTTTACATCTAAAGAAGACGCTGAACAATGTCGTAAAGAACATGCATTAGAAAACGGCATTCCACTGAGCTACATTACAGTCACAGAAGAATCACCTCTCGATTTGCCTTTGTAAACAACTATAATCGTTGCTTATTGTGGGTCTAAATGGTATTTATGAGTTAAAATAGGTCTTTTATGTCTATAACTACTCATAACACTGTCAAAACCCAAAACATCAACATAATTCAATGATAACTCATTATCCTTATGGAAGTACTATTGTACTAATACAATAATACAATTAGACGTCTTGTATACACAAGACGATATGGGGAACGCTAACTTACGGAGACAAATATGAAAACAGAAATCAAAAACTACAACGCAAACAAATTCACAAAAGAACTTGAATCTCTCATTATCAGAAGTGGATATCGAATTTTATCCGTACAATCCGGCGGTATCAATGGTGACACCGAAGTTGTTGTGTTAACAAAAGCAGAAGACCTTTCACAAGCTGATTACGATATTCGATTACTCTTCAAACGACATGCGTTCATCGACATCGATGAAGACGAATGTTATGCATGGGGAGCCGACAAAATTACAATCGCCTATGCAGACACAAAGTCAACAACAATCGTTACGGATTTTGGGATAGTTTGTATAAAGGTCTAGACAAAACAATCTTATATGAGACATTTGAATATGAAGGTCACTTCTTCAAAAATGAAAAAGATTTCCGCGAATATATTAAAGATAATATTTAAATCGTTCTAAATAAGAATATTGATAAAGTGTGAATTGTCTGAATATTCAGACAATTCAGGATACGGCAGGAAACTGCCTTTTTTTACGGGTTTTTAGACGTCTTGTATACACAAGACGATATGGGGAACGCTTCGCTTATCCCCAAACCCCATTTACTTTTTGAAAAATTAAAAATTTGTTTTAAAAGGAGTTCATTATGAAAGAATATACAGATAAAATCATTGCAGCCGTTGTACTTGTTGTTCTTGCAGCGGGTGCGATTAGTGTCAATATTGGTATCAACCATTTTGAAGCAAACCGTGCTATTCAAATTGTTAAAACTCAAGATTCTGGTGTTGTACGTGTAGCTGATAACTGGTATAACCATCAATCATCTCGTGTTACAGCTGAAATTACTAAACAAGGTAAAAAAGTGACTAATATTTCTTCATCAGAACACAAAGGTGAGTCAAATGTTTATATTGCTTTTTCTAAATAATATTGTATTAATACAATAATACAATGAAAGGAGATTTTTTATGGCAAAAGCAAAAGTTGTTTTCAAGTTAGACGAAACTGACCAAATTACAATTCATGGACATACGTTATCACGAATTGTCATTGATGGTTTTAAAATTGGGTCTAAAACGGTAACTGATTTCCCACAATCTCAAGCATCTTATCGTTCAAATGAACAATATTGGATTATGGCTAAACCCGTAGGCACTAAAGGTGGTTATATCGATTCTTTGGATAATATTTCAACCAACGTTGCTAATAATGGATTACATGCCTGGATTGATGAAAATTCTTGGGTATATGAGTCAACAATTGGCCCATATGTTCATATTCTACATTCAAATGTATTAGAATCAACTATTCAATCGTTCGGGCCATCAATGAATACTGTTCATAATCCATATGAACATTTACTCGTACGAGCATATTTTTAAAAGGAGTTCGCTATGATTAATTATTCAGATATGATGTCACTTGTTAGTATTATTGTTGTAGCAGTTACTATCATCACAGGGTTAACATGTCTTTATAATGCAACAAAACTGAAAATCGCTATTGTGGTTGTTGGATTACTTCTTATTGGGTTGGACGCTTTTTCCGATAACTATATGACTCATCATATCAATAGTGTATACACAGCGGAAAAAAGTGCTGACACAATTGTATTCAAACCAAAAAAAGATACAGCATGGTTGGCAGCTGAAACTAAAGCTTATAAAATTAGTTCAGAAGATAATGATAGTTATAAAGTTAACAAAATCATTTCAGATGATAATAATAGTTATCAAATTAGTAAACATACTTATACAATTAGTAAAGATGTTGTTAATAAATAACAGATATTTGTAAGCAGAATAAAGTCAATAAACAATCGGTTAATAAAATAACAGTTTTATGGAGGAATATTATGTATATTATTATTTGTATGACTAGTGTAATGGCTGCGTTCGTGGCAGGTCTGGTTCTTGCTTTGAATAAGTTTTCACCAAAAAAAGACATGTTTGTGTCTATATTGATTCTTATGTTTATTATTATTGCTGGCGTAGCGGGTGTTGCTTCTGATGTTGAACGCACTCAAAATCGTATTAATACAATTAAAGAAGCAGGTGTACCAGAATTAGCTGATTATTTTCAATCAACAGTGGGTATGTCAAATGTATCTTATAGCAAAGATACTAAAACACTTGTGATTGATACCAATGAATCTTCAGATTCTGAGAATATCACTAATATTGACGCAAAATTAGCTAAAAATAGTAAAATTAAATCTGTTGATTTCACATCAGCGGGTCAACGTAAACAAGACTCTTATATGGTTGTTATTATTAAATTGAAATAAGGTACAGAGGCTATAATGGAAATTGTTGGACTTCTTGGATTATTTATGATGATTTTCGCAGCAGGGATTACCTGCTTTAATGAAAACCAGTCAAAAGGTTCATTGACTCTATCAGCCACAATGATGGCTATAGGTCTATGTGCTGTTGTTATTGCGGTAAATGCTTTAAAATAATTGTCTGAATCTTCAGACAAGTTAGGACTTAAACGTCTTGTATACACAAGACGATATGGGGCTTAAGCCCCAAACCCCATATACTTTTTGAAAAATTAAAAATTTGTTTTATAAAGGAGATTAACTATGTTCTTTTGGTTACTTAGTCTTACAGTTGTTTTTCTTGTTGTAGGTGTTTGTAACACTGATGCGGCAGGTCGCGTTAACAGCCTTGGGGCTATTAGTGGATTTTTGGCATTCGTATGTGTTATTTCAGCATTGGTAGTTCTTGTGCATGATGATAATGCTAAAACTCAAGCGGAACATGCTCGTATTGAAAAGCAAGTTAAAGTGCCAGAGTTGAATAAGTATTATGGATATAATACTAAAATTCAAGATAATGGTAAAACTATTATTATTGAGACAACAGAAGCATCAAACGCTGAAAATATTGCTAAAATCAAAAATGATTTGAGCAAAAGTGATAAAATTAAAGATGTGCAGTTTTTATCTAATAGTGATAAACATGCAAGAATTATTTTAATTGTGAAACTGAAATGAGGTCAATAAATGATTGCTTATATTATTGGATATTTAGTGATGTTTTTCATCAACGTAGTATTCTGTGAATACTATATGGCAAAAGATAATTTTGTTTTAACATATTTGTATTTCAGCTATATGTGTCTTTGTGCGTTAGCATTAATTAGCCTAATCGTATCTATTGATTTTTCAAGAGCAATGTTTATTATTGGATACATTAGTGCATTTGTGAGTTATGCGGGTTATGAAGTGTATAATTTTGTTAAAAAATAAGAGGTATTATGGCAAGACTTGTTAAATGGAAACGCAATAACAAGAAATGAGGTCAATAAATGATTGCTTATATTATTGGATATATGTTGCTATTTTTCATCAACGCAGTATTATGCGGCCAGTCTCTGGTAAAAGATAATTTTCTTTTAACGTATCTATATCTCACATATATGTTTGTTAGTGCTTTAGCATTAATCTGCTTACTTGTATCTATTGATGTTTCAAGAGCAATGTTTATTATTGGATACATTAGTGCATTGGTGAGTTATGCGGGTTATGAAGTATATAATTTTGTTAAAAAATAATTCAGTGAAAATAATTGTCTGAATATTCAGATAATTTAGGGGTAAATACTATGAAACATAAATTTAAAATTGGTGACCGAGTTCGTGTTATCAAAATGGATAAGAACAAATATTATGGTACTGCTAGATACAAAATAGGTGACATCGGGACCATTATCAAATGTGATTCAACTCACACGTATGGAAACGACTATCGCATTGAATTCGACCGACTAAAGCAAGCAGGTGTTCGATATGACTGGTATGCTTTAGAAAAATGGATTCAACCAGTTGAAAATACATTGATGACTGTTGAATAGACGTCTTGTATACACAAGACGTTATGGGGAACGCTTCGCTTATCCCCAAACCCCATATACTTTTTGAAAAATTAAAAATTTGTTTTTAAAAGGAGATTTATTATGAAAAAATATAGCGATTTGTCAGATAACGTTCTTAAAGTTGTTGTGATTGTTGTTCTTGCTGTGGTAGCAATGGGTGCAAATATTGGTATCAAACATTTTGAAGCTAATCGTGCTATTCAAGTTGTTCAAGCTCAAGACTCAGGTGTTGTTCGTGTTCATGACGCTTGGTACAACCATCAATCACCTCGTGTTGTTGCTGAAATTAATAAACAAGGTAAAAAAGTAACAAACATTTCTTCATCAGAACATAAAGGTGAATCTAACGTTTATATTGCATTTTCTAAATAACAGGGAACCGTCTTGTATACACAAGACGATATGGGGAACGCTTCGCTTATCCACAAACCCCATATACTTTTTGAAAAATTAAAAATTTTGTTTTAAAGGGAGTTTTCATTATGAAAGAATATACAGATAAAACTATTGCAGCCGTTGTACTTGTGGTTCTTGCGATTGGTGCTATGGGTATTAATATCGGTATTAAACATTTTGAAGCAAACCGTGCTATTCAAATTGTTAAAACTCAAGACTCTGGTGTTGTACGTGTGCACGATGCTTGGTATAACCATCAATCACCTCGTGTGACTGATGAAATTGTTAAACAAGGTAAAAAAGTAACTAACATTTCTTCATCTGAACATAAAGGTGAATCAAATGTTTATATTGCGTTTTCTAAATAATGAAAGGTGAATAGGATGTCTCAATTTGTTGCTATCATTGAAGATGATAAATTGCCAGTCGAAGCTACAGTATATGGGGATTCTCTTGACGACGCATATCAAAATGCAGTAGACTCTTTTGCTACTGTATTGGATGTGTATGAAGTGTAATGAAAGGAATTGAGTATGACTGAACAAACGGTATTAAATCCATTAACAATGACTGAAGGTGAATTCGTTGATGCGGTTTACCAACGTGTACTAAACCGCTCTGATATTGAAGAACTAAAAGATGATATTGTTGAATTCTACAACTTCTTCTATTCTGTGCAATATTGGGATATTTTGGATTCATTTGATGATAAGCTATTGGTTAATAAAAAACGTACTTGGAATTATAATCAAATTGAACAAACATGCCCCACAGAGCACCTCATTGCTGATACAGAATTTGATTACAATGACTATTCAACTGACGCTGAATATAATGAACGTAGAAGTACAGTACGACAAATTTGGTCTGAAGAACGCCATAACTTACGAGTTGAACTTGGCTTTGAAACCGAAACATATGTTCCAACAGCTGTTTATAACAACGTGGTTCTTGAATATATCAAAGCTCTTGACGAAAAAATCTCAAGACTTGGTGGTATGGTAATTAAATAAGCTTATCAGTCACATTGATAAGTTAGGAACATGAATCGAGGTATCTTATGCACACTTTGGAAAACACAGCTTGGTTACTCACAAAAGAAAATTATCAGAAGATGAATGAGATTTTCCTTAACGAATGGAAGCCACAAGGTCTAAACTTAGGTCTTTTTGCAGACATTAGTGATATGGTTGAAAATACTGGTGGATGTGACATCGTCTATGGTTCGGTCTTGAATCTTTATATTTTTCAAAAAGGTAATCGCTTATTCGTTGCGTCTTACGACCAGTTAAAAAACTCTATTGATAACTTCAATGAGGTCGAATAGAGCCTCTTTTTTTACGGGTTTTTTGTTCAGAATATGTCTTTTTTTACGGGGTTTTTTACTGTATAGTATTAGAGTATAATTGGATTATGTATTTCAGATATATATCGGAGGTTTATATTTCAGATGATATGGGGTTTGAATTCTAATGGTAAATTTCAGATATTAATTTGGGGTATATATTAGGGGTATTTATCGTGGGTGATTATTAATGAGATATGTTCACAGATAATTTTTTGGCGATATCAGATAAGATGAGTGGGTTAGTGCGGATAATTAGTCGTGTACAGGATTATGATGAGTATGAGGCATGATTAAGGGCTTTTGAGGACACCAGGCATAACGGTAAGGGACTAATTGCAGATGTTGTTTGGATGTAGGTTGGATTCAGTTTAGGCTTGAGTCGGGCTTGTTGGGTGAGTGAAAGAGCATAAGGGGATTTATTACATAAATCCTATAAAGTCATTAGTCACGTGGATTCTACAGTATAATAAATTGGGTGTTTTTCGCATAATTTTGAGTATATAACTATATCTAAGACACGAAACTTGCTATAAATTGATAAATTTGATATACTTAATATATATAAATAAAAGGTGCATTTGTCTAGCACCCTAAAACATAGACAAATACTGACAAACGTGGATAACCATCACTTCTTAAAAAGCCTTGACAAATCTCCTTTTTTATGGTATAATATATGTATCATAAACGAAAGGAGAAACTTATGGACTTGACCAGAAACGTTAGATTATATCCTAATAAAACAATGTTAACCATTCTTGATATGCTCTGTGATTATAGACGATATTGTTGGAATCAAGCACTGGATGTTTGGATGTCTTTATATCATCAAAGACAAGAATATTTACCTAGTGATTTACGTCTTAAGATTAAACAAGCTGTAAAAGATAAATCGATATCATTTACAGATGAAGAAAAAGAATTGTTAAGACAATATCCGTCACCAACACATTATACGGTGCGTGATATGCTTGTTAAAAATAAGCAAGATTGGCAATATCAGCTATCATCACGAGTTCTACAATTAGCTGTTGCTGATTTGGCAAAAGCTTGGCAATATTTCTTTAATAATAAAGAAAATAAAGCCTTACGTGCGGGTAAGCCAACTTTCAGGCAGAAAAAGAATCCTAAGCAGGGATTTAAAACTGATATGAGCCGTATTCGAAATGGGAAACTGCTTTTAGAAAAGCCCCGTAAATATAAGGGTGATTGGTGTGCTATACCGTTCAAAGGATATTCTTTACCCGATGGTGATATCAAATATTGTTCAATCACAAAAGTTAACAATAAGTATTATGCATCCTTAGTGATTGATGTGCCTATTGAACCCTTAGTTCAAACAGGTCACAATACAGCTATTGATGCAAATGTGAATCATTTTGATTATACTGAAGGACAATATTCAATTAACCCAAAACGTTTGAATTCATTGTACGAGCAAATAGCGGTTTATCAAAAGCGATTGGCGCGTAAACGTCATGTCAATGGCAAAAAAGCTTTAGACTCAAAAAGTTATACTGTAATGAGAGCCAAATTACAGGCACTTTATGAAAAAGCGACAGCCATTCAAAATGATTTATTGCATAAGTTTACAACACGTTTATATCATGAGTATGACACTATCGTTATTGAAGATTTAGACGTAAAATCTATGCAGATGTCAAAAAAGGCGAAAAACTTGCATCGTTCACTATTTGGTAAATTCCGTTTTCAAATGGAATATAAAGCACAAAAATTTAATAAACAGCTTATCATAGCGGACCGATATTACCCATCAACACAAAGGTGTTCACGCTGTGGGGCTATAAAAACGGGTGATGATAAAATAACGTTAACGGGTAACGCTAAACACGGGACAGCCCATAATGAATACATTTGTTATGAATGTGGGCTTCATTCAGACCGTGATATGAATGCGGTAAATAATTTATTAGCCTTAATCAAATAAGAGTAACAAAATGGAGGCTGGCTCAGCCTCTGAGGAGATATCCTCTAGAAGCGTTAAGAGAATGTCACTGTCATTACCCGGAAACGGATATGGGAATACATTTGTAGACGAACGTGAGAAAAATAGGACAAAAAGGACATATGTCCATATTTGTCTATGTTTTTCAGAGCAGATATCCAGAAGAACCCACGAAAGATGTTTTTATTCTTGCTTATCAAGATAACGATGCAAAAAATACATTAGTAAATAATGCTTACGATAAACTATCATCTGAAACAATGTATTATCTATTAGATACAACTATACGCGATGATGGTTTCCATTCAAAAGATAACCGTATGGCACAAGCAATAGATTTATTAGACAAAGGTTTAGATTACGATATATTAGACCAATCTATCAAATCAAGTTATCATAACCCAAGTAAAAACAATGGTACAATATCCCACTGTACTATAGTGATACAGATGTTTATATACATAAAGACAACTTAAACCAGAGACCTGAAATTGTAGATGTTAATCAGCAAATTACAAATGATGATTTAATTAAAATTGTTGAAAATGGCAAACCTGTTGTTGGTGGATTAAATACGATATATGCCGTTGCAAATTACGATACGCCATTAGGTCGTGAAATTTTAGAGCATGATATTCAAACACTAAATGACTTAAACAAATTCCAACATCATCACAGAAATGAAGATATTTATTTATATCAGGCATCAGATGAAATCAATTGGTTTAGAATTGAACACGGAAATGATGCGAATTTTAAACGTGGTGTAACATATGCCAAGATTGTAGATAATGGTAATCCTATAGATGAATCAGTTTTAGATTTATACGCATTATCACAACTAAAACCATTGGCCGATATATATGAACGCTCAGCATTAAAGCCGTCAGTAAAATCACAATTTGGTAATACCTCAATCGCATCTAGTACTACCGCATCAGAATTATTGTCAAAATATGCAATACCAGTCGACCCATACAAAGGTAAAGATGTTTTTGTTGTTCAATACGGTAAAAATGATAATAAGTTATTTGTGACATCCATAAATTCAAATGAAAATAATTTATCAAAACTTCAAAATAACACAGCAACTTGGACAAATGCTAAAATTTCACAATTAGCAACTAACGGCTTATTTGTATCGGATGAGGCTAAAAGTTTCATTAACCAATCAGGTATAACTCAGCAAGGTAAACTATCATCGGACAAACTACAAGAATTTACAGACTTAACTATTCCACAAGTTAGTAATGCTCAAGATTTCATTGATGGATTATCAGACTTATCAACAAATGATATGACATTATAGCTTTAGGCGCCTTCGGCGCTTTTTATTTTGTGCGGCTGCGCCGCAATGGACGCTCGCTGCGCTCGCGTTAAAAACGTGGGAATATTTAACAAAATTAAATTTAATCACATCTCACATGTGTTATGACAAATTTGTCCCATTTTTGTCACAATAATTGGATACATCAAAGTATTTGTCACATATCTTACATTTTTGGCATTTTTGTTATGACAAATTTTATCCCCTGTTTGTCACATCTTCACAAATTTTGTCCAATTTTTGTCCCCGATTTGTCACATCAGCAGAAATTGTGACAAATTTTATGTATAATTATTCATTTTTATGCATAAAATTGTATATTTATGCATATTTTGACAGTTTGTCCCATTTTTGTCACATTTTTTGTCACATGGGACAAAGTTTGTCACTTTTTTGGCACCTCAGAAACCCAGTAATACCAAGGGTTTTCACGTTTGGTCAAAAATTTGTCACATTTGTCCAAATTTTGTCCCCAGTTTGTCACGTGTTTGTCACGCCTATAAACCGCATAACCACGCGGTTTATACATAAAATATACATAAATGTGACAAATATTTATAAATCGCTAACAAAATTTTAAAAAAATAAATATATTGTTAATTTCGGAAATTTTGTCATTTGGTATAAAACCTGCAAACGTTGATATAACGGGGTTTTGGGCGTGACAAAATGGGGACAAACCCGTGACAAATAGTCTAGAGATGTGACAAAATTTTAGGCACATGCTAGAAACCGCACAACCACGCGGTTTATGAGGGTTTAGATTTTGTCACATTTTTGTCCCCGATGTGACAAATTTTGTCACAATAGTTTGATACATCAAAGTATTTGTCACATTTCTTACAGAAATATAGTGTTTTATTGTAAACAATTTTGATATCCGTTTGTCATCTTACACTTTTGGTATTTTTGTTATGACAAAATTTGTCTCCAGTTTGTCACATCTTACACTTTTTGTCATTTTGTTATGACAACTGTCCCACGATTAGGCTTTCGTAGTTAAAATATCGACACAATGCACAGCATCAAAAAAAGCGCCATTGGCGCTATTAGTTTATTTTGTATTCTTAGATTTTTGGCGTTCTTTTTCTTTACGGGCTTCCGCTTTTGGTTTTTCACGTTGAGCCTTTTGACGTTCTTTTTCTTTACGGGCTTCCGCTTTTTGTTTTTCACGTTCAGCCTTTTGACGTTCTTTTTCTTTACGAGCTTCTGCTTTTTGTTTTTCACGCTCAGCCTTTTGACGTTCTTTTTCTTTACGAGCTTCCGCTTTTTGTTTTTCACGTTCAGCCTTTTGGCGTTCTTTTTCTTTACGAGCTTCCGCTTTTTGTTTTTCACGTTCAGCCTTTTGACGTTCTTTTTCAGATGATGCTTTTGGAGTTTGGTTATCCGTTTTAGTCACCAACGAAGAATTATTTCTAATACTCAACACAGATGAATTATCAATTGGAGCTCCATTAGATGCTGTTGTATTATTTGCAACGTTAGACTCTGATTGGGTCTTTGTCCGTGTATCACTTGCACTATTTTGCTCATGAGTGTCTGTTGGTGCTTTTTCTGTATCAGATACCTGATTAACTACCGTTGTCTTAACATTAGATTTATTTTCAGTAACTTTGTCAGAATTATTTGTAATAGGAGTTGTAATGTTTGTATTATCTGATAGAGATTGCAAATACGTAAAGTTCACTGGTAATTCATCGAAGAAATCATCAGTTTTATGTAATGATGTATTACCATCAGACGTTATAAATATATATTTAGCATGACGCTGCTGAGCTAACGCCATAACTTTATCATAATCTGATGGTTTCGTGTCATAAATAATATGCATCACCTTATCGGTTTTTTTCGTATCCGATTCCCATGTCGAGATATCTTTACGATAAGAATTGATGTAATTATCAGCCGAACTTTCAAACGTACAAAACACATCCGCATAATCATAGGCTGAATCAGGTATTGTTGTACCTGGATTTGCAACAACAAATAAATCAGAATCTAATGACTTAATATAGTTATATACTTCTTTTAATTGTTTACGCCCATTACTCGATAACGCATCTGTTTCATCAAGGAAAAAGCCTTTAACATTTTCTTTACCGTATAATGAAAGATAAGACTTAATGTTCTCTTTAATATCTTTCACATCTCGTTTACTATAGGTCAAATGAACGTATGCTAAATTTTTTAAACCTTTTTTAGTGTTATCTTTAAACAATCGTTCATAATTTGCATCTTTTGTTGTGAATTCACCATTATTTTGATTTAAAATTGTATAAGCAATACCTTTATTGTTGTTTTGAAGCGTATTCCAATACGTAGATGATTGTTCTGGATATGAATAACCAGGAATAATCATTTGCGGTTTATTGGTGTCAGCATATGCTTGTGTAGTGAAGAAGCCCAAGCATAAAGCTCCTAATAATAAATACTTTTTATCCATTCATATATACCAAATTCCAATATTCTAAACTAGGAATATAGAATTCCACATAATCTCCATTTTTATCCCAGCCACGTTTAAAGTCTAATGTTTTTGCTCGACCATCATTAATATCAGGTGACGCAACCCAAACGTTATTAATACGACGATATGGGTCAACATAATACTTAACGTGTAATGGGCCTTTTTTATTTACAATTTTAGATGATTCATCATCTTTATTTCTAATTTGCCAATTAGTATTAGATACATCTGTTAAATTAATCATATTTAACGTTTCAATATCATTATATCCATCATGACCTGATTTCGTAATAGCATAAATAGAATATGCACCGCCATAACGGTCAGCTAATTGCTTACCAGTACTGTCGGTAATTTCCACACGATGGTAATTATTTTGAACACCATCACCACGTAAGATGTTTTGATAGGCTGTTACAAAGTCATATACTTTACGAAGTTTACCAGTATCAGGATTACCAAGTTTATCACTCATTGTAATATCTTTACTATTTTGAGCACTTGGATAATATTCATTAAAGATTTGATAACCACCATCAGCTAATTCCATTGTGGAACCACCATTGGCAAATATTGAAATATCTTTTAATAATATTGCATTATCATTAAAATGTTTAGGTAATGGTGACTTAGATTTATCCCAATCACGATACATATATGCAGGCATGATTAATGATTTATCTGAATTCTGTTTAGTATTGTCAGCAATACGACCTAAATCATAATAGGTATTATGCTTATATTGGTCATTTGCTCGTTTATTACCATCAGCAACATTATCATCGCTATCCCACCAGTTGGACCAAATTTCAGAGTATTGGAAGTCTGCTTTAGATTTATCAAGATTACCTTGACCTTTACCACCGACCGCATTCACACCCATCTTGTAATTACGCATTTGATTATCTTTAAGACGGTTTACCATGTCACCAAAACCACCATTAAATCAAATTTTGCATTTGGTTTGTTTTGATTATTGCGGTCTTCCCAGCTAGTTACTGAGAAGTTACCAATTGAATCACCTTGCCAACCATCAAAGTCTAGATAGTTTAAAGCACCCCACATTTTATCACCAATATAATTTGTCCAACCAATAGACCATGGATTATAATAATACTGGATTTTATGTGAGCTATCACTACGACCAGCTTCAAAACCACCTAACATATTGTGTGTTAATTGTTCACCAGGTGTATCTTTGGTTTTAGCAGCATCACCAGTAGTTCGGTCTTGTGTCGAATAAATACCCCATTTGGATTCAATACCTTTTGTACCGTCTTTACGAGTGATAGTTTTAAAGGCATCACCGTCAAGTTTGGCATCAGCATCCTCAGTTGTACCAGTAGTTGCATTAACCATATTATACAACAAGGCATCTTGATTATTCTTATGGTTCGCGTTTATACCCTTTTTAATTGTTGACAATGAAATATCATTACCAAGCCAATCTTTGTAGTTTTCACTTGGAAACGGGTTTTGTGGGCGATAATACGCGTCATAATACATATTAGCATTGATATGGAACTTGTTAAGTATATCCGCATTTTTCTCAATATCAGTATCTTTACCAAAATGTGATAATGCAGCATATCTTGGAAATTTTGTCCAGTCAGACGATACATCAACACCTGTTGAATTTTGGTCTACAACATTACCATTGGCATCTTTAACAACAATTGTCAACAAATACCCGCGATAATTATCTTCGAGCGTTTTAAATCCAACGGGTTGTACCCAATCTTTACCATTTCTGGTATCCCAAATACCATGACCAACAGTATAACGATAACCGTCTTTACCATCAGCAAATGGATTTTCCAGAACCATTTCCCATGACCCATTTTGGATAGTACCTTTTCCCTTAAATGTAATTGAACCTTCCCAAACGTCGCCCGGATTTGTCCGAGCTGTTTTGGAATCAATTTGAGTTGCAATATCATCCGCATGTACAATATTAGCGGAACCAGTAAACAACATTGTTGATAGCATTGTTGCACTGCCTAATATTTTAGCGGAATTTAATAATTTTTTTAACAAAATTAATCCCCTTTATTGTTGAACTTAATATAGTTCTAATAATATTATATCATAGATTAAAGAAAATGTCAATTGTTATAACATGGATAAACTAGATATATAAGATATCATTGTCAGAAATATAACGAGATGTGATTGCGTCAAAGCTCCCCACGTTTTTAAACGCGAGCGAGTGCGGCGTAGCCGCACGGCGAACGAAGTGAGCGCGAGCACCCATTGCGGCGCAGCCGCACAAATAAAAAGCGCCGAAGGCGCCTAAAAACTATAATTCTAAATCAGTAGTAAGGTCTTTAAAATCATCATCTGTCAATGCCGTTTGTATGCTGGCTTCCGATTCTAAGTCAGCCATTACATCTTCAGTTCGTGAACAATATGATTGATTGTGTCTATCAACTACTATTTGTCCAACTTTATCTTTACCAACAATATCAACAAGTTCATTAAAACGCTTGAAATCATCATTATTCAGGTTCAGTGCATAACTATGACTTCGTGTTTTATCAATCAAATCATTATTATTATAATCATCTAATAATTTGGATGAAATTTCTGTTTCTGATTGTGGGAATAATTCTTTCAACGTATCTGCACGTAAATAATTGATAGAATCTTTTGGAGCAATAGTCACTTCATATGTTAGTTTAGATTTATATGTTTTAGAATTTCGTGATAATGCTTTCAATTGCTCTGCAGATAAATCAATTTTTTGTTGTGTTTTTGATGTGTCTAATGAATCTACAACAGCTAACGCAGCTTGTTTTGTTGGAACACCATTTTCAACTAATGGAATTACTTTTGCATTTTGCCATGATTGAGTCATAATACGAACTTTTTGAAGATTTTGTGCATCATGTTCCATATTATAAACAAACACCTTATCATTATTACGACCATATTGTACAGCATAAATATCTTTATTCTCATGTGTAGCTGTTTGCTTAATATTATTTTCAATTAGAACTTTATTTGCATATCCCAATGCTGTATTGAACTCATCAGGCATCCATTCAGCTGAATGTGGAGACGTTGATGTTTCATATAATGTCATAGCACGTTTATCAAGCAATTGACCATCACTCACAACTTTAACAGAATTTTGTGGTGATTCTGAGCCTGTGTTCAACATATCAATTGATATTTTATTGTCATTATATGAGACATATATATCTTTACCTTCATACCATGATTCAATATTTTGCCAATCAGATTCTCGAGATAAGTTTTCCATGCGTGATGGACTTATACCATAATCTTTATCGGCACAAAGCGTGTAAGCTTTTGATAATAATTCGTCTGTTGACAAATTATCTTGTCTACCATCATTTTCATAATTTTGTGAAACGATATTCGCAATAGTTTGTGGTGTTAACATATTAACCATATCTTTATATTTTTTAAGTTCGGAATCATCAATTTGTTTTATAAAGGATTCAGATGTCACATCACCATATTCATCATATTTCACATCATACTTACTGAAATAGGAACTGTTACGCACTACGGTAAAAGAAACATCAAAAATATCCGCAAACTCTTCTGGTTCATAGTCTGTATATGTATCAACCGTTGTTCTGTTAGACCGTAAAAAGTCATCTAGGTCTCTGTCAATTTTAATATAATTAGCCATATTTGTCAGCCTTTCAATATAATTATATCAGATATTCATAATGTTGACAAGTATAGTGTCGTACATTAATCACGCGCCTTCGGCGCTTGTGCGGCTGCGCCGCAATCAGGAACGCTGCGCTCACAAGGGGTGCTCGCGCTCGCTTCGCTCGCCTCGCATTTAAAACGTGGGGATGTGTTGACAACGCTAATTCAGAATTTGTATAAGATTGTAAGTGCGCTAGCTACCATGCTAATAAAGGTTGACAAATACAGCAAAGTGTGTTATAATATAAGTATGAGAAACAGATGAATATATACAATTAGCAAATACAACCATGTATTTCCCTAAAGTACAGGTGACAATAGAAGAACTTACTAATGCTTATAAATATGGACATGTTCAGCCTAATTTCTTAAGACAAGTTGTTAGTGATACTGATATGGTTAATACGGTTATCACAACCAATAAAAAAACGAGACCTAATAGTCGTGACGGATATACATACTTAGTAGACAAATGGACGAACTATAATAGTTATGACGATGTGGTGAAATTTTCAAATGGTCAAATAGATACCATCGATTTAGTGTTTAAATATAGTATACCGTATAAAAAACTACGTCAATTTTTTAAAGATTTATTACCAGATGTTGATGTAGATAACTTATGGAAGAAACATAAAAAGTATGCCCAGAAGCAAACATCAAAAATAGTATACGGTGTTGACCATGTATCAATGTTGCAAGATGTACAAGATAAACGTACTCAAACAACTCAAGAACGTTATGGTGTTGATAACGCTATGCAATCACAAGCATTGAAAGATAAATATAAACAGACAATGCTGGACAAATATGGCGTTGAACATAATTTTCAAATGATTGATGCTGTTGATAATTGGAAACATACGTTTTACAATACGTTGATTTTAGATAAACGTTGGGCAACTATACTCGGTGATTGGGATTTCTTTACTCAAAATTATAATATTAAACGTAGAGATTTTGTTGTCAGTTTAAATACAGAATCTATTGATACGTTATTAACTGATTGGGCTAGGGTATACGGTGCTGTAAAATATCCAGACAATACGTTATTTAAATTACCATTTCAATTTAGTTCATCATGGCTGAAATATTATCATGATAAGCAATTATGTGATGTTAATGAGAAATATTTAACTGTTAACATTTCACAATACGAAAAATTATTAATAGATTTATTTGACAGCCATAATATTGAATATCAGCGTAATGTTCGAACGATTTTAAAAGGACTTGAATTGGATTTCTATTTCCCTGAATTAAGTTTGGCAATTGAAGTTAATCCCAATAAAACACATAATAGTAATTTATTTGCTATCGAATCAGACCGAGTTATGTTTGATAGTGTCAAAGAAAAGACTTATCATTATTATCATTATAAATTATGCACAGACAAAGGTATTACATTAATACAGTTATATAGTTTTGATTTGGAACCTGTCGCATTTCATACAAACAGCACCCAGATTGTTACAGCAAATCTTAGGTTATGATGAGCGTATTTATGCTCGAAAAGTATCATTGTCAAAAGTGGGAGATATTAAAGAAGCTCGAGCATTTCTAAATCAATATCACACACAAGGTGCTGGGCGAGCACAGGACTATTATGAATTCAGATATAATGGAGATTTAGTTGCTGTAGCATCATTTACGAGAACACGAAATAATGATGTCGAATTAAAACGCCTATGTTTTAAGCCTGGAATTCAAATCATTGGTGGACTTTCAAAACTAATCAAAACCTATTTCAGAGACACCGGAGTAGAGTCGATTATTAGTTATTCAGACAATAATTATGGTAATGGTAATGGATATGCAACAGCCGGAGCACAATTTATACGTGAGACTGGACCATCACTTGTGTTTATTTCACCAACAAATAGCAGTGATAGGTACAGTTGGCAAGTGGCTACGCCATGGAGTATGAAATCGGGAATCATTTCTAAAGATGTTAATTGGGAAAATCAAACGGATAACCCTCAGGAATATGTCGAGAAATATTTATCTCACAAATTAGATGATAAAGTCGGATATGATGCTATCTATACCGCTGGTTCAAAATTATGGAAATTCGTAAATAAGGGCTGAGGTCCTTATTTTTATATTATCGTGGTACAGATGTAGGGTTGGTATTGTATAAATATGGGTGTGTTATTTTGTAGACTAATTACAGCTACTGATTGGGGTATATATATGGGGTATCAATTTTAGGGTGATATTTTTAAGTGAATAAGGCACCGATTAATTTTATAGGAATACATGGTGTAATGATTATTAGAACTATGGGGGTGTGATTATCAGATGGTTGGATAATATCATAGTAAGCGGTGTGGCGATATGATGTATATGTTCATCCTACCAGACGTTGGTATTGTCAGTGATGATTATTAGCTTAGTAGCTTACATGTGTGGTAGCGAAAATGACAAATATAGGTGTTTAGTAGATGATTATTGTGGGGACAAAAATGGCAAATGTGGGTGTTGTGTGGGAGTTGGAAGAGCATAAGGGGATTTATTACATAAATCGTTGAAATCCTTCACAATATATGTATTTACTGATGGTACTAAAAGGTATGTCTGACACAAGATTTGTAATAATTATACATCTATGATATAATTATATAAAGGGGAAATTATGACTGAAAATATAAGAATCCAGCATGTCAAAAAGTATTAGACGAAATCTATTCAGAATACGAATTGAATCCTGGCTTCAAAAAATTTGACGACGGTTCATTTAATATTCGTAAAAATGATATTGATATTAATTGAACCATAACTACACAACAAGAACTATAATCAATACTTGACAAAATCCAATAAATATGGTATAATATAAGTAGATAATGTTTGGCACTACATTATAAAATTACATTTGTGGATTCTAGCAATTCACAAACATGGAGGAAAAAATGGTTTTTGAAAACCTAACATGTCATATCTCCATGAGAGGTGAATATGGCAAATAAACGTAAAGCACGTCAAAACCAACGCGATTTTTATAAGAAAACTCAGCAAAATGCAAATGCCCCACGTAATGATGTTAATCAACCAGTTAAGAAAAAGGCTCAAAATGGCCCACAACCAACATGGTATTATTTAGCACCAACATGGGGAGTATCAGTAGGTGGATATTTTGCATTAATCATTTTAATCCAATTCTTTGCTGTAGCTATGCATAATTTAGGTTTGCATGGAGCAAAAGACGGATTTTTTACTAATGTAGGTGATTTATGGAAAATATATCTGTTACTTCTATTTGCAATTCCAATTGCATATGCTATTGCTTATAAGAAATTTCATGCGATTTGGTTTAATAACAATGCAATGTATTTAACTGAAGATATTCAGGAATATACAAATGACTCATATGTTCGAACAATCGACCATTTGACTCAAGAATTAGATGTAGCACCAGACGTTGGTTTGGGGTTTGATGGACATGTATCGACATTAATGGGGCACATGATGGTTAGTAACAAAGGTATCAAAAAAATTGATGTACCTGTATACGACCCAAATGTTGATGGTTTTGTTAAACGGGATGAAAACGGCGATATCGTGACTAAGAAAATGCCGATGTTTAATGAATCATTAGCCGATACATTATTCCAAATGTCAGGCGTACCTCAGGAATATCGTATTTCATATGATGCAACAGATTACGATTTCAACCGTAAGCTAACCCGTAAAGAAGGTGGCGATGGTAAAAAACGTGCTGGGTCATATGGCCGTAAAGAATATGATAAACTTTCAGATTATATAAATGGTGAATTCTATACGCTGGATACAGAAACTGAAAGACCTGCCGGTGTTTACTTCTACGATAGTCGACCAGTAAATACGATATTAATCGCTATCACTCGTGGTGGTAAAGGTCAAACTTATATTGAACCAGCATTTGATGTTTGGACACGTGAGAAGAAAAAATGGAACATCTTTACGACCGACCCGAAAGGGGAATTGCTCGCTAAGTTCTATTATTCAGCTACGGTACGTGGTATGGACGTTGTCCAATTCAACTTGATGAATCCAAATCTTACTAACGTATTTAACCCGTTAGCAAATGCGATTCAAGAGTTCCGTCGAGATAACATCAATAAGGGTACAGCATTGATTGACTCAATCGTGGACACATTATTCCCAGAAAATGGTGAAATTTGGAATCCAGCCGCTGGTAATATGTTCCGTCGAGCTGTATATCTATTATTCGATTACTTTATCGAACAAGAGAAATATATTCGTTATGTTGGTTATCGCGACCACGTACCCCAAGAAGTTATAGACCAAGAAATTGATACGTTATATTCTAAAGTAACAATGTATAACGTTTATGACTTAATCGGGGACCTAGCTGCGAAAGTATCAAAAGATGTGGATTTCATCAATATTGACGAAAATGCACCAAAAGTTGCAGAAAAAGACTTATTAACACTTGTTTTCGATGCGATGGCAATGCTTCCAACAAATTCATTGCGTTCATTAGCAATTACAGCAAATAACGCTATTAAGCAAATTGCTGGAGCTCAACAAACAATCGCAGGTATCTATGCTACATTATTAACAGGTCTATCAGCATATGCCGACCCGACAACAATCGCTTTGATGTCAGGTTCATTATCAGAATCATTTGACGTTACCGGATTAGGATTCCCAAGACGTTTTGGTATTCAATTTGATGAAGCATATGTTAAAAATTTAGAATTACTGGTGAATTAGGTAAATGGACTGTTTATCGTGATAAAGATTTCACAGACCAATACGAAGGTGACGCATATACCCATGAAGAACGTATCGCATCATCTAACTGGATTTGGGGACATTTTGCAGGAATCTTTGACCAAGAAGAGACCTATGTTAAATTGACAATTGAATCAAATGGTACAATTGCAAAAGAATTCTTCTTTAAATTCGTAAAAGGTTATAAGACATTTGATAATATTACATATGTTATTAACCCAATTACGAAAGATAAGATTATTTCAGGTGGTGTATTAATTGAATTAGACCCAGAAACTAAAGAACCTAAAGTAAGCGAATTCCGTTCACAACAAATTAATTATGTGACACAATCATATCAATCAATGAATACACCAATTATCACATCTAACCAAGTATTCTACAGTGAACGACCTAAATTTATTTTCGCAATTACACCACCACATTTGCAACAATATCAAAAGCATATTTTGATTATTATCAAGCAAATTATTGATGAAATTTATGCAAATTCCTACGTTACTAAATCAACTCGTAAACCTATTATTGGTACACGTCTAATGCTTGAAGAATTTGGTAATATCCGTTCGGGTGAAAATGGTATCCCAAATATTGATACAATTACATCTATCGCATTGGGTCAAGATGTACAAATCACATTTGTACTTCAAAGTTTCCAACAACTACGTTCAGTATATGGTGAAGATATTGAAAAGATTATTCGTGCAAACTCATCAAACACAATTTTCTTGAAGTCTAATGACGAAGAATTAGTTAATGAATTAGTACGTCTATCTGGTACAAAACACGAATTCCGTGTTAAATCTAAATCAGTATCTCGTAAAATGGGTGACGTAGTGACTATTTCAGAACCAATCATTAACTATTCTGGTGAACATGTGGAAACAACAGCCTTGACCGCTAATGACCTCTTATTCTTAGCGGGACCATCACCGGGTAACTCAATTACATTCTCATCTGGTGAAATGCCAATTGTGAACAAATTAGAAACAATTACACCAATGGCTGCTGGACTACATAAACACTTACCACAGCCGGTAACCGGTCAATATTCAGACTCAACAATGCCAAGTACAAGTAGTAATGATGGATTTAACTTCTTAGATAACGTTATTGACGGTGAAGGACTTGTTAATGCTCGTGTGCAACAAGCTAAAATCGCAAAAGAAGTTAAAGCTACAATTCTCGAAATTGCAGAGAAAAATAACATAACTATCAATGAGCGTGATGGTGAGTTGGCGAATATTATGATGAATATTGTGTATGAAAAATATGATTCAGATAGTGGTCAAACCCGTCAAACATTAGCTGAACCAGTTAAATATCACGAAGTCGCTAAACGTATGTGGGATAATGTATTAATTATCAAAGATGCAAACGCTGCAAAAGATGCAAAATTATCTGCAGCTAATAGCTTACGTGAAGATTTAGTACGATTAGCTATGGATAAAGATTTAGCTGATTTAACATCTTTATATAAAGATAAGCCATCATCTGATATTCCAATCGGATATGACCCTATTTCTGTATCATCATTCATCGCTAAATTTAAAGCTAAATATCCAGCACCTGAACGTATTAAGGTGGAAATGTTGATGTGTTCGATAACGCCAAGAAAATAGCAAATTATCAAGAATATGACGATGGTAATTCATTACCATTTGACCCTTATAATATTCATTATACAGACGCCTTAGAAGAAGTTATCTTAGGACTTATCGATGGTGAATATGATGATATTACGGGTGTTGATGTCGATGTAATTGATGATAAAGGTATTGAAAGCTACAAGATATCCGTTGGTGGAACACCAATAGCATTCTTTAGAGCAGTTGGTGATGAATATGATGTACAATATATGGTTAAACCACCAGTATTAGCTAAATTAGTAGCAGAAAATACTATGTTATTAAATTATATTCAATCACTATTGAATGATAATTATTAAAAAAAGAGCTGTAAAGCTCTTTTTATTGTTCTAATGGCTCATCAACTAAATCTTTGAAATCATCAAATGTTAAGCTAGCATCGGCCGTCAATTCTGTATCAGCTAATGATTATCAAGTTCTCGTTTGTATAAGTATTCCGTCATAATTGCACACCATTTTCTATTTTAATATTGTCAGCTAGTGCATCAATATCTATAAAATCAGCTTCAGATACGCTTGTTGGTATATTTTCAAACTCACGTTCAGAAATCAACTCTTTAGCAATATTCTTACCAACACGAGTCATAAGTTGTTTACGATGAATCCAATCTTCACCATTAATCTCACGGAAAACAGCATCTTTTAAATTTGAATCAATATCCAATTTTGCAATATCTTGTCGTGAGTAGTTTTTATATTTATTATGAGCTTTGTAGACATCATCCACGAAGCCTTTTAATTTTGATTCAAATTTGTCAATTTCAACAAATGCTTGTGGACCTTTATGCTGATTTTTAAAGGCAATAAGGTCATCAAGTTCATCATTAATAAACATGTCAACATAATCACGCACTTTTTTACTTGTTAGTGGGTCACCAAACAACTTATCACCAATTACATTTTTTTGTTCAAACCAATAATCAGTTTTGAACTTGATTAAGTTGCCATAATCATTACGAGCAACAAACCCTTCACTTGTTTGATTTGTTTTTTGATATTCAAACAACTCATCAGCCGTCATTTGTTTTGCATCAACTAGGTCTAAATCAAATTTATTAGCAATATCTTTTAAATCATCATATGATTTGATTGGCGCATTAAAATCACGTTCTCTTGCCCCAATTAATGTCCAATGTTCATCATCATACGGGATAACAATCAAGTTCTCAGGAGATGTATATTCAAACATTAATGATAAATTATTGTCAATCATATATTGTTTTAATTCAGCACTTTTATCCAAATTATTAAAATATTGCTCACTTATCTTCGAATAATCAGTATTCGTAGATGAACTTGTTGCGGCAACAAACTCACCATTATGTACACCTAACGCAATGAATGTGCCATCGAGTTTTTCGTATACATCTAACACATCTGATTGGATATGAGCACGCTGTTCAATAAAGTCAGTATCATATGTTTGAATAAATGTATCATCATCTAACCATTTACCATATGAATCAATTTGTTTGTAGTTAAAGAATTTTTCAAACCCAATAGTAATAATATTACTATCATTATCAAGAGTTAAACCACGAGCATTGCGTAAATTTTTGTCAGTGAAATCAACACCACCATGTAGATATTTAATTGTATGTAGATTTTTATCCCAATTAGATGATACCGTGACAGTTTCACCAGCATGCTTAACATAATCAGCTAACAATGAGTCTCTATCAATTTGTAGCAGAGTAGAATATTTATCGAAAATGTCAGATTTAAACACTCTTGATTGTGAATCAATTTTTGCAAATTCTGTTGCTAAAGTAAGCACATTATCATTAATATGATAGTTATTAATCACTTTTTGAGAGAACCCATTATGTGCTTGCATATGATATTGAATAGCTTCAGCGATATCTAAGGTATGCTGTGTTAAATTATCTTTATTACGAATTAAATAATACACGGCACCCACATTTTCATGTTTTGTATAATTATCATGTTCGCCATAAATAGACGCGATATATCGTGATGCAATATTATTTGTGGATTTAGGTTGCCGACAAATAGCTTTACCTAAATCATGATGTGTGGCAATCTCCACCAAATCATCTTTATATTCACTTTGCGAAGCCTTAGCCCCATCAATCGTCATTTGAATGTGCTCACGAAGTGATTCATCATGATATGGCGAATTATGAGGTTCATTAATACGGTGATTGATTTCAGCTCTGTATTCCGAAATATCAGGAGCATTAATAGTAAAGGAATCACAATCTAACCCAATACGTGGAATTTGTAGACTACGATACATTTCTAATATTTTAGACTCAGGCACAAATTCTCGACCTTGCCGTTGACTATTTTGTTCAATAATTTGGTCATACGGTTTATGTAGTACATCAATAACCACTTCATATTGACCTTTTGTATCCCAACTTTTTATATGATTATAGATATTCATACGACGTTTACGTCCCAAATTGGTTGCATCATAATAAATATCAGCATCAGAATTTGATTTAATCGCCATTTTCAAGCGACTAAACATTTCTTCAAAAACATCACCCTTATTACCTAATGGTGCTAATTCACCATGTAATTCTGTTTGAATCACATCACTAGAAATAATAATATCATTAATATTTTTATTATCATTAATAAATGTTGATTTACCTACACCAGCAGGGCCACTAAGAATATGTATTTTTCTCATATTAATTACCTTTCAATTGCGTATATCTATATTATAACATAAAACTATCAAAAAAGCAAGTTATAAAGCATATGACTTGACAAATTACATGAAATATGATATAATAGATATATAGTAAGATGAAAGGTTAATTGCTCACATTTGAGCATTATTCAATCGATGAGTTATAAAGTTTATAAAGATAGTCATCTATTAGGTGAATATGAAAGTAAAGCGGAAGCCCGCATGATTATGGAAGAATCAGCAAAAGACCATGTGCGACGCCATATGTATGCTGATAGGTACTTGGTCGATGTCATTGTACATGATGATAAGATTGAGTTCAAGCCTGTGGGTGAAATTATTCGTGAAATATTTGAAAAACAAAACCAACAAGAAATGATTAAGTTTTATTTCCCAGAATTACGTATTGAACATGTCTGGTTACCCTATGTAGTAAAAACATTTGCTTTTGATACTACTGAACAACTTAATATGTTTTTAACATATGAAAAAGTAGATTCAAATGCTATTGTTAGCATTGATAATAAAACTTTATATTATAGAGTAGAGGATTTTAGTCAAGACCGATAAATGTCATTATGACATTTTTATTTTGAGGATTTATAATGGATAATAAAAAACAGAAAAGAAATTGGACAATACCAGCAATTTCAATTGCTATGATAATTATTGGGGTTCTATTTATGTGTAATAAACCAATACGAAATAAAGTTATAGCACATAAGGTAAATCAACATCAAATCACAAAAGTTCCAAAGAAACCTTACAACAGAATCAAGACGCACCCGCAACATTTGATGCCCGTGATGTTGAGCCTATTTCAACAGATAACATCATAGCAAGTCAAATATCTCAGCCAAGTAAACAATCATTTTTGACAGTAGCCGGCATAGCAATTCCAGACTTACGTATGAATTTACCAATTTATAAAGGTATGGATTCAACATCACTAATGTATGGAGCCGGTACAATGAAAGAAAATCAAGTACTTGGGCAAGGAAATTATGCTCTTGCTAGCCACCATGTTTTTGGTTCTAATGGGGCAGGTCTTTTATTCAGTCCATTAGTTAATGCTCAAGCTGGTATGAAAGTATATGTCACAGACACAGATAAAATTTATATATATGAAATTACTAAAAAATTTGAAGTAGAACCAACACAAGGTGATGTGATTGATGATACAGATGACCCAACATTGACATTAGTTACATGTACCGATTTCCATGCTCAAAAACGTACAATTGTACAAGCTAAATTAGTTGATGAAGAACCATATGTGACATCCAGCTTTAAAGGAGTATTTAGTTATAATTATTCTATTCCATGGTGGTAATAAAAAAAGAGCTTGTTAGCTCTTTTTTATTATTGTTCCAAACCGTCAGGCTCAAGACCTTCAAAGTCAGCCGCTGTTAATCCAGCATCTTCCGCAACGGGTTCGGCTTTCACAACATCTTCAGAATTTTGAACATCTAAAAGTTCAATGTTGTATTTGCCATCTTGCGACCAGCTTTTAACCAACTTATCAGCAGCTTCTTGAGCTGATTCTAAGTCAACAACAGACTTGTTATTAAGTTCAAAAGTGCTTTCTTTACCTTTACTATTACGATATGTCATAGTAAATTTAGGAGCTTCTGGGGCTGGTTCAGGACGTGTTACTTCATTTTCAAACACAACTTCTGCGCCATTTGGTTCGACAAGCTTACCATCAGCGATTTGTAAATCACCAACCGGTGATAATTGAACGTCAACTAATTGAACATTACCTTTACCTTGTGACCATTTTTCGACAAGATTTTCAGCAAATTCTTTTGCTGAATCAGCATCTTTGACAGAATTAGATTTCAATGCGAATTCTTTTTCTTCACCTTTGCTATTCAAATATGTCATCTTATATTGTGGTGTCACATCTCCAAGCACTTTATCAGCATTTTTAGCTAAAGAATTAAGAGCTGTTTGCGTCTTAAATCCGCGATTAAGTAATTCTACTTTATCTTCTTTAACTTGGAAGTTAACAGGTTCAACTTCAGACACAGAACCATCACGATAAATATTCGCAACTTTTTGACCACGAGCAACACCGTCTTCAATTGATTCAATATGCATCAATGCTTTGTTATAACCATCTGGTGCTACAGCAAAACGGTTTGTATCACCTTTCATAGCAACACGTGACTCTACAAATTGTTCAGCCGGAATACGATTTTCATATTCATGACCATCACCTTTAGCAAAGTCTGGATTTTCTTCAATAACACGTGCTACATAATTTGGAAACTACGTACAGCCTCATGGTCAGTAGTAGCTTCAGCAATATTAGAAACAATAGGGTCAACATCCATATCGATGACAATTGCATCACCATCAATACGAGCACCTGATACTTCATTTTCACTTAATTCTTTATAATCCAATGTGACATTACCAGCTGGGTCAACAGTTGCTAATGTTGTCGCCATTGAATCAGCTAACGCATCACCATCATCTAAACGAATCAAGCGTGTTTTGTTGTCCATTGTTCCAATTAATCCGTAAGGCATTTTTAATTCTCCAATATTAAATTTTTATTTATTTTATAATGCAAATGGAGCTTCTGATGTTTGTTCAGTTTCTTGTAAACTTGCAAAATCAGCAGCAGTTAAACCGAAGTCATTATTTTCTTCAGCCTGTGATTTAGTTTCCGATTTACCTAAATCTTTTAATTCTTTCACATCATTATGTGTGAATGTGATATTTGGTTGTTCTGATTGTAAGAACACTTCCCCATTAGGGTCAGCCATAATAGGTTCATTAGTTGGCACGTGTTTTGCTAAAGCACCATGCTTATCAGGAGTATCATCTTTAAAAGCTAGATTCACATATGTATCTTTGATATGGTTTTCAAGTTCATCAGACTGATTTCTAAGATACTCTGTGAATGAAAATGGCTCATCAACTTGAGATTTCACATCTGAATCCGGTTCTTTAACAAATGCTGGTGTATCAAGTTTAGGTGTTGCATCAATTCTTGCAGGTTCATCAATATCACCATCATACACTTGGTTATTATGAAGAAGTACATTATTCTTATTCTCATTCAAGAATGAATATTCGCCTTCAACATTAGACATCACAGCATCAGCCCACTCGATTTTGTTTTTCGCATCAATGTATGTATCAATGTCATTTGTTGTTTGCTTCAAATCTTGAGTGGCTAAGTGTGTTTCCATAGTTGGTTCACGTAACGCATTAAAGAATACAATGGCACCAACTTTAGGGTCGAATCCATAACGAGTTCGATAGGCTTGAGCATTACCAATTACATCCGTTGGTTCTTTTTTATTATCTAACACATCTTTGACGATTTCTTTGTTTTGGTCATCAAGAGACATATACCATTCAGCAAATCGATTCAACGCTTCTTCTTTATCACCATTTTTCAAAGCTTTAATACTTCGATTAATAGCTTTACCAGCTTGTTTACCGGCTAAAGAATCAACATCTTTATCTGATACCAGGCTATTAGATACAGTAGCTTCTGACACAGTTACACGAGCGCCTTTCGCTACCGTAGATTCAGGTACGGTTACATGAGCACCTTTATCAGCTACATCATGTAATTTTGTAGAATCTTTAGAAATGCTATTAGGTTCACCTTCAAGATGTAAATGACCTTGTGGTGGTTGAGCTTCAGGATTAGTCATTTCACCAAATGACACAGCTTTTCCATCAGATGTTAACGCAATTTTGTTTTGAATTTTATTAGGTTCTGATTGTGTCACTTTGCTGTATATCTAGGTTCTGATGGTTTAGACGAGTCATCAGATATATTACCACGGTCATTAAATGCTACATTATCATTTAGATTACGAGCATCAGCAATATTAGCTGTGGCATTTTTTGCACGTCTTGAAAATTCTGCGTCAGGAGCTACATCTGGTAAATCATTTTGAATATCATTTGTAAAATCATTGGATTCATCAGATACAACATCTGGATTTAGTTTATCAGCAAAACGGTTTAGGCGCTCTGCCATCGAGCGACGGCCATTTTCAACAGTATCTGAAGCTTTTTCTTTAATCGCAGCACTTGCCGCAACACCTTTATCATATACCATTGCTCCAGCACCAACAGCCATTGTTGCTCCATTGACTACAGCTTGTTTAGCTTCATTATATTTATCTAACACCGTTTCTTTAGAGTTATGATAACGTTCGACCATAGCTTCTTTCATAGCTGAATATCGGTCAGATACTTTGTTAAAGAAGTTATTCATACGTTCTTTATACATATCACGTTTCAATGCAATATTATCTCTAACTGATTGTAAACGTTCAGTAACAGCATCTTTTGTTCGACCAGATACTTCCATAAATTTGTCTGATAATTCTTGAGCTTTATCTTTACTCTTATCATACAAATCAGATGCTTTTTGTCTTGTGTCATCATAAATCACGTAACTTGTTACAGCAACGGTTTCTGCAACGTTACGAGCATTATCAGCAGTTTGTCTACCAACATCTCTAACAGTATCACCCAAAGTTGGACCATATTGTTCACGATATTTTTGGCGGTCAGCTTCTTTTTTAGCTCGACGACCAGCCGTATAGGCTCTTAAACTACTCATAATACCACGACTTTTTTGTCTAGTACTAGCCATAGAATCCACCTTTCATGCTTCTATTATAACATAAAAACGATACTTTGTCAAGTACCGTGTCACACATCGAATAATTTATTCATATTTGTATTAAATGTATCAGTAATACGTATCAACTTTTGCAAGGATGAATCATTTTGAACTATTTTATTTAAAATACCAATTGGCACCATAAATTTAAGTAATGATTCACCCATAGGCTCAAATACACAAAAACATTTATTATGATAATAAACTCGATAGTTAATGTATCATCAAACACAATCATAGACATGTTAGGCGTTACAATACGTTTTTTCATCAACCCATTTAACACATCAACAAACACATCAGACCAATGTTTACGATACAATGTAAAATAATTAGGTACATATTTATCATGCATTTTATTTACAAATGTTACAACGGCTATATCGGTAAACGAGAGTAACGAAATATCATCAATAGCTGGATGTTTCTTATATTCTAATATTAAATCTGAATAATCAGCAATCATATCAACAACATCTACTAGCTCAAGTAACAACATATCTAATCGTGAAGCCGCTTCAATACGTTCTGGCAACGATAAAGCATCACAAGCCATCATATCGCTGAAGGTTACTAATTTCTTTGAAATTTCAATTGGTTCATATTCCATAATATTATTATATCAAAAAACCACTTATTTGTCAAGTGGTTTTTAACTCTTACGATGCCGCAACATCACTAACATAATACGTAGTTACATGATTGACCATATTAAATTCAGCATCAGATGTTACATAAGCAAATGGCTTCTTATCATACAATAGAATTGTTGAATAAGTTCCATCATCTAATTTATAAGTTTCCATTGTTAACTTATCTTTATCTTTAACTTTAATGGTATCATTAATTGTTGGCAATTTACTCTTCAATTCAGTTTCAATCTTCTCAGATGTTTCATCTTTCACAACATCTACAGAATGTTCTGGTTTAGTTAATGAATAATCAATATACGATTTTGATGCATCATTAGGATAATATGTAACCATACCTAATAAATATCCACCACCAACATTTGAAATGTCAACTTTATGTTCAGTTTTTGACGTAGAGGCTTCTTTATCTAGTTTTTCCTTTAAAGCATCCTCATAGCTAAGACTTTTAGATGATGATGACGCAGAAGATGATGATTTATTAGTAGAAATACTTGTTGATGGTTTGTTGTTATTTGTAGATGAATTAGAAGTGCGAGATGCCACAAAAGCTCCTAAAATTGCCACAGCAATTAGACCTACAACACCTGAAATAATAACAGGTTTACGTTTATACCATTTAACTGTATCTGATAACTTAGAATCGTCGATATTATTAGGGTCCTCGGGGATAACAATAGCTGGTGCATTATATTGAGTATCACTTAATGCATTAGTCACATTAAGCGGTGCAATTGGTTGTGTTGTTTGTTCAACTACCGGCTCAATTGGTTGTGTTGTTTGCTCGACCACAGGCTCAATTGGTTGTGTTGTTTGTTCGACCACAGGCTCAATTGGTTGTGTTGTTTGTTCAACCACAGGTTCAATTGGTTGTGTTGTTTGTTCAACTACCGGCTCAATTGGCTGTGTTGTTTGTTCAACCACAGGCTCAATTGGTTGTGTTGTTTGTTCAACTACCGGCTCAATTGGCTGTGTTGTTTGTTCAACTACGGGAGCAATAGCCACGCCCCCGGGTTCTGTGTTCTCAATTGGAACAGTATTTTTATTTGCTAATCGAGCCTTCAATTTTTCAACAGCAGTCAATGGTTTAGCCAGTTCGGCAACTTCACTATTTAATTCTTCAGAAACACGTTCGCTAGTTGCAAGCTCTTCAGACAATGAATCACTTAATGATTCAGATGTAGACATCGATTCAGAATCACTAGCACTAAAAAATTCTCTGTATTTTGATAAAATATCAGGCTTTTCGGAAGCTTGTGCTTTTTGTTCTAATAGTCGTTTATGTTCTTCTTGTCTTGCAATACGTGCTTGTTGCAATTTCTTCAAATTCGCAACTTTATCTTTAAGTTCATCACGAGATGATGTATTAATATTATCTTTGTTAATTTTCACGTTATTAAATCTCCTCAAAATTAATTAATTGTGTACCATATTTATTGCATAGGTGCTTAACTATATGATAGGAAACGACTCCAATATCATGTCGATTATTAATAAAGATTTTATCAATACGACCATCTGTAATGTCTCCCATTAGTTTATCTAATTCTGGACGCTCATGTGCTTCATTATCATTAAATTCTGTTCGAATTTCAAAGTTTACTGGATTGAATTTTACAGCTTTCAGACTTAACGTATTAGCTGCATTTTGCACTTGCTTTGGTGATATACCACGAACATACCCAACACTATATCTATTGGATGATAATAAACCTTGGTCTTCTAAAAATGTTATCAGTGCATCTCGTGGAATTAGTCTGATATTCGAACTAGAACGTATATGATTAATTTTACCACTATCACAATATCCTTGTATTGTACGAGCATGCAAGCCAACTATTTTAGCAACCTCACCTGTCTTATATACTTTTTTTGTGAAATCGTCAGGCTTATACATAGTAACCTCATTTCTTTTATCTTTATACTTATTATAACATATTTTTTATATCTTGTCAACCCCAAATTGTAAATAAAGTAAATAAATATAAATAATATTATTTAATCTATAATATTATTATATCACACTAGTCATAAAAAGTCAACCCCATAAGTCAATAAAGTACATAATCATAAAATAATAGCACATAATATTATTGACAGACTATTGACATTTATTGCAAAATATGATATAATAATATTGAAGGATTATATATGGCAACAGAAATCAAAGACCGTATTACTGTAACAGTACCAAAGCGGTTAAAACGTCGTTTGAAAACTGTAGCTGATGATAAAGGGTTAAAATTAAACGATATTGCAATAGCTGCGTTTAATGATTATTTAGACCGATTAGACGCTCACTACAGTTCTCCTGACTTAGTCGCAGACCGACTAGCCCAAGTATTAGTTTCCCAAATGGCAATGGCACAAGAGTTGGAAGCAATATCAATGAAAGTGAGTGAATTAGATGACCGATTATAATTTCACAGATGATATGTTAGATTTAGATGCGATTGTACAGAATATTAAACCTAATATCCTAACACCATCTCTTCCAGATATTGTTTCAGTAAGTAATGAAAAAAAACCAAAACATATTGCTGGAATTATTGTACGGCAATTACATAAAAATCTGACAAACCCAGTAACAAAGGATATACTTCATAAAGGAAAAATTCACAAAATTAAATATTTTGATATTGAACCACTAATTACGGGTGTTTGGCCGGTAGTCAGCCTAATGATTTTACAACTATCATACGGTGAGCAAGTAACTATTATTGAATCGTTATATCCAGAAAAAATACAGTTAACAGCCAAAGCTTTCGCTATAAATTTCACACCAGATGTATCTACAACAAACATTCAAATTGAAAATGATACTGAAATAACAGATAAACTAGATTCGGCTAATGCTGGTATTGCTACTATAATTAGTATGTTAGGTGGTCAAGGTTATAGACCACCTCATCCAGACCGTGTGAAACAATCATTAACAAATATGCATGATTTGGTAACGATATCCCGTGATAGTCAGCAATTCGCCGATGCAACAAAACGAGCATTTGATGCTGCTAAGCATAAAGATAAGGAAAAATGATAGTTTACAATAAAACAAAAATTCATAACAATACATGTAACTACAGAACACGAAGTGGGTCCTAAGCAGTTGAAACTATTATACCACATCATATTCAATCAGCTGAGGTTATTGATACATTTATTGGTATAAAACAATCTATAACAGAATCGTATGAGTCTATACAGGATTTATCAAATAATTTAAAAGATAACATCAGCACGGCTAAACTAGATAAACAAATTGACTACATGTTATACTTGTTGACAAAAACCAAATACGTATACCAAGCAAATTTAAAACTACAACAAAGATACCTCATAAATTGACTGCACAAATTTAGAACAAACCGAATCACAATATTCCCATCATATCATGGGATATGATAACATATACAAACGAAGTTCCTGTACAGATTATTACAATTGGACAACAACACATGCGGCAGCATCATTCACAGAAGACTGCGATTATATAAACCCAAACCTATTAAAGGTTCTCATTCAAAACATTTAACGGTATCTTATCAAATAATAGTATTAATATTAAAGAAAAGAAGTGATTATTTCACTTCTTTTTCTGTATTATCAATATCAATATTTTCAGCAATTGTGTCAACATCAACAGATGAAAGATTAACAGGTTCAATACGGTCATCACCATCATACACTTCTGTTAAGATATCATCTAATGCTGTTTGAAGTTCCGCCTCACGTTTCTGTTGTTCTAACAATTTTAAATAAACATCCACATATGGGGTGTCAATAATCACATCTTCTACAGCTTGTGCATGAGATTTTTCCGATTTTGAAGGTATCAACTCATTTTGAGTTGGTATCACATTGGGTAGTCGTGTTAGTGATAAATTTCGGTCTAATTCAAATGCCAACTGATTGAATGACGATTCTTTAATAACACCTTTTTCTTCATACCCTCGTTTACGTGCCAACTTCGGGTGATTTTCATATACTACAGCATGAACATGTAAGTGTAACGTATCATGTTGAATAGCTGCTACCATACGACCATCATTATAACCCTCATTGTCAACTAGTGCTTGAATACTATGTCTAACAGCGTGTCGTAATCGAACATCATCATAATTATATTGATAATCACCTTTGCTTGTTATATCGACGTCATCAGGGACAATACCTTGTTCTACTAAATAATCTGGGTCAAATGATATAACCATTTGCTGAATTGCTCTGTCACCTTGTAAATGTAAGTCTTGAATATGTTCGGCTAGGTGTAACGTTTCGTCTCTACTAATAGCTGTAGAATCTAAGGTGAACGCTACACCGTCACCCTGAACGGGCACTGTATTTGGGTCTGGCAAATATGCCATAGATTTATCAGTAGCAGAGTCCCTAGATACATAATCAGCTACAAAAGCACCGGCATCTTTACCTCGTGAACCGTTAATATTAAATTGTGATTTAACTACAATATTTCTATTTCGACCACTAATCATATGTATCTCCCCTATTTTATACTATAAAAAGTGACAATTGTCACTTTATAATAGTTTGTCATAAATTTTCTCGAATAATCGAATAGCAATTTCAACCCTCAACGCTGAGTCATGTGTTGCTTGTAATGCGTTAGATACAACTTGTGTAGCAATATCTTTTGGTACATTATGATGAAGCACCGCATAATCAGATACATCAGATATACTTGTGAAGTTTTGAGCACGCATATCATCAATTCTCGTTTTAATAATATCTTGCTTATTATTTGATATATTTGGAGCATCATTCGCAGGTTCATCAATGAATGGCGGTTCTTCAACGGGTTCTGATGGTAATTCATCAACTGGCTCAGGTGTAAACACAGGAGCTTCGGAAGCGTCTTTGAGAGTTACAGGTTCTTTAACCATATTTAATTTATCGAGTTTTTCTTGCTCACTTCGAACAGCTTCTGTATTAGCATCAAGCATCGCTTCAACCATTGCTTCAGACACACCCGGTGGTAAATCAACCTCTTTTTGTGGTGGTGTTAAATCGGCAACAACATCTCGGAAAAGTCCATGTTCTAGAACTTTACCTTTGAAAGATGAATCATTATAATGTTTTTTTGTAACAGTTAGATTTAAAAGACCAAATGATTCATCAAATAATTTATCTGTTGCTGGAAACAAGACCAAGCATGGTTTCTCTTTTAAATCTGATTTATAACATAAAATAGTATGCTTTTGAATACCAATAACGGCATATCCCAATAAGGGTGATGAATTTGCAAGTCAAGCTCAAATCCAATAATCCCATCATCGTCTCTTAAATATCCCAAGTCTTCTTCAATCATTAATCGTCGAAACAAAGGGTCTTTTGCTGATGGGTCGATATCTTCAACTTGTGATTTAATATCCATTTTTAATTATTCCTATTTCCAGAATTACTTGTTGATTGTGTTGTCTGAGCTTTATTTGCTTTTTCTTCTGCATCAGACAACTTTTTAGTTAAGTCATCAATTTGTTGTTGTAATGACTGATTCTTATTTTTCAAATCACTATTTTCAGATTGTAGTGATTTATTAGCATCACTCAAAGAATTAACTTGATTAGTCGCTTCTTCTTGTACTTTATTAACCGATTCATCAATTCGAGCTTGTATTGATGCTTCCGTAGCAGCTTTTGCTTCTTCTTGTTCTTCTTTTTGCTTTTCTAATTCTTTACGTTTTTCTTCTTCTTTATTTTCCTTTTCCGTTTTTTCCATTGATTTTTTCTTATTCTTATAAGAACCATCTAAAACGGCTTTGGCTGTCTTATCTTTATCCGATTTATCACCATTGATTTTTTCTGAAACAGGTTGAACTGAATCAGCAGTTCTATGGTTATTCATTAAGCTAGTGATTGCACCAGCCCCGATACCTACAACAGATAACCCAATCATCACACCAGCAATAAGCTGTTTTCTACGTTTTTGTGAAGCTTTTTTTCTCTTTTGTGAAAACGTAGGCAAATCCCCAATCGGGGATACTTCTGAACGTAATTGTACGGATGCATTAGATTTAGTATTATCATCCGTTTCATCAGCAAAGTCCTGAATTTTGGACAAATCTAAAGTTTCATCTAAATTTTCGTCCATTAATTTTTTACCAAAGGCTTTAAATTTATCAAACAATTTATTTTTTTCCTTTCAAAATAACAACGCCATCGAGAGCTCGTGTTTCAAAGCATCCAACACTTCTAGAATCTTTAGAAACATCTCTATTATCACCTAAAACAAAATAATGATTTTTAGGTACAGTTATTGTATATGATGATTTCTTATATGTTTTAATCAACTCAGATTTCAAATAAGGTTCATCATATCGTTTATCATTGATATATAAATCACCATTAATAACGGTTATAACATCACCAGGCATACCAATGATTCGTTTAACAATTTGTTTTGCATCACCATCATCAGTAAGACGTTCAGTAAATGTTGCAACATCAAAACGTTTCACTTTTTCATGACGTTTTACCAGCACAATTTGCCCAGTATGAAGTGTTGGGTCCATTGAATGACCATCAATTCTAGTCAATGTAAAATTAAAATTAAACAGCATAAATACTAATACAATAATACTAGATACTATAATAGTAATCCATGGCGTTTTGGATTTTTTAATTGTATAAACGGGTTCTCTACCTTCATCTAAATTTAACGAGCTTAGTAATTGTTCAGAACGTTTTTTATTATAGTCCGTCATATTAACCTTTATGTCCACCATAACGACGATGGCTCGTTTCTTTATATTTAACAATCGATTCTAATACATCTTCATGATTTTGTTCACGAATTGCAGAATCTAACATATCATCAACCTTATCAGGCTCTACATATGTAGCACCACCAAATTTTGCTGATAAAACGGCTTCTAAATGATTAATAGTATCTTTACTAACTTCAGGTTCCATACTATTAATATTATGCGTATCATCATCAACTTCTGATGAACTTACAGCAACCTCAGATTTCAGGAACAAGTGGTGTATTCCAAATAGCAACTTCACTTACGTTTGTAGAGATACTTTCACTGGCAGATTCAGACGTACTAATAGATGTACTTTCACTAACAGACTCCGATATGCTAGCTGATATACTTTCACTAGAATCAGTCGCTTCAATAGGTGCAGCTGTTGCAGTACCCGGTAACGCGGTTTTATAAATAATTGCACCTGTTTTTGTGTCCTTATATGCACGTGATTGGAGTTTTTGCAAGCGTTTAACGGCATACTCATCACCACATTCAAAGTCATCGGCTAATGTCTCATTTAATATATCAGATAATCCATTGAGCACATATGGAAGTATACACCATGCAATGATTGCTACTAAAAATAAATTTGGAGCTGGAATATAATTATAATATGGACCATATAAATAGACTAAAAACGCTACTACACTAGTTCCAAAAAGTGATTTAATCATCTTTGATACTGACCCTAATACAATACCAGCACATAAAATTCCGAACATGAGAATTGGTAAAAATACCATTATAGCTGCGGAATTAAATTGAAGAAAATCTTCAACATTAGGTTTAAATAACGCACCATTTTCAATTGAATAACCAGCCGTTGCTAAATATGCGATATAAATAAATGCATGTACTAATACCGCAGAAACTATAATTTTTGAAACACTTAACACACCTTTGAAAAATGCTACAGTGGTGTCAAGAATATTAATTTTAGAAGATTGTTCCATATGTCAAACCTTTCAATATTTTACTATATTTATATTATATCACATTTTTGTATATTTGTCAAGAGTATTCAATTAATCAGCAGCAAAACTACTCATGTCACCATAGACTTTCTGGAATTGAATTTGTTTGGACCCAACCATATAATTTCCAGTAAATGCAACAATCTTATCATCTTTAATCATATTCGCTGTAAATTGCAGCACACGGTCACTATTACTACGCACAACTTTAATTGAATCTTGTGAAAGAGTGTATCCCAAACCACTTAATGTTTTCAATGTTTGTAGTGGATAAATATCACTAGGTTGTGTTCCCGCATTAAAGTCAGGCTTAACCGTATCCATTGCAATAGTGCTATCAACCGCATGATTAACAGCATCTTTTACAACTTGAGTATCTTGGTCTGATGCGAGTTCATCAGCACGTTCTAAACTAGCATCAGCTTGTTTCTCATAGTTATCTACAGGAATTTCTGAAGAACTAGTTGAACTAGATTCTTTTGTAGAGCTTGACTCTGTATCAACATCTTCCACTTGCTTAATAGCTTTTTTCTTTTTAGGTTTAGTTTGTTCAACTTTAGGTTTTGTAGGAGTATTATCCTTTGGCTTATTCGTGACCATTACAATACCCCCAACAATAGCAACAGTTAAGCCACCAATAATAAACCATCGTTTAATTGGTGAATCTGATTTTGTATTATTTTTCTGTTTTGTCATTACGACACCTCATAATTTTATCTATACTTCTATTATATCATAAAATTAACTATTTGTCAATAGAAAACAACCTTATTGTTGTGTCACAACCGTCAGCAGCAAATCATCACCAGCATTTTGGTCTATAGGTGAATTATCGACAACCGTACTTTGTTTAATATCAGGAAACTCGTCAGGAAACGCATTTTCAACACCAGCTAACAACGCTACTGATGCGATAACAGCTATTAGTATTGCAATAACTGTGAAAATTCCAATTGAATTATTATTCATACCATACCTACTTCCTAGCTTAATTATATCATAAATCAGCAGGATTGTCAACACCAAAAAGGGCGAAAGCCCTTATTTATTATTGAGATTTCGCATCTTTATTAGATGTGAATCCAACAGCAGATGGGTCATAGAATTCAAACGCATCTTTTTCCATACCACTTTTAGATACATAACGATAGTTATATGTACAATATTCACCGGGAGCAGATGCACCTGAATAACCAGTATAGTTTTGTTCAATGATTAAGATATCACCATTTTTAAATACATGAGATACCACACCCGTATGACCGGCAGACGTTTGACCACCTGATGAGAATGCCGAACCGGCATGTGGTGTTTTTGAGCGACCTTTATCCCCAAATTTTGAAGCTAAATTTCCAACAACAGCAATACCATCACCCAACTGATTGTCAAAGTTTTGACCGTCTTTTTGCCATAGTACGTGCATAAGTGACGCTGTTAAGTTAGTACATTGGTTACCAGCCCACCACCATGAGCCACCATCATTATATTTCATACCCATTGATTCAGGATTTAAGGCATATTCTTTCAAATCTGATGGTAAATCTTTTGGTTTCCACGCTTGGTAATCATTGTAGTTAACTTCACCAGTACCGTCTTCAGACCAACCATTTCCTCCACCACTAGAGTCATTATTATCACATTTATCTTTAGATTTCTTATCAGAACTTGATGAACTTGCATTGCTACCATTACCAGCACCATCACCTTTACCAAAGTGACTCTCAAATTTCTTAGCATCAAATTTATGTTTAGAACCTTCAAACATATCATATGCTTTTTGAGCATCCGCTTTTTTCTGGTCTTGATGAATATACGCTACATTACCACGTTCATAAGCCTGCCATGCTAATGTTGCACTTTGGGGGTCTGTTTCTTCAGCCATTTGTCTAAAGCTACGGTTTTTACCTGATAAGTCCATTGAGGCATTCCAGTCACCAGCAGCAACGGCTTTACCAACGAATTCATTCATTTTATCGGCATCTTCCCAGTCATCACTACCCAATGGAGCATATTTCGTATATGGTGTAAACTGATAGATACCACCACCGGCTTCAGTTGTATAATAAGATAACCCTGTAGGTACGACACCATATTTAATCGAGTTAGTTTTAATATCACTACCATAGTGACCTTCAGCACGACCAATCATTGCGAAACCACCTTCAGAGTTAACCCAACCAACAATACCAGCCGCAGCAGCACCAGATAAGCCTTTATCAACCCATGAATCAAATACTTTCTTAGCGGTCTTATATGCGGTCGAGTCTTTGTTAGTCCAATCTGAATCAGCACCAGATGCCGAATCTGTACCACCTGAACTTGATGACTTATCAGATGACTTTTTATCATTTGGACAATTACCAAGAATAGCAGCAACTTCATCATCAGACATACCACCATACTCAGCGATGGATTCTTGCTTAATATCCACATCAAAACTAGTTTTCATTTTATCAGCACCATAAATAATAAGAACAACTAAAATAGCACCAACAATCCAACCAACGGGGTTAGATACAATAAAACTAAATAATGCTGATAATCCTTGTCTTGCTGCATTAGCAGCTACTTTAGCACCAGCTTTAAGCATTTTAGCTGCTTGTTTTGCCTGATTAGCTAACTTTTTAGCCTTTTTAGCTTTTCGATAAGCATCACGAGCTTCTTTATACATATCGCTGGAATCAGCCATTTTATTATCTAACTCTCGTCCAGCTTTTTTCGCACCTGCTTTTGCTAAATCTTTTGGAGCATTTTTCGCAGCATTGACTGCTTTATTTTTAGCAGCTCCAGCTGCTTTTTTAGCAGCTCCTGTAAATTTACTTACATCAGCCACAAAAATCCCCTTTCATTTCTTTTATACTTATATACTTATTATACCATAAATATTCATTTTTGTCAATAATGACAGCATACAAAAAGTAATGGACAACCCATTACTTAACTCCATCAATAAACGTCTCTGCCATTTTAGTAGCATCATTATCAAACTCAGACGTTTTAAATTTATAAACTCCTTGTTTGACTAACATGACAATTTCATTTGCAAAGTCATTCAACGACATTGTTTTTGGAATAAACAAACCTTTATTTTCCAATGGCTTGCCGATACGTTGCGATAATTGGGCTAACACATTATTAATAACATGATTAGAATAACATTCAACAACTTCTACATCCGCTGAATGGATATCTGCGATAGTTTCATCTTTAAATCGAGGGACCCCGTCAAGTTTCAAAATAACAGGCACTTCATCAGGCTCTTCTGATAAGTACGTTGCTAGTTTTTGTAGAACAACGTTTTTAATATTACGTTTTGCATCACGAGCACCACCACGTTCAGTATCTGATGAAGTTCGGTCTTTAACAATATATGGAATAATGTCTTTTGATACAAAAATCTGCCTATCGGGTGTCCTCACAATATCAAGGTTAAAGTTTAATTCTTTCATAGCGATAGCTTCCATTGCACTTGTTGGCAACGGCTTGAATGGAACAATTTTATCAATACGACCTAATACTGCTGTTTCAAAGACATCCGATTGCGTCAATGAATTATATACCAACTCAATATCAATTTCAGCATCAATATCACCAAATTGTTTAACGTGTTGATAGACATCAGAACCTAAGTTGGTTGTTAAATTAATAATATTACCTGAAAACGAAATGACACGATTTGGGTTATTAGCCGCAGTTAGTCGGGCATCATCCAATACTTGCAATAGAATATTCATAGCCTCACGTGTTGATTTTTCAACCTCATCGATAAGGATATATCCATTAGGTGCCGACCACGCTGCCTGAGCTAAAGCGTTCGCAAATTCGATAGCATCCTCTGGTCTAGAATATCGTGACATATCAAAACGTTTAAGTGGAATTCCAAGCGTCTCACTAATAATCTTAGCCATTTCCGTGTTATGGGTAACAATACCATTTGCTAACTGATACAAATGCTCATTATTATCAACCATAATACAAGTCATTGGAACATATTTATCAAGCACTTTAATATCTTTAATTCCAATATAATCATAATTTTTCACACGTTGTTTTTCAAAATTAATTGCCTTATATGCAATTTCTTTTTTACGAGTCAAATTAAAGAACAAATGCTTTTCTTCATTTGGTGATGAAACTTGAATAGTATATTCAACATTACCAGTAGATTCTCTGAAATATGAGCGTAAACTTGAACTATATCCTAATGAATACAACAATTGAATAACTTGATTTTTCAACTTTTCTGAAATAGTTGTAAACGATACTGGATATCTATATCCATCATCCACAATAGTACCATCAGTATCAAATAATCCACGAATCAATTCCCATCGCTGTTCAACTGACCCATATAAATATTCATTCGGAATACATTTAACATCTGATTTTTTATTATATAACTCATTAAAGTTGCCAACAATATCTCGTGTTTGAAAATATTTCGTAGAGCCTTTGGCACTCGGATTATAAAACTTCCATGTATAGCCCCAATCAGACTGCTTGACACCAGACGCACCAATTAAATCGCTAACACGATAGATTAATTCAGAATCAGCCCCTGAAATTGAAAATGCTGATTCAGTCATACACCCATCACCAACAGCAGCCCCGATAACATATGGATGTATTGTGAAATCCTTATTGTCAAATTGTACAGCTCTATTATTGGGAACATAATAACGCATAGTTCCATCAGACAGTGATAATCCTGAATCTAACAATTGTTGGGATGTCATAATATTATCACCATTAACAAGTTTCTTTAACTTTTTATGCTTATGTGAATATACATCCCATAAATGTTCATCAGCGGAATCTACAAATCGTCCATCACTAAATGCAACACGATATACTTGTTTATCACCTTGGGGGAATACACCAGTAACTTTTGTTGGCCTACCCAATCTATCATATACATAATCACCAACTTTAATATCACCATGTCTCATTAATTGTTCTACCCCATCACGAATGACATAAATTTCGGTATTATCATCTAGAGCTTTACCAACCCCAGTACTACCAGTTGACAAGAATGACGATTTCGGTCTAGTTGGGTCATTAAACCCTGTTAATGACAATTCCAATAATGAAATGACAGCTTTAACTGCTTGACTTTGATTCAAAATACCTTTATGTAACGCTTCCTTAATTTCTGGAATTGATACTTTGTTATCAATATCAATACCATATGACCGTTGAATCACTCGGTTTAACATAGGTCTAGATAGTGGATATTCTGAATCAACATTTAATTCTTTTGCTGTATAATATTCACGTTGCAATTCTCCACCTTGCATAAATTCAATTTTAGTAATATTACCAACAACGTTAAGCAAGATATCAATCGAAGCACGCGGTTGCGAGTTCGAAATCAAAATTTGTTTCGACGTATCATAAATTTCACCAAACACTTCAGGGTCTGCTAATTCTAAAACACCATATTGTTTAGCCCGGCTTTTAAGAATATTAATAACAGCTTCACGTGGTAACTCCGGTAATGTTATACGTAGCAAACGTTGGTCCAACGCTCGGTTTGGTGCAATCCACTCATCATATTCTTCAAAAGTCGTAGCCGCAATAACACGAAATCCATTATGAGCTGATTTTTCAAGAATCGGTTTTAAGGCTTCAACCGCTGATGGTGACACCATTGCAATACGGTGAAACTCATCGATAAATAAGACAACAATAACATCATGTGATACTGCATAATCAGACACTTGTGATACTAAATCAAGTAAACCATTGGCCATTTCAGTATCTTTATCACCCATTGAGTCCTTAACTAATCGTTCAACGTCTACACTTAATACTAAATATTGTGTCGAATGTTCGTCATAAGTAAATCCTTGAATATAAGCTGTTTTACCAGACCCGGGTTCACCCAACATAATAACATTTGCCTTTTCCGGATTACGTAATCCAAGGCGTAATTCTGATGAATCACGACCTAAATAGGAGCTGATGGTCTAGCTAGAGGTGTTGCAGCTTGCTTCATAGCAGGATAACGGTCTTTTTCACGTTCATACGTGGCAATTTGTTCATCAATAATTTTATTAAAATCTTGCACAAAATCCTCCTATTTATCATTATTTATTGATGAGGCATCAATAATTTTATTTTTGAATGGCCTAAACATCCATCGTAAATGGTAATATTCCTTAGCTGTTAAAAGTAATACCGCATTACTACCACTAATTAACTTCGGAATATTTGCAATAGATACATCTTGTAATGATAAAATATGTTTATTTGTTTTACATTTTGCAATAACTGATTTAATATCAGATAAGTTTCCATAAATAACAACAGATGACATTGGATTTTCCAATCTATCATATATCGTATTTCTAGTAACCGTTTCATCTATATTATTATTTCTCATCATACTTATATTATACCATATTTTACGATTTTTGTCAACAGTCATCCAAAGTCTTTATTAATGGGTTCTTATCATACAATCGCAAATCTAAAGTTCTATGATTATCTGACAATTCATTTTTCCAAGCTGTTACAACTTTATTCCATTTGACTGAATAAACAAGAACTAAGTCATATTTGTTATTATGAATACCTTTTTCGTACTACGATTCGTTTATCTGTCAATTTATTATTTGTATATATTTCTTTATATTCAATAATATTACCATTGAAAAGAACATCCTCAATATCATATACCGTTGGGACTATATCAAATTTTGATTGTAACCTATCTAACGTATGCTCAGATAACGGCTTATGCTTATTAAATTGTTTTCGAATCTGGGGCCTAATAATACTATTTAAATAGTCTTTTTCAATATCTGTCATCTGAAGAACATGACGTTTTTTAACAACTTTTTTCATATACATATCCTATCAATTATTTTCTATAGTTATTATATCATAGTTATAAGACTTTGTCAACAGCAAAAAAAAGAACTCTAACGAGTTCTTTTATTAGTCTTGAACTTTAGCAGTCCAATTACCATTAACATCTTTTAACTCTTTAACTCGGTCTTTTGAATAACCAAGCTTTTCAAGTTGTGCATATGCAGCTTCTTGAGTTTTAACTGTGTAAAGAACTAATTCTGATGTTTTAGCAACAGCTTCGGTCTTAGTGTCAACTTTAGGTTGAGCAGCAACATTTTTATCTGTCGTTTCAGCTTTAACAGCAGGAACCAATTGGCCAGCCACATCAGCCACAGAAACATTTGATTTATTTACCGATTCAGCTTTCACATCAACTTTAGACGTTTCTGTTTTTGCATCTTTAGCAGTTACATCAGATTTGTCTGATTTTTCAGCTTTTTTTGGAGCTTCTTGTCCGTTTTCCACATATGTGATAACGAATTTCCCTTGTTCATTAGCCTTAATCAATTTAATATCACGTGGTGCAATACCATAATTTACAGCATAATGTAACGCATCAGCATCTGATTTAACAGAGCTTTCATAAATAGTTAATGTTGAAGTACCTGGGTTTGCCACCTCTTTTACTAAACTAATAATAGCCGCAATCGCTGTAGTGTTTGATTGGATTGCTGTTTTATTTGTTGCAATATCTTTAGTATTTGTGTTCACTTGTTGTACCGCTAATCCCAATTCTTTAGCTAAGTTAACAATTGCTGATGAATTCTTATCAATGTTTTTAGCATTTGATTGAATATCAGTTGTGTTTTTAGCAATTGCGTCTTTATTTGTTTGGATATTTTTAACAATTACAGACAATGATGAAATTGTTTCACTTTGGAACTTATCAGCTTTTTCAGCATTTTCTTTCACAGTATTATCAAGTTTTGAAACAGTATCTTTAAGCTCATCAACACGGTTTTGTTTAGTGTTAGTGATTACTTCTGTTGAACCGAAGTCAATACCATTAACAATTTCATTAAATTCATTTGTTACATTATCAACATCTGCAATACGTTTTGTATCCAAGAACGCATCCACATGGAACGCTGTTTTATCAAAATCAATTTGGTCTAAGAAGTCTTGGTCAAATGTAATCATAACACGTGTAACTTGTGTATCTGCGCCATTTGTAGTACCAGTCTTAGTATTGATATCTTTCGACACGTTACGTGCAATAGTTTGAGTTGTGAATTTAGTGATATCAGTATTAGCATCCATTACACCTTTGTTACGAGCATAACGGTTATACAATGCAGTACCTTGCTTAAATGTGATTGGGTTATTAGCTTCAACAATGTAGTTACCGGTATATTCATCAGCTTTAACATTCAAATCATCTGATAACGCATAGTATGAGAATCCTTCAGACAAGTTCCGTGGGAATTCTGAACCACTTAAACGATATTTGAATGTTGAACCATTTTCAATTTCGGCTTGTGGATTTGCATTGATATCCAATGATGTCAAGTTTGCAAATGAAAGAACCGCATCTTTACGTGGGTCAAGAAGTGGAGCTTCATTTTCAACAGTATTTGTTTTATATTCGTTACCGAAGTCTGATTGCCAAGCTACGTTTGAATATTTGTTACCGTTATAAGTTCCACCTTTTTTATCAGGCGTGTTATCAATTTTAAGAGTTGTCATTGGAATAACAACATCGACATTTTTACCGCCTTCGATATAAGTCTTATAGAAGCTGTTGTCAAATTGAGTATAATCAATTTTAATTGCCTTACCTTTTTCATCCATAGCTTCTTTAATCTTATCAGGAGCAGCATCTTTACCGATAATAGACCATGTTAATCCATTAACAGCTTTACCTTCAGAATCTACAAATGTACCACTTACAGCACCTTTTTGCACTTCTGATGTGTAAAGAACTTTACCAGTTTCACGGTCTTTAAACACAATTGGTCCAGTTACTTCAAGAGCATCTGCTGGATAGTAATCAACAATTGAAGTGCCTTTAGATTGCATTTCTTTATCAATATTAACACCTTTATATTGGTCATAATCCAAACCAATCACGTAGTTATTGATAGAACCTGGTAATACAGCTTTACCATCAATGTTCACCATTTTACTGTTGAAGTTATGTTTGTTGGATTGGCACTATTTGTTTGAATAGTGATTGTATCACCAACAACCATATATTCATCATTAACAATAGTTTCTGAATGGACTTGGTAAGTCGCATCATCTTTATCAAGTTTGAAGTAAACAGCTGGAGCATCGTATGTGAATTGAGTTCCAACAGTTCCACCAACAGTTCCACCACGGTTAGCACTTTGTTCTTTATTTACTTGAACAAGATACTTATTAGTAGCTTTCAATGTAACAACTCGAGTTGTCTTATTATACGTAGCTTCCCAGTTGGTTCCATCAACATTAGATTTAGCTTCATCAAATGTTGCATTTTCTGGAAGATATGTATTGATAACTAAACTATGGAACTTATCGAAACGGTCAGCCGGAAGAGGTTGATTGTCGGTTTCGACACCAACAGTTTGATTAACCATTGCTTGAACAACTTTACGACCATTATTAGATTCTTTTGTTGCTTCAACAATTGTTTCACCATCAGCATTTTCCGCATGTCGGTCAGTTGTTGGTTTTGAACGAATATCAAAATAATTGAAATCAACAACTGGAACAGCGGGTTTAGTTACAGGTACAGCTGTATAATGGTAAATTTTAACAGGCTTAGTACCAGCTTCTGTTGTTTCTGGTGCAATTGTGAAATCATACAATGTATATGTAGGCATTGTTGATGGGTCAATTGTACCATTTGATGCAGAAATTTTAGCAATATAAGCTTGTAACTCAGCATATTGCTGTTTAGCTTTTTCTACGTATTGTTCTGTTTCACCAGGGTTAGTGATTTTAACAGTTTCACGTTTCAACTTGATATTACCTTGGTCAGCTTGCGTTTGGAAACTTGTTAATGCCGCCTCTTGAATTGTTGCAGATGCAACCTCAGCTGTTACATCACGAAGTTTTTTACCACTAGCGATTGACGCTTCAATTGCTTTAGAATCCGCTGCTAAAGCATCTGCTGAATATTGTTTAGATTCAACAGTAACCGTTTGGCCATATACTGACAAATTAGATTTCAATCCGTCCATTTGGGCATTTGCTTTATCAGCATCAGCTTGATTACGAGCTACAGTAGCTTCATAATTAGCCATATCATTTATATTTATTAGTAGTGTCCTGGATTTCTTTAGTCTTTGCTTCATAATATTTTTGAGCAGTCGCACGATGTTCCTCAGTTTGAGTAGCATCACCAGACAATACGGTTGAATCATTATGAACAACCGTTACACCAGCAGATTCAGCTTTTGAAACTGCATCATCTAAATTTGAGTGGTCAACATATACGTCAACCCAACCAGTAGTGTTATCAGTAGCTTCATCAGCATGAGCTGTAGCTGTTTGCATAATTACCACCGTTGGTGCGGCAAATGACAACGCAACTGGTGCCATTAGATTAACTAAACTTTTAGATTTCTTTCTTGATTGAATTAAATTCAAAGTGTGTATCTCACTTTCATTTTTATGTACATAAGGCTATCAACCTTTATATATATTATACCACAAATTTAACGTTTTGTCAATAGTGCCCATCAACCTATTTGTGATATTTCTATACTTATATTATAACATATTTTAACAATTTTGTCAAGACCGTATCAGGACTTGATTTTTTTTCTATTTTATGATATAATATAATAGATAAGATATTATTAATATTAAAGGAAGAATCAATGATTTATTATGATTTAGACGCAGTTACCTCTGCATTAGTAGTAAAATTAAGTCCAAAAAATCCTAATGCGGTGTATTGGGATATCTATGAACGTTTAGGAGACGCTGTAGATATGGGTGAGCAAGAATATGAATTACAATATGAAACAACTGTCATACCTATTACAATCACATATGTCACACCAGATGTGATTGAAGATGAAGCTCAACTATATCAGCAAGTACAATTTACATTTTAATATAACACAAAGATGCGAGTAATCACATCTTTTCTTTTATGTACAGTTAATCAAATACAAAAAGATGTGACTAATACACATCTTTTCTTTTATTATTTACGGTTGCGTTTGCGACGACGCAATGTGTTACTAAGTCCAGCAACACCACCTGTTGCACCAAGTGCACCAACAAGACCTACAAGTGAACCAGCATCACCTGTTTTTGGCAATTCAGGAGCTTTTGGTTTTTCAGTTTGTTTTTCTGGTGTTTTTGGAGTTTCTTTAGGTGTTTCTTTTGGAGTTTCTACTTTACGATAAATATTACGGATATTACCTTGGTCATCTTTCTTAACAGCAACCAATTCATAACCTGGAATATCAGATTTACCATCGTTGTCTGGGAATTGACCTTCTTCTTTAGGTTTCAACTCTTTACCATTTTCATCAACCCATTCAGTTGTTGGTTTACGATAACGGTTTACCGTATGTGTATCACCTTTATCATCAGTAGATGTTTTAGTATCAATTAATACATAACCATCAATATCTGATTTACCATCGTTATCAGGTTTAGTACCTTCTTCTTTAGGTTTCAATTCTTTACCAGACTCGTCAACCCATACAGTGTCAGCACCAACCTTTTGATAACGGTTAACAGTATGTTTGTTACCATCTTTATCTGTTGATGTCTTAGTATCAATCAAACGATAACCTGGAATATCAGATTTACCATCATTGTCAGGTTTAGTGCCGTCTTCTTTTGGTTTCAATTCTTTACCAGATTCATCAACCCATACAGTATCTTCAGTTACTTTCTTTTCAGGTGTTGCAACTTTACGATATACGTTTGTTACGTTACCATCTTTGTCTGTTTTCACAGTTACAAGTTCATAACCTGGGATATCTGATGTACCATCATTATCAGGATGAGAACCTTTTTCTGATGGTTTCAACTCTTTACCGTTTTCATCAACCCATTTAGTGTTAGGTTCTTTTTGTTCAGGAGCTTTTTCGTAAATGTTAATAACATCGCCTACTTTGAATCCAGAACCTTTGAATGTGTCACCAGTAAGGTCTTTTTCAGTTACAGTGTAAACACGTTTCACAATATATCCAGGGATATCTGACACACCGTCATTATCTGGAAGTGATTGACCTACAACTTTAGGTTTAAGAGTGTTACCTTCAGTATCAAACCAATAAGTATCAGGTTTAACTTCTGGAGTTGGTTCAGCTACTTTCTTGTAAGTGTTTACAGTGTGTTTGTTTCCATCTTTATCGGTGTTAGTCTTAGTGCTAACAAGCTCATAACCTGGAATGTCAGACTTACCATCGTTATCTGGTTTAGTGCCATTTTCTTTAGCTTTCAGTTCTTTACCAGATTCATCAACCCATACAGTGTCTTCAGTCACTTTCTTTTCAGGAGTTGGAGTCTTAGTGTATACATATGTACGAGTACCGTCTTTGGTTGTTACTTCTTTAAATGTATATCCAGGGAAATTCTTTTGGTCTTTGAAGTTTACCAACTTCATCAGGTGAAAGTTCTTTACCTGATTCATCTACCCAACGAGTACGAACATCTTTTTGTTCAACTTTGTTATTATCAGTAGTACCATTATCAGATGTATTGTCACCACCAGAGATAACAGCTGATTCAAAGAACGCTACACCAGCTTCTGTAGAGCTTGATTGGTTAGCTAATAATTGTTTACGAATATTAGCAGCACCTGTTGCATACATATTTTCATATGCTTCAAGAACTGGTTTAAGAGCATCATATGATGTTACAGTTGATTTATCAGTAGCAGCATCATATTTAGCTTTATAGTCATTAAATGCTTTAGTATAAGCACTTGATGTACCTTGACCAAATGTGTCAAGAATTGTCATTACGTCTTGAACACTCTTAACATTACCAAATGTATCAATAGCTTTTGTTACAGCATCATTGATTGATTTGTTGTTTGAAAACGCAACCGCAATTGTATTAATTGGTTGGTCAAGATTTGCAACAGTATAAGCTTCACCTGATTGTGTTGTAATTTTCTTACCACCAAGGCTGTTATACCAGTTAATCAATTTAACAATTGTAGTACGAGCTTCAGTTTGTTTAGCTGAATCAGTACTCAAAGCATCATTAAGCAATGACCCCATTTTAGTACCATCAGCTAATTCAGGAACTGCCGCAACGGCTGATTTATACAATTGTGAATCAGTACCAAGATTACGAACAGTTGCTGCTAATGCCGCAGCATTCACACCTGATGGGCGGTCAAATGTCACTGGGAATGTTGTCTCGCCAGCTTGTTTTGTTAAGTCAAAACTTCCAGCTGATACCGTGTCAGCTGATACAGTAGATAATACAGTAGCCGCAGTAGCACCAACACTCAATACAGATGCCGTAGTTGCTACAGCTGCGAAAGCATTACCTTTTGATAATTGTTTCATTAGTTTACTTGTCATTACAAGCTCCTATTTCAAATTTAATTTAAATTATAGGTTTGATAACCTTATGTTTATATTATACCACACTTTTTATATTTTGTCAAGGGGGTATATCACATTGTATTCATTTTTTTTAACATATCAATACGTTGTTTCAGAATTTCATTTTCTTTTACTATACTATTATGTGCCTTAGATAACTTGCCATAGGCTACTTTTGCACGATTAATAGTTTTATTTAGAACTTGATTTTCAGACTCTAAATCGGTAATATTTTTGGCTAAATCTTTATTTTCATCAGAAACTTGATTAAACAACGCCGTCATATTTTCTAATTCATCTTCAATTGATGTGTCTTTTGTAGACATATTAGAAATATCTTCTAATAATCGTGAATACGCATCTTGTTGCTCTTGAAGTTTGTTAGTCAAATCTGTAATTTCAGACTGCAATGATGCAATTGATGATGTGTTAGCATTATAATTAGCTGTAAGTTCAGAATACTCAAGTTCAAGCTCATATTTCTCTTGTCGTAAAGCTTCAGCTTCTGATTTCAACTGGTCAATTTCTTCAGAATTGACAGAATTTTCAGAAACGGCTAGGGAGTAATCGGAAACCTTACTGATAAGAGTATTTAAATGAGTCTCTAAAGATTCATTTTGTTTCTTTACAACACCTAACTCTTTTTCCGCTTCAGCCAATTTACTTTTTGCATCATGTGTTTCTTCACGTGATAATGTCAATGCTTTGCCATTTCTGTGAGCATGTTTAGACACATCCATTAATACACCATTAATCATCACAAACACACTATCAACATCTTCAGCTCGATAATATTTACCTTTAATCAATGGTATATCAATTTCTTGATTATAAATATCTCGAAATGAAATTTTAGAACCAGCAGCAAGTAATTGGTCTTGCCCAGTTGTCATTTCATTAGAAACTACAGGTTTAGGTTGTTGTACAGAATTCAAAATTATTCTCCTATTTCACTAATTAAAATTTTATAAGCATCACCCATTTGTTGTTTTGCAACAGAATCACCAAATACACCACGAACAATTGCAGCAACCATCAAATCTTCTTCAAGTTGTGCATCTTCATTAGGATTCAATTTGTCAAAAACTTCATCCAATAAATTTTTAACATCATCTGAATCATCAAATGTATAATATCGTGGTGACGCTTCAACTTTCGTCAACAACTCTTTAATTATTACATTTTGTTCTTTAATTTTAGCTTCTAAATCCTTGACAGAAGATGCTTTCGTTGTATTTATAGCTTTACGTGTAGATACCGTAGGTTTTTTCTTTTCGAAAAATTGTTTCTTTTTATTTAAATATGCTACATATTCATCATAATTGACAACAATTTCAGATTTACGTTTACGCTCACCAAACGTTCTGTCATCCATACGAATACGTTTTAACTCAAAAGTAACCGCATCTAAGTTTGTTAAGCCATCAAAAATCTCACGTGTGATATGAACGCCTATTTTACCAATTGGAACTAGTTTCATATTATACACCCGCACCTTTCAGAATATCACTACCCAGTAGTGCCTTAGCTCTAGTAGCAATATCATCTTCAGAAATAGCATTACCGTCAGCACTTTCTGATTCTACCATTAATTGAATAGCTTGAAGTAACAACTCTTTAGCTTTTGCAGAATTCGCTTCTCGCTTAGCAATAGCTTCTTCAATACGTTTTTCTTCTTCTGATTTATTAAATGTTACGATTGCTTTAAATTGCACATTATTCTCCAATCTCGCCATGAACATCTGAAGAATCTTCCTCATTTGCTAAGGCCTTAATTGTTCTTATAATTTCTATTTTATGCGGAACAACACCATCAACCGTTTTACGAGTATCAAATGAACCAGTCATTACGCAATACATCCCAACCACAACACACCCAATAAGAGTGCAAATCATAATAACATGTTCTTTATATAATTTCATATAGTTTTAGAGACATATCTCTACCTTTCATTGTATTAGCTACCGTACTAAACAGTATCCGAGATACTATTATTCCAACTACTATTATTATACCACAAACATTACCGTTTGTCAAGCCTATAAAAATAAAACTTATTAAAGTTTTATTTTAATTTTAAGATAAAATCGGATTCATTATTCGCTAAAAATTGTTGAATAAGTTTTAACATCAGATTTTCAGGTTTCATCTCGTATTTAACTTGTTGTGACATTTTAACGGTATTCATTGCGTTGTCACTATATTCTCTAAGCTTTGGTATAAAAACGTCTGCAATATGTTGAATATATCCATATAGAGCCTCTTGTAACATCGGTAAATCCATACTATCAATCTTATTATATTGTGCTTTAATAAATTTCTTCTTTTTTCGTAAATGTTGTGGTAAACTCAATTCCGCAACAACCTTTTTAAGTGGTTTTGCCTCACCCGTCTCCATAGATGTTTTTAATATTTTACGATATTTATCCAAATCCGTTAATAATTGTGTTTGAATAATGTCCGCAAAATAATATGTGTTAAAATCATCAACACGTTGCGTTGAATACGCAGACTCTGAACCAATTAAGGCATCGTCAATAATTTCAACAATTTCATGGTAATCTGAATTTCGACCATTAAGAAGTAAATCTCCATTATAATCTTCAATAATGTTCTTATTTTCTCTATATAATTGTAATAACAAATCAATATTTGAATCAGTAACACCTAGCTCTTTTAATTCAGGAACACATAACAGGCGGTGATATGTACCAGGTTGACCTTGCCGACCAGCCCGACCAGCAAACTGTCTTTCAACACGAGAATTTGGTCTAGAACCAACTTGTAAACAACTAGTCCACGTTCCATTTCAGTATCCACCACATGAATATCAGTTCCACGACCCATAATATCAGTTGTCACAACGACAGACCCCGGTTTTCCGGCACTTTCAACAATAGCATCTTCATTCGTATCTGTGGATACCAATGTCTTATGCGGAATATTATGTTCCGATAATATTCCAGATATCATTTCGGCTTCAATATCAGAAGTGGCACCAATTAATACAGGCTGATGTGAACTCATATATAAACGTGTTTTTAAAACTAAATCATCATACATATGCATTTGGCTCATATACAAATGTGTAATCTGTTTCAACTGATTTGGTAATCGGTCTGGAATTACTACTACACCCGTATTATAAATATTAATAAATTCAGTAAACGAAGTGCCTAATGTACCCGATACACCAGCAATTGTTTGAAAAATATTAAATAATGTTTGGTATGTTATTTGAATACTTGAATCATTACTTGCACCAGAGAAAACATGTTCTTTCATTTCTAAAAACGCATGCATATTATCAGATAACGTACGGCCTTTTGACAAACGACCCGTTGCTTTATCAATTAAAACAATACGTGAACCCGAATCTGGGTCAGGCTCAGCTTGTACAACATAATCAGTAAATGGCTGATATTGAAAAATTGCATTAACGGAGCTATAGATAATATGCATCATCTTAGGGTCATTGAAAATATCATTATCTAGACCTAGTTTAGAAATAATCTCATCTAATGATTTATCATCTAAGAACACACTCCCAACAGAGTCTTCATCATAACCAATCGTTGTTAAACTTTTTAAAGTATCAACAATCCATTGAACACTTAGCTCTCGACCTTTATACGTAACAGTAGATAATTCACCATTTAAATCTTTAGGTTGTGCAATAATCAGCGGGTTACGAGCATCATCCATCAAGATTTCATCAGCTTCATCAATAATAGCAGCGTGTAAAGGTCTTTGTATGATTTTTATATCATGACCAATCCCTGATGCTAATGCACTATTCAAATAAGCAAATCCCAATGTTGAATTGGTGGAATAGGTAATATCACATGAAAATGCTTGCTGTTGTTCAGAATCATCTAGGTCATTAGATGTATAAGCATTAGACAACCCAAACCAATCGTAAATCGGTTTCGTTTCTTCCCAGTCACGTTTTGATAAATAATCATTAACAGTTAAGATATTAACACCTTTATGGGTCATACCAAACGCTACAGCTGGTAAAATCAGTGTAATTGTTTCCAGAACCCGTCGACATTTGAATCATATTACGGTCAAGCGCCGCTAAAGCACCCAATACTTGAACATCATATTGAAATTTACCTAATAGTCTAAACGTCACTTCACGAGCAATTGCATAAACATGGTTAATAACATTTTTATCTTTTATATTAAATTTTTTATGATATTTATCAGCTTCTTTACGCAAGGCATCATCCGGCAAATTCCTATAAAAATCTGATAGTGAATTTATTTTCTTTAATTGCTTATTATATTTTCGTAATGGTGCCTTGCTTTCATATTCTAATGAATCATATACTGATTTTAATGCCATACCGGCCTCCTTTTATTAATCTATATCTATTATATCACAATTCATCAAATAAGTCAATAGGATTCATACAAGTTGACTTATTTTGAAATATCTGATATAATAGAATAGAAGACTTTTATAGAATGGCGATTAATATGACAAAAATTAAATTATTACAAAAATTTGCCTTAGGCGAGATAGGCACTAATATTTTATTAGATAATAAAAAAATAGAGTTGCCAAATGACCCACTAATACCAACACATGATAACCTACCAGATGACTTATTAGATGAAGTTCCTGACGAATTTCTTGATACACCAGATGAAAGCTTTTTTATTGATGAGATAGAACCCGATGTAGATATCAATACCGAGTCACTTGAAAATATAGATGACATTCCAGATTATGATGATGATTATACAGACATTGATGCATCGGAAATACTTCATATGGAACCAAATACAATACCTGATATCATAGAACCTGATATATCACATCATGATATGACAACGGACTTGTCTGAGGATTCACATAATCCAAACACAATCGATATACCATTCACTAATCCTGTACAAACACATACATCAATCAAACATGGCAACACTACCTCAGACACAAAGTTACAAGTGACAAATATATCTAACCCAGAACCTATTTCTGTAAAAATTCCAATACAACCTCATACCGTAAACAAAACAAAACCCCGTGATGATAATTATGATACATATGCATCTAACTGGATTAAAGAACATGGCTTTGATAAAGATAAAAACAAAGCATTCATATTATAATAAAAAAAAGGACATTTAGTCCTTTTCATTTTATAATGATGATAATACATATGCTGCAGCAACTGTAGCATCATAGTTTGAAATTTCACCAGTGAAATCAGAATCACTATAGAATGTTGTCATCAATGTATCACCATCATCATGAACTAATCCAAACAAATGACCAATTTCATGGGCTAATACACCGGTTTGTTTGTCTGATGGAACAGCTTCAGTATTCAATTGAATAATATATTTACTGTTTTTCAAGACATCACCAGATTTAATAGAACCATCACGATTATATTTGTCATTTGCATCAGCATCAACTAATTTCAAATGAGACGTAGTCATTGACAATCCCGCCAAATCTTTCATTTCAAACAAACTATCATCATCAGTTCCAACTGAATCTTGTGCATTACTTAATTTAGTTGTAGTATTATCAGCATCCAAGAACGCCATTGTGACACCCTTGTCCAGCACAGCTCTATCAGAAGTAATAGACGCATTTAATGTTACATTTTTAGAAGCCAATGCTTGTTTCCATTCAGTTACAGCTTTTTCCGCAACATTCGAAACAGCTGGGTCTGCATAAATTGATACATTAACAGCCACACCTTGTTTGGTTACCGCTGCTGAAGCATTAGAGCCATTTGTATCCGCACCATTGATTACAGGAGCAACTGGTGTTGAAACTTTAGTTTCTTTATTTCAACAGCTTGTGGAATTACCGTACGCACTACAAGTGTATTACCTGACGATGTACGTTCATTACGTGTGATTTCGCGAACAACTAATGAGTTACCAGATGACGTACGCTCATTACGAGATACCGGACGAACAACTAATGAGTTACCAGACGATGTACGTTCATTACGAGACACTGGACGAACAACTAATGAGTTACCAGAAGACGTACGTTGTGTACGAGTACGCCCACGCACGGTCATTGATGTGTTAGATGATGCTCGTTTTTCCGTTGTATTGTTCACTAATTGTGGCAATGTGAGTTTCAAATCAATATTTGACACATCACCATTCGTATGTGTTGGTTGATATTTAATTTTTTGAATAAATTGTTTTGGCGCATATTTACCTTCAGTATGAGCTTTCGCATTTGGTTTAGCGACACTAAATGTATCAATATCATACGCGTGAGCATCTACTTTTGGAGGTGTAATACCACCAATGATACCAAATGGTGCAAATAACGCAACGTCAATATCTTGATATGATAACCCACCAGCAGCAACACCATGACCAATACCAACACCCTCAGTTGATGAATCTGGTTTGTATCAGCACCAAAGATTAACACTGATTGTGAGTCAAGGTTGGTGGTACCATTAGCCCCATTATCTTTACCAAGATTTGAAGAGGTTACTTTATAAAAGTTACCTGCATCCGTAATAGAAGCCCCTTGACCAGACATTAACACATCAAGATTCGCACCTTTATTAATATGGAGGAATTGGCCATCGTCAATATCAGAAATATAAAGTGGGGCATACGCTGCTAATTTACCAGCACCATTATCAACGGCTACTTGAGTTTTAAGAATCAAACCTTTGCCATCATAATCCACATTACTTTCAAGAGATAGGCTATGGCGTGCTATACTACCCCATGCGATGTTATCACTTGCTGAATTATCAGCAGAACCAAGGCGAAGCTCACCACCACCACTTTGTGAACCGCTACCAATACCATTAGGTGTTGTAGTTGGAATATAACCACCACCAGTAACCAAGGCCCCTGTCACAGGGTCAACTGACAGATAGAACACATATAATGGGTTAATAAGATTTCCAACACCTGCATTTTTCGGATTATCACGAAAAGCTTTTGTTAGACTATTACCATTTTCATCGGTTAATGATAATTTAAGTGACATTGGATGAGTAGATGTATTACCGTCTTTATCAACTGATACAAATGAATCTTTTAAGTCTACCGTTACACTTGGCTCAAATGATGCCACTAATAATACATTACTAGAATTAACCGTACCAAAGTGTTGGTTTCGAATATCTGATAGCACGGGGTTACTATCAAACAATTTCCAAACTTTAGCTTTCATTGCATCATACACAGCTTGTGCACCACCATCGCGTTGTGAATTCAACAATTTATTACCACGAACCGTCGCAAAGTCGTTAATATTCTTACTTGGAAGCATTGGTGAGCCAAATCCATCAGTAAATCCGTTATCAGATTGTGCTTGATATTCAGAAGCAGACGCTAAAGCAGCTGATGTATCCGGACGAACAGACTTAATAGTAATACCATTTTCAGTCTTCTTACCAGTAATAACACCATCAATTTCAGCTTCGGTTTGTTTCAAAGCTGCTTGAATATAACTCTTATATCGGTCAGATTGTTGGAAAATTTGACGTTGTTGCAACCAATCATCCGTTACTTGAGCACCGGCACCAATTGATTTTTGAACACGTTCAACAAATTTGTTGATTTTATCTTGTTCAGCTGCTGTATCTGAATCAAATTTGTGCAATTGTAGCAGAATTAGCTTTTACTTTTTCAAGATTTTGGTTGATAACACCTTGATTTTTCTTAGTAATGTCAGATGCAATTTGTTTTACTTCATTTGGGTTACGACCAATATCACCAAAGTCTGTAACTTCTTTGTTTAATTCAGCTACAACTTTTTTATTTACTTTAGTTTCTTGCAAGTTTTTAATTGCTTGGTCAATACCTTCAACAATTTTTTGTTTAGCTTTATCAGAACCTTTAGTCTTAGGGTCTAAGATATGAGCACGAGCTTCTTGAAGTTTTTTGATATTAGATTCACGATAAGTTTGAATCTTATCTAATGAACCCATTGATTTATCAATTTGTTGTCCAACATTTTCAGCGGTTGTACGTTCAGATGCTAACCATTTATTAATCGTATCGATATTAACTAACGAGTTATCACGATATTTAGCTACATCAACAGCTACTTTATTATTTTCTGCATGAGCCTCATTAATTTTATCCAAAATTTTAGCCTTAGCATCATTAACGCCTGCAATATCATACACTTCAATAGGTTTTGCTTGCTCAGCCGTAGGTGCAACCGTATTTACTTTATCTGTTGCTGAATAATCAACAACAACACCATCACTTGCTTTTGAGTCTTCAGACGCACGTTTAATTTTATCTAAGTTACCAACAATACCATCATCAGTATGAGTGTTTGTTTCAGCCGCTCTAACAATTTCAGCATTAGCAGCATCTTTAGCTTTGATTACTTCAGCAGATTGTTTAGTTGACGCTTTAGCTAAAACCCCAATAACTTTTTTATTGTCTTCTTGCATTTGTTTTGCATTATTAATTGCATTAGTTAATGTTGTTACAACATTAGCATAACCTTTCGATGCATCAACAACAATAGTGTGAGTTTGGTCTTCATCTAAAGTACCACCAGTCAACTCCGTATAATTTTGAGCTTGTGTATCTAATTGAGACCTAACCGAATTATACTGTGTGATTAAATCTCGAATTTTATCAAAATTTTGTTGTAAGTCATTAACTGTAGCACTATCAGCTGTCACTGACCCATCAACAGTTACGACACTATTATTACTAAGTGAACGAATTAGTTCATTATATTTTTCAACAGATACAGAATTAGCAGTACTAGTCGTTGTTTTATCAACACCGCTACCTTTTTCAGATGCTGAAATGACATCCATTGATGTGTATTCATCAGCGTGAGCTGTACCCATTGAGGCGACACCAGCAACACCCGTAAGTCCTGCAAATGTCAATGAACCAAACGTTTTAATTGATTTTCGTTTTGAAATTTGTGACATAAGTCTACCTTTCAAATTTTATATTTAACATGTTAATATATAAGGATAAACCTTTAAGTTATTAAAAGCACCCAACAAATGTTGGGCACTAAACTGTTTTCCAGTTAGACCCCAAGCACTGAGTAAATCCAATCGGCAGCTTTTTTAAACCATTCGAGCGGTTTGTCTACACCACCATAGATTAAGGCTCCACCGATACCAACGAGAATACATACCACTGGTCCAGGCATACGTGTTTGTGGGTTAAATTTGTGCATTGCGAAGGCAATAACGGCAGCCACAATCCCGATTACCATAATCGCAATTGAGATACCTTCGGCACCCGGTCCACCAAGACCATTTTTTTGAAGAAGTCTGTAAGACCTTGACCGAATGATTGCCAACCATCAAGAATAGGTAAGAAGTTCATATTTACCTCTAATTATTAATAGTTACTTATTTCATTTTATAGTAATCATTGATGCACTTAATAATAAGGGCACTTTTTACATCAAGATTTCCTATTACTTATATTATACCACACTTTAATTTATTTGTCAATAGGGGTGACATTAAAGATGACATATAAGCTTTATAATTATATTATAACACAAATCTTAATAAATGTCAACCCCCATGGCACACAACATATGGCACACAAAAAGTATGCCCGTAGGCATACTTCTAATCATTACGTGTACGAGGTTTACGTGATTTCGGTGCACGACGAGGGTCACGCACTTCTTGTCTACGTTCTCTACGTTCATTTTCTCTTGAACGAATTGCCTCTTGACGTTTATTTTGAGCAGCTTGTACTTGCTCACGACGTTCTCGCACATTATTTTCTTTAGACTTACTAGTAAGTCTTGTATTTGCAGGAGTACGTGTTTGCTGAGGAGCTGTAGCATTTGGATTAGCTGCAATTGGAGCATTGACATTACGAGCTTGTTGTCGTTGTGCCGATGCTCGTGAAACATGACCCTTACCAGCAGTAGCTTTCGCACCTACCATACCAAGAGTTCCAACAGCACGCAATGCTTCTCTACCAGACACATTTCCACCAGCCGCAACCATACCTTTGGCTAATGCGCCACCGACTTTAGTTCTACCAACAGCACGAGCTCCGTTAGCTCCAACAGAACCAACTTTCTTAGCTCCACTTTGAATAGATTTCGCACCAGTCTTAATATTGCTCTTAGCCGCACCGATAAGTGTACGACCACGGTTGTTAGAACCTGTAGCACCTGACGCACCTTTAGCTCCAGCAGAACCAGTTGCACCAGCAGAACCCGTAGAACCAGTAGTTCCAGCAGCACCTGTTGACCCAGCAACAGAATCACCTCGTGATGCATGTTTGTTTTCAGTGAGAGAACCACCAACAGTTGTACCACCCGTTGATGAACTGCTTGTTGATGATGAACCACCTGTAACAGAGCTTTGGTTTTGCGAGTTTGTCACATTACCATTAATTGATTTACCATCAACCGTTTGACTAGCATTATTTTGTTGACTAATTGAATCTTGAGATGATACATTAGTTTGTACAGCATCAATACCAGAATCCGTGAAGTTCTCAGCATTTCTAGAATTCTGAGAATTAATTTCTTCATTACCACCTTCAACAGTAGAATCAACCGATTCATTATTGGCATTAATAGCAGCATTGTTAGCATTAATTTCTTTATTTTCTTGACCACCATTAACATCACCAGTTTCATTATTAACAGAGCTTGATGAATCAACAGCGTTATTCAATGCTTTATTTTCTGCATTCATGTCATTGTCATTATGAGCTTTAGTTTCATTATGAGCATTATTTTCACTATTTCCAGCATTTGCAACTGATTGAGATGAATTAACTTCTTTGTTTTCATCATTACCATCAATTTCAGTAGAATCTGCATTATTAATTCCAGTTTCTGTTGAGAATTCAGCCGCATTACCAGCAACTTCAGTATTATCAGAAATATCATTACCGTCAACTGAATTACCTTCAACATTATTAGAATCATTAACTTCACGATTCTCATCGTTATCAACGGATTCATTATTGTTTAGCATTAACGCACCAAGTTTACCAGCACCAAATCCAGCTAATATACTTGCCGCACCAGCAGCACTTTAGCAGATTGACCAAAGTTCGCAGCACCCTCTTTCATGGCTCCAGCCATACCTCCGCCAGCTCCACCGCCAGAAGCACCGCCACCGAATCCACCAGCACCGCCAGTGAAATGGTCGCCAATGAAATGATTAGCAAACATTTGAGCACGTTGACTAAATTGACTTGGTAATCCAGCCATATATGAACCAAATGACTTAATAGGTACTTGTCCGATTTTCGGTAAGCTGAATAACGCAATCAAGTTTACAATCATCGTTACAATGTTGGTGAACATATCGTATAAAGCTCCACCAATCCATGGTATATCTTTAATACCACTAGCAAAACTTTCAACGGTACTTGCAATAATACCATCACCACCAAGACCATTTAATGATTGATTTAATAATGACCAAACAAAGTCCATAACCGCCATTGAAAGACCCATAATCAAACCAATACCAAACAATCCGGCAAGTAAGGCAATAACACCACCAACAAGTTCCCCAGCACCAGCAGCAGAACCAAGTGAGCTACGAGCACCACCTTTAAGTACACCACCAAAACCAGCCATAATAATTTCGACAAAGGCTTTCATACCTGCGAGAACCATTGCAAATGATGCAACAAATCTAACTAACGCTGGAGCCGTAGATGTGTCACCTTTATTTGTTACCAAAATAGCAACAGCAGGAACTTCAACGGTTTTAGTATTACTTTTAACAGCCCAACCGTTTTTGTTGAAGTCTGTACGTAATAGATTATATGCAGCAATAGGTGACATACCATAGTTACTTGAACCATTAGTAATTGAACCTTTTTTCAAATTACCAGACATTGATAAGCCATTTTGTCCCACATCAATATAACCGGCATTTAATGAATCTTCTGGGATTTCTTCAGTTGGTTGTGTGATTGCAGATTCAGCAACTTCATACAATTTCTTTTCATCCCAAGCTGTTTTACCATTATTTTTATAGGCTTTATTCCAGTTAACCGCCATTTTGTTGTCACCTGAATCCGCCGTACTTAAAATACGTTCAGCAATATCATCGTCAGAACCTTTTGAACCTGTTACACGTTCATATGTATATTCATTAATCTTACGAACATCATCACGTGTAAAGTCAAATGCCCCATTTTTAATAGGAATCGTCACACCTGGTGGTAACGCAAATGATGTACTATACCAGTCAGCTAAGTTCAAGTTCTTTTCAACAATACCAGCATTTTTTGAGTCTTCTGATTTATGAGTAATATCTTCTAACCAGTTAATACCATTCGTTAACAGTTTCGCACCCGCATATAAACCAACAGTTGCCGCTAAAGTACGAACAACCATTCGACGAACCGATGTAGCCACAGCAGAACCATTGGTCAATCGTGCAATTAACCCATAGGCAAACACCATCATATTCATAACAACTAAGATTAAGAACGAAAGTGATGCTTGCATACCACCAGCTGATGCTACCGGGTCACCAAACAATTTAATAACATTTTTAAACTGCTGGTTATCATTAATCAACTCAATAAATTTATTATCACTATTTGAACCATTATTTAATTCTGATGAATCACCAAACGCTAAGATAACAGGTGCTGGATTGTATTTTTTAAGTAATGTCATACCAAAACTAGAAATTTTCATAGTAGCGGCAGTCCAAGACTCCATAAAGGTTTCTGTAGAGATATCTTTAGGTTTACTTTTTGCAGCCCCTGATAGCAAGCGATTCATAGCAAGACCAAATGTATGATACTGAGTTGCCTTATTACCAGTTTTATCATCTAAGGCATCAATCTCATCTTTTGTAGCTCCGGCAGGACTTTGTAAGATAGATAAAATACCTAATGAACTTTCTTCTGATGACCCGTATACAATACCGAAGTTTGCGAAATTACCAGCCTTAACAATTTGAGCCACTCGATTATTAAAATCCTCAGATTTAGCTAATTTATCAGCAGCTTCTTTTTGGGCATCCGCTTTCTCAGTATTACCTTTATCTTCATTTTTTTCAGCAGCCTTTTTCAAACCACCAGCAGCATAGCCACTAAGACTAACTACTTGCTTTAAATCTGAAAACGCTGTTGAAATTGCATTTTGAGGTGATACTTTAGAATAATCACCTTTATTATCTTCAGCAAATGCTGTTGGGCCTAATGAAAACACAACAAGCAATGCAACCATTAATGTAGTACCCCACTTAATTAAATGGGATGCTAACTTATTATTCGCCATACGTCCCCTTTCTTATAAGATACTATCTAAATATATATAATCTAAGCTGTTTTCAGTACGTACAAAGTATGATGACTCAGACGCCCGAAGTTGTTTAGACCACTCGGAATCCATTAAAAACGGTTTAACTAGTTTATCTGTACGATTTTTATATAAATCAACAATAACAAAGTCTAATGTTGAATCTAACGATTCCAAGGTTTTTAACGTGTTATTTTGATTACTTTCAGTATAAATAACATCCAAATTTAATCCACTAGATGCAATCATATCATTAATGACCGTTGCAATAGATGACAACCTATTAAATCCATGAATAACAATCACATCACCATTCTTAAGTGTTGGTAGAATTAAATTTAAGTATGAAATCATCATAATATTTAATGATGGATTCTTAACACTAGCCATTGCACCTTCAGATGTACCTGTTAAATCGATAACTCGGAATTGTGAATTCACCAATTCATCAACAATAGGGTCTGTATGTGTATCTAATGCGGGATAACTTGGTAAAATAGTACGGTTAATAATACTATTTAGCTCAAATAGAGCTTCTTCAAGTCTACTATCTTTATTAGTTTTCATACGTTGTGCAACATATTGACCAAAATCAGTTAATGTCTTAAACTGGTCATGTCGAACACCAATCAAACGAACATCACTAATATCATTACGAGCATCATATGACCAATATTTATTATAAACAAAGAAATCTGTCAAAATATCACGAGAAATATTTGCAAAGTCATCTGTTGTGGAAATTCGGTCTTTATCCCTAAATTGTGAGAACAATGAAATAATATTATCCATATGAGCTGGGAATCGAGCAAGTAATCGTGTTTTATCAGCAGCACTTTTACGAGTATCAATAGCTTCCATAATATTAAGCAATCCCTTACTAACATCAACAACCGTTTTACGATTTTCGTTTACTGGGAATTTCATGAGAGCTTCAACTGATGCTCTATCATCAGCAACAAAATGAGTTACATTTTGACCAGATAACAAATACGCTCGACTAGCAACCTTGCTCAAATAAATTTGACTAGGCTCATCAAAGGTACCACCAATAGTGTGAGTTTTATTTACAGTATCATTACCAACAAACAAACTCTTACTACTATTTTGGAAGTTATATGCCGCATGAGAGCGAATCAATTTACCGACAGATACACCAACATATTCAGAACCAGGTGTTCTATCACCACCAGAGTCCACATATAATGCAGTTATCGCAGCATCCTCACTTGTCATATCAACATACACATCTTTATTACCAACGGCTGAATTTGGACCAAATGTAATAAATGGTCTCGCTTGCTTATTGATGTCTAATTCATATTTAATACCACGAGTTTCATCATTAGTATTAAGATAATCTTTAATAGCATTAACAGCTTTCTCTAACGTTTGGTCATCAGGAGCTGTTATAATAGCTTCCGCCCCGAATGATACAACTGAATCACCACTATCGATAGCATGCATTAATGCTCTATCATGATTAACAGCACGTGATTGACGTTTAATACTTTCTTCTGATTCAGATGATAGTACTGACAGTTTACGTCGACGCATAATTTCTTTTCGCATCAAATCATTATCTTTACGTTCAAATGACCGTGTAAATGTCACACTTGCTTCTTCAGGTAGCAATCCATCTTGTTGAGAAATATTCCACAAAATTAAAGACCAATCGTATTGCATTTCATTGGTTTCAACAACATCCAAAACTAATTTTAAAATTGTAGAAACACAATGTTCTTTATCAGACACTTCATAACGACGTCCTTCAACTTGTGTCATTGGAAAAATACGAGTTAATGTAGCTTCAGTAGAAGACATAAAATCATGCTTACGCATAGCTTCCATATCAACTAATTTCTCACGCTTATTTGTTGGAACACCAACAATCGTTTGTTTTTTCCCACGTTTTGCTTTGCTATTTTTATTTGTTTTTGGCTTATTGCGACCACTAGAAGATGTACCTTTACTAGATTTTCCTTTAACTGGAGGTTTTCTCTTACCAGTTGGTCGTTTGCCAGCAGGCTTACCTTTAATGGGTGCCTTTTTTCGAGATTTTGTAGCCAAAGCAGTATCCTTTCATATTATATATATATCTAATTTTATTATATCATATTTTTAATCATTTGTCAAGATGCCAGACAAATTAAAAAGAGGTAGTAAACCTCTTAGTACTTTTCATATTCATCCGGGTCATACGTTGATGAGTCATCATAGTCATCAGAGACTAACCCTTCATCTTCCATCATAGCTTGTAATCCATCAAGAACTTCATTAACATCTGTGCGTAAATCTTCAACCGTCTCACGCATCTCATTAGTTTCTTGTTCAAGAGCTTTATTACTTGCTTCCAATTCATCGACATGAGCTTTAGACTCAGTAAGTTGTTGCTCAGTGTGTTCTAATGTGGCTTTCACCTCATCAACTTGATTTTTCGCAAGATTTAGTGATTCTTCCGTTGCAGATAATGATGTTGTTAATTGATTAATACGCATTAAATCCGCTTGTTTAGCTTCTTGCACTTCATTCATACTTGACTCAAGCCCAGACATCAACTGTTCGAATTTACGAATCTTTTCATCGTTAGCTTTATATTGGTCTTCACGAGCTTCAAATTCTTCAATTTGTACAATATAGTCATCAACTTGTGCACGTAATTCTTCAAGCTCTTCATATGCCGCCAACAAATCTGTTGCATAGGCATTAATAACAGGGTCAACTAACTCAGCATCATATAAACTTCGTTTTTCACCAACAGGTTTAGGTTTGACTGGCGTAAATTCAGCAACCTCACCTGCGAAAATTTTATCATCCGTAAGTCCTAATTTTTCTAATTGTTTCATTATATCTCACTTTCTATTAGATATTAAGAGCAAGGCGTTTATCTAAATCACGTTCTTTTAGAGCATCAATGACTTGATTATAAATACGCTCTACAATTTTACGAGTAGAAATTTCCGGTGTTTCTTCAGTAGTAACATCTTCAACATCAGCATCAGGAACAGGAACAGGAACAGGAACATCATTTTCAACGTTGTCCGAATCAGCATCATTAATAGATGATTCTATATCAGTTACAGCATCATCAAAACTATCAAAATTAACACCATCAGGATACATGTTATCGAAGTCAATATTCTCAATATCACTCTGAGCATTACCCGCAGGTTCTGCATCAAATGCGTCATCTTCTAATGCGTCATCTTCTAATGCTTCATCTTCCAATGTTTCATCTTCCAATGTTTCATCTTCCAATGTTTCATCTTCTAATGATTCATCTTCCAATGTTTCATCTTCTAATGATTCATCTTCCAATGTTTCATCTTCTAATGTTTCATCTTCTAATGATTCATCTTCTAATGTTTCATCTTCTAATGATTCGGTTTTAACTGTATCTGAATTTTTCAACAAAGCTAAAGCTTCTTCAGTTCTATCAAGAACTTTATCGACAGCAGAGCCAATTTCAATATCTGTTAATTGAATATTGGATACTTCCAAATCGTGGGAACCACGAATTTCAGACATAATAGTCGAAACTAATTTATTTACGATTTCTTCTCGATTGTCTCCAGATAATAATTCAATAGTTTCAATTAAATTGGTATCAATATCACCACTAACTTCAAACTTATTGTTTGCTAGTGGTACCACACCAAGGCGTGTCTGTTTTTGCAAGAATGTCCCATAATCAGTTTCCAATGCATCAACAACTGGTGAATTTTCATTAGTAATAACATCACCAAAAGCTTTTTCGATTTCATCAACTGGAACATCGTCATGTGCAATCACATAACGAAGCAAATCACTTTTACCTTGGATTTTTTTCAAAGTTGCAAATTGTTTTAAATCCATGTATTTGATTTATATTGTTTCCAATATAACCCTTTCATTACTTCTATATATAATATTATATCATATATTTAGATATTTGTCAAGACTTATTTTTTATTTTCTGATGTAACTTTTCCACCATCAGTCATTGAATCAATATCTAATGTTTTATTCAACGTTCTACTTAAATCTTTTAGTGTTTGATATTTTGTTTGTCTCATCAAATTCAAATTAGTAGCAGCACTTAACACATTTTGAACGCGTTTAGTCAACGCTGGCAATTCTTTAGATTCTGGTGAATTTGGTTCAAGATTATCCGTAGCATTTTCATCAGTAAATTCACGTTTTGCACCGGAATCATCCTTGATGATAAAAGTAGACTTAAGTTGTGGAAGCGTTGGAACCTCACCATTCAAATCAATAATATCTTTTGTTGTGGACTTATCGTTAATATTTGTCATAACTAATACTGGTGATTTTTTTGCAGCACCTTTAGAATCTGTATATTCAACCGTACCATCTTCCACGAATTTACGTAAATCTTTTGCCGTAGGTTTAATTTCATAATTCTGGTCATTCAAACCTTTTTCATACTCACTATACACACTCAATGCATCTTTTAATTTATCTTCAGCATCTTTAATCGGATGATTTTCAGAATTACCATTACTACTTAATGCCGTACTTAAAGCTGATAAATGAATTTCCCCATCAGCAAACACATTAGTTGTTTTTGAGTGTTTGATAACACCACTTCCATTGGCGTATCCATTTTATCAGTACCTTTAATATGTACATCAACATTAAACACACCAGTCTCATCATCTTGTTTAGTATTATCAATATACATAACAAGTAATCTTGTATCATTAGATACGGGAATAATCTTATATTTATAGGAAATATGTTCCGCATCAGTAACACCACGTGATGACGCCAATGATACCGTATAACCAGATGTTGTTGACGGTACACCATCATCAATTGAACCAGCAATTTTAAATACAAGAACATGCGTCTTATGATACTGACCACTCGCTAATGGTGTAACTGTAATTTTATTAGCAGTAAACATATTTTTCATAATGGATGTCATTTCATTAGCAGCATTACGTGCTTTTGTTTGGTTAAGTAAACTAATAGTCTTTGGAACTACACCAAGTAGAATGCCTAACACAATAACAACCAATTTCAGAATTAAACGATTTCGATATTGAAAAGGGCTTGTTAAGAAGAATAAAATACCTTTTTCATCAAGAAATGTACGAATGGCTTTAATTCGACCAACAATTTGTTCATCCCAGAAATTGGCCCAGGTAAAAGGTTCTTTCATATCGGAAACGATACTTAAATCCATTTCCTCATCTTTTTTATTACGTCGACGCTCTTTTCGCGACGGTTTCCTATTATTTTTCTTTTTCGCCATACGCTAAGTCGACCCCTCCTTCAAGACCCATTGCCGCCAATAGTACATCACCAGGATATGTGGCAGCACGTATTGTTCGTGACGCACGTTTTAATGCAGATGTTGTTCTATTAACATTTTTTGGACGAACTAACAGCACCGCATATTGTTGAATACTTCTACCAACAGCTTGTGTTGCAGTTGCTCGTAATAAGCGTTTACGTTTAGCACTTAATGCTTCTAAATCATCTCCACCATCAAAATTTTCAACATCATTTAATTGAGCTTCCAATCGTAGCATCCCAGTATCCGAATCTTCTTTTGTAATAATCATCAAACCTTCACCACCTTCAAGGACGTTAAACAAGCTTTTAACTCCTCGAGCTTGTGATGCAAAATCTTCTTCACTAGACCATTGATTTAAACCACTAGTTACATTATAAACTAACGCTACATTACCATTACCTAATCTAAATGTCATTGCATCAATATCAGGTATTTTACTAACCTCACGAATACCATGACCTAACGTGTTAACCGTTGCTTGATTAGACACAACCATATTAATAGGTTTTTTAAATACAATACCATATAAGTTAGCTAACACTGAGCGTTGGGTTGGCGTTTGTCCAATAACAATAGATGCGAATGCCAAATATGCAAATGTTGCAATCCAATTATATTTAAATACGGGCGTAAACCACAACAACGCACCTAATCCAAATGTAACCAAATACGTTAACGCTAAACGATAAGTAATATTACCAACAATTGCTGTATTACCAAATGTACTTTGTTTAGCTAATTTCATCAGCAACCTCTTCATTTAATTTCTTCATTTAATTTATATTTAAAAGTTGAACCATCGACTAAAACATCATCTTCATGCGGTAAACCTAATCGATAATAATTAATACCGGTTGATGTTTGATAGACGGTTAAAAATGTTCTCAACTCGCCTTTGGCAATCCATCGTTGTATTGTTCTAATACTAACATTAGGGTCAGCCATTTCAGCTAAGTCTGAGATACGGAGATATTCTTCTCCATTAATAATTTTTTTATTTAGTACCACAGAATAAGCCTGCTCTTTCAATTTTTATGAGATGCAGCTCCCCAGCCACGATACAATCTCTAATACTATTATATCAGAATTATAACTATTTGTCAATAGGGGTATTTATTTTACAGATATTAGTTGAAGATACAATCAACGTATTATGACTATTTTTCTTCTATTATATACAATATTTTTATGACACCTAAATTAATACTTTTCTTCTATTATATCCATTAAGTTTATAACAACGAAATGGTGACACATACATTTAAACAATAACTTTGATATTATAAGTAGCATCAATAACACACAATTAATAAATTTCTTCTATTATATACATTAATTTTATACGTAACTGAATAATATCTGACTAATTTACAAAGAACTTTATTTTCCTCAATACACAAAGGTAATATTATACGAAATTCGATATGTCATATTTACACTTTTCCATAGTATTCCGTTCTATGTATAACAATCAGAATCAAAACTATCCAGAAAATCGTATAACAAATTTTGTCCCCAGTTTGTCACATTTTTGTCCCATGTGACAAAATTTGTGACAAATTTATAAAATTATTGGGTCAAACCATCAGACAAAATGCCATTTGTCCCATTTTTTTGTCATTTGTCACCAGTTTGTCACAAGTTTGTCACGTCGACAAACGGCGTCATATCAACATTTGAGAGGATTTCGCTTTAAAATGTGACAAATTTTTAAAAATCGCTAACAAAATGAAAAATATAAAAATAAATTTATACTGAGTTTCAGAAATTTTGTCACATCTACGAGTCATCATATGTTTTAACTCATTTTCTTATGTAAACAAAGCGTCGAAATAAAGTATGACAAATTTTGTCCCCAGTTTGTCACAGTTTTTGTCCCATGTGACAAATTTATAAAAAAATATTTGGTCAAACCAACAGACAAAATACCATTTGTCATATTTTTTTGTCATTTGTCACCAGTTTGTCATAAGTTTGTCACGTCGATAAACAGCGTCATATCAACGTTTGAGAGGATTTTTACTTTAAAATGTGACAAATTTTTAAAAATCGCTAACAAAATGAAAAATATAAAAATAAATTTATACTGAGTTTCAGAAATTTTTGTCATATCTATGATTTATCATATATTTTAACTCATTTTCTTATGTAAACAAAGCGTCGAAATAAAGTATGACAAATTTTTGTCCCCAGTTTGTCACAGTTTTTGTCCCATGTGACAAAAATTTGTGACAAATTTATAAAAAAATATTTGGTCAAACCAACAGACAAAATACCATTTGTCATATTTTTTTGTCATTTGTCACCAGTTTGTCACAAGTTTGTCACGTCGATAAACAGCGTCATATCAACGTTTGAGAGGATTTTTACTTTAAAATGTGACAAATTTTTTTAAAAAAATCGCTAACAAAAATGAAAAAAATATAAAAAAATAAATTTATACTGAGTTTCAGAAATTTTGTCACATCTATGATTTATCATATATTTTTAACTCATTTTTTTCCTATGTAAACAAATCACCTAAATAGTATAACTAATTTCAACTTATCTTCTCTATGTAAACAAAAAGAATAAAACATCAAGAAATCGTATGACAAATTTTGTCCCCAGTTTGTCACATTTTTGTCCCATGTGACAAAATTTGTGACAAATTTATAAAAATATTTGGTCAAACCAACAGACAAAATACCATTTGTCACATTTTTTTGTCATTTGTCACCAGTTTGTCACAAGTTTGTCACGTCGATAAACGGCGCCATCTCAGCGTTTGATGGGATTTTACTTTAAAATGTGACAAATTTTTAAAAATCGCTAACAAAATGAAAAATATAAAAATAAATTTATACTGAGTTTCAGAAATTTTGTCACATCTACGATTTGTCGTGTAATTCAACTTATTTTCTTTACGTAAACAGACGGAAAACCGACCTCATGTAAACAATCTAAAATCGTATGACAAATTTTATCCTAATTTGTCACGTTGATGATATGACAAATAGGTAAGTTGAAAGACCGGTATTGACAAAATATATAATATGTGCTATAATAATAAATGAAGATTAATACATATTAATTATATGGATGTACGATGCAATGCATCAATACTTTCAAAAAGCACTTGACAAATCATAATTAATATGGTATAATAAACATACTAAATACGAATAAGAAATACATGAAACATGTATAAATCAAATTAAATAGAAAGATGGTAATATAATGGCAACTGCGTATTATGACGACAAACTTGAAAAGGTAATTGAAAATGGAATCGAGTATCCATTAAATGAATGGATGATTGGTAAATCTAAGGCTGAGATTTTACAGGTGTTGAGTGCACCATCAAAAGCTGAGGCAAAGGAAAAAGATGAAATCGAATTAATGGAACCAATGTTCCGTACTGTTACATTTGAGAACTTATTATTAACAGATAAAAAACCAGCTAAATTATCAGTGCGTATTAATTTAGGTGTGGACAATGTCATCTATACAGACCGTCGCAAATCACGTGCGGAAGTCGTTGGGTTTGTTATGCCAAATAATGGAACTGAACAAGCTGGGCTATTTGTGCATGAAACACAAAAACCTGAGGGTGATGCTGAAAATAATACATATCATTTATTCCGTATTGAAGCAACTAAATACGCAATGCAAGCAATTGAGGATGAATGTGCACGAATTTCTAAATTACCAGACGAAACACGTGCAAATTATAAAGATTTAACCGTTATTCGTAGACAATTATTGACATATTTACAAGATAAAAATGATTTCTACAATGATTTACACAAACAAATTAATATTGTAACATCACGCCGTTTACCACGATTAAATGAATATGTTCTTTATGCTGATGATGAATCAGCACCATTTAAAGTTACAGCTCGTGTTCCATATAATAATCCAATGAAACAAGAAGTGACAACTGACCAAAAAGCTATTGTCGACACTGTTTTAGACGAATTCTTTGATGAAGATAACAAACTTGCGTTAGCATGGTATTTTGGTGCGGCCTTGTCAAATGTGGATATTCATGATGATAGAGTTTCAAAAATGATGATTGTATCATCAGCTCGTGGTGGTTCAGGTAAATCATCATTATTGACAGGATTGACAAAAGTACTATTTGGTGAGACTTATTCAGATATTACACCATCATTTGATGAGTATTTTGCAGCAAATAACCGATTTGCAACATCAACATTACCAATGGGTCGTATGACAGTTTATTCTGAAGCACAATTTGCAGATGTAAACTTAAGCGATGAACATGATTTCAAAGGACTTAATAGTTCAACAATCAAGTCTTTAATTACTGATGGTTATATGTCAGATGAAAAGAAATCAAGACGCCGTGATTAAACGAGTTCATGGATTACATGTTGTTTTATCAAACTATGTACCTCGAATTAAAGATGCAACAGAAGCATTACGTCGTCGTCTATTACCTATTGTTGTAAAACCATCTCGTATGCAAGATAAAGCTAGTAACATGGGATTAGTTGGACAAAATAAATTTAACCAATATTTAGAAGACAATGCCCAAGCATTTGCCAACTATTTTGTTAGCGTTTTCCAATCTAATGAATATATGTTTACATATGACGATTATTGTGAAGATGATTTCCAAGCTCAAATTAATGACAGTGATGCTGAAGTTAGAGCAAATGAAGATAAAGTTTCAGCTGAACATCAAGAAACATTAGATGCAATTACAACAAATGATATTAAACAAGCAATTAATGAACTTGCTGAATTGGGTCGAATTCCGGATGTGTCTACGATTGTTGATGATATTTCATTGGCTGTATCTGGTGGATTAGTCGAGAATATGCGTATAGATGATGACTGTCTATATATTGATTCAAGTAAGAAAGCGTTCAGTAAATATGGACCATATAGTGAATCATTACGTAAATTAATGATTGAAAAATTCGGGCCAACTGTTCGAAAATTCCAAAAACGTATGATTAAGGTGGGCCTAAATAATGTTAAATAAAGAATTAGCTAAACGTTTAATGGACTTGTACTACACACAAGGCACAACTGAGTATGCTCTTGATTTATCTACGAATAAAGACTTAGTTCAATTTCCACCAGCTTTTGTGGAAGATGATACTATTTATATTGAATCTGAAGATATTGAAGCATATGAATTAGTATTCACTAAAGATATGGTTGACGCATCATATCAACTAGTGGATGCATTTCTAGCCGGTGAAGATATCCAAGATTTAGATATCTTAGGTATACCATATGAGCCTATTTATCAAGCGGATATCATCGTTAGAAATTATCAGGAGTATGGATTCACTATTGATAGTAAAATTTTATTAGCTCGATTATTGGTTAAATATGAATATTCTACAATTAACCAAGACAAATTGGAATATACGATGTTAGACTCATGGACTACCGCACCAACAGTCGTCACTTTAGATTCATTTAATAAAGATGAGTTTCTACGGTATTGTCATGATACAAATAGTAGTTGGTGGAGTATATCAAGAATTAAGCCTCAATTAATTGCTAGTGCGAAAGATTCTATTATTGAATATATCAGTAATAATCCAAAATCACCAGACGACATCTATTTCAAGCATTTACTTGGAGCTATTGTTCATAACCAATTTGAATTATCAAAACATGCTGAAAACCAGTTAAGTTCTTGGATTTACGCGATTTCTATCTAAACACAATCAACAATCACTGTGAGCATGATTGATGATATGTAGATAATAAGTAATTAAAGTCACCTTTTCTAGAAATTAACAATAAATGAATTACCATTATAGTACCATCTATTACAATTTATTTATACATGACATAATACTACATATTTTGAATCATGCTCATAGGCATAAATGTTGACGAAATGTTCTTAATATGATATAATAATATATATATTAAAGATAGGTATAATTATGAACGAACACGTAAACATTGACACAGTAGAATTAGATACTAAATCAGTTATTGATAGCCTTAATAAAAGACTCAGATTCTTTGGAGCCCCAGCCTTAGCTGAGCAAACGGATTTAATTCAACGGTCCAAGCAATTCACATTATTTAATAGTTGGTTACAAGAAGCATCAGATGCTGTTATAAACGAGTTAGCTAATGAATATGGTCTGATTATTGTTATTTTAGGTGTTACTGGTATAAATTTAGACCATGTAATATTATTGCAAGAAAAAAAGGAGCCTGATTATACAGGTTTCATCCGATATATTGATAATACATTATTGAGGTCAACTCATCATAAAGCTAAACATATTCGTAAAATTAGTAAGGACTTGTTGAATGATGATTTCATGGATTTAAAAACCCCTGAAGTCCGTTCACAAATCATTAGTTATATTTTAGAACGATATATTAATATGAAAGGTACTTATGATGATGCAATAAGAGACTTATTATTATTGGTATCCGAATAGACGTTTGGTATACACCAAACGTCAAACGGGGAAACTTCCCCGTCACTCACTTCGTTCGTCCCCATTTTACTAACGAAATAAATTTTAAGTCAATGAAATATCGTAAAGTGATATAATCGGTCATATACATGACCGTAATATGGGAGCAAGCTCCCAAACCCTGTTTGACTTATGAAAATAAAAGTTAGCGAATAACTAATGAAAAATTAAAAGCGCACTCACGACTAATAGAAATGAGGCTTAGTATGAAATGGAGACAACACAAATGGAAACAACTGGATATGACTACAATGTTATTAATAATTTAAATATCAATATTCGTGTGACACGAGATATTGTATTACATGATGAATTTGGAAATGAAATTTCTCGTACACCTGATATTCAATATTCACAAGCAGTGCTTTCAATGTCTGATGTAGAAGATATGCTAGAAAATGCAAATTCTGTAGCAGAAAATGTTACGCTATATCATAAGAAGAATTCGGTTACACCGGATATGACTGAAGCGCAATTAAATGTTACACGTAATATTATCACAAATGCAATCACTACATTAATTGATAATTTAACAAATCAAGAATTTGTATCAACATATGTAGAGCAGTTGAAAACTGGTGCAAATGCAGTAAATCGATTTAAATATCGTGAATCAGACGCTGTGTCTGAAACTACTGTATATTTAATGTACCGACCAGATATTTTATCATCACAATTAATTATTCCAAGAAGACCTGGAGCAATTGTGAATAATTATAACATTGTAAGTTTCTAATGAGGTACTGATGGAACTATTACAAAAACTAGAAACATTACAAGAAACAACTGGAAAAAAAGCTAAGAGCACATATATCACCGAAAACAAAACTGATAAATTATTTATTAAAGTACTTGAATTTTTATATAACCCATTTAAAGTTAGTGGAATTTCAACAAAAAAACTAAATAAAGATGTTGATAAAATTCCAAACACAATGAATTTGTCAGAATTGTTGGATTATTTAACAGCACACAATACGGGTACTGATTATGATATTGGTATTATTAAATATTTCTTAGATAAGCATGATAATAATACAATATTAAGTCAATTAATTAGTAAAACATTAACATTGGGTGTGTCTGGTAAGTCAATTAATGATGCATTAGGTGAATCTTTAGTACCGACTTTTGATGTACAATTAGCATTTCCATATGATAAAACAATCACATCGACATCAACAAAAAGACAAATTGATAGATATGACGATGACGATTTATTATATGTTACACAGAAACTTGATGGGTTTAGGGGCTTAACAACTTATAAAACTAAAATACAGACATATAGTCGAAAAGGCCAATTGATTGATGGCCTAGATGAATTACATCAAGATATTGAAAACGTAATTCAGGCGAGTGGTTTGTTGGATATGTTCCCCAATGGATTTGCTATTGATGGCGAATTGTTACTAAAAAATGAAGACAATCTGACATCAGATGCCTTATTTAGAGCCACAACTAAAGAGCTGCGTAAAAATGGTAAAAAACAAAATATCACATATAATATTTTTGATATTTTACCATTAGATGAATTTTATTATAAAGATGCATCTACGCAGATGTATAAAGAGCGTCGAGCTATTTTAGATACAATTCAATCTGGTCAATTTACACAAGTAGTTCCAGTCTTAGATGTAATTACGAAAAATGACATTCCAAAATGGTCGAATTATGCAAGCGACCAGGGTTGGGAAGGTATTATGCTGAATTATGCAAACGGATATTACCGAACAAAGCGTTCAGCAGAGCTATTAAAAGTTAAAAAGATGCATACTGCAGATTTAGAAATCGTTGGATTCAATCAAGCAATTGATGGAAAAAACGCTGGACAGCTGCAATCAATTAATGTAAAATTGGATGATGAAAACGTCGTCCAAGTCGGAAGCGGACTGACGGAAGAACTCCGCTTAGAAATATGGAATAATCAAGACAAATATTTGGGTGCTATGGTCGAAATCCAATACTTTGAATTGAGTGAAAATCAAAATGGTGGTAAATCATTAAGATTTCCGGTATTCAAAGACTTCCGATTCGATAAAACACCTGATGACGCAAATATTGAATAATTTGCATGTAAAATTTACACATCGTTGCAATGCAACACTTAAATGAATTGAAACCTAACCGAAAATTAATTGTTTAAAAATTAATCTGAAAACAAGGTGAAAAAAATGAAATTATTTTGGAAAATTATTGGTTGGATAATTGCAATTGCTATTTTAGTAGCATTGTTTATCACAGGCGCAATTGTTATTGCTGCAATTATCTTTGGTGTTGGCTTAGGCTTTGCTTTAATGGGCGGGGTAGAAGACGGATTAACACAAGCAACCAAACCAAACGATTATAATCGTTATTGGTAAAACTATGAGGTCATAGTTTAGGCATAGAAACAAAAGAAAGGTGCCATAGGTTATTATGTATGTAATGAAACGTTACAATTAGAGTTTTTTATGCTATAATATAATATATACATAATAATAAGGTTAGTATTTTATATGGGAACACGATATTCACAACAAAATACATATAGAGATTTATCATTTGGGGACGTTATTAAAATTACCGCCCCATTTGAGGAAAACACTACAGAATATTATAATGGTTATAGTCCCTATGAAATTCGTGGAGATTTAGTACGTGATAGATTTGGACGAACAGAAAAGCAACGACCTGTAATGGTTATTGATGTGACGTCAACGGAGTTAACTTATATACCATTAACCTCATCACGAGGAAATGAACATGATGAAGCTCATCAATATCAATTAGAAGATAACTCAATGACCCCACAGCATAATTGGTATCGTCCCGTAAAAACGTATGCTGAAACCGCATCTGTACGTGTCATCCCAATAAATTCTGACGAAATTGCTGACTATTATGGCAAAATTAAAGAGCATGATTTAGCTGAAATTCAAAAGCGCTTAATGGAAGATGCCCAAGATGTTTATGATGGTAATGATAAACATGTTTATATGGGTGAAAAACAAATGGCAGCTTTTATTAATGGACTTGAATCACATAATTACAAAAAAACGATAGAAGACGGATTATCTGTTTATTCACAGGATAACAGAACCTTCACATTATCGGAGTCGGGTGTAGTAAAAGTACATTTTGAATTGTCAGTATCTCAAGTACGACGGCGAATTGAACGAAAAGAACATATTCGATTACGACCACCGTCATCAGCTCGCACAAAGACCCATGATACAGCATTTAGTTCGAGTTTAGAAACATTAAAATCTGAAATGGGAGACGGTTTAACTTATGAATGAAACCTTGGCACATAAAGCTGTTAATGAGGTTGTTTATACATTAGAATCATTTGAAATAGATTATTTGAAATATGATAATGAAACAAACACATTTAGTATAGTACATGTGACCGATAAAGAAACAACAGAAACACCTGTAACTTTATCGAAATATGACTCTGAAGAAGATGTATTACTTGATTTAGTAGATAAAGTAATACCAACAAATTTCACGCCATACATTGAAAAATTATATGGACGTAAACCCACATGGGATACCGTTAATAATGTAATATTTATTGGAAACCCAAATGGATATTATGATTCTAGGTATAATCAATATAAGCATGCACGTGAATTAGGCATGGAGGCTGTCGATTTATATGAAATTTCTCTTGTTGAAGCTGTACAGCAAACAATTATTGCAATTAGAAAATTAGTGAAGTAACTATAGTATTATAGTTACTTTTTAACAGAACAGAAAGGTAGCTATAATAAAATGGTAACAAAAATTACAGATAAAATATATAAAGCAAATGTTTTAGGGTATGACTTGGAAATTAAAACTAATGATAATAACAGAATTGTACATATCATTGGTGGAAGTCATTATTTAATTGATGATTTTTTACATCAAAAATTACAAACAGAGATTTACTCACTTGCGTAATAAATACCATAAAACTATTGACAAACACGTAAATATTTGATATAATAGATATATCAAATATAAAAAGGATAAAACGCAAATGACATACACAGTAAAGACAAAATTCCCAAAAGAAATCACTGAACGTGAAGCCAAAGAAATTGTTAATACACATGATGAAAGTGAAACGAACTTAGATGTCGAAGATGTGCTATCATTGTATGCACATTATCAGCAGTCTGGATATAACATCAAAGCATCATTTAAATTGCAAGAAGATGCTGACCCAGTAACTGTCGCATCAAAATTAGATGAACACGATATTGCTTATAAAGCAACATTGAAATTTTTAAACAAATCAAATAGAGGTTCTTATGATGAGGTGCTACCAATTTCACAAATTGCATTTCAACAGGGATATGATTATGAAGTTGGCGTTACATTGAAAATCAATGATGAATCAACAGTTGACTTTGATAAAGAATCAACCTGGTTTTCACCAGAAGATGCTATTTATATTGTTAAGCCAAAAGTTTCTGGAAAACATTTAAACGAAATGGTACCTATTTATGAACGTTTACTTGACCAAGGCTTTGATGTGACATTTGATATTAAACCAAGCAGTGCGGAAACTGATGATGATTTTTCAAAACAATTAAGTGCTTATCCTGAGGGAACTGAAATCACAATGGTATTGAGTGATGCTGAATATTAAATATCTGTATATCAGATATTTTTTTTCGGGCGATTTTGTTCAATAGAGTTGACAACTATCTATAAATATGATATAATATATTTATAGAAAATAGCAAAGGGGAATAACGTGTCTTTTTTTAAAGAATTATTTGGTCTAAACGACCCTGTTACTGAAATTCAAACATTTTCGGATTATATTACAGAAGAACCATTAGATGTTTTTTTATAATAATCAGAAAAATAGGAACAATTGATAAAGAAGTACACATCGTAGATTACACAGATACACATGATGTTATGCAAACATTACCAACTACAATTTATACGATTAAATATAAACAATCAGATTTAGATAAATTGTTAGACAGTTATGGTGTGTTGAATGTTACATCTTACAAAGTATTTAATGGTAGTGATATTGCAATTTATACATCACAACCACCAAGACATTTACCAATTAAAGTTGAATTACCAATTGAGTTATCAGTCAATGAGACAGATATTAAATTTTCAGCAACTCATTTAATTGAGATTAGCGAAACAACATCGAACATTATTCAATATGAAATTTCTCAAGATAATTTATATGACAAATTATTAGATAAATTTCTTGATGAACAACCACTATTAGAATATTTATCTGTAGAAGAAACATCTATGGATGATAATAAATTCACATGTGTGTTATCAAATAGTGCAAAACATGAAAAAGCGGTTTATGTTAACGGTAAATATTATACAAATGTTAATGTAAATATTACGGTAACGAATAACACCTTACATGATGCTGATTATCCAGTTAAATTATTAACTGAATTATTTAGTGCAGATGATATTTATAAATATTATACCATTACAAATATCAAGCAAGATAAACAAATCACTGCAAACGGGTCTCCCGTGATAGACGTAACTATTGAGTTAAATTACGATACAATTGATAAAACATTATCAACAATTATCACAACTTATACAAATTTCTTAGAAGAACAAGGCTATCAAATAGGCGATTTAAAAGATTCATTCTTGGCTTCATATAGCGAAGGTTATATTAAAAATTCAGAAATTCCAGGTATTCAATCGACAAATGAAACATATTTCATTGATTTATACGGAGCAAAACGTTATGATAATCCAAATGATATATGGTTGTTAAAGAAACAATATGATGAGAATGATGGACTTGAATTAGATACTATTTTGGACATTGCTGTTGAAAAATTACAGAATTTAAATGCTGTAATTGAGAACCCATATTCATTTAGTTCATATAGTGATAACACTATGGTAGATGATAACTATGTTGCAGCTATCGAATTAGATTCACAAAATGAGTCAGACGATAAGGATAACTCGGAATACAACCGTACTTCATCTGATTTTGAAGACGCGACAGAATCTGGCAGCATCATTAAGTCAACAGACGTTACTAATGAAACACATACAAGTGAATTATCTGAATCTGATATTATAAACGATATTAATTCAGAGACAGATGATACAATTGAGATTCTATCAGAAAAAGGTAAAGATTCATGTCAAAATTGATTAGTTTTGAAGGTGTCGATGGTGTTGGTAAATCGACGGTAATTCAAAAAACAGCAACAGATTTAACATCGTTGGGGTATTCGGTAATTGTACTACGAGAGCCTGGGACAACGAATTTAGGCTTGAAATTACGAGAGTTAATTAAATCTGATACACCAAGGTCAGAACTGGCGGAAGTGCTGTTATTTATGGCAAGTCGAGCTGATATGGTTACGAATGTTGTCACAAGAGCATTAAAAGCATATGATATTGTATTACTTGACCGATATATCGACTCAACCATTGCATATCAAGGGTATGGTAATGGCGTTGATATTAATTTGTTAAATGAATTAAATCGAATGGTTATAAATAATAAATTACCAGACAAAACTATTTATATTGAGGCACCGATGGATGTTGTTGCCGAACGTATTCGATTACGCGGAGATGACCCTGACAAATTTGACACCGATAAGCAATTTGCGAAACGAGTTTGTGACGGATATCAAGAAATTCTAAAATCAGAACCAGACCGATTTGAAAAAGTCATCAATGATGATTTAGAAGACTGCGTTCAAGAGTGTGTTACTATCATACAAAATGAGTTGAACCGAAAAACTGAACATAAACGCGAATCATTGAAGAAATTAGTCAATAAAACGGAAACGGGAACATATCGAGCACTAGTATCACGAACAGGTAAAACTGATGATGGAAAACCAACGTTACTTTTAACATCTGTAAAACGAAAAGGTGGACGACTTGTTTTAACGGACCATGTGTGGGTCGATTATACACGGGAATTGGTATCATTAGGTACATTAGTCCCTGGAGATTTAATCGAATTCACCGCCGATGTGACGACATATAGTCATGAAAATAAATTCGGCGGGACATATGATGAATATGGGTTTACAAATTTAACAAATGTAACATTGGTCAAAGGAAAACGCATTTTAAAAAATGAAGATGACTTTGAACGAAAAGATTTATCCTATATTAGTACAATACAAGATGATGATTTATTTAATCGTACATTAGTAAAATACTTAGGTTATGTTACTGTTATGACTAAAAAGCATTTGGTGTGAAATAAAGCTTGACAAATAATATATTTTATGATATAATATAAATATAAAGTAATAAAGAATTGTTCAAGATTTATTATATGACAGAATTAGCAAATGAATTATTTGCATATGCGATTGAACCAAAATTTGATGACCGAATGTATGATATGTTAAAATACAAAGAAGTATCAAAAGCTGTTCGAGACGATGCAAATAAATATAAATTTAAGTGATAGACTCGATTACGTTCAGTTCCAAAAAGATATTTATGCACGTCGTAATGACGCTCGTTCAGATTTAAATATTGCAAATATGGAACAAGAACAAGAAGATATCACAAAGACTATAGCATCATTATTAGATAAATATAATTATAAGCCATTAGATAAGGCAATACGCGCTGAAACACTACCACGACATGAGAATGATTATGATTTACGTAGAGAATTCAGAGCTGATGATATTGGTGAGATGAGTGAACATGATTATGACAGCTTTGCGGCTGAAATAGAAATGTTACGAGATGATGGTATACGATTAGGCTAAGATGAGTTGGTCATTTAACAGGTTCGACACCTGCTTAGCCAATAGCGACTATGACCTAGTTGCACTCTAATTAAGAAGAGATGTTTGCCAGAAGGCAACGAAAATCTAATTGAAAAGAGAACTTTAATATATTAGTGTTGTTAATATATTAATTATAGGAAACGAACTTAAATAAACTTTTTAAGCTAAACAAATACAAGTAGTAATCTTTTCAAAAAGCCAATCAACACACTGATTGGTTTTACTTTTTTTAAAATTTATATACATAAATTTTAAAAATGGGGAAACCCCAAACCCCACTTAAATAATGAATAAGCAAACAGCTTATTTAAAAGTAGGTAAAATATGGATTCCATATATTTAATACAACATAAAGATTTACCTGAGTATACTAAAATTGGCTATACATCGGATATTAATCAACGCATTCGACAATTAGAAACAGCATCACCAACTGGAGTATTGCTAGTTTTTTCTAAAGAAACGAAAGATGCTTATAAAATTGAGCAAGCATTACATAGAAAATATGCTTATAAAAATTCTAATTTAGAATGGTTTCGATTAACAGATGAAGATATAGTTGATATTATAAACTTAGTAAATCAATATGTTGCAAAAAACAAAAACTAAATAGCAAATGCTATAATGGTGATTCATCACCACAGATGAAAGGGAAAAAGTCGGCGTCTAATAAACGCAGGCTATAATTACTTTATGCAAAATAAACTGAAACTTACTATGACAACATTGGCAGCAACAGCTCTTGTAGCTTTTGCAGGTACAGCGTCAGCAGACGAAGTAGACTATACTGTTCAAGCTGGTGACACTTTATCTAAAATTGCAGAAACATATCTAGGTTCAGCTGATTACACAGACGCATTGGCTGCAGTAAATCATATCCAAGATAAACATACTATTTATGTTGGGCAACATTTAACATTTGATGGTGTGAAAGATGCTAAGGCATCAACATCTGTAACAAATACAGCCGATAATGTATCTGTACAATATAATACTCAAGCAACTCAAGCTACATCTGATTCAGTATATCAAGCACCCGCAAGTGCTGGTTCTGTAGTACTCGCTAATGGTAATACAGCAGGCGAAGTTGGTTCATATGCAGCTCAACAAATGGCTGCTCGCACAGGTGTTCCAGCATCAACATGGGAAATGATTATTGCTCGTGAATCAAACGGGCAAGTTAATGCATATAACCCATCAGGTGCATCTGGATTATTCCAAACTATGCCAGGTTGGGGTTCAACCGCAACAGTTGATGACCAAATCAATTCTGCTGTGAATGCATATAACAACCAAGGGTTATCTGCTTGGGGATTTTAAATTGAAGCACTCATCTGAGTGCTAATTATGCTCCGTGTAGCCAAGTGGTTTAAGGCGCTGGTCTGCAAAACCAGCATTCGTGGGTTCGAATCCCATCACGGAGTTCGTAATAAGAAAGTTGGTATTTAACAATGTATCAAGTTATGTATAAAAAAGACGTTATTGAAACATTTCAAACAATAGAAGAAGCTATCAAATACAAAATGGAAACTGAACGATTGCTAATGGATGATGATAATATGGTATCATTATACATTAGGCCAATTACTATTCATAGTAATTAGTTTCAATCAAAAGTTAAAAAGCTACTTGACAAATTGTCATAACTTTGGTATAATAGAAGTATGAAAAGATTATTATTATTTTCGACTATTATATTAGGATTTACAACAGTAGCAGTAAAAGCCGATGATTTATCGGCAAAGCAAGAGCAAAAAACACAATTACAAACAAAATTAAATGATTTACAATCACAATATGATTCTGTAACATCACAAAAAAAGGCAATTAATACAAAAAAAGATTCTATTTTAACAACAACATCTGAAATGGATAAAATTAATGGTTATATTAATGTTAAAACAGATGATACAAAAAAAGAATTACAAGTATTAAAGTCTAAGATAACTAAAGTAAAAGAATCAAAACCAAAATCTAAGTCATTGAAAGATTTAAAAACTAGTTATACAAAGACTGAAACGAAGTTAAAGAAATTGATACCAATTGATACAAATGCTTTATCTAGTGATATTAAAAAACAAGCTGATGATATGACATCTAAGTCAACAAATTTAGAAAAAGATATCAACGACACAAAGCAGGCTTTATCATCATTAGATTCTGAAATCAACAAACTACAGGACGCAAATAAAGCAAAACAAGACACTGAGGCTGCTAAATTCAGATGAAGCATTGAAGAAGCAAACCGATGCCTTATCCGACCCATCGACAGAGGGATTGACTCCACATACAGCTGAGATGAAGAAGTTTTTAGGCGCCAAATTTGGAATCACATCTTTCAGTTTGTATCGACCTGGTGATAGTGAAGACCATGGTTCTGGATTAGCAATTGACTTAATGGCTGACAAAGCTAAAGGTGATGAAATTGTAGCATATTTAACTCAGAATTATAAAGCGTTAGGTATAAAATACATTATTTGGCAACAACGATTTTATTGTAATTTACCAAACATTTATGGTCCAGCTAATACATGGAATTTAATGGACGACCGTGGTGGTGACACAGCAAACCATATGGACCATGTCCATATATCATTTAATTATTGATACTTTGTTTTTTTTTCAGCCGTGTATACACACGGCTTTATATTGGGCAAAGCCCAAACCCATTTAAACTATGAAATAAACTGACGGGGATTTCCAGCAAATATAACTAGATTGGATTTTATATGAAAAAACGAGAAATTTCAGCGGATATTACAACTATCACAACTGGTTATATTATGCATCAAGTTAATTGCCAAAATGTAATGGGTGCTGGCGTTGCTAAAGCACTATATACCAAATACCCACTTGTTAAATCAGCATATCATGATTTTGCAAAAGAATACACAACACCAAATGATAGATTAGGATTAATCCAACCAGTACAAATAACAGACTCACTTGTTATTTGTAATAGTTATAGCCAACTATATTATGGAAATAGTAAAGAGACTGGTATTTGTTATACTCATATGGAGGCGTTAAAATCAGCATTAAAGCGATTAGATTATCACGCCAAACGCAATAATAAACCAGCGTATGTGCCTGCTAAAATTGGATGTGGTCTTGCTGGCGGTGACTGGGACGATATACGTTCATTTATTTTAAATGAGACGGACATCATTATTGTAAATTATAATAGATTTTAAGAAAATATAACTGAAAGGATATAGTCTCATTGACTGAAATATAAACATCATGAAAGCTACAAAACAAAAAAGTATAAAAGGTTTAATTCGTCAATTAGTGAAAGAAACAGTATATACTCCAGCACGAGTTTCTGAAATCACGCACTCATTAGAGCGTGTATTACAAAACGAGATATCTAATGGTTCAACCTATGCTGAGTTATATACTAATATTTTACATATTGTTAAAGAAATGCATATGGTTGCATCAGCATCAGTGATGCAACCAATACAATATAAAATTGGTAGTTCAAATAAATTTGAAACATTAAAAAACGAATTACGAATCTTATCAGAACCATTACAAGGACGTTAGTTATGGAAATCACAAAACCAGATGGTTGGGACATCCCTGAATATTTACATATCAATCAATATGAAGATTTGATTGATACCAAAGGCTATAATTCAACGATTTATTGTTATACTAGAGGCCTCGATTTTGGAAAACAGTATAACAAGCAACAAAAAGCTTATGACTGGTTGAACACTTATACACGAACAGGAAATCCTGAGCCAGGCGATATTTTAGTGTTTTATCCGAATGAACGTATTGACGGATTAGAGTATCCATTGATTGCTGGAGTATATGGGACTGTTATGATGGTTGAAGCAAAAAATAATAATCAGTTGTTGATATCCCAACCGTCACCCTTTAACCTACATGTTTTGGAATATCAAGTAATTGACTTGTCTAATGTTTCAAAATATAAATTCATTACCGTATGAAAGGAACCAAATGAACGCAGTAATTAAAGAAGTAAAAACTTATCTTGGAAGAAAAGTACATGTGACAAAAGTTAAAAGACGACCTGAGGATGAGGACTATTATAAAGAGGTTGAAGGATTTATTGAAGAAGTATATCCTAGAACATTTGTCATTGTACGTACCGATATTGATTCTGGTGATTACCCGCAACGAACAAGTTACACATATGCCGACTTGTTAATGGGTGAATATAAACTTGAGATTGCCAATGACTAAAATTGTTAAAGAATTTGAGTTACAACGAAAAACAGGTAAAAACTCGTCGTTGGCAAAAGGAAATGAGATGATATCCGCAAACGACAGGTTGAATCCAATTGTAAAATCGAAAATAACGAAACATTTGCGAGAACTGGCATATCAAATGTCAGAGCCGTTAGCTGAACCATTTTCACCAGATAAACCATGTAAAGTAGATGTTATAGTATTTGCACCAACCAGACGTCGAATGGATGCCCCCAATTGGTATCCAACCGTAAAAGCTTTGATTGACGGTATGACTGATGCTGATATATTAACTGATGATAATAATCATATCATCAAGAAAATGTCATTCGCATATGGTGGATTAAGTGGTACAAAAAAATATAAATTAAAAATCATTATTACGGAATTAGAAAGAAATAATTATGTCAGAACTATTAGAATATGATAATCAATTACGTGATAAATATCCAATTATTGCAGGATTTGATGAGGTTGGACGCGGCCCATTAGCAGGACCCGTTGTGGCTGCCGCTGTCGTATTACCAGCCAATACAGAAATCCCGGGTGTTGATGATAGTAAAAAAATAACAAAGAAGAAACATAAAGACTTAGCTAAACAAATTTTAAGTGTAGCAATTGATGTTCAAGTGGGTGTTGTTAACGCATCAGAAATTGACAATAGTAATATTCTAGAAGCTGACAAGCAAGCAATGTTACAAGCATTAAGTAAGTTGCAATTTGAGCCTAATCTTTTGTTAATTGATGGTAATACAAGTCAATTATTAGACACACCTCATGAGCAAAAAACGCAAGTGAAGGGTGATTCTCATTCACTATCAATTGCTGCTGCTTCAATTGTAGCAAAAGCTATTCGAGACGAATTGATGAAAGGATATGCGAAAAAATATCCTGGGTATGGATTTGAAACCAATTCAGGGTATGGTACCAAACAGCATATGACAGCCTTAGAACAATACGGTATTACTCCAATTCATCGATTAACTTTTGCACCTATTAAGAATAATCTTGACAAATGGCCTCGTAATGAGGGAATAGATACAGAAAAAACAGAAATGTAGGTGATGCTGTGACTACTGGAATATTAGTATTAGGTGGATATAATGAAGAATCGACACCTATATTACAGCAATTATTTAAGCAAAAAGTAATATCTAATTATAAAATACCAATTGAGCATACATTTATCAAGTTTTCAAGTAAACCACAAATGATATGGGGAAAAGATGAAATACATATCCCCTATGAAGATGTTGCTATGAATTTATCGGATAAATCAACACGACAAGTTGCCTTATTGCAAGAAATGTTGAAACGATGTGATGAGATTGTTGTGGTTTTTCCAAATGAAAATGAGGTTAATCGATTAGTTTTACTTCTTGGTATAGCATCAGGAAAACCATTTCATATGATATTGGCAAATCGTCCAATAAAAGATGAAAAAGTACGACAGGTAATATTATCATCAGATTTAGAATTGCTTCGCAGGCAATATGAAGAGATTGTAGGGATAAAACGTCCAGTGCGAGAATATAACCCTAGCGAACTCATAAAGACCCCTAATGGAGCAACCTTACGGCCATATCAGCAACAAATGGTTGATTTTGTGTGTGAGGTGAAACGAGCTGGTTTATTTGTTGACATGGGATTAGGTAAAACTTTAGCAACATTAGCTACAATAAACAAATTGGCTGAAGAAAATAAAATTGATAAGACAAAACCGGTTTTAATTGTTGCACCAATCACAGTAGCGTTAGACACATGGGCTAGAGAAGCTAAAAAATGGGGATATGATATGGATATTAAAATCAATATCAAATTATCCAAAGCTAAACGTGCTGAGTTATTAGACGAGTTATTAGAACCTCAGAAAAAATTAACATTAGTTACAACTAACCAAGCTCAGTTAGAAGCGATACATAAGTATTATCAGTTAAAGCATCAAAAAGAACCATTCACAATGTATATTGTTGATGAGTTATCAATGTTTAAGTCACATGCTGCAAAACGATTTGATATTTTATCAAAAATGTCTAGAGATGCTGATTATTTTATTGGATTAACAGGTACGCCTGCACCAAATAATTTACTAGATATTTGGTCGCAAATGATATTAATAGATATTAATAATTTTGCAAGATTTGGACAAAACTTTTATATTTATAGAGATAAATATTTTGACCCACAGGCAACACGAAGTGGTAAAATTTATAAATGGAATTTGAAGCAAAATGCTGAGTATGACATTTATAACAAAATGAAACCAAGTGTGATTTCAATGAAAAGTACTGGTCTTGTGGATTTACCCGATATCACATATTCTAATTTATATGTTCATTTACCGAAAAAAGCAATGAAAACATATAAAGAATTAGACACAAAAATACGGCGAAAACTACAGGCTTTAGAAAACGAAGGTGTACGCGGTGGTATTGAAGCTACTACTGATAAAAACAGTTTTCGTATTGCAAACACAGCCGTTTTAAATGGTAAATTAACACAATTATCATCTGGCGCGATTTATGACGACTTCTTAGACCGATTTGATAAATCATTTGATGCAGATGACGTTGACGTAGATGAATCAGATTACACAGAATTCCATGATGTGAAATTTAGAGCATTGCAAGAATTAGTTGAAACAGCAACAAGTCCAATTTTAGTATTTTTTTCTATTTCAAAAAGTGAATTAGAGCGTATGAAAGATTATATTGATTTTGAATTTCTAGATTCACATTCACCAAATTTCAGAGATACTATTTCACGATGGAATAATGGAGAAATACCTGTGTTAGTTGCACATCCAGCATCAGCTGGCCATGGATTAAATCTGCAAGATGGCGGTCATACTATTGTATGGTTAACAACGACATGGTCAAATGAACAGTATAGGCAAGCCAACAAACGCTTACATAGAAGTGGGCAAAAAAATACGGTAAATGTAATACATATTGTTGCCGAAGGAACTGTAGATGAAGAAATTATCTCACGTATTGATGAAAAAGAGGAAAATCAAGATAAATTAATGAGTGCCTTAGATACTGCAATACGGCCAACTATTAAATGTGAATAAGGAGCAATTATGGTTTCAGACTCAGAAAAGCAAGCACTTCGTGATGACGTAGCAATGTTTTTGCAAACGAAATATAATATTGAGCCACAAAGTGTTATTCATATAACCAACCCTATATTAGACATATGGTTTGATGAGCTATCAACCGATTGTTCTTACTTTACAGCCGATAATATTGCTGATATCATAGTAGATATTTACACTCAATATTATAAATATAATTAAAAGCATGATAAATTTATGGAAGAAAAATTATTTAAATGGCTAAAAACGGTTGGTGATAAGTTTTTAGACAAATTACTTGTAAACAAATGGCTATTAATTTTAATAATGTCAGCACTTGCTTTATTTATGGAAATTACAGCTTTTAATAGTGTATTATATTCCATAATTGGTGTTATTGTTGCATTTATGGCACTAATAGCATTAACAAATATTGAATATGGTATAAATTATAAATATAATTCAGCAGTTGAAACTATAATCAAGAAACCAAGATATAATTGGATAAACGCATTTATCATTGGATTCTTCGGATTAGGGTGTAATATAATTTTAACATGGCTTATAACAGGAAATGCTTTTCAGTTCAGCCATGAAGCTAATAAATTATCTCAAGGTGCGATTATTTCAACAATCGCTATTGCACCAATAATGGAAGAACTTATTTTTCGGCAAACATTATATCATGATTTACTAAAACCAAAGATGAATAAATGGATTGCCTATAGCATTGCTGTTTTATTATTTACATTGTTTCACATACCTAAATCACCGATATTATTTATACAATATTTAATATCATCAGCTAGTTTATATTTAGTATATGAACAATCAAATGACGATGTAAGAGCATCAATTTTATTTCATATGCTTAATAATATTATTGCAATTTTATAAGAACAGGAGGTTCTTTTTTTATGACAAAAACACGAGGTTTTGAATTAATTTCGACCGAACATGATGAATCATTAATCCCACAACGTGCCACAGCACACGCAGCGGGTTATGATTTCAAAGCATCACAAGACGTACACATCTCACCAGGTAATATTGTATTGGTACCAACAGGTGTGAAAGCTTATATGCAAGATGGTGAAGTTTTAAACTTATACGACCGTTCAAGTAATCCAAGAAAATTAGGTGTTGTTTTAATCAATTCCGTTGGCGTAATTGATGGTGATTATTACAGCAACGAAAGTAACGAAGGTCACATTTTTGTACAATTTAAAAATATCACAGATAAAGTTGTTAGTATTAAACGAGGTGATAGAATTGCACAAGGTGTATTCACACCATTTTTGAAAGTAGATAATGATAATACAGATACCGTTCGCAAAGGCGGATTTGGGTCAACTGGTAAATAGAATTGGAGATATAACACATGGCAAAATTTGAACAACAAATCGCAGATACTAATGAATATGCAAAACTTATTTCAGCATCACTTGTAACAGAAAATGAATTATTAACAAATATTGACAAGAACACTAACACATTAGGTAAAACGCTTGTCAATATGAGTGCCTTGACACAATCAATTTCAAAAGATGTAACAGACTCATCAACAAAACTTGCCGAATTGGATGAACATCAAGTAGTTCTTGCTGATGTCACAACAGCTGTAGCGGAAAAGCTCGGTAATATTGAATCAAGTAATGAAGAAAATAATAAATCACTTGAACAAGTTGCTGAATATGTTCTTACTGTTGACCAAAATATTGATAACAAGTTTGCTGATGTAAAAACACTTGTGAATACAACATCTGATAAATATGCTGAAGAAGTTGCAACGTTGAATGATTCAATGAAACACGTTCAAGAATCAGTAGACAATGTTAATTATGACGAAGAATTCAAGACTGTTATTGAGTCTATCACATTGACAGCTGAACAAATTGAAGACGCTAAAAGTAGTCATAGCGCTCAACAAAATGAACTTGCAACACGTATGGAAGCAATCACAGATAAAGTCAATGAAGCTGTTAATATGCTTAGTGAAATTCGTACAGAAACACATGAACTTCATAGTGTATTAGAAACATCAAGTGCTCGTGCGGCTTCAATTGAGCTTGCGCTACAAGCATTAAGTTCAACAGCACCACAAGCAACTGAATATTCACCAAACTTTACAGATGCATTGCAAGAATTAGGTAACTTTGTTGATTCAGACGATGATGTTGAAAATGGAAATACGGAACAAGAATCAGATACTGTAGAAAATACAACAGAAGAAGAATAAGAGGTAAATTATGGCTGAAGAAAAAGTAAATAATGCAGAAACAATTTTGAAGAGTCTTCGAGCTGCGACCTCAGTAGCATTACATAATCGTCAAAGTATTGAGATTCTTGATGCTAAAGTAGATACCGTTGGTGTCACAACGGTTTCGAATATTAAGACTGCACAAGAAATTAAAGACCAGCTTGGAACCGTAAACACACAACTTGATAATGCAATGGAAACGCAGTTGTCATTAGTTGATAGTATTCAAACAACAAGTAACCGAGTTGAGTCACTAGAAACATCCTATACAAGCACAACATCAGAATTAACTGAAATTAAAGATAATTTAGAATCATTAGATTCTAAAATTGACAATTCTGTAAATGACTTAAAACTTGATATTGAAAACGTATCTGAAACTTATTTAACACATGTTAATAGTTTTTCTGAACGTACTGATAACATGGCTGAATTAGTTAAAGGTTTGGATTATAAGTCTGAACTAACTGAATTGACATCACAAGTTCAAACATTAAGTTCTAGTATTGTTGAATTAACCAATCATAATACAGAACAATATAATTTTGCATCTGAGAAATTAAATCTTTTGGAAATGGCTGTAGCATCTATTATGCAATCAGCAACCGAATATCGTGAAACTCTAGATGCATTATCTGAACGAGTAAAAGCCTTTGACAGTAAAATGGATGATGTTGAAGATGCAGTATATCAACTCAGAATCAAACCAACAATGGCAGCCCAAGACCAAATTCTTGAGACATTTAAATCTTGGGGTGCGACATCTGAAATGATTCAAGAGACCGATGAGCAAAACACTGAGCCAGATGCTGAAGAAACTACTGTTGAAATTGTATCAAATACAAGTGCAACATCGGAAACCGTAGCATCTGAGCCTGTATCTGAAGATGCATCAGAATCCGTGTTTGAACATATTACATTACCAGAGCCTGAAGAACCAGTCGTAGCTCAACCAAAGCAAAAACGTGGATTTTTCAGTAAATTGTTAGGTTAAACCTTGACAAGAATGCCCGAAAGTGGTATAATAATAATATCAAAAGAAAGGTAACTTAATATGAACGACGACAGTATGTTATCTGCGTTGCTTACAGCAACAATTCAGGTACTAGAGGCAACAAAAGAATTAAAATCGAATCAAGAATCTTTAAAATCAGAGATTGATGAATTAAAACAACAAGTTTCTGAATCATCAAACCCTGAGGTTATTAGAACATTAATTTCAGAAGAATTAAGTAATATTGATGTTTCTCAAGTATTTACAACAACAGATACAAAATTAGACAATATGCAAGAAACAATGCAAGATGTTAAATAGTATGGATGTTGTTGGTAATGCGATGACCATTATTCTCAATGATTCACCGAAAAAAGAAGAATTAATTGAAGTCATTGAAAAAGGCTTTTCCGCATCGACAAAAGATTATAGTGAACCTCTTTCAAAAGTAGCTCATGGTTTTGCTGTTACGCAAGAAAATTTGAAGAAATTAGCGAAACATGTTGATGATATGTCAGAGAATATGACTGAAATTTCGGAAGCAACTATTGAAAATTCAGCACGAGTGAAATCACTCGATGTTCGATTAGCAACAATGGTTCACGACACTTTAGATAGTGAAGATTCGTTAGATAAATCATTAGAAACACTAAAGAAAATGACAAAATAAGCTATAGCTTAATAAATTGAGATATTAGTGCTTGACATTTTATTTTAATATGATATAATAAAATTAAAGCACTAACTATTTCAATGGAGGATTTTATAACGTGGCAGATACAATTCAAGTACTAACTGATAGAGAAAAAGTACGCGAACGTCCCGGTATGTATATTGGTGACAATGCGGAATTAGGTTTAGAGACAATTGTTCGTGAAGTAATTGATAATGCCGTTGATGAATATGCAAATTATTCAGACCCATCATTACCAATTAATGTCACATTACACAATGATAATTCTGTAACTGTACGAGATTATGGACGAGGCATTTCACCATACGAAAGTTCAAAACATCCGGGTGAAATTGAAGAACGTCTTGCATATACACGAATTGGTGCCGGTGGTAAATTTAAATCAAATCGCCAACAAAATGGTAACATGTTTTCAGCAGGTTTAAATGGTACAGGTTCCGCCGCAACAAACTTCATGTCAGAATTCTATGATGTAACAATCTATAAAGATGGTTACATTTTCCATGATAGATTCGAAAATGGTGGACAACCGGTTATTGAACTTGTTGATAATCAATTACCAAAGAAAAAGCAACGTGGAAAACATGAGACCGGAACATCTATACATTTTAAAGCTGACAGTTCCGTTATGCGAACAACCGTTGTGAATGCTGAGTCATTAACTAAATATTTTGAACAAATATCATATATATATCCAGGTTTACGTGTTAATTTTTTAAATGAGCGTGATGGTGATTCAGAACCAACGACATATTATTCAGAACATGGTATTTTAGATTATCTTGACAAACTAGCAACCGATGAAGATACTGGTAAAACTGATTATTTAGTAAAACCATTTTTAGTATCAGGAAAAGCTTCAGATGATGTTTTAGGTGATGACGTTCAAATGGAAGCTAATATTGCAATTGCATTTTCAAAAGGTGATAATTATGCAATGGAAGTTTTCACCAACGGTACTCATAATTCGCAAGGTGGAACACATGAAAACGGATTTAATTCTGGGTTATTGAAATTAATTCGTTATTATTATAAAGAATTTCAAACGGATATTGATTCAAAATATTCAAAGCAATTAACTTTAATTAGAAAAGTCACTAAAGAACAAGATATTTCGAAGTTATTTAAAGCACGAGATTTAGTTCGTAAAGCTTATGTTGTAATTGATTTCAAGCATAGTAATCCAGTATTACAACCACAAACAAAAGACAGATTAGCATCACCAGAAGCTAAAAAAGCTGTGGAAACTATTTTTTATGATAATGCCATGCGGTATTTGGATAAAAATATAACAGCAGTGCAAAAGATTATTGGAAGTTTAATTCTTGATTTGTATAGTAATGCAAAAGAAGAAGACGCCAATATTCAAATTGATAAGAAAACTGAAAAACTGGCACAATCATCTAAGTTAGCCGCATCACGATGCTTATATCCTGAATTAACAGAATTAATTCTTGTTGAGGGTGATTCTGCAGCTGGAACTCTTAAAAAGAATCGGGATGCTGATTTCCAAGCAATTTTACCATTACGAGGTAAAGTACTAAATGTTCAAAAAGCGACATTAGCTGATGCCTTAAACAATTTAGAGATTTCAACAATCTTTTCGGTGTTAGGTTGCGGATACGGTAGAAACTATGATGAAAGTAAATTAAAATATCAAAAAATCATTATTGGTACTGACCAAGACGTTGATGGTTTGCATATTCGTACATTACTTATTACATTGTTTATGAAATATACACCAGATTTAATTCGTAATGGACATGTTTATTACTTAGATACGCCATTATTTGTAAACGAATTACGTGGTAAAGGTGTAAATGAACATTATACATATAGTAAAGAAGAGCAAGATGACTTCTTAGCGAAATCGTACGAAAGTTGTCAATGTCTCACGTAACAAAGGGTTGGGGGAATTAACACCTGAACAAACTGTTGTTACAATTTTAAATCCAGAGACTCGTAAATTAACTCAAATTCAAATTGATGATGAGGATAAATCCTATGAAGTTATAGACCAACTTATGGGCGGTAACTCACAAGGTCGTAAGCGATTGCTTATGGAATAACCGCCCTGTATACACAGGGCTACATGGGGCAAAGCCCCAAACCCCACTGACTTCGTGAAACTTTATTGTTTCCAGTTAGTGTACGCATACCTCAGTTAGGTGAGTGAAATGGTTCGATACCATGTGTGCGTATCTCAACGCAAGTTGACTACTGATTTGTCGTATACACGACAAAAATATGGGAGCAAGCTCCCAAACCCTATTTATTTCTTGAATAAAAATTTAAAATATGAGGTAAAATTACATGAATAAAACTCTTCAAACCGTATCAGCAGCCGCTGCAATCACAGCTGCTGCAAGTGGTGTTGGTTTAGTACATGCTGATGAAGTTCAAGCATCTACTGACCAAACATCTAATATTGTATCACAAGCACAAGCTGAAACTGTGACAGCTGAACAAGTGTCACAAGCTAAAACTGTGGCAGATAATGCAGCTACAGATGCCGCAATTGCAACAAGCCAAGCGGGTATTGATTATAAAGCCGTTGAAACGGCAACTGAAAATGTAAATACAGCTAAAAGCACTTTGGATAATGCACAAGCAACCGCTCAAAATGCAACTCCAGAAACAATTGCTCAAGCAGAAGCGGAAGTTCCAAAAGCCGCACAAGCTGTTGAGACTGCAACTGCACAAGTTGAACCAGCACAACAAAATGCTGATGCTGCAATTCAAGCTGAAAAGACTGCAACTACAGCTGTAAGCAAGGCACAAGCAGAAGTAAACACTGCACAAGCAAGTGTTGATTCAGCAAACGACGCTGTAAAACATGCTGAAGATAATGTAAATGGCGATTTATCTGTGTCAGAAGCTACAGCTAATGTGGATACTGCTAAAGCTAATGTTCAAAAAGCGGCTGTAAATGTGACAACCGCTGAACATGATGTCGAAACAGCTAAACAAAATGATGTCAACCTTGATGCTGATACAAAAGAAGCTGAAATCAATGTTGAAAAAGCAGACCAAGCCGCACAAGTTGCAAAAAGTGAAGTTGCTACAGCAAAAGCAAAAGCTGACGAAACAGCACAAGCGCTTAAAGATGCAGAATTCAATCACCCAACACATGTTGTAATGTCTGATGAATTCAAACAAAACTTTAAGCAATATGCATTCGGGTCAATGTCTGATGAAGACTTAGAAAAAGTTATTGCGTCAGAATCAGCATCACGCGATTTGAACACGACATATTTATCTACATTTGTCACTGATACAACTGGCCAAAAATATGATGTAACTAATCTTCCACTTGAATTGCAAACAGAATTGAGCCAATATTTCGCATATTTGGTTAATGATGTTCGCCAACAACTTGGGCAACCAAAACTCGTTGTGAACACTGATACTATTAAATTTGCAACATCGGTGGCTGAAAAATATGATAAGAATCATGACCCATTTAGTGGACATGATAACAAAGCCATCAATGAAGCTGCGAAAGAAATGGGATACTGGTATAACCGTAACAACACGACCAATGCTTACGAAAACTTATCAGGTAATATTCCCGATTCAGCATATGATTTAGATTCTGACGGTAATAGTACATATAAGATTGGTGATAAAGTTGAATTAACAAAATCTGATTTGTACAAGTTAGTTGCTGAAAATGTAAACCAATTTATTTATGAAGGTCGTTCAAATGGTCATTATGGCCATGCCATCTCAATGGTAACACAGCCATCCGTCGGTATTTCATTCACAGTAGCACACACAGACGAAGGTTTTGGTACCGTTCCAATGATTGAAACGCATGTGTTGTGCACACCATTGACCGATAAGAGAACAGGTGGACCATTACTAGATGCTAGCAAGAATGTACCGGATTTGGTAATTCCAGATAAGCAAGCTGCAGAAGTTGCAGACCGTGCAGCGCAAGCTGCATTGGTAACAGCTACAGCACAAGCACAAGCTGCACAAACACGTTTTGAACAAGCGAAGGCTGCATATGATGCATTGGTAGCTACACCACGTCAAACAGCTGATGCTGAAGCTAAGTTGGCAACAGCAAAAGCTGAATTGACAAATGCACAAACCGCGTTAGCAAATGCCGAACAAACCTTAGCAACTGTAACAGCATCACATGCTGATAAAGCAGCTGCTTTGGATATGGCGAAAGCATCACGCGATGAAGCTGTAAATGTTTTGACAGCAGCCCAAAGCAAGTTAGCCGAAGCTAATCAAGAATTAGCACAACGTGAAGTTGCTACAACCGTAGCTAAAGCAAAACTTCGTGATGTGGAACAAGCTGTTAAAGATGCTCAAGAACATCTTACAACAGCAAAAGCTACCGTCGAAGCATTGAAAAATGCCAAAGCAAATGTTGACGCAGCACAAGATTCTTATGAAAATGCAATCAAAGCATTGAACCAAGCTGAAGCTAAGCACGCTAAATCAGTAGAAGCTATGAATGACGCAAAAGCAAAAGCTGAGAAAGCGGATGCGGAATACCGTCATTTGGCAGCATTGTTTGACACACAAAACGCACCAAAACCCGTTAACCCAGAACAACCAGTTAACCCAGAACAACCAGTTAACCCAGTACAACCAGTTAACCCAGTACAACCAGTTAACCCAGTACAACCAGTTAACCCAGTACAACCAGTTAACCCAGTACAACCAGTTAACCCAGTACAACCAGTTAACCCAGTACAACCAGTTAACCCAGTACAACCAGTTAACCCAGTACAACCAGTTAACCCAGTGCAACCAGTTAACCCAGTACAACCAGTTAACCCAGTACAACCAGTTAACCCAGTACAACCAGTTAACCCAGTACAACCAGTTAACCCAGTGCAACCAGTTAACCCAGTACAACCAGTTAACCCAGTACAACCAGTTAACCCAGTACAACCAGTTAACCCAGTACAACCAGTTAACCCAGTGCAACCAGTTAACCCAGTACAACCAGTTAACCCAGTGCAACCAGTTAACCCAGTGCAACCAGTTAACCCAGTACAACCAGTTAACCCAGTACAACCAGTTAACCAAGTGCAACCAGTTAACCCAGTACAACCAGAACAACCAGTAGATACTACTGATTACACAACTACACCAGCACGTGATTCTCAAGCAACAGTTCCAACTAAGCATTTGCCAGAAACTGGAGATGCAGGTTCTGTACTTGGACTTGTTGGTACAGCACTTAGTGCAATTGGTCTTGGATTTGCATCACGTCGCAAAAAAGACTAATAAATTGGGGTAGCCAAAGAAATTCTTTGGCACCACTCAGCCTATAAATTGTTATAAGCTGAGTGGTGTCAATGACATCTGTAATTTTACCCTACTAAGAAAATCAAGACCAGCTGTCTTGTAATCCTCGACAGAGGGTTTTGGTTTTTTTACGGTTTTTTTCTGAAAGGATTATTTTATGAATAAATATGCACAATTACGCGAAGCTTTTGAAAATGGACTACAATTGACCGAAGATGAAAAACAAAACCGAGCATATTGGTTAGAAAACAGACAACGTAAACATATCAATAATGCAACACATTTTGAATATTCATTTGAATATTCAGATGCCAAGCCATATATGATTACATATACTGATGATAAAGTGTATACTCACACATTCGACACATTTAATCGCTTTATGGTATGGACACTAAGACGATTGGAAACTGCTGAATATAAAAAATACCAATATCCAACTGGGTATGTGCGATTAAAAGACTTATTTTTACAAGCATCAAAGTATTACACTGAACATAAAGAACAAATAGCAGAGGAATCAACTACAACTAAAGGTGACAAATGACAACAGTAACAGTAATTAGTAAACAAGGCAACATTGAAGAATTTGACATTAATAGAATTGTAATAGCATTAATGAAATCAGCAAATGACACAGGTCAACCATTATCAAATAGTGATATAGACCAAATCATTAATGAAGTCAACAAATTAATCACAAAAAAACAATATAAAATTAGTGAATTGCATGAAATTGCAATATCCGCAAGTAAAGCAATTCGACCAGATGTAGCATCAGCATATAATGCATATCATTTATATCATTAAATAGAAAGGGAACATGGTATATACCATGTTTTTATATGGAAACAAATAACAAGCCAATTACTTTGGCACAACAAAACTATATTAACGCAATCGTGGATTATTTAGATATTACACATCCTCAATTAGAAACCGTTACCGATGGTAAAACCTGGTTGACCAATATCTTCACAAAATATCCAACTTTGCAACAAGATATGAAAGTACATAAAGAGCAATTGCGTAGTCAAAAAGAAGACGAACGTAATCGAGCGTTATATCAGCAGTTTATAAATGGTAATACTATTGAAATATTAGCGTCGAAATATGCATTACCAGAAACGGTTGTTAAAAATATTATACAAAAGCAATTATAAAAGCTTGACAAAGCCAATAAAATCTGATATACTAAATATATATTAAGAAAAGAGGTTATATTTATGGCTCGTAAAAAAGCAAAAAAAGCAAAAATAGATATTACAAAAATACCAGAATCGGACAAAGCACCTTTATCATCAACATTTAAACAGAATTATAAAGACTTTGCTTTGTATTCATTGAAATCAAGAGCATTACCAGACGTTCGAGATGGACTTAAGCCCGTACAGAGACGTATTATTTATGATATGGGGGTATCAAAAAACACATCAAAAAACCCATATGTAAAAGTTGCTAGACGTACTGGTAACGTTATGGGTTTATGGCACCCACATGGTGATTCATCAATTTCAGAGGCTTTGACAAATATGTCAACCACATGGAAAAACACCATGCCCGTTATCGATATTAAAGGAAATAATGGTTCTGAATTTGGTGACCCACCAGCAGCCGCTCGATATATTGAAGGACGACTAACACCAACAGGTGATGAATATGTTAAACTACTTCGCAAAGGTATTGTTCCATTCACATCAAATTATGACGATACGGAAGAAGAACCTACTGTATTACCCGCAGGATTACCATATCTTTTAATTAATGGTTCTGAAGGTGTTGCTGTAGGTTATAAAATTTCATTACCAACCCATAACCCTGCTGATGTTATCAATACATTTATTGCTTATGCTAAAAATCCAAAAATCAGCCACGATGCTTTGATGGATATTTTACAGGGACCTGATTTTCCAACGGGTGGCGAAATTCTAAACAAATCGGAATTATCAGAGATATATAAAACAGGAAAAGGAACAGTACGTATTCGTGGTAAAGTACGATACGATAAGAAAAATAATGAGCTACATATTTATGAAGTACCATTTAGTGCGTCTGGGTCAATAGATAAGCTTATTGAAAATATTACCAATGCAACGCTTGAAACGGTAAAAAAAGTAAATGGAAAAGATAAAAAATTTCCACCAAAATACCCATGGGCAAAAGACGTTGAAAATCATTCAGATATTAATGGTATTGATATTGCTATCACATTAAAACGTGGCGTTAATCCTGATTTAGCAATACAAGATTTGTATGCCAAAACACCATTTGAAACAACTTATCAATATCAATTTAATGCCTTAAATGACCAAGAAATGAAATTATACTCTTTAAAACAATATTTTAAAGAATATCTAGAACATGAGCATGAGATTGTTTGTAATGAATTCCAGCTTGAAAAAGAGAAAAAAGAACGTCGTATGGAAATCATCAAAGGATTGTTGATTTTACAACAAGTCATTGATGAAGTTGTTATGTCAGCTAAATTATCTCAAAGCAAAGACGAATTACTAGATGTATTACAACACGGTACAATTCTTGAGGGTGTACCAAAGAAAATGCATAAAACTATTAAGACATTTGCATTTACTGAGCTTCAAGCAGACGAAATTGCTAAATTACCAATTTATCGTATAAATAAAATGGACTATAATGCTTTAGCTGTTGAAGGTCGAAAATTACAAAAGGAATTAGAGTATGCTGATAGTATTATTAGTAGCACTCTTAAAAGACGTAATTTAATTATCAAACGACATACTGAGGCATTAAAAGCATTAAGTGAAGACCAAATTAAACGTAAAACAGATTTATTAGATGTAGAACCTACAAAACCTGTTAAAATTGAAGTGAAAGAACAACCATTATATGTTTCAATGGATAAATATACATATATTCGAATTGAGGAAAAAGCTTTTGAAAATAGCTTAGTAACAAGTAATAAACGTCGATTAGGAGTTGTCGATAATACAGGTATGGTTTATAATATATTCTTAGATTCTGTGAAACCGACAACTGGTAATGGGACATTAGCAAATGCTTTTGTTGACACACCAAATAGTGTTGTTGGTATTACCGCTAATATTGATAATCCAAAAGCAAAATATGGTTTGTTTATTTTTGAGAATGGTAATATCCGTGTATCTGATATGTCAGCACTAATGACAAAAAGTAGAAGTCAAAAAGTCAAAAAAGCAGTTACACCGAATGAATTGCTTAAGTATGTCGATATTCCAGAAAAAGCAAAATCAGTTGTAATCAACAATAAGACCTTTAAAATTTCAGAGCTATCAACAGGATTTGGACGAGGTAGAAATGAATTCAAAGGTGGATTAGATACGGCTAGCATTACGTTTAAGTGAGGTTTTATTATGGCAAATAAAGCAAAAAAATTTAAACAAAAACAACGTAAACAGAAGTATCAAGACCAGCTGAAGGATGTCATGACCGAGACCATTAACAAAGGCTGGATGGACGTTTTAAATAGGTCAGAAGAATTACAAACACTTGAACCTCACAAGCCACATTTACCAAATGAATATTTAATGGGCTCATTATTACGGGGAATTGATTATAGACTACGTCACATGCTAAATCAAAAGCAAAATGCTCCACGAAGTCGAATTCAATTACAACCATATGTGGGACAACGATTACGTGTATTAGGAATTGTTACTGAATTTAAGAAATTTAAAGAAGATATTGTTGACCGAGTATTATTACTTGAGCCAAAATTTATTGAACCAACTACGAATAAACCCGTGCGTATTGATGACCATATATGGATAAATATCACAGACTTACAAACTAAAGATAATAAAGCTTATCCCTTAATGATAGGAGACAGTGTACAATTTGAGGCCGAAGTAGTACAATATCGTGGTCGAATAAGTTATCATAAAACAAGAGGCTGGCATGGACACGCTCATGGGCAAACTCATGGCGTTAAATATGGATTTAAAAATATCACCAACTTCGAAACTGGTTATTTAATGACATCGGAAACCCAATATTCATTTTTCCCAGCTATTAATTATAGGCATTATAATTATAACAAATATATATGGGATGGCTCAAAATATATTGAAAATCCTCATTATGACGATGAAATTTATGCACGTATTGATGTAGAAAATCCGCAAACAGCTGATGATTGGCACTCAATATTTGTCTATTATGAAGATGTTAAACTAATGAATGTTCTAGCTGTATATGATGACCCAGTTGAGAAATATGTAAAATTAATACGAGCATTATGTAAATGGCGAGCAGAAGAATGGGTATAATCCATCTTGACAAAAATATTGAAATATGATATAATTAAGTATGGAAATAAAAAAAATTAAGCAACAAGCTAAAAATAATATAAAAACCTACAAGCACCATCGCATGATATTATTAATACCATTAGTGACTGTAAGATTATATTTATTCAGCCAACTAATGATTTTCATTAACGCATTGCAAACAAACATGATGTATGGTTCAAATAGTATAGCATCAAATGGTGTTTCATATAACACAATTCCATTATTGATAGGATTATTATTATGGGCTATTACTACAATGGTTACAAAACCATTAATGATTGAGAGTATTAGTCAGAGTAAAAAGCCATTAGATGTGTGGTCAAATATGAGTGTATATGCAACACCTATCTATGCTGTAATAGTGAACCGATGGATACGACATTTAATATATCAAATCCCAACGATGTTCTTTTGGTTAACAGCATACGCGACAGCTATGAACTATCATTATGATTTGACAGATAAATGTATGGCAATATCCATTATTACATTTATACTTGGATACTGGTTAGCTAATAGAAAACGTCAGTTAGTAGAATATGAAGTTTACAGGTTCCCAATGTATGTCAAAGAAGCTGCTCAAGCATCTAAATTAAAAATGACTGGAAATTATAAATCATATTATAAATTAAAAGCATCATTTATTATTTGGAATATTTGCAATTGGTGTACATTTGGGTTATTAAGTTTATATTTATACCAATATAAAGTTGCTAGTTTATTAATTTTAGACAAGGAATTTAATCAATGAAGACAATACATGTTGGAGGACTCAACCCATTCAACAGAGCCAAAAACTTAGCTGAAGCTTTGCAAAAAGCAAATAATGATGATACAATTGTTTTACATAAAAATGAAATAATTGCATCTAATATTGATAAAAATATCATCATTAAAGGTGAAGGTCATACATTAACAGTTGAATCGGAACATGCCGGATTAACAATTAATAAGCCCGTTGTTATTGAAAATGTGAAATTTCGCGTAAATACCAGAGCAAATGCATTAGTTATTAAGTCAAAAACTATATTAGATGATGTAACAATTGAATTAGTTGGACCAATTCGTGAATTTTATCCAGTTGTATTTCTTGATTCAGGGTCATTGGAAATAAATGGTGGACGATACACCATGTTGGAATCGAACCAAGATACACGTATTAAAATGAATGATGCCGAATTATATTCATATTATGGTGGAGATATCCATATTTCAACAGGTGCTAATTTATCTCATATATATGGTGATATTGATATTAGCAATTCGATTGTATCCAATGCTGCATTTTATGGAAATGTAACAATCAATGATAGTACGATTTCAAAATTCACAGAAATACATGGAGTAGCGGATATTAACCATTGTGAGTTGACAGCTGTAGCATCAGAACCAATTGTTAAATTGAAAAAAGAACCAGAACGTGGGCCATTACAAAAAGTAACGGACAACCGTTATATATTACGATTAAACCATGCTGATGTTCGAATCACTGATTACACGGTCAGCGAAATGAGTAAAGAATACTTAGGGATTTATTCAGAAGAATCTGTGCTATCAATATTTGATACGAAGACTGATGATGAAAATTTAACGCACAAAGTCAAGAAATCGACTATTACATTTACAGATAGTACCGATAAAAACTATTGGGACTTACAAGATACAACACCATCATTTGTTCGCTCGCAAATTAATATGAACATGGCAATTAAGACAGCTATGGATAAATTGAATGAACTTGTTGGTCTTGATAATGTAAAAGCAAAACTTAAATCAATTATGAATACAATTCAAATTAATCAGAAATCTGAGAATAAAAACTTTGAATTTGCACATCATATGATTTTTGCTGGCGAACCTGGTACTGGTAAAACTACGGTTGCATCGATTACGGCTGAAGCACTATTTGAAATCGGTGCAATACCTGAAAATAAAATTACCAAGGTAACAGTTGATGACTTAATTAAAGGTTATGTTGGTCAAACGGCATCAAATGTGCGCGATATTTTAGATAAAGCATTAGGTGGCGTAGTGTTCATCGATGAAGCATATGAATTAAACGTAAAAGAAGGTCAAAATTCATTTAACAGTGAAGCCTTATCCGTTATTATTCGCTATATGGAAGACCATCGTGGTGATTTAGTCGTAATCGCTGCTGGATATTCAAAAGAAATGAAAGAATTCTTAGCATCTAATATCGGTTTGGCACGTCGTTTCCAATGGGTTGAATTTGAAGATTACTCACCCGAAGAAATGGCTGAAATTTTTGAAATGATTCGTAAATCATATGATGACGAATATGAAGACCCTAATTTAGCCAAAGTAATACCTATTTTGTTTGATAAGTTAACGCAACTTAATTTATCAATACCAGACTCAAATGGACGAGTTACAAATGGTGGTAATGGTGGTTTAGTACGTAATGTATATCAACGTATTATAGAGGTTAGAAATAACCGAGCCGTTATCACAGGTGAAACACAATTAACGAAAGATGATATTGAACAAGGTTTCAAATTAGAAATGCAAAACGCATTAAATAGACGATTATAAAGGTGATAATTATCACCTTTTTTGAAGGAAATATGATATTAATAGTAATATTAGCAATACTAGCAGTTACGTTGTTATTTATGTGCTTTATTAGTGAGCATACAATGGTATTAGGTAGAGGCTTTCTAATACTACCGGTAGTCTTTGGTATTATATCATTAACAACCGCGTTTCTAAGTTTTCGACTAGATACAACTAATAAAACGGAATCTGTTATTTATAAAAACCCAGCCGATGCGAAAGTGGAAATTGTTTCAACGCATAATAAAGAATTATTTGATTTAATTCAAATTGGAACTGTTGATACAACGATTAAAGCTGGCGATACAATTACGCAAAATAAATTAGATTATCTAAAGGAAAACACTGATTCTGCAAAAGTGATTATTTCTAAAGGTAGAGAATCAAGCACTCGTGATGATGTGTCTTTAGACTTTAAAGACTTAAATAAACCAAAACCAGGTATGAAAGTAAAACTTGAAAAAGTAACTTATAGCACTGCAGATGTAACAGAACATGTTATGGGGTTCACTGGAGTACACTTTAAAAGTAAAATTGTGACAGTATATGTTCGTTATGTTGATAATAAAGACCAAAAAGAACTTAATGATATTTACGGGGATAACAGTTAAAATTTATAATTGATAAGCTGATAATCAGCTTATCACTCATGAATTTTAAAAAACACTTGACTTTCATTAGTATTTATGTTATAATAGTAATGAAAGGAAATTAAATCATAAATGAAGAAATATGTATTATTATGTACCACACTTATGAGTATGAGCTTTGTATCTGTAGCACATGCTGATACACAACAGGATAAAATTAATAATTTATCACATTTAGCACCAGATGAAAAAACAAAATTTATAGTAGAGGCTGCAAAAGCCGACAATAAATCTAAAGTTATTAATGTAGCTACAAAATTAAATGATGCTAAAAAGGCAGATGAATTACAGAAAACTGAAGATGAACGAGCTAGAGTAGCAAAAGAGGAAAAAGAAGCTCAGGAAAAAGCTGAGCAAGAACGATTAAACAATTTAAAACCATTACAGGTGTTTGAAGTCACTGCTAAGTATGAATCAAACAATCGAAATCCTGGTGCTGTTTTAGGGGAATTAGATGACGGAGCTGGTATGAATTATGGAACATATTCACTGACTCAAAATCACACAATGAAACCATATTTAGAATTCTTATCAAATCAATACCCTGAGTTGAGAGCAAAACTAACTGGTGAAATTGGTAGTGAGGAATTTAATCAATCATGGAAACAATTAGGCCAAACTGATACTGACATTTTTAAACAATCACAAGCACAATTCATTTTTGAAAGATATAGTATACCTACGATTGAAATTGAATGCTGAGACAGGAGTAAACTTATTAGACGGTACCCATTCATTAGGTGCTGTAGGGCTTGTATCAGGTATGATTCATAATGCTGGTAAAGCCTGGTATCCGGTTATCAGAGATGCTGCAAATGAAGTTAAAGCTTCTGGTTCATTTGATGACAATGCATTCATTGAAAAGATTGGTGGTTGGGTACGTGATAATTATTCCGGCGTTTATAAGAATTCAATACGTAATAGATATCGTAAGCAAACGCCAGATGAACAAGCCAGAACCGAAATATTCACATACACTAAGAAAACAAATTAAGTAAAGGACTGATGTAGACTTGAGTTTATTAAATATAGTAAAAAAACGAACAGAGCAATCAATGGGCTTAACCGAAGCTCAAATTAATAAAATTATAAATGAGGACGAATCTGTACTACACAACCCATTTTTATATGATGGTATGGATAAATTGATTACATTATTATATGAATTTAAGCAAGAACAACTTAAATACCCATGTAAATTACTTATCATTGACACAGATTATGATACTGATGGTATTATGAGTGCAGCCGTATTATCAGCCGCATTAGATGTATTCAATATTAATTATCGTGTTTATATCCCATCAATGAACGATGGATATGGCTTGAATCGTAATGCTATTAATGAAATGAAAGAGTTGTTTGAGACTGATGATTATGAAATCGCTATGATTCTCACAGCTGACAATGGGACAAACGCTGTATCAGGTGTTAAATATGCAAATGAATTAGGTATCCAAGTGCTCGTAACAGACCACCATTTAGGTGGAGACTCATACGCACCAGCTGAAGTTATTGTCAACCCAAATAAAGTTATGCCTGACGGTTCAGAAGAACCATACCCATTTAAGGGTAATGCTGGAGGAGCTGTTGCCTGGAAAACCATGATGGCATATGCAACAAAGTATCAACCCGATAAATTAGAGTTAATTAAAGATTTAATTGTTTTTGCGGGTATGGCAAATGTTGCTGATGTTATGCCTATTACTGATGAAAATCATTACATGGTTAAAAAGGCAGTAGAAGAAATTCAACGATTAGTACACATACGATTAATTTATTCAGATAATCCAGCAGCATATAATGATATTAAATCAACACCTTATACTCATTATAATTCAGTCTTTTATGGGTTATATGATTTAATTTATCTATTACAAAAATCAAAAGATGATAAGCGATTGCAACAAGGTAAGAAGCCAATTCAGTTACCAACTGATGAGGAATTAATTTCATGGTATATTTCTCCAATGATTAATGCACCAAGACGTATACATGCCACATCACGTGAGGCAATGCTAGCATTACTAGCAACCAATATTTCAACACGTCATGAAAACATTAAAGCTATGATTGAAATGAATGATATCAAATCTAAATTACGTAATGATGTGTTAGATTCGTTGGATTATACGGAATTATTTGGTAAAAGTGGAAATGTGTTATTTGTTAACACACAGCATGGTATTTCAGGATTAGTTGCTGGACAAGTTGCTGAAAAAACAAAATCAGCCGCAATTGTTTTTGCGTTACCAACAGAGTTACCACAACGAGTATATGGATATCATGAATTTGATACACGTTTTGATAAAGACACATTACGAGTTGGGGCATCTGCACGGTCTAATCAATTACAGCCGTTAGATGTTATTGTTGGGCGTATTGCTGAAAAGCATCCAGAATTCAAATTATCCGGTGGTGGCCACGCGGCAGCGGCTGGATATAGCTTATTATATAAATATTTGGAAGAATTTGCAATTGAATTCAATAAAGTTGCAAACGACGTTAAATCAGAAATTCAAAAACAACAAGATGCATTGATTAGAACTGGTGAAATAGAATTAGTACCAGAAAATAATGTCAAATTAGCATTTACTGATATTAAAGAAACATTAGAATATGTTGGTTATAATGTTGCGGATAAAGCTGATTTAGCTAATGAGATGCTAGAAGTTATAAATTTCCAAAATCAATTAAAACCATTTGGTAAAGATTTTAATGGTCAAACTACATTTCTCATGGATTTAAATCCTTATGAAATCACAAAACCACAATATAATTTAAATTTAAATTTTTTTGGAAAACGTTTAAATTTAATATTCATGGTGTCGAAGTATTAACATTTAATACTGATTTAGGTGATTTAGTTAAGAATAGAATTGCATCAAAAAATGATACAATTATACCAGTAACCGCTAAATTGTCAATCAATGAATATAATGGTAAAACAACACCACAATTAATTTTAAATTAAGGATTAGTTATGCGATATACATTAGATGAGCAAGAAACGTTTATTAATTATGACCCTATCACAAAATTGTGGACGTATGAAACAACATATCATGGACATATTTCTAAAATCATGAAACATAAAGATTTATATGATATATTAGAAGTTGAATATGACAATGGAAAACCCGTTTATATAAAGGCAACCACAAATCATTCGTCATATATTGCACCATTTGCAAGAAAACGACGAGTATTAAGTGAAGACGAACGTCAAAAATTGATACACATACTTGCAGAAGCAAGAAATAAAAAAGCTTAGAACAATCTAAGCTTTTTTATATTACATTGACATAGTTCCAGATGAATTAGACATTGTTTCAGCTACTTGCTGTCTAAATTCTGGATTGTGTTCTAAGGCTTTAAGTGCTGATTGAACAAGTTTATCAAGTTCTGCTTCAGACAATTTAACATTTGAGCCAACTTCAGGTTCTTTAACATGTGTGACTTCTGGAGATGGATGACTTGCCATCACATTTGCCACATCAATAGTTTCTTCTTTAGAGAAATCAAATGGCAAATCAGTACCAAAGAACTCATTCATTTGTTCATCAATCTTTTGGTCGTATTCGTCTTTTGAAATTAATTTACGTACTGGTTCTTGAACTGGTTGGTCTTGTTGCACAGGCTGAGCTTGTTGAACCGGTTGCGTTTGTTGCACAGGTTCTTGAACTGGTCGGGTTTGTTGAACCGGTTGAGCTTGTTGTACAGGCTGCATTTGCTGTGTAGATTGAGCTTGTTGCATATTACTAAATGTAGGAATATCATTAGACCCATTTAACATAGCATTTGTATGTTGCTGAGCTTCTGCAACTTTTCGTTCACGTCTTGCATGAGCCGCATCAGCGTCTAATTGCCAATCTTGTTGTTTTTGATTTGGATTTGGCGTATTACCATTAAATCAACAGGGCGTTTATATTCTGCTTGTTCTAATGGGAATAATTTATCAGCAGACCCAAATTGGATACCCATATCTTCAAATGTAATTTCATGACGACTGAGTGCAAGAAGAGCGTCATCTAAACCTTTTTGTTTAGGGTCCCATGATAGCACGGATACTGGAGAATATTTACCTAATTCGTCATAGGCTCCATGAATACCTTTAGCAACGGCTAAGTTTTCACGACCATCAGCATCCATAGCTATATACGTACCACGAATTTTCTTATCAGAATCTGTATAAATCGCACTTACTGACTGTACAAATTTACCAGACACACCTGGGACTTGAGATACAATAATACCACTGTTACCCGCAATTTTATCAGCAACAGAAATACCATTAGCATCTGGTTTATCAATATATTTAGCTGCAATAACACCTTTAAGAGCACCTTCAGTAACGACTACAACATAGTCATCAGCTCCATTTTTAGGTTCTCTAGCGGTAATAAATCCAGCATTTGATGGTGTAACTGTATCTTGTACTGTAACACCTTTATTTTTTGGGTTAGAACCAACCATTGAACCTGGAGTAGGCCAAATATATTTAGATTTAGGAACAACTTTTAAAGAATCAACTATAGGTGGTAGATTATAGCCACGTTCACGTAATGTATCTGCAATATCTTCTTTCACATGTGTTGTAAATGACCCATTAACATCAGACCACACTTGTTCAGAGTTATTTGCTGATTCAATTTAAGATTTGCTGGTGAACCATCTTGCATTGTGAACGTAAATTGATTAGTCTTTTTATCAATAAACTCACTTTTAGCAATAGTTTTACCATCAGCGGTTGAAGCTTTCAATGTTAAATTACTTTTTGAAATATCAGTACCAATTTGGAATTTTGCAAATTCACCATGAATATTTCGCATAGGAATTACATAACCTTTAACACCTTCAGTTTTGAGAGCTAGAATATTACCGTTAACAGGTTTTCCATGATATGTTAATTGAGTGTCTTCAACTACACCAGCTTTAATACCGGGCATACCGACCATATCATCACCCATCATACCGGGTACAATTGGCACACCAGATTTCCACGTAAAGAAATCTTTATAATCATCAGGTTCCAAACCACGACCTGGGTCTTCTAAGATTTTATGGTGGTCTTCAGACCCATATTTACCATCACCAAGAGGCATAAATGCCGAGAATTTTTGTAATAATTCTGCTTGATGATGTTGCCATGCATATTTATCTTCAAATTGATTATATTTATCCATAACCATATCATCGGTAGGCATATAAGCAGGCATTTTGAAAAAGTCTTTATAATCAGGATTTAGTAAGTAGATATTATCTTGAAATTTATTATAAACATTAAGATTGGCTGATTGAGCATCTTTATATAAGGCATTAAGTTTGATATTTAGACCATTTAAATCATTTTTTGACGCTTCTTGAATAGAATCATCAAAAGTGACCATAACATAGTCAAACACACCAGCTTTAAACGCATTATTAATAGTATTTTTATAAGCAGTCCATTGGCTATTAACATCAACAGTAACTGTATCGGGATGAGTTTTATCTTGAGTCACACGTCGATTGTTATTAGTCGTAAAACGAAGGACTAATGGATTATTATATTGCATTGCAAAAACAGCTCTGAAAAACATAGACAAATATGGACATATCCCTTTTGTTCTATTTTTCTCACGTTCGTCTACAAATGTATTCCCATATCCGTTTCCGGGTAATGACAGTGACATTCTCCCAACGCTTCAAGAGGATTTCACCTCAGAGGACGAGCCAGCCTCTACCTTTCATTTTATTTTATTAAAGCTAATAAATTCATCACAGCATTCATATCACGGTCTGCTTTATACCCACATTCATAACAAATGTATTCATTATGGGCTGTCCCATGTTTAGCGTTACCCATTAAGGTAATTTTGTTATCACCGGTTTTGACAGTTCCACACTGTGAACACCTTTGGGTTGACGCATAATACCGGTCAGCTATGATTAGCTTTTTATTGAATTTTTAGCTTTATATTCCATTTGAAAACGAAATTTTCCAAATAATGACCGATGCAGATTTTTTGCCTTTTTAGACATCTGCATAGATTTCACATCTAAATCTTCGATAACAATAATGTCATACGTCCGATAGAGATAGGTTGTAAACTTATGCAATAAATCATTTTGAATGGCAGTTGCTTTTTCATAAAGTGTCTGTAATTTGGCTCTCATTACAGTATAACTTTTTGATTCTGAAGCTTTTTTACCATTTACATGATGTTTACGAGCTAAACGCTTTTGATAAAAGGCTATCTGTGCATAGATAGTATCTAGTCGCTGTGGATTAATAGCATATTGTCCATCAGTATAATCAAAATGGTTGACATTAGCATCGACGGCTGTATTTCGACCTGTTTTCGCTAATGGTTCAATTGGTGTATCTATAATTAAGGATGCATAATACTTATTATTAATTTTTGTGATTGAACAATATTTGATATCACCATCTGGTAATGAATAGCCTTTAAAAGGTATTGCATACCAATCACCCTTATATTTACGAGGCTTTTCTAAAAGTAATTTACCATTTTGAATACGGCTAGAATCCGTTTTAAACCCTTGCTTAGGGTTCTTTTTTTGTCTAAAAGTTGGTTTACCGGCATGTAAGGCTTTATTTTCTTTATTATTAAAAAAATATCGCCAAGCCTTTGCCAAATCAGCAACAGCTAATCGTAGAACTCGTGATGATAATTGATATTGCCAATCTTGCTTATTTTTAGTAAGTATATCACGCACCGTATAATGTGTTGGTGCTGGATATTGCCTTAGCAATTCATTTTCATCATCTGTAAATGCTATAGATTTATCTTTTATAGCTTGTTTAACCTTCAGACGTAAATCACGAGGTACGTGTTTTTGTCTTTGCTGATATAAAGACATCCACACATCAAGTGCCTGATTCCAGCAATATCGTCTATAATCACAAAGCGTATCAAGAATGGTTAACATTGTTTTATTTGGATACAATCGAACTTTTCTTGTTAAATCCATAGTTTCTCCTTTCATTTATGCTATATATTATACCATAAAAAAGGAGAAATGTCAAGAGATTTAACCGTCTATATTTAACTATATTTGATTCTGATTGTCTATATTTAAGGTGCTAAACAGTTCACCTTTCGTTTTCTTTTATATCTTTAGTATATCATATTTTTGGCATAGTCGCAAATGTCATGTCAGACATTGCGACAAAAATTTGTATACACAAATTTTTAAAACGGGATAAATCCCGAACCCTATTTTTCTCACGAAATACAAAGACGGAGAACAAAATTGAAAGGTACTTATGAATACATTCTTTAACTATATAGCAAACCAGGTTGGTAGTTTTGACCCGAAAGACGGATGCCTTGTGGTTACACTTATTTTAATCTTATTATTATTAATAAGTGTTATTTTTGGAAGTCACAGCTTAAGTAATGAAAAAGCAAAATATTCTAAATATATATGGTTTAGTATAGGTAGTGCAACGTTATTGATGTGTGGTATTGTGGCTTTAGCATCTGTATGTACGACACCAAAATATACAACTAGTTTTAAAATAGCGGGTAAATGGAAAACCGTCTATACCCATGAATCAAAACAAGTAATTACTAGTAACATAACACTTCCTGGGCCTAGATTTTCTAGTCCAACACGAATAATGGTATTACCTAGTCTTGTATCAACACCCTCAGATGATTCAGACACGGAACCGTTAAATGTGACAACCACGGATATTCCAGATATGTTTCCCACAGAAACAGTAACATATTTCAACAATGGTAAATATAAAGACGTCACCTATTTTGATACTAAAATACAAAAAGATTATGATTCTGAAGATGCTAGACTATATGAAGATGAAGCATTTGCACAAATCACAAAAATAGAAGAAAATGATTTGAAAGTCACAGCACAATCTAATAATTTAAAGCATTCAAAAACCGTAAAAACAGCAATTATTCATGTGCGTTATAGTTTGCTGCCAGAAACAAAAAAGACACTGGAAGAACACAAAAATAAAGCGGATGCCCGTGAAGAACTTCGTAAAATTGTTGAAGACGACCGTTATTGGAATTGAGGTAAATATGGAACTTACAATCGAAAATAATATTATTCAGCCACAAAATGGCATTAACATTGAAGATATTTCTGATGGTTATCATAGTTATAAAGAATTGTATCAGCATAGAGAACTGCTATTTTCAATTATTTGTAGACTATTTCCAGAAAAATCTTGGAAATCTAAAGCACATGCCGATGGTTCAATGGACTCCGGTTGGTTTATTGTTGGAATTACTACGAATGAGGGAGATTTCACCTATCACTATAAATTAGAAGATTGGAATATGTTTCCAGTTAAAGAACTTGAAAAAGCACCCGAATATGATGGTCATACACCGAAAGATATTGTAAGATTATTATCATTATTAAAATAATACCACTTGACAAATGGTTCTATTTGTGATATAATATAAGTATCATAAAGAAGAAAAGGAATCATATGTTTATTCAAGTTAAAGATATTGACCAATCAGTAGAACCAAAGACCGAAAATATTTTCATCATTCAAACATATACGGGTGATGAGTTATATATTTCGCGTTCTTATGTTGGACACAAATTAACAAGTTATACAATGCCAGAACAAGAAAATGCCATTGTATATTTCAACAGACAGCAAGCAGAAAATGCATTAGCTACTGAATTTAAATTCACACAAATGCCATGGAAAATCAGTGCAATTCCTGTGAATTCTGAAGTGAAAGCTGATGCGAAAAAAACAGATGCTGTAAAACGATTTTTAAAAAATGAACGACGTAGAGAAGCTCAAAAGAAACGTGAAGAGGCAACCCAGTAATACCGTCGTTCAAAAGGATAATAAATGGAATTAAATAAAGAAATTTTAGAAAACAGTAAGCAACTCGGTTACGAGTTGAAAGAAACGACAGAGCATGAATATGACAGCTTAGCTCGTAGTATTGGATATGAACCATTAGGATACTATAATGTTTATGACGATAAAAGCGAAGGTATTCTTGTACAGTTACCTGCTGGTCAAAATAAGTATAATAATGGTACATATATGTATCATAAGAATAATGATGGGCAAATTGTATTAGAGGTTGTAGTCCCAAATACAGCAAATAAGGGTGATTTAATTCGACACCTTGTTGGTGAGATTTCTACCTTTGTAGAAAATTTAGACACTTCCGATTTAGATACTTATGATTTTGCCGAAATTTACGGATTTGTTATTGCAAATACCGTTGTAAAACATTTAGCATCATCATTATTTCCAGAAGATAAGAAGAGTCAACAACATTTCACAATGATTTATATGTCTAGATTCTTAGCCCATATTGCTCAAATTCATGCAGGGGATAAAAACATTCGTGAAGAAGCGGTAAATAGCGACCCATATCTATTCAAAATGGCGATGCAAGGTATTCCTGAATTAGATGCTCAAATTGAAGAACATGTGAAAGAACTTCAAAAAGCAAATGAAGATGAGGATAACTAATGACAAGATTTATCATATGGTATGAGAAACTACCAACCTATGATAGTTATGTTGAAAAATTATCAACTAAGTTCAAAATGTCAAAGCAAGCTGCTCATGGTATTTTTAGTATTTTTATGTTAACAATTCTTGCAGCATACATTTGGTTACCAAGTTTGCTAGGTACATTATCAATTGCATCATATTGGGTAATGTTAAGTGTATATTTAATTTGTACAGCTAGTTTTTTATGGGCAATGTTAACTGTAGCAACATTATGGAGTCCTAAACTCCGAGATTGGATTTCTATTTTTAGTGTTATTTCTGTTATGACATCAATATTTGCTATAACACCTATAAATTATCAATCAGGTGCAAACACTAAATATGTGCAAGATACAACCTATATAACATACGATATGAAATGTCCATATTGTAAAAAAGCTCATTCACAAATGATAGTAGCAACTAATCTTTACAACCAGACCCACAAAAAACAAATTAAAATTGTAGATATTCGTAAAGATACAGAACTAGCTAAAACATTAAAAACAAAAATCAATTATAAAGGTACAATAATTGATACTAAAACAGGAAAACAATCAACGTACACATTAAAGAACGCCAAAAATGACCCGGGTGTTCCATCAATTGGTTATGTGTGGGAGATTTTACGTAGCTATTCACATTGATAACAGTATATACTGACGGGTCAAGTCGCAAATCCGACGAATGGATTGGCGTCTACGCAATTGTTATCTATAAAGATGATGAGCTTATCTATACATATTCAGACGCAATAAAAACCTTGTACCAATAACGCCGCTGAATTAACAGCTGTATTAAAAGCAATTCATTATTGTGTAAATACGTATCCAACAGAATCGTTACAAATTTATACAGATTCAAGATATGTATTAAATGGTGACAAACGGACACGCGAAACGATGTTTGACACTAATAAAAAGTTATGGGAGTTATACTATAGCTTTAAGGATAAAGTAAACTTTACTATAGATTATGTGAAAGCACATAACACAAGTGAAGGTAATAATTATGTTGATGAGCTTGCTCGTACAACATTGAGGAAGTATTTTAAAAATATTAATGGATAAACTGATACCACTTGAGAACGTAGATAAGACTGGATTTCTTGCTGATTATTTACAAAAGCGAAGCCAGCAAGAACCTGAACTTATGAACGTATATCAAAAAGAAATAGAACGTATAAAACAGAATTTAGAAAAATGATAAGACAAATACATAAAGCTTTTGCTAGTACGACAGCAACAGCTTTTCTTTTAACATCTAATTTTTATTATGAAAATATTAATCCCACGGGAATATCAACACCAATTGGTGAGCAATTGGGTAATCATATTACAACGGGTGCTATAGCTATTATACTTATAGCATGGTTAACAAGTGGATTACCTGATATTGATGAAATAGGTAAACGATATCATATACCTATAATTCAAAATAGTAATCATAGGGGATTTACACACTCAATATGGTCAGTAATATTACTAGCAATATCATTATATTATACGTATAATAACATATGGTTATTTATACCCTTATTGGGATTATTCATTGGCTGGTTAAGTCACTTGATAGCTGATGCTTTCAGTAATCAAGGTATTGCATGGTTTTATCCATTTTCGGGGTATGCTGAAAATGGTGAATCAAAATGGGCAAAACATCGTGGACCATTTCCACCATTATACCGAGTAGGTACAAAAATTCTTATACCAGCAAAATATTACTGGTATTTCATTAATATAGTATTATTAACATTTTTATATAGGTAGGTCATTATGAAACATAAAATTATTACATTAACATCAGCAGCGTTGCTTGCTGGAACAGTATTTACAAGTTTAACAGCATTTGCTGATATAAAAACAGACACTATTGATGAGGTTTGGGGTAAACCAACACTTGTTTATGGTGCTGGGCTAAATAATACTGAAGTAAATCAAACAAATAATGCTTTTAATATTGCTGATATTTCAAATGTCAATAGACAAGTAAATTCCGGTCAAGATTTCCAAACATATTTGGGACAATCCGGTGTATCTGATAATTCACTATTTTCATCTGTATTAGTTCAAAAGCAATCAAAAGGTAAAGGTGTTAACGTAGATATTAAAACACCAAATAATATTACATCTGTAACAGAAACACAGTATGCTAATGCTGCAATTACAGCAGGGGCAACCGACGTGCAAATTGATGTTGCTTCTGTTAAAAAGGTAACAGGTGAATCAGCTTTAGTTGGCGTTTATAAAGCATTATCTGCTAATGGAGTACATGTGGATACTGACAGAACTCAAGCCGCAACACAAGAATTGCAAACAGTAAACAACATTGCAGACGCTCAAAAAAATAATGATGATTTCAATTCAAAAGCTTTAGACTTAGCTACAGCTCAAATTAAGCAAGGTCTTGCTGACTACAAAAAAGCAAATGGCACAACTGCACCAGATGAAGCTGTACAAGATATTATTACAAAAGCCTTGAAAGATAACGGATTAGCAAATATTTTAACAAGTGACCAAATTCAATCACTTGTTGATTTTGCAAAAACATATCAAAGCACATCAGCAATTGATTCTCAAGAAGTAGCAAATCAATTGAAACATTATAAAGATGATATTTATAATAAATTTAAAAATGTGATTAATAGCGACAACGCTCATAATGTTTGGGATACAATTTCAAACTTTTTCGAAAACATGTGGAAGAGTATCACTAACTTTTTTAGCAATTTAAGTAATAATTAATAGGTAAAACAATGAACGAGATTAAAATAAATATACCATCAACGGTTTTGAATGAATTACATACTAAAGGTACAGCTAAACTCACGCATGAGCACTTTTATCCTGGTTATGTAATTATCTACAATGAAGATGTAGCCAAAGTCGAGTTAACACAGCACTTTGACCGACTTCTCACAGAATCATATATTATTTTAAACAACTGGTCAATAAATAAATTAATTGATGGTGACGTCGTTCCTGTCACATTTAATAATTCAGGTATTATCGAAGAATTAGAATTAAAACAAGCATGAGGTAATTATGAAATTTTCTGTATTTTCAATTGTAACCGGTACATCACGATGTGTAACAGTATGCCCGTTTTGTGTATCTGGTGAACTAGCAACACGTGAAAATCGTGAAGTCCCACAAATCAATCATCGTAATTTGAAAAAAGGTTGTGAATTAGCGAAAACATCAGGTGTTCACACAGTTATGTTAACATCTCGAGGTGAACCAACATTATTCCCTGACCAAATTACAGAATACTTAACAACATTGGAACCATATAATTTCCCATTTATTGAATTGCAAACAAATGGAGTTCCATTAGCTAAGAATTTTGAAAAATATCGTGATTATCTGTGTGATTGGTATGATAAAGGGTTATCAACTATTTTAATTTCAACAGTATCTAATCGACGTGAAATTAATGGTGAAGTCTATACACCACGTACTGGTGAATATATTGATTTACCTGAATTAATCAAAAACTTACATGAAATCGGATTTAGTGTACGTCTAACTGCAGTATGTACAAAAGCTTGGATGTCTACACCAGAACAGATTCATGAGTATTTGATGTTTGCAAAAGAGAATTCGGTAGAGCAAGTTACATTACGTCCATTAAATGATGAATATCGTCGTGAAACAGCTCAAGCATGGATTAATGAGCATAAAATGTCAGAAGACGACAAGGTCGCTATTTATAACTATTTGGATGAACATGGACATAAATTAATTGAATTGCCAAATATTGGTAATGTGTTTGATTATGAAGGTCAAAATGTTATGTTCAGTTATGCTTTAACAAAATATAATGAGCATAATGATGGTTCAAATATGCGAAATCTTATCTTCTTCCCTGACGGAGCATTACGCTACGAATGGGAGTGGGACGGAGCCCGATTACTATGACCGTTAATGATTTCATCACAATTTTTAATTGTCAGCATCGGTCTTATTGTTGCTATAATTATCGAGCTTATTGCCGATAAAAAAATTTGATAAGAAAATGAAAGAATTAATAGATGCTGATAAGAAACTTGAACAAGAATTAAAAAGACTTGGAAGAAGAAAAATCGAAAGCTACGAGAAGAACATCGTAAATTACTTGAACGTAAAAAAACCAATTAGCCAAAGAAACAGAAATGGAAACATAATGAAAGTTTATAATCATAATGAACACACAACAATTCATCCTGAGTTGATTGCAGAGTTACAACGTTATAGAGATGACCGAAATTTTGATGTTAATGAGTACATTAAACAGAAAACAGAGTTGCTAAATAAATATATGACTCAATGCGGACTTGATGCCGCTGTAGTGGCTGTATCGGGAGGTATTGATTCAGCGTTAGTGTTAGCATTAGTAAATGAAGCGTCTAAGCAAGCTAATTCACCAATTCGTAAAATTGTACCAGTAGCATTACCTTTATATGATGATGTTTTAACAAATCAATATGATGCCACTAATCGAGCTGATGAATTATGTGATAAATTAGGTCTAGAATTAGCAATTGTACCAATTAATGAAATGGTGAAGTCATATGAGCACACCGCATTGACCTTTGCCGGGTTAAAGACAACTCCATGGGCAACTGGGCAAATGGGTGCATATGTACGCACAAGCTATTTGTACTATACAAATTCATTACTTAATGAGCAAGGCTTCAAACCAATTCTTGTCGGTACTACAAATATGGATGAGGGTTGCTATTTGGGCTATGTCGGTAAAGCATCAGACGGACTTGTGGATGTACAATTAATTTCAGATATTCACAAATCAGAAGTTTATAAATGTGCAGAGACATTGGGAATTCCCGAATCAATTATGCAGGTAACTCCAAACGGTGATATGTATGATGGACGTATTGATACAGAAGTGTTTGGTGCACCATATGATATTGTTGAATTGTACATTGGTGAACGTCAAAACAAAATCACAGTTAACTTATCTGGCGAAGCGGAAGCTGAATATAATGATTATAAGCAAGCTTTGGATAAATTGCATGCGTATAATCGTCATAAATATTTCTCATTATCGCCAGCTGTACATTTAGACTTGTGGTCTACCGCAACAGATGATGGCTATATTGATTATCACAGTAGATTAACAAATATTTTCGAATAGAACAAGGGCCTATACAGTGATTTAGGCTGCTGTCGGTGCGAGTCCGGCTATAGGTATTAAATATGAATAGTTATAAAGAACTTATAGATAAATATGGTATTGAAATAGCTGAAAAGGCTGGATATATAGAGCCACAGTTATGTAAAAATATAGATGAAGCTAATCGAACTAGTCCTGAAGTAACCGATTACGTTTTACTTACAACAGGGTGTTTTTCACCCTTGCATTCGGGACATGTTCAAATGATGAATGAAGCTAAAAACTGGTTAGAATCACAAGGTGAAACGGTATCATATGGAAGTTTTATTTTAGCTCATCAAAATTACATTCGAGAAAAGCATAATAGATACACATTAGAAGAACGACAATATTTAGCTCAATCGTTAATTGGTGACTATAATTGGTTACATGTTGATATGCGAGCTAATTTGTATTATGATAATGATACAAACTTCACACAATTGATGACTGAATTATATGCGAAATCACCAACGCAAGCTTATGTGTTTGGGTCAGATAGATATGAATTTGGATATATAGCATTGACTGATAATAGATTATATATATGTGTTATCAGAGATAAAAATGACATTGAAAGTCAAAGCTTTGTATGACAAATTGAATTTATCAAATTTAGTATATATTATACCGGATGAAATAAACACTATATCAAGTACTGAAGTCTACCAATCAACAACATTACCACGACCTAGAAATGGTAAACGACTAGCAATAAGAGATGACGGCTTATTTGCATATTCAACATTAGATAAAGACAAATATGAGAACTTCAAACGTGAATTAGAACAAGCATTTTTACAATGTAGTTCTTTTGAACAAATTGATTGGATTGATGTCAACACTCAATTAAGGGATGTTCCCGACTTTAAGAATAAAGTCATCAGTTTAGATAAATACTATCACGGTGATATTCAATTAAATATTAGTCGTTATTTTGACCTTGGTGGTTGGCAACAGCATGCTAATGACTTAGTGTTTAGCACACAATATGATGAAGAAATTAATATATCACCTCTGAATATCAATTTACCAGATGATAGATATGTACTTGTAGATGATGATTCAATTAGTGGATATACATTTAACAAACTAAAAGATTCAGTTGATACAATTGTGAGCACATATACATTAATGACACCAGGTTATGATGATGTTGTAGATGCTAGAGATTTTATTATTGGTGCAAAATATAGTGGATTACTTTGTAAGCAATCCAATGGAAAACTGAAGCGATATCCATATTTGTGGCCAGAGGTGAATTTATATCACAGAGCATCAATAAACCTAAATAAGCAACAAGAGTTCACACAATTAGTAAAAAAAGCAAATAAAAAATTAATAGAAAAGGCATAGTATGGGACAACGATTAGTTATTGAGAATATTATTAATGGAAATACAGTAAACAATATTTATTATCATTGGTCAGCGTATACTGATAGTGCAGCAGGTGAAATTAATGATTTATATGAGTCAGTAATAGCTTTTTATGATGAATACAAAGACACATTACCACCATTATTAAAAGATGAAAGCAGTGATTTAGATGAATTTAAGAAGAAAAATCCTATTGATTTTTTCAATATTGCATGCCAATTAGCTATTTCGGGAGTCAGTTCATCATCATTAGCATCACAAGAGTATATTAAAAAATTTTTCAAAGATGATATAGAAGTCATTGCCTCTGATAGAAACAATGAAGTAATCGCTTATACTGAAAACGATATTAGCAACAATCTATCATGGTCTGAAGGTACTGTATATATTGAATGGGCTCTTGATAGTGATGGAGACATTGACTTGGACAATACGACCGTTGATATGTTTAATTTGGTCTATACAGAAGAACCCGATGACGTTGATGATGACGATAAATACTTAGTTAAAAATTTAGATTATATTGATATGGGTGAGAATCCTTTATGTAATATTCCAATTGATGAAGTTGAAAGCTATATTTATTCATTACCAGCATCATGGGGCTTTGATAAAGCTATTTGGAATAAAATTGAATAGACATTAACGACCTTAATATTGACAAAAATATATAGTTGTGATATAATATAATTGTTAAATCATAGCTATACATAACACTATTAATTTAATAATGTTAAGTATGGCTATGAGCCATAGACTACAGGCACCACACATATGCCTGTATGCGAAAGGTAAGACAAACAATGTTAACAAATATTAAGGTAATTAAAAAAAATGGACTAAGTGAACCATTTAACATCGATAAAATGTTAAAGGCTATCAACTTAGCAGCATCTGATATAAACTATACATTATCAGATGACGAACTTAAGCAAATTTCAGATGCAATTTATAAGCATCTTGATGGTGAATTATTATTGCCACAAGACATGCATTATATTGCAATGACGGCAACTAATTCAGTTGTGCCCGAAGTAACCGAAGCTTATAAGCAATATCATTATAATAAACAAAAATTGAAAGCAACTGATTTGCAGAAACTATTGGTTGTTAATAAATCAGGTGAAATTAGTCAATTCGATGTTAATAAAATTAAAGACGCTGCGCAAAAATCAGCCAGTGCTGTAAATAAAGTATTAACTGAAGACGATTTTACAGTTTTATTAAATGAAGTAGCACATTGGTTAGATGTTAAAAACTTCAAAGATATTGTATCAACATCAGATATCCATCGATTAGTTTTAGGCGGATTAAAACAAATTGATAACGATATTTATAGGTCATATAAGCGTTATTATCAGCAACAACGTGAATATGCCACAATGATGCGTGAATTACAAGAAGAATCAGACCAATTAAAATTTGGTTCATATAACGAAACGCAAATAAAGATTCACAAGTAATTTCTACTAAATCGGCATTAATTACCGAAATGACTATGAAGAAATTAATGCGACATGTGTTAAATCCTGAATGGGTTAAAGCCCATGATGAGGGATATATTTATCTCCATGATTTGGGTGACCTCTATAAAGATACCTTCAATTGTGACCTCTTTGACTTAGAACACCTCATGAAAGACAAAGAACACGAAGATGGCGTCTATGCCTTTAGAATCAACAACAAGACGACCCATGAACCAAAACATGTGTCATCGGCCTTTGATATTTTATCAAGCGTAACTATTGCAGCCTCTGGGAACCAATTTGGTGGTTTCACTGTCAACCACATTGACAGCACCTTAGCACCGTATGCTGAAAAATCTTATCAGCACTATCTCAACGATGCTAAAGAATACGGTATTGCAGACGCTGAACGTTATGCAACAGATAAAACACTCAAAGAAATTAAACAAGGTGTCCAAAGTTACACCTATGAACTTGCACAAACACAAAATGCCTTGGGACAAACGCCGTTTACTACCATCAGCTTTGGTATGGATACAAGTAAATGGGGTCGTGAAATCACACGCGCCATTCTAGAAGACCGCATGTCACCAGACAACCGCGACGTCTTCCCTAAACTAGTCTTCATGTACCGAAGTGAAGTTAATGGTGACCCAACATCACCAAACTATGACTTATTCAAACTAAGTCTTGAATGTTCATCTAAGAAACTCTACCCAGATTATTTGAGTTTCGAGTATGAGGGTGACGATGAACATTATCGCCGTGACGTTTACGAACGTAGCGGACAAACCATTGCTCCAATGGGTTGTCGTGCGCACCTCTCACCATTTATTGACCCTGAAACTGGTAAAGACGTTACCGATGGTCGATTCAATATTGGTGCCGTATCACTCAACCCTGTCAAGTTTGCTCTTGAAGCTCGTGATGCTGAAGGTAACTTTGACAAAGAAAAATTTGACCAACTTGTTGAAAAATACAGCAACATGGTCTTCGATATTCAAAACTGGCGATACGAACGTGTCGGAAACCTCTATGGTTCGTCAAACCCATTATTCTGGTGTGAAGGCGGAGCATGGCAACGTATTCGCCCTGACCAACAAGTGAAAGACTCACGCCTCTTAGATGGTACAACAGCCTCTATTGGTTATACAGGTCTTTATGAACTGGTCAATGCTATGAAAGGTTCTGAGTGGGAATCAGTAACCGATGAAGAAAGAAAACAAATTCAAGCTGATTTTCTTAATCACGTAAATAAAATTCGTATTGAACGTAGTGAAAAAGATAATCACCCATATGCACTTTACAGTACTCCAGCCGAATCCCTTGTATTCACGTGGGAAAAACTTCTCACAAAACAATATGGTGTGATTCCCGGTGTCACAGACCGTGACTACTTAACAAACAGTTTCCACCAACCAGTATGGATTCATTCAAGTGCAATTGATAAAATTGACTATGAAAAAGAATTCCACAATATTGCACGAGGTGGACACATTTCATACACAGAGTTTAATTATGGTGTATCACCAGCATCACTTGAAGCTATTGTAAAATATGCAATGCGACAAGGTATGTACTTTGGCGTTAATGTAATTAGCTCAGTATGTGAAATGTGGAGAACATGGGGATTTCCTCATGAACTGTGACAACTGCGGAAGTGAAGATATCTTAGTTGTTGAAAGAGTCTGCGGATATCTCACATATTCTAAACGCTCTGGAGTACAAGCTGTCAATGACGGCAAGTGGTCAGAAATTAAAGAACGCGTACGACATGGTGTCGAACGTGGACAACTCGGACAAGCATCTTACGCAGAACTACACGGTGAATAATCGTGTAACATGTGCGCCATGAAGCCAGCCCGTGCAAGTCGGGCCACATGTTTAATAACGCACATACAAATTTGTGATGTTAAATGAAACTAGAAAAGGAAATAAAATGTACACTGTATACAATGAAAACGGCGACGTAATCGAACAAAACCTTACCGAAGAACAATTAATTGACTTTGCCAACGAAGAATTTGCACAAACAGACAACATAGACGACGCTATCGAAAATGATTTGCTTTTCTATGACAACGTTTACGACGCCGAATTAAGCTTGAATGAATTCGGATTTAAAGTTGTGGAAATGTAGTAGTTAACAAACACCAGCCAACAGGCTATACTATTACTAATAGGACAACGCACCTCATAGAGGTATCAACACTGACAATAGCGCAACCTCGCATATGTAAGGTTTTATAGCAGAAAGGTAAAAAACACATGTTAGATTTAAAACTAGTAAACAAAATAAATGAAGTTGAGAAGCAAACGGGGCACTCGTTACCGAATTTATTATCTAAAGTTCCTTTAGGAAATGTAGTAACAGCTTTTAATGAGCTACAAATTGTTGACTTGGTCGAGATGGTAAGTAGTGTACCAATATCGAAACTTACACACGGTTTGACAATCATTACTCCAGATGAAATTTCTCAAATTTCCCCAGAAAAATTAAAAATTGTACTAAAATACGGAAACATGTTCACAGTGGAAAATCTTCAATCTAAATTTGGTAGCCGAAGCATTATCATCGCGATAAATAAACTAACAAATAGCGAATTGCAATCTCTACTTTTAGAAGATAACTTCGATGTCATGTCCGGTGTTATAGAAAACCTTGCATTTGCTAATACCAAGGCATCTGATGTTACCGAATAAACCCTGGACCCGTCAAAAGCTGACACAGATGCTCTACCACGCGTTTATCGGTTCCCTTGCGGACAATGCCGTTGAAATCGGTTGGGTCTTATGCTTTAGTTTGTTAGCCGATAAAAACTTAGTCGAGCAAATAACGGTACTGTTTGGCGTAAACGACGCTTTTTGGGTGGTTTTATCCTCTACTTACTACGCAGCTAGAATCTCTATGACGGCAACACTACCCAAACTAATTGAAAAACAAGGGTTGCGTATAGAATCTAAAGTAGTGAAAAATCACATATACTTATTCTATCTCATGTTATTACCATCAGCAATTGGTAGTTTTATGTTTCTACCAAAGTTATTACTCATATTAGGTGTATCCCATGCCGATTTACCATTTTACATCCCATACTTCCAACTTTCAATCATATCTATTTTAATTGCCGCGCCTTGGGCTACAATTATACCATCTTACCTAAGAACGAGAGGAAGAAGTAAAGAAGCCACCGTTTAGACCACACTATTGCATGGTCTATGTTGATTGGTATCTTCTTCACAACTCATATTTTGCATTTAGGTATAAATACGGCATTGTTAGTGAATATTGTAACTAATGCTATACCTCTATATTGGTTCTTATGGAAGAAACCTATTCCTGACTTCTTTGGCGTGGGTCTTACGATTACAATCAACCCAATTTATGCTGCTATAAAATACTGGATTTCAAATTTAATGATGTTACCTGAAGGTTGGGTGGATTCAATGGCAGGGCTTTTAAATAGTCATGTTTCTCGAAATGTGGGTCTAAATGAACCAATTCCACACAAAGATAATAAATATGTTTTTTGGAAAGCGGTTATCGGTGCCGTTATTTCCATAACTTTGATTTATGCGATTGCTTACTTCGGATTGTCTTGGCTACCTGAGTCAATCTATAAAGGTATTATATCCCCAATCATTTGGATATTGTTACCTATTGAGATTGTAACAAAACTCCGCTACTATATGTGGTTGGCTATTAGTCGTTCATATCGACACGATTTGAACGGGGTCGCTCAAATGATTTACACAATACCAACAGCTATATTAACACCTTTACTACTTTGGTTATTCTTACATCGATTACAATTAAGTTTTGAATCAATTTTTGCAGTTGGGGCAATTGTAGGAACTATTCAGTGGCTAGGTACTGAAATCTACTTCAGATGGAACACAAAGTCATCAATTTTAAAGGAAATTATATGAAAGCACGTAAAAAACCAATTGAAGTAATGGCAATCCATTACACTCACAATATAGACCTCGACAAATTGTTAGAATTGTTGAGAACCAATAAAGAAGAACCTGTTCGATATGACGAAAACGATAAAACAATTTATATCCAAAAAGAACGTGGCGAAATTGCGTTAAAGTATGGAAATTGGATTATTTTTGAAGAAAACACTGATAAATGTTTTTGGTCTATCGACCATGAGATTTTCTTAAAAACGTATATTAAAGTTCCAAATACCGTTAATACGTTCGTCAAAAAGGTTTATGAGGTTGAATATGTGGAACTAAAGTCTTTAAGTGAAAAAGATATAATTGACGTTCTAAATTTTGTAGGATATGTAGTTAATAAAAATGAACCTTTGACTTCTCTTCAACGAAATGACCTAATCAAAGAAATACAAGAACAAGGATATATTTAATAAACACATTAGAAGGCGTTGAAAAGTTATACCCTACAGAAATTTTAATCCGAGGTGTTGAAAACGAATATTATCCAGTCAAACGAACCAATTTCGATAAGGTTTATGAAGTGATATAAATCACCAGTCTTTGAAACTTGACAAATTTATTTAACATGCTATTCGGCATATTATGCAGAACACATAAGAATAACAATTCGCAACAATTGTTGCCGTACCTATATAATGGAATACGGCTGGTTCAAGTCCAGCTATATACGAACATTAGCATTAAATACACATATCAATGCGTTTCGTAGTCAATTAAATACATTTTTAGAATCAAAAAATGCAGACACACGTGAAAGTGCCTATGAACATATTCGTAATCAAATTGAAAAATATTATGAAGACGGATATGCCTATGCTGATATTGAAATAACTGTTGATTTAACAAAAAATACAGCTGCAATCATTCAATCATATATTGATATTGACCAAATGGATGAGTATTCTAATCAAATTACAAACCGATTAGAACCATTAATTTCACAATTTACAGTTGATAATATTACATATCATATTGGTGAATATGTCAAACCGTATAATGTTTATTATCTTGAAGCAACTTTGCGTATTAAATTTTAGGTAACTATTATGAGCTTAGGTGAACAAAAGATAAATGACCAACGTCATTTAACAAATCTATGGAAACATATGGCACGAATAGCAAAGAAATATGACGCAATCAGAGATGATGTAGATGTTGAAATTTTTCGTGAATTAACTGAAAAATATAATAATCATATGGTTCATATTGTGTTTGACATTACAAGTAACGACTATGATGTGGCATTACACGATGCCAAAGAATATGCAAAATATATTACGGAGAATTCAGGCAATGAATTATATGCTTTAACCGTCACTGGTGGAGCTCAGCCCGAGGGTTATTCAATGATGCCATGTATTCATATTATCTATAATAAAAGCTATTTGTTAGTATTAGAAGATTTATTGAATTTATAATGAAAAGGAAACTGAATGTTTAAAAAATCAAAAAGGAAACAATACAAAACGGAATTGACTGAAGTTTTGAAAGAATATCCTAACGAAGATATTTATCGAGCAGTAGTTACACGTGTTGACAATAATGGTTTAGAATCTCAACAACCATTAACAACACCAAACAGACCTAAAGGCTATGTGATTAATTCAGTAGCTCTTTACGCACGAAAAATGGAAATCACAAGTTATGAATCAGATTCAAATAAAATTCGTATTCATATTGAACCTGTAAATGTTCGTGATTTTTATATTGATATTATTAAAGGAAATTTTGAACTATGAATATTAATGAATTAAAAGATGCCATTCACAATGTGACTGACGAACCATTAACGTTGACTGTTGATAAATTTGATATGACATATATTGAAGAATTTATCCAAGATGAAAAACTCGATTATATTATCGAGGATGATGTTGTTATGGTTGCACGAACTAAATAAGATAAAGCTATAATAGTTCAAATTGTAAACAAAATAGTAAACAAAATAGTAAACAAAATAGTAAGCAAAGGGTGACAATATGTTAAAATTTTTACAAAGATTTAAAAAAGTAGATACACTATCACAAGAAGAACTCGACCATATTGCATTACAAGATGAAAATGCAAAACTTAAAGCACAATTAGAACTATTTAAAGCGGCTAATTTACAATTAGCTCAACAGTTAACCGATGAAGACTCTGAACCAGCTGTTGATGTTGATATTAATGACCAAATTAAATTTGCATACCTACGCTGTGTTACAAAAATTGTTGAGCATGATGGAACTTTAACAGTACCCGTATATAACCGCAAACTAGCATGTCATACAACATTTCGTAATGACACGCAAAAGCAAAAATTGCAAGAGTTGTTACGTCAACAAAACAATGTACCGTTTTCTGAGGTAAGCTATTTATTAAAGAAACTGGGATACAACGTTGCTTATGACTCTCGCTATTCATATAGCAATAAGAGAACATATAAATATGCAACAATAACGAAAGAGAATTTTGTACATGAATAATGACTTATTTATTTCTATTGAACCAAATATTGAGGCTACCGATACTCAAGATGTTGTCTATGAAGATGTCAGTCGTAATTATAAATATGCAAAATATTGGTCGAATAATTAGCGAAAAGTTCACGGATTACCATTACGACGTAAAGAAAACAACAAATTTCATGTATATTTGAAACCAAAACTATTAACAGTAGAAGAAACCAACGCACTTCGAGACATGCAAGAAGTTCTTGAATGGTTTGCAGGGAAAATAAATGGCATACATACATCAAATAAATAAATTTGATATTGATAACGATTTTGGTCAAGGTCCTGTAGTTTCTGTATTTTTCAACTTCTGTTCATTTCATTGCCCACAATGTTGGAATCAAGACACGTGGGATAGAAAAGAAGACTTGTACTGGGATAATGATGAAGCGGTACGTGTTATCGTGGACGCATTACAAACACAGCTTATCAAACGAGGTATGAAACCTAATTTAAGCTTATTAGGTGGTGACCCAATTGTAACTGAAAACATAGACAGCACTATTTATATTATTGACCAAGTGCGAAAGCAAGTACCAGATGTCAAAATATCTGTATGGACAGGTTTTGATATTGAAGACTGGTATAAGACAGATAAATTTGAAAAGCAAAAAACTATTTTACCACGAATCAACTATCTAATTGATGGTCGATTTGTATATCAATTAAAAACTAAAAATCAAATGTTTGGGTCTATTAACCAACGAGTTATCGATACACAAAAATTTATAACACAGAATTTAGATATTAAAGAAAATATATTGGCAAGTTTAGCATATCCTAATGTGAACTTAAGTGTGATTGAAAAACCTGGATATCATACAACACCGTTAGATTCAATGCAAAAATATATTCAAAGCGATTACAGGTCATACACAAGGTCTATCTTAGCTGATGTTAAAGCAAGCACTTGACAAAGCACCTCTTTTATGGTATAATGGAATTATAATCATAAAGGGGGTTTTTTATTCGTGAAGAAATATTTCTTACTCACGACAACCGTACTAACGTTATTTGCCGCAACTCCAGTGACACATGCTGATACAATGCAATCAGTATCAAATGAGATACAAAAAGTTGATAAGCAATTAACAGACGCAAAATATAAAGAATCACATAAATCAATTGTACAACGAATCTCAGAATTATTCACATCACACGCTGATGAAGAATCTGATGTCGATAAATTATCAAAAAAATTATATAAGTTACATTTAAAGAAATCTAATTTATATAAACAGGAAACATCAACTAAAGCAACACAATTAAACACCACTTCACAGCATAATATGGAGTCTAAAAAAGAAGCCAAGAAAAAAGCTGATGAAGAGGCTAAGCGTAAAGCCGATGAAGAAGCTACACGTAAAGCTGAGGACGAGGCAAAAGCTAAAGCTCAAGAAGCTGAAAAAGCAAAAGCAGAAGCATCTAAGCAATCTAGTACACAGCCCACCTCACAACCACAATCTTCTCAAGCACCAAGTTACACACCTGTAACCCATGATGGTATTCAATTTGGAAGTGATGGCTTACTAGTGATGCAATCATCATCTAAGCACAACAAGCCATTAATTTGTTATTAGGAATTCCTGGACATAGTAATGGTAGTGGATATCATGCATCAACAGGACTTGATTCATTAATTGATTCATTATCAACACCTGAAGCCTTATATGTACTTCACCAAATTGAAGGTGCCGGCTTTGGACAAACAGCTAGTGGATATGCTGGTATGGATACACCAGAATCACATAAAGCACTTGTTAGTATCCAATTAAATGGACGCTTTGGCGGTTCAATACATGAATTACTAAAACATTGGGGAACATATAGCTACGGTGGCTATTAACAGCCTTGTGTACACAAGACTAAACTGGGGACAATCCCCAAACCCCATTATAATTTTAAAGTAATATGAGTAGCATATTACTTTTTATATCTAGGGGGCATTTTTATGGACAAATTAACCGAAGATTATCAGCCACATATAGCATGTCAAACTGTTTCAAAACAATTTATTCAAAAGCATAATCCAAGTGAACCAACATTGCTAATTGCAATCAATGATTATGATGACAAGTTTAAAACAGTTAAAGAACGTACTAATTATATTACATATTCAAAATATACAGCAGTACACTGGGTATTTTTTGATGATATTTACCATGTGCCGTTCACACATAGTGGTATTATAACAGTAAAACACGCTGAAAATATAATTGACTTTTTAGATTATCAGTTTGCACATCAGAATTTGAGAAAGTCCTTGTACATTGCCAAGCAGGTATTAGTCGAAGTCAAGCTATTGCATTATTTATTGCTAAATATTACTTGCATGATGAAGACTTATACAATCAATTGTACCATCAACGTGGTAAAGTAACAGGTGGTAATAAGCTAGTCTATAATAGACTAGTTGACGCATATAATAAGAAACATGAGGGTTAAGATGAATCATTTAATTGATATTTTTAAACAAGAATTTAAAAGACCTAAAAATTGCCCAGCCGTAGTTTCAACCGACAATTACATTGATGAATGGATGAAACTACAACCAACGGCCGAAGATATTCAAAAAATCAAAGACGAATTATCAGAATTCTTACGTGATGAAGGCTATGTCAATATTAGTCCGACTTGGTATTTTATTAAGATAGTTCCCTTATCATATGAACAAGATTATAATGACTATCAAAAACATTATGATAAATACCAAATGAGTAATCAATCAATGGCGGGCTTGTATATGGGAGCTGTTGTTATTGGTTTAATGGCTATTGCACAAGTAACTAATCAAGGGTTCTCAAAAGCTATCACAACTATTATTTTTGCGGTAGCTATGGGGATAATTGCTGGAATTTTAAACGTCAGAGCCGTATACAATAAGAAAAAAGTTAATGAATTTATTGACAAAAATACAACATTACAATTAACTAAACTATAGGTGACATTTATGAAAATTTTAGTCGTACCAGATATTCATTTAAAGACAAAACAAATGCTACCAAAGGTTGCCGAAATTGTAAATACTCAATCAATCGATAAGATTGTTTTTATTGGTGACTATTTTGACGATTGGCATCAAACTAACAATGCAGCCTTATATCGTGAGTCCATTGATGATTTAAAAGATTTTTATGATGAATTTGATTGTGTATTCTTATTAGGTAATCACGATGTGCCGTACATCACCAATGACTATCAGCCATATTCATCACCATTTTATGATGTCCGTTTAGACGTCTATGCCTTTTTAAAATACGTTAATGTACAAGTAGCTTATCAAGCAGATAATATCACCTATTCACACGCTGGATTTTGTAAATATGATGACATTAAACCCTGGATGTTTGAACCAAGTATTGAACATTATGGTAAACTACGTCAATTAGACAGACAACCAGGCTCATGCTTATGGTTGAGACCAGATTATCCAGGTTCACGTGTACCAAATCAAGTTGTAGGCCATACACCAGTAAACACGGTACAAGAACATGACGGTGTAACTTATATTGACACATGGTCAACATATCCAATAGGTGGGCATATCGGTGATTGTTCATTTGTCATAGTGGAAGATGGTGACATTATTCCAACGTTTTGATTGGGGTGAGCTCGCGAAGCGAGCGAGGGGGCGAAGCCCCCTAAAAATAAATAAGCACGCCGAAGGCGTGTTAGAAAGGAAAAGGAAAAATGACAGTAACATTAGAAAACAACACAACAATGCTATTATCAGATATTAATTATGGAGATGTATATATCAAAAACGGCTTATTATATCTCACAGATACATACCCAGTCAAAAGACTAGGGGATAAATTAGTATCTGACTATAGTTATGAAGACTTATGCCGTATTGTGAACTAGTCGATAGAAACATATTCTTTTGTGATGTTTTATACGGGTTTATTCTCTAACAATAGCAGTTCAAAACTGAAAGGGAGATTTTTATGGATAATCGACTTGATAGAATCTGGGACAATGCGTCCGATGAACTAAAAGCTGAAGCTCGTGAATTTGCAGCATCATTAGGCGTTAAAGATGCAGAAGCTGTTGCTCGAGATTATGTTATTGAACAAGCTTTAACACAATCACGAGAAGATGAAGATGCAATTGACCCAAGTATTTTTGACTTTTCTGATGAATTACAACTATAAGCGAATAAAGATTATTTATTTGCTTTCGAAATTGTATACACAATTTCGAAATATGGGGCACTCATAAAGTCTTCGACTTTATTCGTTTTAGCCCCAACGTATGTGTGCAAGCACACATACCCCCACTTAATATATGAAATCTTTAATGTGATTTCTTTTTCCAAATAAATGACCTCCATATTAAATTTTTAATTTTTCAGTGCGTTATTATGCAGCCGGGCATTTTACTAGTTCGAATCTAGAATAACGTATAGGGCTTGACAACCTTTAATTTTTTTGGTATAATATATATTATAAAAGTTAATCGTTAGTAAAGCCTATAGGCATTGAGATTATTTGAAGAATGTGATTCAAACGTAGGATATGTAGTGTGAACGTTTGATGACTGTTTGTAGAAAACAGAAGTGTGCTATTATGCATTTGGGCATTTTATCAGTTCGAAACTGAAATAGCATATAGGGCTTGACAACTTTTAATTTTTGTGGTATAATATATGTATCAATCATTACAAGTCGTCAAAGTCAGACCAGGTGTTTTAAGTTGTTAACTATTTGTAAAAAAACAGTGGTTTGCTAGTAATAAATAAAAGTGTGCTATTATGCATTAGGGTATTTTATCAGTTCGAAACTGAAATAGCATATAGGGCTTGACAAACTTTAATTTTTATGGTATAATAATACTATAAAGGTTAGTTTATAAGCCTGACGTGGTAAATAATTGCAAGTGGTACCTCTTCACGCTATTAGAAATTGGGAATTTCACCAGTTTACATCTGGAATAGCGTAACAGATTGAGTTTCAATCAGTGGATTATGATATAACGGATATTCTACTAGTTCGACTCTAGCATAATCTATAGGCTATAATAGCCTAATAACAATTTTTAATAAGTTTTTTTAAAAGTTTAAGTATTCAATGTGTTCAATTGAAAGACCTCAAAAATAATCTCACACTTTGTGGGATTTTCACGGACGAATAGCGAAGTTGGTTAAACGCGGTGGACTGTAAATCCACTCTCATTGAGTTCGGCAGTTCGAATCTGTCTTCGTCCATTTAATCCACCATAGCTCAGTTGGTAGTAGCGTCTGACTGTTAATCAGAATGTCGCAGGTTCGAGTCCTGCTGGTGGAGTTTTAGGTCGGGTAGCTCAGAGGTAGAGCAGTTGGTTGAAGCCCAGCGTGTCGTAGGTTCAATTCCTACTCTGACCATTTGTCAAAGCAAAGACACTAAAATATGCTGGATTGTGATAACTATTTAATTTACAGACAAAGGGGAAGCCTATGAAAAAGTTTGCACTTGCCTTATTAGCTGTTGTTTGTCTAGGTGTTGCTTGTAGCTTTACAAGTTCAACAGCATCTGCAGCAACAAAACGTTATCGTATCACTTATACGGGGCCAACTGTAATTCGTAATGGAAACAATGTACGATATGTTTGGACTCCGCATCTTGAACGCATTCGTTAAGACTGCGTAAAAATCACGATTATTCGTGATTTCTATATGGATGAATACTCAAGTTGGTGAAGAGGCGGCATTGCTAACGCGATAGGTGGTCAAACACGCGCAGGTTCGAGCCCTGCTTCATCCGTAAACAAATCAGAACTGAAAGGACTAATTGCAAATGAGTAAATTACAATTAATTATAGCATTAAGTATTGCATTAGTTATTGCAGTCTGTATTTCTAGTTTAATTATTTCTCTTTTTGCTGCATTAATTAAACTATCAATTATTGCAATTCTAACAATTTTAATTTTTACATATATTTGTTCAATCATTACAGTGATTAGAGCAATGAAAAAGTAACACCTTTAGTTTAGTGGTAGAATCGCGGTCTCCAAAACCGTTGGCGGAGGTTCGAATCCTCCAGGGTGTGTTTCACGCAAGTGAAATCAGGCTTAGCTGAGATAATCTATAGTGATATAGGAAAACGATATGTGTTAGGACATCCACAATCGTACCGTTATGGGTCAATCTAAGCAAAATAGGTCTTAATGTTTTCAATGATAGTGGAAACAGCTTATAAAATGATAACTTTTAAAAGGTAACTTTTTTTAAAGGTAACTTTTAAACCGAGGGCTACTGCTAAGGTACATATGACAGTATGTGAGTTATTGTTGAAGTAGGTGAGACGATGTAAGATACTTCAGTGCGAGGGTCGCGCCAAGTGCGAGTATCAGTAATATGTTGCTGATGGCTTGTTGCCATTTCAACGATTACAGCTGTAAAGGTTGCTAGCCTTTCAGTAACGTGTCGGCGCTGTGCATTTTGAATCTCAAAAGGATTTGAAACACAAGGCGATGCGTGTCGACGGTGTCCATGAATAATAGATGATTTTTATATATGGTATATATTGGTTCAATTAATATTTATAATAGCAAAAGTCATCGCCCGTTATAACCAACAGTGTCTTTTCGTAGGATTAACCTACGCACATGAGACTCGCAAGGTTGATTGTGATGTCAATGAGTAAAGCAACTTAGTCCTTTAGCGGGGATTTTGATAATTGAAAGCTGGCATAGTAAGTTATAACGTAACGAGTGGTAAACGTAAATTATCAGGCATGAACATTACATGACGGAAGTTGTGTGGATACGTTTCTAAACAATAAGGAAATTAAAGATGTTCGCATAACGCTGTAATCTCAGGCGTTTATAATGGAGTATAGCCAAGCGGTAAGGCACAGGACTTTGACTCCTGTATGCGCTGGTTCGAATCCAGCTACTCCAGTTGAATGGATTTAGGTAGAGTTAATTAGAATTGAGGTCAATATGAAAAAACTACTTATTTCAGCAATTATGGCATTAACACTACTTATTCCATCATTTGCACATGCAGACAATAAAGAATCTTATACAAATACGATTAAGTTTGATAATAAGATTTTATCTGTAGGTGAATTCAAAATGAATAATATTTGGGATATTCCTTCAGTCTATGCAGCCCAAGATTATATTAATCAAGGCTATGTTGCACAAGGATATCACCCATTGGATTTTTCTGACAATCTAATGACATATTTAGGTGGTCATAATCCAGGTGTGATGTCTGAAATTGCTCAATACGCAGGTGTAGGTAAACGAGTGACCGTATGGGATAAAAATGGAACTAAAAAAGAATTGGAGTTTTCACGTTGCATTGAAATCCCTCGTGGATTTTACATGGACCCAAATTCAGAGATTGTTTCATTTTTAGATAATCATATGGATGAACGTGAAGGTCTTGTATTACAATATTGTAGTACCGATAATTATACAAAATTATTATGGATTTTATATCCAGTGAATTAGCACTTGACAAAACATCAAAAGTGTGTTATAATAAACAGTGTCAAGGAAAAGACATAAAAACCATACCACGCGCTGGTGGTGAAATTGGCAAACACACAGGACTTAAATCCTGCGACCGGGAACGGTCTTGCGGGTTCGACTCCCGCTCGGCGCATTGGAGGCTGGCTCAGTCTCTGAGGAGAAATCCTCTTGAAGCGTTAGGAGAATGTCACTGTCATTACCCTTTCAAGGATATGGGAATACATTTGTAGACGAACGTGAGAAAAATATGATAAATGCTATATTATCTACGTTTTTCAGAGCATAAGATATGGGATTATCAGGACTTTTAGGAAACAGAGCATAAGATATGGGATTATTATCAGGCATTTTAGGAAATGCATCCAAAGCAAACACGAATCATGTTGAACAGGAATTACAAAAGATATTATTACCAAATGAAGACATTGAATATGCCTATTCATTAGTACGTGATATTATTGCATTCACCAAATATCGAATGATTGTAGTTGACAAGCAAGGCGTGACTGGTAAAAAGATTTCGTATCGTACAATTCCTTACAAATCAATTTCACGATTTGAAGTAGAAACAGCGGGTAATTTTGATTTAGATGCTGAGTTGAAGATTTGGGTATCATCAGGTGTTGAACCTGTAGAATCATTAGAGTTTTCAAATGATTCTAGTATTTATGAGATTCAACAAGTATTAGCATTAGCTGTTTTGACAGAATAAATATAGCGAACTTAGATGTAATGAGAACCAAATTACATATCGTTATAATATCACAAACAAATAATGGAGGCTGGCTCAGTCTCTGAGGAGTAATCCTCTTGAAGCGTTAATAGAATGTCACTGTCATTACCCGGAAACGGATATGGGAATACATTTGTAGACGAACGTGAGGAAAACATAGTTGATATGTTTTTCAGAGCAGAGCGTTAGCCTTACAAGGTGGCTCTTTTCATGCGAGTGTGGTTTAATGGTAAAACTACAGCCTTCCAAGCTGTTGTCGCGAGTTCGATTCTCGTCACTCGCTTATGGTCCGTTGGTCAAGGGGTTAAGACACCGCCTTTTCACGGCGGTAACACGAGTTCGAATCTCGTACGGACTATATGTCAAAGCAAAGACGTTAAAACTCGGCGTGCATTTAGACACGATTCGTAAGGTTGGTGTTAACTAGTGCAATGGCACGGTTGCCAACTAAGATGATAAGTAGTATACTCTAGCCGAAACCGCAATGGTACGCAAATGGTTCACTATTACCATGTATATAACGCTCGGAGGACTATGCTATGGAGGCATCAACTATGCTAAGAACGAGGTTTTGGAACTATTCTATTTAGCATGGTTCTAAAAGTTTCAAGTAAAATTCATTGAAGAACCTGCAGTTTTGGAACTATTCTATTTGGCATGGTTCTAAAAGTTTGATAATGTGAGATTAAACCTAGCCCCAGTTTTGGAACTATTCTTATTTGGCATGGTTCTAAAAGCAGGTAGCTATGATAACAAACGCTAGAATAGCATTGGAACTGTTCTATTTGGCATGGTTCTAAAAGTAAATTATAAATAATTTGTAGTAATTATTCGTTTTGCAACTATTTTAGTCAGTATGGTTCTAAAAGATATAATGATGATAGAGTTGTCACGTATCCAATTAGTTTTGAAACTATGTTATTTAGTATGGTTCTAAAAGCGGTTATTACATAATCTAACGCAAAAAAATAGTGATAAAATAGTCTAACGGCTAATATTTTATGGAGGATTACCCAAGTCCGGCTGAAGGGAACGGTCTTGAAAACCGTCAGGCGTGTAAAAGCGTGCGTGGGTTCGAATCCCACATCCTCCTTATAATTAACGCGAGATGGAGCAGTTGGCAGCTTGCCGGGCTCATAACCCGGAGGTCGTAGGTTCGAGTCCTACTCTCGCAATATATGACTCGATAGCTCAGTTGGTAGAGCAACGGACTTTTAATCCGTGGGTCGCAGGTTCGAACCCTGCTCGGGTCATTCACCTTATAAAAATGAAGAATTTAACTAATATAGATTAAGCTATATGTGCATTTCCCTATAAGGTGAAGTTAAATTCAATATAATAACTAGATAGTCGACTGGACGTGTTGGTAGGTGGTAATTCCTAACTTACAAGCGTAAGGTACACGATAACACGAGAAGATGTTATCCACAACATTGGGCCTCAAAACCCCGAGTGTCGCCGGTTCAAATCCGGCCGCGTCCGACAGATGGAAGCCTAGTTGTTATATGCAATGCAAGCCTTATTCGTTAAGGAAGCACCGTACTTGCAAGTCTTGGCTGAGTAAAATCAGTCAATTGCCGGATTAGCTCAGTTGGCAGAGCATCTGATTTGTAATCAGGGGGTCGCAGGTTCGAATCCTGTTTCCGGCATTTGGTCTAGTAGCGCAGTTGGTTAGCGCACCTGCCTGTCACGCAGGGGGTCGCGGGTTCGAGTCCCGTCTAGACCGTGCAAGAGGTCGCGGGTTAAGACCCAATTGACCGTGTGTAACATATGTGTTACTATTTGGCTTGATGATATTTATAGCTTGTCACGAAGTTATAAGTGTAGGGCTCACAATTGGTTTGTCTGGGAACCGAAGCGTGAATAAAACAGACATGCGGTTATTATTATGCCATATCATTATAGTGGTCGAAACTTAACCAAAAAGTTATTTCAATTGAAATTAGTGACTTCAATTTTTATCCACGAAATAACAAAAAATCATAACTTAAGTTATGTGACTGTTACGTTAGAGTATGGTCAGGCGTGTTGAAACTCAATAGCTAGAGCCATGTTATTGAATGTACGTCTTTAATTGGGGTTTTCGGTGAACACCGCGGGGCTCGATAAAACCGATAGTCAAAGCAAAGACATTAAAACTCAGCGTGCATTTAGACACGATTCGTAAGGTTGGCGTTAACTAGTGCGGTGGCACGGTTGTCAACTAAGATGATAAGTAGTATACTCTAGCCGAAAACGCAATGGTACGCAAATGGTTCACTATTACCATGTATATAACGCTCGGAGGACTATGCTATGGAGGCATCAACTATGCTAAAAACGAGATTTTGGAACTATTCTATTTGGCATGGTTCTAAAAGGTGAAAACTAATGTCATCGTTTTACTAGAGGTTTTGGAACTATTCTATTTGGCATGGTTCTAAAAGGCTGATGAAATAAGCAGTATAATTACTTTAATTTTAAGATATGGCTTATTGTTAATGTAATTATTTAAAAGCGCCCATGGCGAAATTGGCAGACGCGCTAGACTTAGAATCTAGTGTCCAATGGACGTGTAGGTTCAACTCCTACTGGGTGCATAAGCGGTGATGCTCTACCAATAAATGAGCGATAAAAAAGCGGTAATTCACTACCATTAAATGTGAGATAAAAAAGCGGTGATACTCCACCAAATGTGAGTGATAAAAATGAAATTAAAAGATTTTAATTTTAATAATCAAGAGGCACATATTCATTTTTATGTACCAAAAGAATTAGTTGGTGATTTTGCCGAATATGAGTATTCGCGATTACGTTCGTTTTTTCAAAACAATAATAACTGTTATTATTACGTTGATATAACTGTAAATAATGATAATCCAAAAGTTTTATCTGATAAGACTTTTCCTGAATTATTTGATGCAATGCAAGATTATGAAATTGTAAAAGTAGACCATTATGGTGTTTGGGTAGATTTTATTTATTTAGGTACAGAAGAAATTTAAACTTATGGGAAATCAGCATCATTTGTCAGAACGCAAAGTTATGATAGAGCTGTAACAGCTTTAAAAGAACAAGCGTCAAGACGTAACGATTGCGATTGAATATCAATTATCCGAATTTGACAATATTGTAAAAGCCTTACAAGATGCTGGTATCACCGTAAGATTTGATAAACCAATTGCCAAGCCATCGATTATGTCTGAATATAGTTATCACCTTTTATGCGTTGAATGGTCTAATAAACATGGTGAGTATGAGAAAACCGTAAAACCATATCCGGTCACTTTAAACTGGGACTATGTTGATATGACTTTGTAAATATGGCCGGTTGCTGATGGCCCGGGTTATAAATGATTCAGTACGCGAAATATTACCGTTTGTCAGTGGTACGGGATATAAATTATCTGACTTGTAAATTAGTGAAAGTAAAAGGGGCGAAGAAATGTTTTTAAAAATAATCAGTAGTATCTCTACAAATAATTTCCAAGACCCGAACATGATGGAAAAAATTAGCCATCTATGGCAGGAACACCAGAAAGAAGTAGAGGAGGCGTTTGCCCAAGGGCTTCCAATTTATGCAGTCTATCATGATTATGTCAGTGACTACAAGGGAGATTATAGCTTGTCGCTCTGTAGTCTATCCAATAAAGAAGACTGGGATTTTGACACTTCAGGGCAAACCTACCAAGAGTTTGAGGTGGATACAAGTGATTCAAAAGGACACCTTCATACCTGGCAACGAATTTGGCAAGCTGAAGAAGCGAGAGAGCTACAACGTCAGTATAGTATTGATTTTGAAAAATATGAACCAGACCAGACAGTATCTATCTTTATCGCTACCCCCAATAATGGGTAAATTGACAGAATTGAAGATATGGCGATTCTCTGACAAAAATGGGAACGTTAACTGAGGTACGTTCACTGCCTATATCCCAATTGTGAATACTAACAAAACGGAGATTCCCCGCTGTAATCAAGTGGAAGTTTTACATTTTGGAATTGTCTGAGCCTTACAAGACTACCTACTGAGGGCAGAACAGGCAGCTGCCGCACCTTTATGGTCTTAAAGAGATGCTGGAAACGTCACCCAGCCAGTAGGATTCGCGGGTTAGAGGCTACAACTTGCGCCGGCCAATCGGCATGTCAAAAGCATGAAAAAGAATAATTGGACTTGCCAGCCTGAGGAATAGACGGTCGTAGCTAGCACGCTGTGAAAAGCATATGTGTGAACATAGTCAAAGCAAAGACTTTAAAACTCATCATGTATATGATTCGTAGAATCTTAGAGACGTTCTCTAATGATTTAAAATAATTAGGTGTCTGGCTCAAGAAGTTTGAAGAAACTTTTTGCAGAAAGTAGCTTATAGGTCTGCTTTGTCTTCAATAATATAATTGAAGGCCCTCGCCGATAAGAATATATTCTTATTTAGAACTATGGTTTTATGATTAAGCGTTTTAATGTAAAGGTACACTTTTCCGTTGGGAATAGAATATACAACCTTATACATATGTCTGGAAATAGTCAAAGCAAAGACTTTAAAACTCACCATTACAGTGGTTTGTAATTTATAAGGAAACCTGTAGTTGTCTGTGAACACAGGTGCATACCGGCGTAACTCAAAAGGGGGCGTTTGCAGTTATATGAAAAGTATGACAATAGGTATGGCTTTATAATTAAACGTTTTAATGTAAAGGTACACTTTTCCGTTGAGAATTGGTCTTGCGTCAAAGTTCACTCGCATGTGTGAGAGGTGGAACAAATAGTTCAGAACTTATTTTATAAGTGACGGAACTATCACGTAGGAAATTATAATTCTTTAGTCGTGAAGCATGGTGACATGTGTATAAAACGGATATAAGTGGTTGAGTTGCCAAAGACTATATAAAAAAAGCAACAGTCATTACAGTCGTGTAGTATTGGTCTACACCATCTCATAAGTATTATGGTCGGCCAACCATAATCGAGGTGTCGCATAGTAAGCGTTGACTATATACATTGTGGGTGGTGTCCCACTTTAGTGGCGGAATAAGTTCATCGGCTTAACGCACGGTAACATGACACTCAAAAGGTGCTTTGAGACGTGATTACGTCGAATTGTTATCGGTATGTGTATAGGTAGACGTTAGTGCAAGTTAGGGACTCTAGTACAGAAACGTGTTGCATTGCGAGTGTAACACCAAGTTTAAGTGTCCAGTGTGGTTGATGGTGTGAAAGCATCTATAAGAGTTAGCCTAATGAATGCTGTAATCAAATCCACAGAAGTTATGATACTGCATAAAGCAGCAAATTACCAAGATGTGGTGGCTCATATACGGTACTGGTCCGTATCATTGTGACAAGAATATACATTGTTTAATTGTAAATGCTGGTAAAAACTAAATCCAGCCCTTTACTTCCGGGAAGTAGCTCAGCTTGGTAGAGCACTTGGTTTGGGACCAAGGGGTCGCAGGTTCGAATCCTGTCTTCCCGATTCGATTTTATTATCGCAGAGTAGTAGCAGTTGGTAGCTCGCCAGGCTCATAACCTGGAGGTCGCGGGTTCGAATCCCGTCTCTGCAATTGGCTCAAGAAGCCTTCATCGTCAAATTGGCGATGGTAATCATATTATGACAAATTTAATGTTACATTCTCAGTATTACAATTAAATGTGCTTGTGTGGTGGAATCAGCATACATATCGGGACAGTGCTTTAGCTAGATATCTAGTGAGTTGCTATGCTCGCCAAACCCCGTAAAGAACTGAATGAACAGTCGCCTCAATCAATAGCAGGCTTGCCGGTGCAAATCCGGCCACAAGTATTAGGCGTCAGGCTCAGGAAGTTTTTGAAGAAACTTTTTGCAGAAAGTAGCTTATAGGTCTGCTTTGTCGTCGATAATTTTATCAGTGAAGACACTCGCCGATAAGAAAATACTATTTTCTTATTTAGAACTATACGTGTCAAAAAAGACCTACGATTTTAGAACTATACGTGTCGAAAAAGACCTACGATGTAGGCGGGCAACAGACATGTATTAAATTATTGAAATCATATAAAACCCATTAACTACGTTGAGTAATTTGATGTGGTTAATATGGCGGCATAAGGCAAACAGGTGCGCCGCATGGTTGTGGTCCATGTGCTAGTCAGTTCGAGTCTGACATGTCGCCTTTTTTAATCGTAAAAACGGTTAATTTTTAGCTTTTTTTACGGTTTTTTTAATAATAAGAAAAAGGGAATTTTATGAAAACATTTGCTATTATCAAACCCGACGCTATTGAACTTAATTTAACAGACACTATTAAGAATCAATTACGTAAAAACGGATTTACTATTGTACGTGAAAAAGAAGTACAAGCAACAAAAGAGAAACTAGAGCAACACTATGCTCATATCAAAGATAAACCATTTTTCCCTAGTATCGTTAAATATATGACACGTAAACCAGTCATCATTTTAGAATTAGAAAAAGATAATGCAGTAGCAGATTGGCGTCAGATGATGGGTTCAACAAATCCAAATGAAGCTGACCATAAGTCGTTACGAGGTCAATATGGAAAAATTGCCAGTGATGGAACAATGGAAAACATTGTACACGGGTCAGATTCAGAAGAAAATGCTAACAAAGAAATCAAATTATGGTTTGAAGATTAATTGAGCGCCTTCGGCGTTCTTTTTATTTTGGCGCCTTCGGCGCTGGGGTGCTCGCGCTCACTTCGTTCGCCTCGCGGCTTCGCCGCTTCGCTCGCAATTAAAACGTGGGATGTTTGGCACCCTAGGATAATGTATAGATACCACAAAGTAATGGTATCCTGTAGGGGATAAAGTACGAATATTACTTGACAAACCTACAAAAAAGTAGTATAATATAAATAAAAATAAAATATTAAGGTATTATTTATGAATAAAACGGAATTAGAACAAAAACGCAACCATTTGTTGCAAGAATTAGAAATCATTGATAAAGATATTGCATCATTACCAGACACTGATGAAAAAGTGGTTGATGTAAAAGCAAATAAAGCTTACATTTATGATGTTTGTGATAAGCACAATATTCGATATTTTGAAGAATCTGTCAATTATTATCGAATTAGTAAAGAAATTGCATCTACCGGTAGATATGTACAATCATATATCAGATGTGACGATAAAGATATTGACGAATTGTCAAATGAATTTGAAACTTTTTTGAAAATGGTAACCGTTTTGAAATAGTTGTAACAAATGATATTACACAAATTTCAAACATAGTAAATCATCGCAGTGTGTTAACTTATCAAAATGAACTTTATATTGAGTTAGCCATTAAAAATGCTAAATTAATTATTACATTTAGTAAAGAATTTGATTTATTCGATGAACTCAAGTTATCACTAACAAGTGATTTGTATCTTAAAGGATATAATAATAGTGACGAAGAATCGGTAATCACAATTAACTCTCAAAAAGAATTGGACTTGGATGACGACAATTTTGAAATTTATTTGACATCAACAATTCATAAAGCACTTAAACAATTTAATAGTATTAAAGAATTTTAAAGGTAAAAAATATGAATCTAACAACAGAATTAATCTGGTTTTTAATTATTATCTTCATTATAATATTAGGTTTAGCTATCTGTGATAGCTTAGGCTTTATAGGACGTGAAGATGAACGTCACAAGCGTAATTTGTACAATGGTATTATGTCACTTATTTCAGTAATTAGCATTGGATATTTAGTGGTTGTGGCATTTGCAATACCTATAAAAGTTAAAGACCAAACACTAAATTCAAACACCATTGCTTATAAAAATAATGGAATTATGCCAAAAGAAATTGGTAAACTATCTGAGCAAACGACCCGTTTAACATTAGCATCTAACCCGGATATTAATGTTTCATTGAAAAATATCAATAGCACTATTGATGATATTGAATTTCATGGCGACGTAACAAAACCATTGCAAAAAGCAACATTAGAAACTAAAGAAACAAACACAGGTATTATTAAAACAAGCAAACATATTTTAATTATTGAAACACGATGACAAAATTATATAAAGGCGGAGAAAACATTGAAACCATAAACCACTTGCTTGACGGGGAAACCGTTATAGTCGGTGGTAAAGGTAATTCGATGACGCCGAAATTAAAAAGCGGAGAATATGTAATCGTTGAACCGATTACTGAAAATACGAAAATTAAGAAACGAGACATAGTTCTTTGTAAAGTTCGTGGAAATATTTACTTACATTTAGTGACAGGGATTAGCGGAAATTCGTATAAAATTTCCAATAATCATGGTCACGATAACGGTTGGACGACTCAAGTCTATGGTAAATATGTTCGAAAAGCACGACCGGATGAACTATAATTGAGGTAAACAATATGGGATATAAAACTATTTTAGTTGCAATTGACCCAGAAACTCAAAATCTAAATGCCTATTATAAAGCTTTAGATTTAGCAACAGATGACAGTAAAATTATTTTATTTAGTTGTATTGAACCTTTAGATAAAGGCCCTGTTGAATTAAATACAACATTTTATGCAGATGAGCTTTATACTAAAACTGAAGAAGTTTTAGAAGACCTAGCTGAAAAAGCGAATACAGACGTTGATATTCGAATTGGATTTGGAAATCCCAAACAATTGCTACTCAATGTGATTGATGATGACAAAGTTGACCTTATTGTTATTAACCATTCAGATAAAAATGCACTAGAACGCCTTTTGTTAGGTTCTGTGACAAATCACATTGTTAATCACGCTAATACTGATATTTTGATAGCGAGGTAAATTATGGATGCAGTAGAAGAATTAAGACAACAAATTAAGAATTTAAAAGGTGCAAAAAGACAAGACAAAGAATTAGATTTAAGTGCCTTAAAGCAAAGATATTGGCGTAATGGTGTTGTATCTGAATTGGGATATCCAAGACGTACAGTATCAAAAAGAATAGATATATTGATATTACATATAAGCATTCAAATGTCATCATTAAACCACATCCAACTATTCATAGCATGTGGGAATATGTTTATACATATACCAATAGACAACCTAATTTTAGCAAGTCAACTAGATATGTGGAAACACATAAATCAATTATCCCATATAATCATGTAAATGCAAAACTCACATTATTCGACCAACGAAAGGGTGAGTTCGATGTGGGTTGAACAGGATGAAGAAGAATATAGCGACTATATTGATGAAGAATTAACATCAATAACAGGAACACTATATGATATTAAAGAATATCCAAAAGATAATGGAGCCTTTTATAGAGCAAAAATAACAGGTTCACCAGACACAACAAATTCAGAATATAAAAAATATCTCAGAAAACATGATGCTTATGTTGCCTTTTTCAGTAGAACAGAAAAAAAGGCTGGTGATTGTGTGACATTAGTTGGTAATGTACAAAAAACTTATTTCGAAGATTACCCTAAAGCGTATAGTATGTCATTAGAGGTGAAATTCCAGCAAGATGGGCCTTTTACCTATGAAACTTTAGAAGATATTGTCAAACCCTATGCAAATGCTGAAGACTTAAAGATAATAATTAAATCCGCTAAAGCAAGACATTCAGCCTTACGAACGTTTATTGATTTAAGTCGTGGTGATAATTCTACTATATTACCTAAAGTCAGTGATAATTGTCGCTATGGTATTGAGACCTTAATGAACTCTGACGCTAATTCAATGGCTGAAACCATTGTAGTTGCACAATTACAGCCGTATTTAGGTAAAAGAAATACATTTGCTAAGCAAATGTATTATCAATACGGTTGTGAAGCCTTACAATATATGAAAAAAAATCCATGGGATATGCTTCTAACCATTGATAATATACGCTTAGCTAAATGTGATGAGGTAGCTGAAAAGTTAGGAATACCATTAACCGACGAACGTCGTTTAAACACAATGGTTGTAAAAGCGGTACGCGACACTATCAATAATTCAGGCTATACCTATTTACCAAAGGATATGATAGCCACCGTGTATTATTCTTATTTTTCAGAGCAATGTGATTATGATACATTTATTGAAAAATTGACAAAAAATCCAAATTATATTATTGAATGTGATTATGGTTATCAACCGACATATCTATATAATGCAGAAAACGAAATTTTTTATGGTACCAGAATCCTATCACAAAAGCAATATACTGTTGATAATGTAGACGAAATTGTATCAGACGTTGAAGCTGAAAACGAATCACCTTATGAACATAACCAATATGAAGCTATTAAGACATCATTAACAACTGGATTATTCTTATTAACAGGTGGGCCTGGAACAGGAAAAACCTATACTCTTGATGGCATTTTACGAGCACATTATAAAGCTTTTGATTGGAAACCTGAAAATATTTTAGCAATGGCTCCAACAGGTAAGGCCGCTCAGCGTATGATGTCACAAACAGGCTTAAGTGCCTATACTATACATCTGGCATTAGGATTTAAACCAGGGGAACTGGAAATTAGAGATTTTATTATTAGTAAGTACAAAGATGTTCAATTAATAGTTGTCGATGAAGCCTCAATGTTAGATACCGTTATTGCTTCAAAAGTGATTGAAATTGCCTGTAAATTAGACGCTAAAGTAGTGTTTATCGGTGACGTAAATCAATTACCATCGGTTTCTGCTGGACAAGTTTTCAAAGACTTGTTACAAATATTCCCATCAATTGAATTAAATGTTGTTAAGCGACAAGCATCAGACTCTAATATATTAGAATTAGCATATAAGACAATAAATGGCGAATTTCCAGACATTGAATGGTTTAATACTAAACCGGATGTGTTTTTTTTCCATCAAACACGACAAGAACTTCCAAAAACGGTTGTTGATATATTAGCAAAAAAGCGAGCAAAAGATAATGATTTACGAGATGTCCAAATCTTAACACCATATGCTAATCAAACAGCAGCTCGAGAATATGATACAGCACTTGAATTAAGTAAGCTCTCACAATTACAATTTAACCCAGATGTTGGACAAAAACATATTGTTGACGGGACATCACAATATCGAATTGGAGACCGTGTCATCAGTAAAAGGAATTATCCATTTTCAAACATTGTAAATGGCTCAATAGGACGTATTAGTGATATTTATAACACGGGAGATGTTAATCAATGGTTGATAACAGTTGATTATTCTGAAGACGTTTTAGGCAAGACATTAGATGAACTCACGTTAGCACTACGCCAAAAAGAAGCGTTAACGCAGGCTATTGAACTTGTGGAACAATTTAAAATTTTCAATAATACAACAACTTCAGATATTATAAATAATAGACTTCAAAAATTCAAAAATGTAGCTTATACTATATTTGAATTAACAGGTCAAGATTTCACACAAATCAATTTATCTAAAATACCAAAACCCCAATTAGACGTTTTACTCAATGCTTTAAAGGATGAAGTACATAAATACTCAACCGGGTGCCAAATGACATATGAGATTGATGATTGGGATAAGTTTGAGTTAGCAAATGCTATAACAATACACAAATCTCAAGGCTCCGAATATGAAAATATTATTATACCAATTGCACGCCGTGTTTCAGCAGGAAATAGTTTCTTAACACGAAACTTATTATATACAGCCATTACTCGTGCAAAATCCAAAGTTATTTTACTTGGGGATATCAATAGTTATACGCAAATATCACAAAATAAACCAATTGATAGACTGACAGGATTACAGCAATTATTTAATAAAGGACAATAATATGCCATTTGTAAAAAACCCAATAACAGGAAAATGGACAACAAAGCAACGATTAAAAGCATTAGAATTACTTCAAAAATCAAATAAGTTATCAGATAAAGAACTTAAGCTGATTTCAAAAATGATTCAGGAAGTGATTTCTGGCGAGTGAGATAGGCTCACAGTTGTGTTCAAGGCACAGCACTCGCTTTTTTTACGGGTTTTTTAAGCAAATAACTTGACAAATATATAAAATTGTGATATAATAAAATTGGTAAGTAAAAACCGAAGGGAAAAGTTATAATGAAACTCAATAAAATTTTATATAGTTCACTATTACTTGGAGTAACATTAGCTCCAATAGCAACAACATCTGTACACGCATTATCACCTAATCCAAATGAGGATTATAAAACAGCTCAAAAAGCTGGATTATTACCACATGATAAGGTGATTAATAAAGATGCTAGAACAGGTGATACAATAAATCCTGATACGAATTTTAAATTGTATTGGTTCGCTGGTGAAAAACAACAAGGTGACCAAACAATTCGTAAGTGGAATAACAAGGCTGATGGTATTTATATCACAAAAGATATGCAATACTCGACTGAAGGTAAAACAAAAGTCGTAAACTTTACAACTGATGATGTTCCACAATATTTACCAGAATCAACAACTCATTTCACACAAGATTATAATTATGAGGGTGAAGATTGGGTTCCTGTCTGGAATACGGAAACTAAAGAATTGTACACAGTACGTTTTTGGAGTAAAAAATCTAATACCTCTCCGTATGGCGCGACGGCCGCATATACACGATATGACGCAACTAAAGCTGTGTTACACAATGCAACTGTTAAAGATTCAACCAATCTTGAATCTACCGCCATTGAAGCATCAAACCATTCATATACCGAATTAAATGGTAATAAATCAGCTATTGACTTTAAAGCTACTACCTCAGGTAATGGTTTGACAACTCGGTTCACGGTTCCTGATGGCCAAACTGGTACTGTGGATGTTAAAGTAAACGGTAAAAAAGTAGCATCATTAGATTTACAATCAAAATGGGCATGGCAATATGTTGATGGTGATAAAGTCTATGATAATGCAACAAGTTCATCAAAAGCTCGTTTTAGATTTGATGAAGTGCATACATTATTAAAAGACACCATTAAAGCTGGCGATACGGTTACCATTGAAAACACATCTAGCACTAGAATCGGTATTGATTTTATCGAGCTTGAACAAGCACCTGAAATTATTTCACAACCAGAGAACTCAATCAGCATAACTGATAAAGGTGCTGTGGCTAACGATGGAAAAGATGATAGCAAAGCCTTAGAAGACGCTTTATATGAAGCTTCTGTTACTGGTAAAAATGTATATATCCCAGCAGGTACATTTACATTTGATAAAAAAATTGCAATTTTCCGTTCAAATGTTAAAATACAAGGCGCTGGTATGTGGTATACAAATCTACAATTCACTAGTGATAAAGAAAATGGTGGTGGATTTAGTATTGAGCAAGGTACTAATAATGTAGAATTTAGTGACTTTTACATGAGCTCTAATTTAACATCTCGCTATAACGAAAAAGCTCAATATAAAGCATTTGCTGGCCCAATGGGACAAAATGCCAAATTCAACAACCTCTGGATTGAACATTTGAGTGTGGATTCTGGGTTGGTGACTATGCTAGTGCACCTAATATGACATATACGGATAACTTAGTCATTGAAAATTCACGAATTCGTAATAACTTAGCTGATGGTGTTAATTTTGTACAAGGTACAAAAAATTCCAAAGTTATCAATTCCAATATTCGTGGTAATGGGGATGACCAATTAGCATCATGGGCAAGTATAAACCCAGGTAGTGAATCAGCCATTACTGAAAACAACAAATTCCTAAACAATACCATTGAATTAGGTTGGCGTGCTGCTGGTGTTGGGATTTTTGGTGGTAAAGGTCATGAAATTGCAGGTAATGATATCAAAGACAATTTTTCAGGTGCTGGAATTCGAGTAAATACAGTTTTTGACGGTCACAATTTTGACTTAAATACAACCGGTATCAATATTCATAATAATAAGCTTGAACGTACAGGTACAACTGATGATTTTTACGGAAATAAGCGAGGGTCAATTGACTTTGAACGTGTAAAAGGTGATATTCGAAATGTCAATGTCTTTGATAATCAAATTGTAAATCCTTACACAAGTGACTATACTCAAAATTTTAATTTAACAAATGATGGAAATAGCGTAACGATTAGATAGGATATTTTTATGCAAATTAAGAAAAAAGCCCTAGGAGCAGTAGCTCTAAGTTTTTCCGCATTAGCAACTGAAGTCGCATTAACACAAGTAGCAAAAGCCGACGTAATACGTGGTGATGAAGTTATTGCTGGAAATTTTAAACCATTAGAGAACCAAGTTGGTAATGATTCTTATAGAATCACTTATACAATAACTAATGATTCAACTGGTAAAACTTATAAAATGACTGATAGTGTGAAAGATAACACGACCAAAGCAGCTTATGATTATATTATCAATCATGAAACTGACTTTTATGATTCACATACATCAGGATTAGATAAGGGTGAACCAATTTATTTTCCTGATATTGTGTATGATGCTGATGAACCGCATATGGCAGGCCCTTTTATTGTAAAAAGTTATAAAGTGTCCAAGTCAGCTCAAACAAGTAATGGTAAGACTCAATATGGTGCCCATTTTGATATTCATGTATCAAATGAAAAACCTTATAACAAGACACTTGTTAAAATGGTTAACGATAAAGGTGTATTACTAGATGAACTAAGTTATCCATCAAGTGAACTCGCAATCAGTTTAGCTCGTGCAGCTTTAAGCAACCATACAAAAATTCCATATATCGCAATAGTTGGTCCAAATACTATTGATAAACATGATGTGACAAACTTAAGTAGTGAATTGGTCACATATACCGGGCCTGAAATTTCATCTAAACAAACATCAGATATTTTTGGTTCACCGATTAAAAATGGTGACGTAATTAAAACCTTTACCGTTACCGTTAAGTCACTTGATACAGACAAAGAGTTACCAATAGATGAACGTGTTATCCCTAATAAAGTAACTAAACCAGTTGAAACTAAACCAGTTGAAACTAAACCAGTTGAAACTAAACCAGTTGAAACTAAACCAGTTGAGACTAAACCAGTTGAGACTAAACCAGTTGAAACTAAACCAGTTGAGACTAAACCAGTTGAGACTAAACCAGTTGAGACTAAACCAGTTGAGACTAAACCATCAGTAACAAACTATAACGTAACTGTTAAGATTACAGATGATGCAACCGGTAAAGTTATTAGTACAAAAACATTAACTGGTACTGGTAATGATAAATACAATGAAGTTCGTAATCAGCAAATAAATGCATTCAATGCATACCTTAAAAATGGTAAATATGAAGGTCTACCAGTTTCAATTATCGAAAACGATAATGGTTATAACTATACATATCGACCAACTGGTGCTGTATATCAACCAGTGTCATCTAATTCCTCTGAAGGAACACGTCAATCTGGTAATGTAACAACAAAAACAGCAACACTTGATTTACATGTGACAAGCAAGCCAACACCTGCTCAATCAGAAGTCATTGACGTTGTATCAAAAGATGGGTTACTATTGAAGACGTTAACATCTCAAGATTTAGGTGGTAAAACAGTAGCCGAGGTTGTTGGTAGTGTTCGTGATGGTTTGGGAAATAATATTATTCCAAACACAACTGTAACATCTACAGATAAACCTGTTTATGTTACTACTAATGGAACTACCGTTAAAACATGGAAATTTGTTCTGACACAAGGGAATATTGCAAATCCCGTAGAAACTAAACCAGTTGAGACTAAACCAGTTGAAACTAAACCAGTAGAAACTAAACCAGTAGAAACTAAACCAGTAGAAACTAAACCAGTAGAAACTAAACCAGTAGAAACTAAACCAGTAGAAACTAAACCAGTAGAAACTAAACCAGTAGAAACTAAACCAGTAGAAACTAAACCAGTAGAAACTAAACCAGTAGAAACTAAACCAGTTGAAACTAAGCCAGTTGACACTAAGCCAGTTGAGACTAAACCAGTTGAGACTAAACCAGTTGAAACTAAACCAGTTGAGACTAAACCAGTTGAAACTAAACCAGTTGAAACTAAACCAGTTGAGACTAAGCCAGTAGAAACTAAACCAGTTGAAACTAAACCAGTTGGAACTAAGCCGGTTGAAACTAAACCAGTAGAAACTAAACCAGTTGAAACTAAACCAGTTGGAACTAAGCCGGTTGAAACTAAACCAGTAGAAACTAAACCAGTAGAAACTAAACCAGTAGAAACTAAACCAGTTGAAACTAAACCTGTTGAACCTACGCCAGTTGAGACTAAGCCAGTTGAAACTAAACCAGTAGAGACTAAACCCGTTGACACTAAGCCAGTGGAAACTAAGCCAGTTGAAACTAAACCAGCAGAGACTAAGCCAGTTGAAACTAAACCAGCAGAGACTAAACCAGTGGAAACTAAGCCAGTTGAAACTAAATCTGTAGAGACTAAGACCGCGGAGACTAAACCAACTGAAACTAAAGTGAATGCTAAATCTACAGATACGAAATCTACAGATGTTAAATCTACAGACGCTAAGACTACGGATGCAAAATCTACTAAACCTGTTGCACCAGAATCATTACCAAAAACCGGTGATGGTGGTTCAATTCTAAGCTATCTTGGTAGTTCATCTATCATATCAGGTTTAGCAGCACTAATTAAACGTAGAAAAAAATAAAATAAAGAAGACTTCTAAAGTCTTCTTTTTAGTTTAAAATATGTTGGCGTGGGCCCGTATACGCATTACCAGATAGTAGTAAAATAATACTAATAGTAAGTGGGAAAAATAGTGCTAAAATAGCAATACCCGCCGTTGAAAAACTTCTAACATAATTGTATCGTTGATACATATTATATAATGACGGAAATATGAACGTCAAAAACCAAAACCATTTCTTCGATTCACCAAATGCAATTTTATGTTGAATAAATGAATTATAAAATGGTACTAACACAAGCCATGGATTATATCCAGCACGTTTAAATAACTGAGCTTGGCAAACCCAATAGGCACAACAATATACAAAAATGATTTTAAGAATCATAGCGTATATCGATAAAATTAGCAAATCATCATGATACACCATAATAAAACCTAACCTTTTATATTATTATTTTATTATCTATATTATACCACAAATCTCAACTAATGTCAAATTATTAAAGTTGTTTAATAATTACATTTTAGCTTGACAAATGTAAAGTACTGTGATATAATATAAGTATAGCAATGATACTAATAACAAAGTAGTAATCCATATATTAATAATAGTAAAGGACATTAACACGTGGAACAAAGACAACATTTTGGCTTTCGTAAATACAAAGCCGCTAAGACCTTATGTGGAGCTGTTTTAGCTACATTTTTCATCGTAGGAGCTCAAGTCGCCCATGCCGATGAAAATACTTCTACAAGCACAACTACAGCAACACAAACGACACCTACATCGATGGAAACAAGTGCAAGTGTTGCAAATAGTGGTTCAACCGCAACTACAAATTTGGAAACTACACAACCACTTACAGTCGTTGCTGAATCAACAGCAAGTGCAAGTCCAGTAGCAACTTCTGAAGCAAGTACTACACCGGTTGCTACAAGCACAGCACCAAGTCCAGTAGCAACTTCTGAAGCAAGCACTGCACCAAGTGCTACAAGTACAGCGCCAACTACTGACACAAGTGCTGCACCTGTTGCTACAAATACAGACGCAAGTGCGCCAAAAGTACGTTCTAGACGTTCAGCTGAATCAATCGATGTTACTTTCACAACCGACAACACTGATAAAACAATCACGGCAACATCTTCAACAGATACGCCAGCTAAGATTAATGAATTCCCACCACATGTGTTTAATATCAATGCATCTGGCGTAGGTGAAATTCCAGAGAATAGTTATGTTGAAGTAACTGTAAAAACAAATTCAGAATTAAAAGCATATAATACGGATAACCCATTAGAAAAGGGATTCAAAGCTACTGGATACACAACGAATAAAGATGATTACAAAGGCTCAACACAGACTGCAAAAATTAATATCAGTGGATTATCTGCAGGTACTCAAAAGCAATTTATTGTTGAACCAAATAACATTTCTGGGTCATTTCCAGTTTCATCTAATTTAGCACGTGTCACTACTTATAAATTAATTGTTGATGGCGTCGTTAAAAATGAAAAGACTATTACAGAAACATTTATCCCTAAAGAGCCTAAGATTAGTTTAGATACACGCAATCCTAACCGCTTACTTCGTATTAAAACACCCGACCAACCTGATAGAGATGTTTATGAGTCTGTTAATGATAGGGTTGATTTGATTGGTAAACGTAATTATGGTAAATATAAAGTAACATTACCTAAAACCGTTAAATTACCGGATTACGCTCAATATGAAATTCCTGGAACAACGGATACTGAATATATAATTCCCCAAAATGTATTTAATGACTCAGGATTTAGCTCATTATTTAAGCAGATACTAAATCAGATGCTGTTAAAGAATTAAACACAAATCCAGATACAACCGCTATCACACACCCGGTTACCGTTTCATATTATTACAGTGATAGAGCATTTACAAATGATGATTTAACATCAACACCGTTTGTTACAACGAGTGGCATTATCACTACGAAGATTGGTGTACTAAACCCTGGTGAAGGACATATCAAAGTGAATTTTGAATTGCGGACAAATGAAGTATCAGTCTTAGATACGCCATATGGAAATGCGGCTATCACAACGTTGGATAATGGTGAACCCGATAAGCCTGAAAAAGCTGTTCAAATTCCAAAAATTCGATTGACATTAAACACTGAAGATAAACCATTTGAAAATTATGTATTCAGTGCTATTGGTTTTGAAAACGAACAATCTAATTCACGAACTGCATCTGGTAAAAATAGTAATATAGATAATTTACGTTTGACAGTCTATAACGATGACACAAATGAAGCTTTAGGTACTGTAAAACTAAGAAATGACCTACTCAGTGCTAAACAACCTGACACATATTTAAACATTCCAACAACTGTTAAAAAATTGCGAATTGAAGCAAATGACACAGCCAAAATCGGATATATGTCAGATTCAGATTTACGTAAAGTACAATATACAGTATCTTTTAATACACCTGTTCAAAAAGCCTTAGACTGGAAATTAGATATGGATAAAACCTTATCTACAAAAACGGCCACACGTTTTAGAATGGATATTTTAGATGACAATAACAATCCCACTGCTACAGCATTTCAAACATTAGATATTTTAAATGGACCGGCTGTAATACAAGCGACTAATAATACGCTTGTTAAGTTTGCCCCAGAAACTATCAGTATTGAGGGTACTGTGCCAATTAAAGTGTCAAAACTCTTATCTAAATCTACCTATCTAGGCTCTATTCTAAATGATTATACAAAAGTATATGTCAAAGCACCAAATGGACTGCTTGATGGAACTAAAGACGCTGACGGATATATTGAGTTAACAAAACCAATTATCACAGACTCTGCATCTAACCTATCAGCATTAGGGGTAGACACCTTTACAGATGTTAGTTCAACAGACTCTGGACTCTATCGTTATGGTGTCATTACACTACCATTGAATTTACCAGCTGGGAACCATGAATATCAAATTAAAGTGAAGCTTGTTCCACAAGAACCCGTACGTACCTTATCAGCAACCGATACTATTGGTAATGAGCCGAGCGAAGCCACATACACTATTTATACATATGATAGCCGTATGCAAGTGACATCTTCACAAATGGTATATGAAAATCAAGTAGGTGATAAAGTAGAAGTGGCTGACTATACTAAAGGTATCACAGCACGTACGTCAATTATGAACTTCACTGATAATCCAATTACTGATATGCAAGCTATCAGCTATATTCCAAAACAAGGTTTAGAAAAATCAACAGTATCTACAACATTGAAAGAAGCTATTGTTGCAAGACCCGGTTGGAAGATTCAATATACAACAAACGCTATCACTGGTGATTATAGTCACGATAGAAACTTAACCTTTACAGATACCGTTTCTGATTACAGTAAAGTAACCGCTATTAAATTCTTGTCAACCGATACGGTTAAAGCAATGACTGGTGCATCATTTGATATTCCATTAGCAACAGATAATCTAGCTAATGGCAATGATGTTATCAATTATCGTTCAGTATTGTTAACACCAAATGATGTCGTATTATCAACACCTGTATCAGCTGTACCAATCACTGGTAATGTTGTCTATCACTATATTGATAGAGCAACAAATAAAGAATTACGTGAACCTGAAACACACCCAATCAAAGTAGTTGGTGATAGTGATTCAAACACATATCCAGTTAAAGCTCAATTCACAGTTGATGGTGTTACAAGCACCTATTACTTACAAAATGCCACTGAACCAGAAACCGTTACAGAAACAATTGTTAAAGGTACAACACATGTAAAACGTTATTATAATAAGGCTGAAACAACTGTACAAGTGCGTTATATGTGGGACTCATCTCTATCAGATGACCATGTTAACTTCTTAGTCAATGACTTAATGAATGACGGTCGTCTACAAGTTGGTAGTGTCTATAGACCACGTGATTTTAAACTCAACTCATATCAAAATCTTAAATTCCCAGAACATGTTACCGCGACTATCCCAGCCGTCGATGATGATGGTACAGCACGATTCAGTGTTGACTTAGCAGGGATGTATGATAACGTCGTTTTCTCATATGTACGCACAGAAGTAACACGCAGTTCTGATTTAGAATCACAAATTTCAACAGAAAACTATAATGGACTTCAACCAAAAGAATTCACAACAACAGATGAATTTGGTAATGTAACAGTAACACATTATTATAAAGTACTATCTGGTAACTTCGTTGAACATTTTGTTGATGAAAATGGTAATAAGATTGCTGATGATTACACAACACCAAATGGTCTTGCTGGTTATACATATATAACAACTAATAAAGCTTACGAAAATTATGATGTTCCAGGTAGTCGCGCAGACTGGATGTATGCTCCAGAAAAACCTCAAACAATTACAGTAGGTGATGTTGAATATACTTATGTACGTCAAGATAAAGATGAACCAATTAAAATAGAACAAGGTACTCAAGAAGTAACGTACATTTACAAACGCCATAATGGTCGAATTATCCAACGCTTTGTTGATACTGAGGGTAATGAGTTACAAGCTCAAACAACAACGGGATTACTTCCAATTGGACCGTTAGCAACACCATTAACTCACCCATCAGAAATTACTCATGATGGATATGTCTACAAATTTATCAATCAAGATAAAGTAGACCCAACTGAAATCAAAGCTGAAGATACTATTGTAACCTATGTTTATGGAACATCTTCAATTCCAAATGAGGCACCTGTAACAGATAAACCTGAATTACAAGTGACTCGTTACGTTGACGAATCTGGTAAAGAAATTAAAGACATGGATAAAGGTTTACAACCAAAAGCTGATATCTATGGTTATACCTATGACCATACAGATGAAGTGCCTAGTGTAAGAACTCATGTTTATAAAGTCTTTGTATCGGAAATTCCAAATGAAGCACCTGTAACAGATAAACCTGAATTACAAGTGACTCGTTACGTTGACGAATCTGGTAAAGAAATTAAAGACATGGATAAAGGTCTTCAACCTAAAGCTGATATCTCTGGTTATACTTATAATCACACAGATGAAGTGCCTGGTGTAAGAACACACGTTTATAACGTCTTTATATCCGAAATTCCAAATGAAGCACCTGTAACAGACAAACCTGAATTGCAAGTAACTCGTTACGTTGATGAATCTGGTAAAGAAATTAAAGACATGGATAAAGGTCTTCAACCAAAAGCTAATATATCTGGTTATACTTATAATCATACAGATGAAGTTCCTGGTGTAAGAACACACGTCTATAACGTCTTCACCTCTGAAATTCCAAATGAAGCACCTGTAACCGATAAACCTGAATTACAAGTGACTCGTTATGTTGATGAATCTGGTAAAGAAATTAAAGACATGGATAAAGGTCTTCAACCTAAAGCTGATATCTCTGGTTATACTTATAATCATACAGATGAAGTACCTGGTGTGAGAACACACGTTTATAATGTCTTTGTATCAGAAATTCCAAATGAAGCACCTGTAACCGATAAACCTGAATTACAAGTGACTCGTTACGTTGATGAATCTGGTAAAGAAATTAAAGACATGGATAAAGGTCTTCAACCAAAAGCTGATATCTCTGGTTATACTTATAATCACACAGATGAAGTGCCTGGTGTAAGAACACACGTTTATAACGTCTTTACATCTGAAATTCCAAATGAAGCACCTGTAACAGATAAGCCTGAATTGCAAGTAACTCGTTACGTTGATGAATCTGGTAAAGAAATTAAAGACATGGATAAAGGTCTTCAACCAAAAGCTGATATCACAGGTTATACTTATAATCACACAGATGAAGTACCTGGCGTAAGAACACACGTTTATAATGTCTTTGTGTCAGAAGTTCCAAATGAAGCACCTGTAACAGATAAGCCTGAATTACAAGTGACTCGTTACATTGATGAATCTGGTAAAGAAATTAAAGACATGGATAAAGGTCTGCAACCTAAAGCTGATATCTCTGGTTATACTTATAATCATACCGATGAAGTGCCTGGTGTAAGAACACACGTTTATAATGTCTTTGTATCTGAAATTCCAAATGAAGCACCTGTAACAGATAAACCTGAATTACAAGTGACTCGTTACATTGATGAATCTGGTAAAGAAATTAAAGACATGGATAAAGGTCTGCAACCTAAAGCTGATATCTCTGGTTATACTTATAATCATACCGATGAAGTGCCTGGTGTAAGAACACACGTTTATAATGTCTTTGTATCTGAAATTCCAAATGAAGCACCTGTAACAGATAAACCTGAATTGCAAGTAACTCGTTACGTTGACGAATCTGGTAAAGAAATTAAAGACATGGATAAAGGTCTTCAACCAAAAGCTGATATCTCTGGTTATACTTATAATCACACAGATGAAGTGCCTGGTGTACGAACACACGTTTATAATATCTTTGTATCGGAAATTCCAAATGAAGCACCTGTAACAGATAAGCCTGAATTACAAGTAACTCGTTACGTTGATGAATCTGGTAAAGAAATTAAAGACATGGATAAAGGTTTACAACCAAAAGCTGATATCGCTGGTTATACTTATGACCATACTGATGAAGTTCCAGGTGTGAGAACACATGTTTATAAAGTAATTCCAGAAACTCCAAAGGTTCCTGAAACACCAAAACATGAAGAACCAAAAGTACCAGAAACACCTAAGCGTGAAGAACCTAACGTTCCTGAAACACGAGTTCCAGAAACACCAAAAGCAACACAACCAGTAGCATCTACTACAACAAAAGAATTGCCACACACAGGCGATATGTCTGAGATTGGAACAACAATTCTAGGTATGTGGAGCTTAATGGGTGCCTCACTTCTAGTAGCTGGTAAAAAGCGTAAAGACTAACGCAAAAAAATAGACTCAATTGAGTCTATTTTTTATTATAATTTAAAGTCTGGGAAATCTGACAATGAGTCTAACCCACTAGCAATCTCATATTTTTGTTCATCTAACATCACAAAGCGTGTTTTAGCTTCAATTTTATTTAAAACATTTTTCTCATCGTTACCTTTGAATTCAGGAGTATCAATGGATTCTTCCATAATATCATTATAAACAATTTCTTTCATGGTAGACAAATGCTTAGTGAAATAATCATCAGACATTGGGTCTATTAGACCTTCAACCACTGCGTTTTTAACTAATTTTGTCAAACGAGGTTCTGTTAGATATTGATTCAGCCATTGAACCGCTTTTGTATGACCTTTACCATTAGTAACTAAACGTTGTGTTTCTTTAAATTCTTTATTTACAATTTTAGCTCGTAACCCATTTTCATTGTAGGCTACCATACCTTCCATTTTGCCGGCTTCGCCGTATAATGAACTCATTGATTCACTATAAACAAATTTTTCCATATTTTCATAGGTAGTAAATTTGTAATCTGGGTCAATAACATGAAGAGGAAGAATTAGCTCAGAGAATTCAGGAGATTTATAAAGAACCGTATCCGTGAATTTTTTCGCTTCTAATGGCCCTAAGTATTCACCTTGTGACATGTTATACACATCAAATATATACCATTTATTATAAACATCTTTATCATAAGGTATAATACGGTCAGTTACCATAAATTCACCAAAAACTTGAAATTCATCTTCTGTACCATAATATTTTTTAACTTCATCCAATAATATTGGAGCCATATCTTTAAATGGAATAAGTTTCTTATGGTGTGTCATATCAGTACCAAGTTCATTGGACCTTGAATAAGTTTTACCATTTGTATCTAATGATGTGTTAAATCCATCAAGTTTTTCAGATAAAACAACAGAATCTCCAACTTTAAATCAACCGGTGCAGCTTTACCTCGTTTATCCAACGCTAAACGTTTATCAGCAGCTGTTTTAATTTTATCAAACTTATGCATAAACTAACCTCACCACGCTGTAATTAACAATTTCTCAAGTTCAGACTTAGTTTGACTAACGGGGATAATAAGCCCTGATATCATATGAATCAAAAAGGTTGCTTTTGGATACACATACGCAGTAGTAGACTCTGGTAATACTTCAATAATCGCTTCAATATTTTGTGAATTAACTTGTACTCTTGCTCCATCAATTTGTGTAACAGTTATAACAGATTTCATTTCACTACCTCATCTTGTAATGTTTGAAGATTAGTTCCAAATGCTTCGGCATATTCGGCACCCAATTCTTGGTTTGAACGATTATATTCTTCACCAATAGCGGTTGATAATTTCTGACCTTCAGAACCTAATTTGTTTAATAAATTTTCCAACGTACTTTTATCAACAGAACGACGCACAGACCAGGCTTGTGTGAATTGTACACGAGTCTTTGCAAAATCATCAACAATATCACAAATGTCATCTGTAGCATCAATAAAGCGTAATTCATGATATTTAATACCTGGTGGCATTAATTTTGCTACATCACGACGTACGAATTTATCTAATTTATCAAGAATTGCTTCCATAGCATACGGTGAACCAAATGAATATTGCTTTTCAATTTTATCTAATGTATCCTCAAACTCATCAGCATATGCTTCTTTGATATAATCATATACATTATCATCTAAGGTCATATAACCATTTGGGTCATATAATGGCGGAACACCTTGGTTCTTCGCAGCCTCATTAAATAAATCCATAGCTTCACCTTTTGAAACTAATTCACTAGGAGCTTGTACACCATATGCAGATAAACCATCAACATCAACATGTGCAAAGTCCCCTTGAATCTGTATATTTTCACCGATTTCACGGCGAATTTTCTTTTCATCTAAAGTCATGCGAGACCACCTTACTATTTTTATACTTATATTATAACATAAAAAAAGACACTAGTCAAAACTAGTGTCGTACATTTTATAGTCAAAACTAGTGTCGTACATTTTATTTAGCAGGATTTGTCATAACAGAATCTGCATCAATTGACATCAAGATTTTCGCAAAATCATCATCTACACCCATTGAACTATTTGAAATGTTCTTCAACGCTTTACCGAAGTTTGCACCAGTAACGTATGATAATTTTGCAGTAGACATATCTGTATTATTCAATACGCCACGACCAAATTTAGCATTAGACTCTTGTTTCGCAGCCACTTGGTCTACGAATTGGTCAACAGCTTTTTCCGGAATCAAATCTTTTGTAACATTTTTCAGAATTTCACGCGATTTTTCAACATCATATTTACCAGAGAAAACCGCTTTCATTTGACGAATACCTTCATCAATAACTGGAAGCTTATCAGCGTTTTTCTTCATTTGAAGAACTGATTGTGTTTGTGTATGAGTAATATCCATTGCCGTACGAATCAAATCTTTATCAAAACCTTGGTCACCCAATGCAGCAATCAAGTTATTTGTCACAGAACCCGCTAAACCAGTCCATTCAGATTTAGCAATCAAAGCTTTCATCACCGCACGGTTTTCATCAGGAGTATAACCATTTTTGAAGTGATGTTCCATAGATTCGCGGTCACCTTTAATACCATCATCCGCTAAGCGTCCAAGACTTTCAAGAACTGATTTTTCATTGGTAAATGAAAGGGCATAAGCACCATATGAATTTGGACTATTGAGAATTTGATGCGTTTTTTCTTCAACAATACGAGCTAATTCAGCATTAGATTTACCATCATCAAAGGTAATATCAGATGTATCAATACCATTTGCTAAAGCCAAGGCTTTAAAGTGACCACCACCAGTTGAAAGATATACTTCACCATAATGGTTTAATTGTTCTTCCACACAAGAATCTGCGAAGAATTTATCTTTTTGTTCTTCAGATAACCCAAGTTGTTCATATTCAGAAACCCCTTCAGTATCACCATCATAGTCTTTATCTTGTTGTGGGGCAATAAGAGGATTCATATGCATAACATTTGGTTCTCCACCTTTAACATTATTAAATGAAATAGTGTTACCTGATTTAATAGCTGGGTCACGGTGAGCTACAACACGAGTATCTTCTAAGTTAACACGTACTTCACCAAGACCTAAGCGAGGGTCTGGTACAATAACGTCAGTATGAGCACCTTCAGTTACAACCATTGTATCAATATTTTTAAGGATATTATTTTTACGCGTCAAAATTGAATAGTCATTACCAACCGCGTGGTCGAAGTGACGTTGCAATTTATCAGTATTACCCCAAGATAAATCTTTAAATAATTCAGAATATCTAAACGGAATAGTACCGTTTTCTGTAACACGAATTGGTAATACATTACGACCCAATGAATCTTTAATCGGTTCACCTGTAAGTGGTGAGATAACTTGTTTATCACCTAAATCAATATTAATTGATGTTGTATTATTATCTTTCATTTGTTCTTGAAGAGCTTTACGCATAATTGATGGTGTTAAACCAAACATATCAGTCACATCAACCGTTTCATATGCGTCAACTACTTCTTTAATGTTACCAGTTGTTACAAGTTTTTCTTCGTCAACAAAGGTAACACCTAAACGTTGAAATGATGTTACAGCTTTATCCATATTTGCTTGACGTACATCTTCATCAATGAAGGCATCTTCATACGCTTCTAATCCAACTTTAGATGCAAGAGCATAACGGAACAATGTAGAATATCTACGGCCTTCACCTTCAACACCATAGTCTTTAGATTTATGTTCAGCGGTTTGAGGAAGACTCATATAAGTCATTTCTACAATACCGTCTTTAACAACATCACCATTTGGAAGATGTAAATCTTGTTTTTCACCAGCAAGACCCTCATGAGGAATACCCATATTTAAACGAGACGCAACAGAAATCGGACTAACGACCATATCTAAATCTCTATTTAAATCTGCAAATTTAACAGCGTATTCTAATTCTTGAGCTTTAGCTTCTTCAGGGTCCATATCTGGGTCGATAACGATACTTACGGTAGATTTATCACCATGGAAATCTTCAAGTTTATCACCAACCGCTTTTTGTCCGGCGTTAGGAAATGCATCAGCACCTTTTTTCATTAATGCAACAGCATCTTCACTATTCCACAAACCTAATTCCGCATAGGCAACTTTAAGTGTTTGAACATCAACCGATGTTAAGAATGCGTTGAAACTCATTTGGTTACGGTTAAAGTTATCAGTTAAATATGGCGGTCAGCCATAACTTGGCCAACTTTAGAATACTTTTCAGTACCACGAGTGATAGAACCATCATCATTAATAACAGCATCACTTGTTAAGTAGAAAATTGCACCCATATTACCACCATTAGATGTACCAAGTGGGTCAATTAAACCTTCAGCATTTTCATCTAACATCATAGTTGCAACCGCACCCAAGTCATCAGCTTTATTACGATACTCATTAAGCAATGAGTTTGTAGATAAATAAGATTTATCTAATACAATTTTACGCTTAAATGTATCTAAGATTTCATCACCATATGGGTGTTTATCGAAATCTGGTAGATTACGAGTAACATCTAAGATTGTTTGGAATTTAATATCACCTTGTGTTAAGTCATATTGTAATTTAACTGAATCTAAAGCCACTTGAACAGGGTCAATAGTACGTAAACGTTCAACACGAGTACCATCACCATCAGCAAAGTATCCAACATGATATGGGATATAACGTTTATCACCATTAGAGAATACGCCATTTTCATCTACATTAGGTAAGTTTTTAATTAAACGGTCTCCGATTTTAAGAACACCATGTTCTGAATCATATTCGGCTTCTTCTGTATCCAATGATGTCATAAGACGACCCAAGAAACTATCATCAGCTTTAACTGGTTCAAAATTATAAGTTTCTTGAATAGTTTCAATTTGAGTATTGAATACTTTAGCAATAATTTCAGAACTAAATTTACTTTCATGAGCTAAGAAGTGTGGAATATCTTCTTCTGCAACATTATAAGCAAATAATTCATCTACAATATCTTTTGATGTGATATTAGAATCCATCATTAATCCATTTAATTCTGTAAATAGATTATCATAACGAATTTCAGCACCTTTAAGGTCTTGTTCAACAATTTCACGAATTTCATCTTGTGACATGTCGTTTGTATCACGACGACGTGATTTTCTCACACGACGACCACGTTTTTGACGACCAACAGTATCACCTAATACTTCTTTTGCTGAATCAACACCATTCACAAGCTTTTCGATAGCATCAATACCGTTTTCTTTAACGGTAAATTGAGTACCATTAACATAAACTTTATCAATATTAGTCAACGTATCATCGAGTTGAATTGTACCATAAGGTGTAGAGATTGTAACACCATAAGGAGCCAATTCTCTATTCATACGAATACGAAGATTTGGTCTACGCATTACAGTTGATAATCTATCAAGTGTGGGTTTATCTAATCGGTCTAATGCATCTTCAACCTCAACAGATAATTTATTAGTAATATACTCTTTAGACATTTTTACCTCAACATTTTATTTGCGAGTAGATTCTACTCTTTTATAGAATTCACGTACAAGAGCATCACTAGGTGCTAGGACATCTAACACCGATTGATAATCACTTGTACCAAAAATTTCTTCACTAATTTTTTCCATATTATCTTAAACTTAAAATTTCTTTAGATTCTTCAGTTAATTCATGCACAGCATCATTAAATGCATAGTCAAATGGTTTTACATCAACTAGATGAATTAATTTATCTTTATGTTCACCTACAACTGATTCCAAATTATTTTTTTGCACAAACTCATCTAACTGGTTAAGGAGAACCATTTCGTTAGCAAATGCTTGTTGCAATTGTCGACGTGTACCTGTAACACCTGTTGATGGAGCTTCTAACGCATATATAGGTAACTTTTTATCGTCAGGAGCATCAATTTCTTCATCAAGTAAATCTAATGCTAATCGACTAACTGGAAGTGTGTCAGGATTACGACTACTACCTTGTACATTTTGATTTAATATTCGCAAATATCGAGGGTCAAAATCATCAAGGTTATATGTTTTTTCGCCAGTCAATTCGTTCAATGTGATTGAGTGATTACGAAAATCCACTAAACCAACAACATTGATAGGCTGTTGTGTATCGGGAATAACTCCAACGGCTCGCTGATTAAAACGATTCATAGTGCTGAGTTTTGGTGTGTAAAACTCACCTTTAATTTCAGCATCTAATTGCTTAATAGCTTCACTAAATTCAATATCATCTTTAGTAATACCGTCAGTAATTAATCTATATGTATCTAATCTGGACATATACATCAAACCTTTCAGCTTTATCTATTATTATTATACCACATTATTGTAAAAAGTCAAAGTTACGTGTCGCACATAAAAAAGCACATAAATGTGCTTTTATATTATCGAGTCAAGACGCCGGATTCACTGAAAACAGGAATATTAATAATTTCTTTTGTATCGGTAATTTCAAATTGATAAATAACACAGTAAATACGTGTAATCCACATTTCAATATCTGGATTCACAAATGAGGCGATAATGTCCGTCGGATTATTTATCCAATAACCAATTGGTGACATGGTAGAACTATTAAATCCATCAAAACTTTTAATGAATTTGAATCTAATAGATACATCATCAAAGATAAATTCAATCACTGAATTGATGAAATAATCCCCTAAGAAACAGGCATCAAAAAATTCCACCAGATTATTATCATAAACTAATCCAGACGCAAACAAGCGACCAGGTTCAAGAATCGAATCCTCACGTTGATTTAGAACTTCATATAGAAGTGATTTAGCCATATCATAATAACTAGTATCGAAATACCGGCCAAATGGTCCTCGACTCAAAATATAATTAAAATAGTTGGATACTGTAATTGGTACAGTAATGGGTTTCTTATCGTCAATGGACTTCAATGCCGTATCAATATCAATAGATGTTGATAATTTAATAGGTTTCATAATAATACCTTTTTATTTTATTATAACATATTTTTAATAATATGTCAAATCACAGGATATCTTGACAAAACACCGAAATTATGATATAATATACGTGAAAGGAAATTTTTATGTTCAAAGAGTATACTAGTATTAGCGAGTGGCTAGCAAGTGAACCCGCAGCCACAATCACACATAATGGCATCACATATGCAGAATATACATCAGAAGATAAATATATCATCAAATGGTTTGAAACAATTTCAAAATCAGCAGCCGAATATATTGAATCTGAATTAGATGAAGAATATGGTATTGATGATATTGAATCAAATAGCCAAGAGCTTGATGAAACAGGCTTACAAATCGTCGATTATATTCAACAAGTTAATAAGAACAAAGGCATCACATCTGATATTAAGCTTGATACGTTTGAATATATTGATGATAATGAAGCTCGTGAATTAGGTGACAAAATTAAAGAGTTGCCGATATTAACACAAATATCATTAACGCAAAAAGCAATTAGTTATGCTAGTGATAAGCCCGATAGAACGCAAGCTATTCGTAACGCATTACTATATTTATATAATAAAGAAACAAAAAACTAGTCAAATGACTAGTTTTATTGTTGTAATCCAGTTTCTTTCAAATCTGCAAAATCAGAATCTGATAATGTTACATCATTAGATGCCTCAACAGTCGATACTTCGCCTAATTCTTGTAAAAATTTATCAGATTCAATCGAATCTAGAAATTGTTTGTATTCTTTATCAGCTTTTGCTGACGCTTCATTATGCTCAACAATAGATTCACATGATGCAGCTAATGCATTTGAATGTAACACATCTAAATCTTCATCAGGAAATTTATTAACCAGTGCCTTAGTTACATCATCCGATAATTCAAGAGCGTAATTATATGCAATAGGACCAAATTTTTAACAGCGTTTGTTTGGTCAACAATCGTTGTTAAGTCATGTTCAGGTTCTCCAATACGATTGACGACAGCTTCGACTTCGGCATTACGAGCAACAATTGCAGAATAGTCAGTCAAATTAATATCAGCTGTATTAGATAATCTATCTTTATCGGATGCAATATCAATGACACCAAGACCTTGTCGACTAGCTAATACACGCATATTAGATTCAATTAATGTAGCCACATCTTTAGATACTTGTGGAGTCCAACCGATATCAATATGTCTACGGTCACCATCAGTATACATTTGAGTATCAGCAATACGTATATTATCTGATAACAACATACAGAACTCTTCATTTAATAGCAAATCTGCAGCATCGACAGATTGTGGACCACGGTTCTTATCTTCAAAATCAATATTATTTTTATTAACAAACATATTTAAGCATACCTACTTATCTTTTTATTATAATTATTATATCACAATCGTCTATAATATGCAATATACATGTCGCACATTAAAAAACCAGTCAAATTGACTGGTTTAATACCAATGATTAGCATCCCAAAAAGCTTGTAAATTTGCAAATGAATGATACCTGTCCATAATGTACGAATACATCCATTTAAGCTGTGTATATGGATTAGTCATATAATCAGAACCAAATTCAGCCATTTTACCAGCCGGTAAGGCTTGGCCTAAACCATAAGCTCCTGAACTAGGATTTGTCGCTTGTGGATTCCAGCCTGACTCAACAGAAATAACATATTCCCACGTAGCTTTATCGGAGCCGGTTATACCTAATTCAGATGTAATGCGGTCAAAAGCTTCTTTAACTTGACTTGAAGAATATGACGCGTTTGACGTTGTTCCTTGAGCTTTTGACGGTGACGAACCGGACTGAGAGCTTTTGGCTTCAGCTTGTTTAGCTTGCTCTTGTTTTTGTTTTTCTTCAGCATCTTTTTTCTGCTTATCCTCGTTCTTTTTATTTACTTGTGATTGCAAATCAGCAATTTGTTTATCCAACTCATTATTACGCTTAGTTAATTCCGATTTAGTGTTCATTTGTGTAACTTTATGAGAGGATATTTCTTTAAGCGACTGCTTTGCATTTGATAGGGACTTCGTAGTGGATTTTAATTCTTCATTTTTAGAAATCAACTTATTATAAAGTTTTTTATTTTCTGAATTCAATGAAGATTTATCAATCTCTTTTATTTTTGAATTAATATCTTTATGTGTATCTGCAGAAATATGAGTAGTACTCAATATAGATGCAGATAATAAGACCATATTTAAAATTTCTTCATAATTAATTATTCAACTGATTTTGTAAATCTTTAACTTGTTGTTCTTTATTAGTCACAGAATCCTGTAAACTATGAATCTCATCACCAGTCTCCGACACCCATTTAGTAATTGAATCATGTTTAGAATTTGTATCTTCGATATCAGCCTCAACTTGCTTTAACCTTATCAATATGATTCATATGGTGAACTATTGTCGCTTTTGTAGAGACTTCATAAACAGACGGTTTATCATATGGATGTGAAATCCTCCAAAGACCAACACCAATTATAACTACAATTAAGACAACTATCATCAAGACTTTCACAAATGAAAATGAATTGTCAAGTTCAGATTTTGGCTTATTATGCTCATGCTTTGTTAAAATAATATTAGACATATCACTGACCTTTCAACAAATTTTTACCAATATAATTTGGCTTAATAGTTATATTATCGGTAATAGGCTTTTCAGCTTTCGATTTCTTCACGACATGTGGTGCACGTATAGATGTTGATTGAGTGTTAGACCTATATATAAATGTTCCAGCTATTAATATAATGAATACAGCACAACATGAGAGTAGTGTACGATTTTTTCGCAAAAAGCTATCGTTTTTATTCATAACAATACCTATCACATAGAAGACAATACTTGTGTAAGTCCACGCTCATTAATACCTTGTGAATATGGAGCAGGAATACCGAAAATCAAATCAGCAGATTTATTCATCTCTTTAAGTCGTTTATTAAGTTCTTTAAAAATACTATCATCGCGAGTAAATGTCATACCCATCTCAACAGTATAACCAGTCAACGCTGAGAATCCCCCACCTAAGAAGATAATAGCATCAAAATAATCACGTGAACCATAAGTCTTCATAATAGTATCCACAATAGTGTCAACAAAGGCATCTTTTGTTGGTTGTACATATGATTCCCAAGTTTCGCGACGTTCTTTACGACGTTTGTTAGTAGATTCTAATACTTTTTGTAAATCTTTACGACTTTCAATAGTAAGATTTTCACGAGCAGCTGTTGCCATCGCATCCTCAAGCAAGTTACCATATCCACGAGTTACTGAGTATGAAAAATCAGGATTAAATCGTTTATTACGGAACACCGCTAAATCCGTAGTACCTTCACCAATATCCACAATTAGAAAATCTTCAAATGTACCAACAGGGTCTTCATCTTCACCGAGTTCATGATAGATGTGTGTTAATGCTGAACGAAATTCAGGGTCTGATGTGTCAAGCATACCCAAGAAACCAGCTTGACCTTCATTCATAACTACAGCAACATCAATATGTACTTCCATACGACGAATACCATCTTGCGTAAACACCATAACAACATGTTTACCAGTCAAAAGGTCTTTATAATTTTGCATCAACCCAATAGTTTTTGCTTCAACAATAGGTACTGTTACTGCGAGTTTTAAATGAACAACTTCTTCAGTTGTATTTTGAGCAATAGCACCAAACAACAATGCTGTTGTGATAGGGTTATTCGCTTTATATGATGTGGATGTCACATCAAATTCTTGATATCCAGGCATATTGATAGCTTTATCACCAATTGCTGTAATTTTATCGAAATGATTCAAATTACTTTCAACAACTTGAATATAAATCTTCTTCATATGGGAAATCTACATATTTAGCATCTGGAATTTGCACAACAGCTGATGGATATTTAATATTCGCCACCAAATTGTTATCATCTGTAAGCATCGCACCTTTAACAGTTGAGTTACCAATATCTAATCCAAGTTTCATTTATTTACTTACCTCACTTAATTTATTTAAAATGTTAATTAATAGTTCTTGCTTATCAGTCGTCAAATCAGAACCAACTAATTCATTTGCAATTAATTGTAATGAATTAACTAATTCAGATTCTTTTTCTTTTTTGATAAACAAATTTAATGCATCATGTCCAATTTGGGCTTTCGTATATTTACCATCAGAAACTAATGAGTCAATATATTCTTTTTGAGCACCCGACAACGTAATAGTAAATCGTTCACGAGTCATAAAAATTACCTTTCAATATCTTTGATACATCTATTATATCACAACTTTTAGTATTTGTCAACTATAATGTGTCATTTTTGCACAAATTTTGCACATATTATCAAATTCCGTACTGTTCTATGTAAATGGTGAAATTTGTCCCCCGTTTGTCACATCTCACATGTGTTATGACAAATTTGTCCCCTATTTGTCACATCTTACTCGTGTTATGACAAATTTTGTCCCCGGTTTGTCACATCTTTAGAAATTTTGTCCTATTTTTGTCACATCTTACACTTTTTGTCATTTTGTTATGACAAATTTTGTCCCCAATTTGTCACATCGTCACAAATTTTGTCCAATTTTTGTCACATTTGTTGGATTTTTATACATTTTTTATGCATAAAATGTATATTTTGGCGTTTGTCCCATTTTTGTCACATTTTTTGTCACATGGGACAAATTTTGTCACTTTTTTTGACACCTCAGAAACCCAGTAATACCAAGGGTTTCCACGTTTGGTCAAAAATTTGTCACATTTTTCTAAATTTTGTCCCCAGTTTGTCACATGTTTGTCACGTCCATAAACCGCGTGGTTATGCGGTTTATACATAAAATATACATAAATGTGACAAATATTTATAAATCGCTAACAAAATTTTTTTAAAAAAAATAAATATATTGTTAGTAATTTCGGAAATTTTGTCACATTTAGTGTCAAAACCCTCACAAACGTTGATATGACGGGGTTTTGGGGGCGTGACAAAATGGGGACAAACACGTGACAAACAGAATTGAGATGTGACAAAAATTTTTAGGCACATGCTAGAAACCGCACAACCACGCGGTTTTTGAGGGTTTGTATTTTGTCACATTTTTGTCCCCGATGTGACAAATTTTGTCACAATAGTTTGATACATCAAAGTAAATGTCACATATCTTACAGAAATAGCATTTTTGTTATGACAAATTTTGTCCAATTTTTGTCCCCAGTTTGTCACATCTTATATGTGTTATGACAAATTTTGTCCAATTTTTGTCCCCAGTTTGTCACATCTTATATGTGTTATGACAAATTTTGTCCAATTTTTGTCCCCAGTTTGTCACATCTCACCCATGTTATGACAAATTTTGTCCAATTTTTGTCCCCAGTTTGTCACATTTTTTGGATTTTTATACATTTTTTATGCATAAAATGTATATTTTAGCATTTTGTCCCATTTTTGTCACATTTTTTGTCACATGGGACAAATTTTGTCACTTTTTTGACACCTCAGAAACCCAGTAATACCAAGGGTTTCCACGTTTGGTCAAAAATTTGTCACATTTTTCTAAATTTTGTCCCCAGTTTGTCACATGTTTGTCACGTCCATAAACCGCGTGGTTATGCGGTTTATACATAAAATATACATAAATGTGACAAATATTTATAAATCGCTAACAAAATTTTTTTAAAAAAATAAATATATTGTTAGTAATTTCGGAAATTTTTGTCACATTTAGTGTCAAAAACCCTCACAAACGTTGATATGACGGGGTTTTTGGGGCGTGACAAAATGGGGACAAACACGTGACAAACAGAATTGAGATGTGACAAAATTTTTAGGCACATGCTAGAAACCGCACAACCACGCGGTTTTTGAGGGTTTGTATTTTTGTCACATTTTTGTCCCCGATGTGACAAATTTTTGTCACAATAGTTTGATACATCAAAGTAAATGTCACATATCTTACAGAAATAGCATTTTTTTGTTATGACAAATTTTGTCCAATTTTTTTGTCCCCAGTTTGTCACATCTTATATGTGTTATGACAAATTTTGTCCAATTTTTTTGTCCCCAGTTTGTCACATCTTATATGTGTTATGACAAATTTTGTCCAATTTTTGTCCCCAGTTTGTCACATCTCACCCATGTTATGACAAATTTTGTCCAATTTTTGTCCCCAGTTTGTCACATTTTTTTGGATTTTTTTATACATTTTTTTATGCATAAAATGTATATTTTAGCATTTTGTCCCATTTTTTTGTCACATTTTTTTGTCACATGGGACAAATTTTTGTCACTTTTTGACACCTCAGAAACCCAGTAATACCAAGGGTTTCCACGTTTGGTCAAAAAAATTTGTCACATTTTTTTCTAAATTTTGTCCCCAGTTTGTCACATGTTTGTCACGTCCATAAACCGCGTGGT